>Ga0184637_10001413_pt1 | contig 16275 bp, 15 predicted proteins | sample PLM3_127_b2_FD_133143 | JGI IMG/M metagenome (GOLD analysis project Ga0184637, IMG submission 133143) | Groundwater sediment microbial communities from an aquifer in East River, Colorado, USA - PLM3_127_b2 | ecosystem: Environmental > Terrestrial > Soil > Riparian zone | place: USA: East River...
AATACGTCTCCAAGGACGGCGTGCTGATTTATGTCTATCTCATAGGAAGTGGCCGGTGGTGCGCGCCAGACGACGAGGACATGGCCATCTTCGCCACACTGACCTGGATAGAGGACAGCGAGAGCCCAGTGTGACCGACTGCCTGAGCCGTTTTGCACGACTGCCCAGGTCAAAAAGAGCGACTTGGCATACCCGAGCCGCAGCGAACGGTTGCCACGGGCCGCAGCCCGCTACTGCGCCGAAAGGCAGGGCAATCTTGCAACCCCAGCCACGTTGGGCTATACTCAGGCCGTGCCCTGGTGGTGTAGTGGTTGCACGACTGCCTTCCAAGCAGGTTGGGTCCTGTCCCCCTGGTTTGACGGGCTTTTGGGCCGTTACCCGGACGGCTGCCCCGCTGCCCATGCTGCCTACGCCTCCTTGGTTCCGGTAGCCACTTTGCTACCATGGTAGTATGGAAGAAGCACCGCCTAAGCGCAAGAGGGGACGGCCACGCAAGGCCGACCTCATTCCCCGGCAGAACATCGCCCTGCCCGAGATGCACCTGGAGCCGAGTGAGCGGAAGTTCGTCGCTGCCTGGATCGAGACCGGCCAGATCAAGCGGGCCTCCGAGCTAACCGGCATCTCTGAGCGCACGGGTGCCCGGTGGTCGAAGCGGGGCGACATCCTCACCGCCCTGGAGGCTGCCTTCACCAAGTACGGCATCGACGAGGCCAGCCTGGCCGATCGCCTGTACGCCGCCCTGCACGCCACCCGTGTCACCATGATACCCCAGGGTGACGGCTCCATGGAGATCGCCTACACCGAGGACCACCCCACCCAGTTGCGGGCGGCCGGCGTCATCACTGACATCCTCTTCAAGCTGCGTTCCCTGGAACGGGGATCGGAGGGGAATACCGATCTCCCGGAGCTGCCAACCGACCTGAGCACACTAGGCGCCCAGGAGATCATTGAGTATGCCGTCAAGCGAACCATCAAGCGCAATTTTTGATGACGACCCGCCGGATGATGGAAGCCTTCTCTCCGCCCACATCCTGTACTCCCGTGCCTTCGGTCGCCAGGGACGGGAGATGGTCTTCCACCCGGACGGGTGCCGGGTTGGTGGCTTGGTGGCCATCGTGGAAGAGAAGCAGCCCAATCTCCCCGGCGTCGTGTGCATCACCGACCTGTACATCCGTCATGACTGGCGCCAACGCCGCTACGGGAAGCCAAAACTGATCGGACGGCAGGGCGCCTACCTAACCTTGCCCAGGGAGACACTCCTAGCCTATGACGGCCCAGACGATCGAGCCAATCTCCCTAGCTGAGGACGACCCGGCCATCCTGCGTCAGCGCCTGGACCGCTACCTGCGATCGAACGACGACCGCAAGCGGGAGACCTGGCTGAAGCTCCACCGGCACTACCTCATCGAGCGTATCCGGCTGCACGAAGCCTGCGACCAGGACCTGCACCTGCGCTCCATCATCCGGGCCGTCGTCCACTCCAAGGATGGCTTCTGGTTCTTCGCCAGGACCTTCGGCGTGGTGGCCGAGCCCCGGAGGAAGCAGGCCATGGGTAGGGGCCTCATTCCCTTCATCCCCATGCCCCACCAGGAGGAGGTGGCCGCCTTCTTCTTCGGCGTCCTGGAAGATGGCGTCGTCGGCCTGAACATCAAGTCATCCAGCATGGGGGTGTCCTGGACCATCTACCACATGCTGGCCTGGATGTGGCTCACCGACCGGGAGCAGTTCGTCGGCCTGCTGGGCTCCCGGATCGAGGACCTGGTAGACAAGTCCAGCGGCACCTCCGACATCGACACCATGTTCGGACGCCTGGAGACCATCATCAACGGCCTGCCAACCTGGCTCCAGCCTCGTGGCTTCGACATCACCGACAAGAGCCAGCGCATGAAGATGTGGTGGCGTAACCCGGAGAACGGCAACGTCTTCCAGGGCGAGAGCAGCACCGGCACCTTCGGCCGCCAGCGCCGGGCTACCGTGGCCTTTGCCGATGAGTTCGACTTCTGGGCCGATGCGGAGGATATGGTCAATGCCCTGCGTGACCGTGCCGGCGCCTCCTGGTTGGTGACGACGCCTAACTCCAAGGGCGAGCAGACGGCCCGAAGGATCGTGGAGGAGAAGAAGGCTCGGGTCCTGGAGTTGCCCTGGGAGATGCACCCCCTGAAGACCAGGGCCTGGTATGAGGACGAGAAGAATTGGCGCTTCTCCGAGGGCCAGGCCACTGAGCTTGACCTATCATGGGACGGCAACAAGTCCCACCTCATCTACCAGGAGTACGAGCGCTGCGATAAGGGCAACTACCCCTTCAACCCGGAGTGGCACCTCTATGGCTCCATCGACTTTGGACGATCAGACGGAACCGGCATCATCTGGATGCAACGCTCCCCACTCTCCCTCCGCCATCGAGCCCTGGCTGCCTACTACAAGGCCGGCTATGGCATCGAGTACTACCTACCCATCCTCGGCGGCCCGCTCACCTCCGGCGCTGATGAGTACAACCAGCTTGACTTGTCTTACATCGAGAACTCCCGTCTGTGGTTGAAGTCCCGGCCCATCGAGTGGTTCGGAGACCCGGCCGGCAAGCAGCGGCCACAGTCGGACAAGGGTAAGTCGGTCATCGAAACCCTGGCCGATCACCACATCTACGTCACCACCAACACCCGCTCGAACAGCTACGTCGATCGCCAGGAGGCCACTCGCCGCGTCATCAAGACCATGGAGGTCAACAAGCCCCTGTGTGCTATGCTTGATTGGTCAGCATCTCGCTATCGACGCTCAGAGGCCACGCCGAATGCCACGGCGCGTAGTCGCAATGCCCCGGTGCATAACCGGGCCAGCCACATCATGACGGCACTGGAGTTCTACGCCGTGAATGTGCCAGAGACGCCGGGGGACGGTACGGAAGAGAAGCGCGAGCGACACAAGGCGGCCTGGGAATGAGCCTGCCGTTTCCTACCGGCACGATGCCTCCACTGCCGCTTGCCGCTGACCCTCCCATGCCCGATCTGCCACCAGACTTCCTGGGAATGCTCGGAGGTCTCGGTGGTGGCGGGCAGATGGGTGCCGGCATCCTGGAGCCACCCGACATCCCGTCTCCCAGGAACGACCTCATCCGTGCCCGGATCAAGCCCTACAAGCTCAGGAAGTTCAACGACGGAAAGCCGACAGAACGACCTAAGGTGGAGTGGATCACCGCCGAGGCCAAACGCCGGAAGGACTACTGGGGCAGCCGAGACCGTCGCATGGACCTGGACGAAGCCCTCTACCTTCTCTCCGACGCCTCCGAGGAGACTGTCAACGGTGAGGAGCGTATCAGGCGCGTCACCCCTCGGGCTACCGTGGACAAGCTCTCCTTCATGGTTGGACGGCAGAAGACCAAGCTTTCCGTCAAGCCCAGAGCATCCGGCCGGGACTACCAGGACGCCGCCCAGAACGTTGAGGACTTCCTGTACGAGGCGGATAATGTCTTCAACAGCAAGCACATTGCCGGCCTGAACATGAAGCTGGGTCGGGACGAAGCGTGGCACGCCGCCCAGCGCGGTTGGCTGGCCGGTCGCGTCTGCCTTGACCCAGAGGACGACGACTTCCCGTTCACCTTCATGCTGATGGACGCCCGCAACATCTACCCGCAGCCCGGCCGCGCCGGCCCCGGCTTCATGCTGAATGTCATCTACTGCGAGCGAACGGACAAGGGTCGCTTCATCGCCCAGAACCTATGGGCCGATGACAACTCCTACGTCGCCTCCCTGGACAATGACGACGAGATAGATGTCGTGTGGTACGAGGACAGCTACTGGAGCGTGGTTCTGGTAGATGACATGCTCATCAGGAGCGAGAAACACAATTATGGCTTCTGCCCCTGGGCCATCACCGTGTCCGGTGGCGCCCCCATCAAGACGGACCTGGCCCGTGGTCAGTTCGGTTCCGGCATCATCACCCCTCTCCGCCACACCATCGGACACGTCGATCGCCTCCTATCGGCAGTGGCCACCGACATCAACCGCTTCGGCAACCCACCTACCCTCCGCATCTTCAATAGCACCGAGGGAGGCGGCAGGGCGCCAGAGCCCCTAGACCTGCGGCCAGGCGCCAACAACATCATTGACAAGGGCAAGGGGCAGGACTACCAGATTATGTCGGTGGTCCGCAACCCGAGCGACGTGCAACTCCTCTACCAGGCCATGGATGAGGACATCCAGAAGCAGGGCCTGGTCGGCTCCCTGTGGGGCAATGCCGAGGGCCTGGCCAGCGGCTTCCAGCAGTCCGTGGCCATCAACGCCGCCGAGGACGCCCTCTTCCCGGTCACAGACGCCATCATCCAGTTCCGGCAGATGCGAAATGAACTCCTGCTGAACCTCGTGCTGGTGGCCTCTGAGGAAGGCATCCTGTCCAGGGACGCCACCGAGGGCGACGGCCAGGCTTCCGCCGAGGGCATCACCTACCAGCGCAAGAACCGAGAGCCCGGCGCCCGTGCCCGTAGCGGCCGCAATCCCAGTCCGACGACCTTCGGTGTCCTGACGCCCGACGACATCAAGAAGCACGGCGTCCGCAACACCGTTCTCCTCCGCCGCATGACGCCACAGGACCTGATGCAGATGGTTCAGGCCGGGGCCATGGCCGTGAATGCCAAGCTCCTGAGCATCGAGCACGTTCGCTCGGAGTGGCTGGATGTGGACGACCCGGTGGGCATGAACCTGGAGGTCATGTATGAACTGATCTACCAGGACGAGGACATGATGCGGGAATACTTCATGCCCATGGTGCTGAAGTACCTTGACCCGGAGTTGTACTCCTACTACCTGCGGAAGGAAGAGGAGCGCAAGGCCAAAGAGGATGCGGCTGCCCAATCTGCTAGTATGGGAGGTGGGCAACCCCCAATGGCAGGCCCCGAAGGCATTCCATCCCAGATGCTGCCGCCACCGATGCAGGCCCAGCCCATGCCGGGCGCCGGGGACATGGCCGCCTTCGAGGCCCTCCTGCCCCAGATGATGAATGAGGGTATGCCCCTACCAATCTAGGAGTATGTGTGTCAGATAAGCCCTATCTACATGTCGTCGATAAGGAGACCGGCACGATTGCCGAGGCCGGTCCCGGTGAGCAGTTCGTCGTCGTGACGACCCTGGACCGGGCCAAACTCCTGGCGGCCCACATCGCCGACGCCCACGTCATCATGAAGCTGCGTGGCGTAGAAGCCGAGGAAGTACCGGCCTACGTCCAGATGATGTTCACCGACCCCGATCTCCTGGGCCTGATCTTCAACGGGTCGGCCCCTCCCGAAAAGGCCGAGTAACATGGTTGCCCCGGCGCGGCAGCGTACCCGAAAAGACGACATACGAGACCTCATGGCCCGGATTATGGGGGCGCTGCCCGAACAGGCCACCCGAGCCCTACCGGCCCTAACCGGCATGGGGCTGGGGAACGTTGCCATGCCTGGTATGGGCTGGCACGGCGCCTTCCTGGGTGGCCTAGGAACGGAGGCGGCCTCCAGGTGGCTAGAGGAGCCCGGTGACGGCTTCGCGCCACTATCCGACGCCGTGGGGCAGCCCGACTGGCTATCGTCTATGCTGGGTTCATTGGGATCGGGTTCAGAACCGTCGCCACTTGGTATTCAGGAGACCCCCTACCCGCCCGGCTTCGAGCAGGGCCTGCCTCCGGCTTCGTTAGGTCAGCGCCCAATGATACCGTCCATGGCCCAGGAGGCACCCTACCCACCCGGATTTGAGCAGGGCGCCCCTCCGGGCGTTCGGCCGCTATCTCCCGGTGGCGCTCCCTCCCTCGGCCGCAGCCAGTTCGACATCCAGCGGGACCAGCGTCTCCAGGCGGCCCCAGACACGGCCATGCGAGCGGCCCTCGGTGGCCAGAGTGATAGCTGGCTTCAGAACCAGCAGGTGAATGACTACGCCGGCCTCCTGCCCATGCTCCACCAGCTTCAGGAGTACAGCCGCCAGGGAGGCATGGGGACCCCGGAGACCGCCGTCCCCTTCACCGAGTACGTCAATCAGTTCGTTGGCAACATGCGCGGTAAAGGCGGGCAGTCCCCGAACTACTACCAGATGGTGGGCAAGATCGTGGACGACATGGCCTCGGGCGCACTGGACACGGAGACCCTGGAGGCCATGGGCCTGACGCCGGATGTGCTAGTGAAGATGATTGGCCAGACGGCCCGAATGTCCGGTGATCTACCGGGCTTCGCTAATGCCAGGGCCGGTATCGCTCGACGCAAGACGCAGGCTGAGATTGACCGGATGCTCCTGGCCGGGGATGAGCAGGTGAGTTCGGCCACGCTGGGGGCGGCACTGAGGCGGGGGATGGGGCGCTAGGATGTACGCCTTCGGTCAGTCTGGGGGGATGCAGAACTACAACTTCCGCCCCTTCGACAACTGGGAGATGTCCCCGGTGCAGCGGTCATGGTTCCAGGAGAACCCGCAGGCGGCCTTTGGTCAGTGGATGCGGGGTATCGAGGGCACCAAGCGGGCTAGCAACGACTTCACGCGCTGGGCGCAGGGCCTGTATGGCGATCAGTATGGCCGCTTCCAGGGTAAAGTAGCCCAGGACCCGGAGCTTCAGTTCACCGACTACCTCAACAACCTCAACCTCGACGAGATGTACAAACTCTCCAATCCCTACGGCCGTCCCCTCGTTCGACGGACCAAGCTCCTGAGAGGTTAGCTATGTCCTTCGCCCCGAACACCCAGACCACCGACCCAACCCGTGCTGGCCGTCTCTTTGCCGACCCCTCCATCTACATGCGTGAGGCCATGCGACGGCGCGGCATCAATGTTGACAATAACTGGCTGGCCAAGATGCAACTGGGGCGGGCCTCGGAGTTGGTGCCCATGGCCTACGCCTACGGTGCTGGGCCGAACAACTTCGAGGACTTCGTGAACCAGTACACGAACCAGATGAACATGCCCGGCAGTGGTGGACAGTTCAGCCAGGGCAACATCTCCAGTCGGGTGAACTCCCTCATCAATGGCAGTCGTGACCCGGACAACGCTGCCTACAACTGGCTAATCGGCGGCGGAGAGGGTGAGAATAACGACCCCGAGCTTCAGTACAACCGCTTCAAGGGCCTTCAGGAACTGACCCGCCGCGACTGGCTGCCGGGCTTCGCCTCCTCGCAGTCCGGTATCGAGAAGCGCAAGTTCCAGGACTGGTACGACCAGACCCTACTGAGGGGACCCGAGAGCGGGCCTTCGACCTGGCTAGAAGCCTTCACCGGCCGTGGGTCCGCAGCCTCACCATACGCCGCGCCAGGAGCCGGATCGCCGCCGGGCTACGGCGCCCCATCCACTACCCCGCCGCCGTCGGCCGCGCCCGGCTACGGGTCAACGCCAGGCGACACCGGCAGTGCCCAGGCAACCCAGCAGACCGCCACCGCCCCTCAGTTCAATACCTGGCAGGATGTCATCAACTACATGATGCAAGGCCATGACCAGCGCAACCTGATGACTGAGGGTATGCGTGACCCCGGCCGAGGCTTCTCCTTCGGTGGCATCACCTACGACCCAACGAAGCAACAGGGTTCTGGCCGCACCGACCGAGACCCGACCAAGCGCTTCGGCGGCGGTGCGGGCTGGACGGGCATGATCTATCGTCTTCAGCAGTTGATGAAGCAGAGGGATGCCGAGCGTGCGGGCGGCACGGACTACCCGGCAGTGTCAGGCGAGATGACCGACGATCAACTAGCCAGGCTGGCGTCGGATTGGGTGAACAGCCGGTGGCGCGGCACGACTGGGATTAGCTACTAGGGGCGGCGCCTTGTGGAACGATCGACCAGAATGGCTCGACAGCTTCCTGGGTTCAGGCGCCGCCAGGTTGGTATCCCCCGAGGTCTTCGGAAGCCTCTACCACGGATTTGGCCTTGGAGCGGTGGAGCCCCTGTCGTTGTCATCTTCCCCGAGGATGCCATCCCAGTTCCAGATGACATCACCGATGACCTGGGGCCGGATGCCTGCGTATGCCGATGCCCTGCCGATGACCTGGAAGCCCCGGAACAAGATCGCCCTCACGCCTCCCCCGACACCCTACGACCCAGCTACACCCAGTACCACGACGGATTTTACCGGGCCTGACGACGGGGACCTTACTGACCTGGAGCGGGCCATCGACGAGGCCACTGATGACCCGAACATCCGCACGGCCATGCGACTGGCCGCTCTGCTGGAAGGCGGTTCGCTGGGCGGCGGTTGGGGCGTTGGTGATGCCGGCATGAGCTTCGGGCCTTACCAGATTTACACCAAGGTTCACAATGTCACCCGCCAGCAGGCCGAGGACCCACGCTTCGCCACCAAGTACATGCTGCCGGAGTTCCAGAGGGCACTAGCCAAGGTTGACCCGCGTCTCTGGCAGACAGACCCCATGCGGGCGGCCATGCTCACGGCTGGCCACGCCGAGCGACCAGCCCGCTGGGGCCAGAACCCAAATGACCCCTACGACATCGGCCGGGTGCGAACGGCCTGGCAGGCCCTAAGTATGGGCAAGAGGGTGCGGGCGCCCCAGCCTACCGCCCCCGCCCCGCCCTCCGGCAAGGTATCTGGGTGGGGATGGTTTGGCGGTCGCCGCTTCGAGGTGACTGGTCGCTACGGGGAGACCCATGGTGAGTATCGCGGCAAGCCCCATCGCGGTATGGACATCGGCACCCCATCGAACACGGAACTCTACGCCCCGGTGGAGGGTACGGTCATTCATGCCGGGGGGGACTGGAACCGTGGCAACTACGGCGAGGCCATCGTCATCCAGACGGCCACCGGCCACCGCATCATCCTGGGGCACCTAAACGGAGTGAGCGTTCGGCCAGGGCAGCGGGTTGGACCGGGCACCATGCTGGGTAGGACTGGCAGCACCGGCTACGGTAGTGGGCCGCACCTCCACCTCGAAGTCCAGGATGGCGACGGCAACTTGGTGGACCCGGATGCGTACTTTGACTTCCGCTAGATCGAAGAACCACTGATGGCTACCTGGGGCGACTTCCTGAAGGCCATGGGGCAAGATGAGGACTACTACCGGCAGAAGTTTGCCTGGCAGCGGCCGGCCGTGCCCGGAAGCCTACAGTCCTATGGGGAGGGTCTGGGCGCGGCCGGCACCATCCGAGACATCATCTCCGAGGGTGCCCTGCGGCCTGCCCTGGGGGCGGCCGTCTACGCCGCCAACGTCTACGGCGCCAACCGAATGCCGGGCACCGGGGAGATCGCCCCACTCCGGGGCCTGACCCGTGAGGACCTCGCCCGCTACCTGGAGGAGAATGTCGATCAGCGTCACCCACTTGCGGCCTTCGCCTCGGGCGTCCTGACCGACCCGCTGTCCTACGTCGGCGGCCCAGTTGGTGGCATAGCCAAGGCCGCCGCCGGAGCCACCCGAGCCATCAAGCCCCTCTCCTCCGCCTTATCTGCTGTGGCCAAGGCCGATGTCGCCTACCAGAAGGGCGCCGGGGCCGTCACCGAGGCCATTGTTCCTGCGGCCGGTGCGGTGTTGAAGGCCCTGGGTAAGAAAGTCCCCCTCCTGAAGTGGGCGACAGATAGCCCCCTGGGTGAGTGGGCCAAGTACACTGACGCCCTGTGGGATGCCATGCGCTCGGTGACGCAGTACGGGGAGGCCGGCAAGCGGGAGATACTCGGTGCGGCTGTGGCCGGAACGCGGGAACGCCTTGGACAGGCCACGGCCAAGCAGATCGACGCGCAGGTTGCCCAGGGCTGGGAGAAGATCGAGACCACCGTCATGGGAACGGAGAACCCAGCCCAGCAAGCCGCCTCCATGAACTTGTACGTACGCGCCCGACAGGCCGCCGATGAGGTTGGGAAGCGGACCTACGAGGAACGTCAGCGCCTGATGAAGGACCCGAGCCTCCAGACCGAGATCACCATGGACGGCGGAAAGAAGACGACCGAGGGGGAGTACCTGGCTGGTCAGTGGTGGCAGTCTCGCTACGCCGAGGTCATGGGCATCCAGCGGGCAGCCGGTGAGGGTATCGAGAAGCTGATGGCACCGGACATCGACTGGGCCTCACTCTCGACGGGCGCCGATGCCGCGTCGCTGAAGTCGGCCATCGAGGAGACCCTGGTCAGCATGAAGGGCCGTCGGGTTGGGGCGCACGCCGCCGCCGAAACCATCAAGGGCAAGGATGAAGAGGCTGCCGCTCTGAGGAACACCCTCTTCCGCTCTGGCGAGAGCCAATCACTGGCAGACTGGGAGGCGGCGCAGGAGTTCATCTCCCCGGTGGTGACGCCGGAGGTGCAGAAGATCATCGACCTGTCCGACGCCGTGACAGGTCGTGGGTGGGCCGGCCTGAAGGGGGACAAGGCTCCGAGCGCTCTGGCCGCCATCAGTAAGGAGAGCGCCGAGGCCCTGACCAGTAATGCCGACGCCATCCTGGCCGCCTCCGCCCGTATAACCGCCGATCGGAACTACGTCTTCCGCAAGGCGGCACCGGCTCTGTCCAAGCACTACGACGACCTGGCCACTTCCGGCCTGATCGGTCCCGAGGAGAGCCTGCGCCTGCAAGAGGAGGCATTCGGGGACAGCAGCAAGCTCCTGGCGGCCCTGAAGGATGCCGGAGTAGAAACTGCCGACATCGAGAAGCGCCTGGGTGTCGGACACCTCTCCGGGGACCTGCTGGACGGTCGGGACCTGCCGTCCCTCGTCCTCCAGCGCCTGGGTCAGGATAAGGCCAAGGGGCTGAACATCAAGCTGCCGTCCTGGTTTGCCGGCGGCGTGCAGGTGTGGCGGGAACTGGCCCTGATGTCCTTGTCATACAGCCTCAGCAACCTCGTCACCGGCCTCTTCCTGAGCGAGAAGAACGGCGTACCCTGGACACGGGTCATGCGCCGGCTGGGCGAGAACCTGGCCAGTAACGGAGACGAGTTCCGTGCGGCCATCCGTTCTGGCATCGTCCTACCCCACCAGACCAACGCCGACACCCTGCCGCTCCTCCGTGACCTGGGCCGGGCACGTGGCGACCTCATCACCCTGCCCGGCGGCCTGGCCGGCAACCTTGGTCAAGACTTCTCCGCCGTCCTTGGAGCTTCCGGCCTGCATGCCAGCGAGACGGCCCTTGGTCGCCATAACCCGGTGGTGTCCGGCCTGATTGGCCTGGGCACCGGAGCGGCGGCCTACGCCAACGACCCGGAGAACCCGGCTGGTGCTGTTGGCATCGGCGTGGGTGTCGGCGCTGGTGCGTCAGTCGTCCTGCCCAGGCTAGCCGCCATCGGCCGGGTGCTCAGTCGGACGATCGAGGACGCCCTGCGCGTCACCAGCTTCTACTCCAAGGTGGAGCAGGGGCACGCCGGCATCGCCAAGGACATGAGCGGCATCCTGGGAGACACACCGATCGCCGCCTGGTTCGAGAGCCGTGGTGGAAGGGTGAGCCCCGCAGACATTCTCTCCCAGGCCACGAAGGCCGGTATGCCAACACCCGAGGCGCAGAGCCTGGCCGGGGCCTGGGATGGAATGATCGGTAAGCTGGAGGGGGAGGGCGTGGCCCTGTCCCACCGGATCAACTTTGACTACCGAGATGTCCCCAGGATTGTCCAGTTCATGCGGGAGACGGGCCTCATGCCCTTCCTGACCTGGCAGACGAAGGCCCTGCCCCTCTTTGCCAGCATCCTGATGCAGAACCCTCGCTTCATCGTTCTGATCGACGAGTACAACCAACTCAGTGAGCGGGAGACGGGTGAGGCTGGCCTGCCGACGCGCTTCAACCAGACCGTGAAGCTGCCACTCGGCGACCAGATCGCCCAGGACCTCTTCGGCCGCCCTGGCGAGGTGTGGGGACACCCCCTGATGGCCCTCCTGCCGGTGGTGCAGCAGGCCGCCATGGGTGAGGCCCTCGACCGAGGGGGCAATGCCGTGGACAAGGCCATGGCCATCCTCCAGGCCGCCGGCTTCGGCATGTCACCCCTGGTCCAGGTCCCCCTCCAGGCCGCCGGGGCCACCTACCAGCAGGACCCAACCATCCTTCGCACCAGCCCCTACATCGAAGCCCTTTCCTCCGCCTTCGGACCCGGCATCGACCCGGAGGCTCCCATCAAGGAGGGCGTTAGGGCTATCAGGAAGGCCACCGGAGCCAAGACCACCGACCCAGAGACGCCCTCGGTAGCCAAGGATGCCGCTATACGCCAGAGGATCGTGGAGATTTACCACGAGGACGGGCACACGGGACGGCCCAGGGGCACCTACGCCGAGGCCCTGTCTGATACCAAGAGTGAGATATGGCAACGGGCGCGGCACGATGTCGAACGGTCCAATGCTGCCCAGATCGGCCTGAGCGCCAGCCTACCTATTAGAGGGCGCTTCCTGTCGGAGACGGAGAAGGAGCTACGGGCAGCGGCCAAGGCCCAGGGCGTGTCCGGGGAGGAACTGGGCGACATGCCGGATAAGGAGGCCCGTTCTCAGGCGCTGCGAGCGGCCGAGGCGCGGGACCCACGAAGTACCGCCCTGCTGGGAACGAGCCCGGAGCAGGCTGACTGGGATAAGTGGCGAGCCCTGAAGGCCAAGTCCTGGGGCCTGCCGTCGGCCATCCGCCAAATGGAGGAGCGGAAGTTCCTTCGGGATAACCCGCGTTTTGCGGACACGCTGCGGTCATTTGCCACTCGTATGGCCTAGTGTCATTGTTTTGGGCTGCCTTTCTGTATGATGAGTGTGTAGCCAATTTCTGAAGAGGAGCGCATGGACGACGATTTGACACTTACTGGGGACACCAACGCGAGTGAGGGCGGACAACAGCCCACGGCCTCGGGTGATGGTGGCGGCGACATCGGCGATCTCGTCTTCTACACGGAGGACGGGTCGCAGGCCCCCCAGGGAGAGCAAGCTAGCGGCGACCAAGGCGGTGCCAGTGACCCGAACGGCCAGGCGCGGCAGGTGCCGACACTGGCGGAATTGTTCGGTGAGGCTCCAGGTGGTCAGCAGCAGGGCGCGGGTCAGTTCCCGCAGCAGCCGCCATTGCCGACTGGATTGCCAGGCTTCGATCAGCGTTTCCTAGATCAGTCCTTCGTTGACCTCCAGGAGGAGCGAACCAACCTCCGCTACAGCCAGCGACTGGCTCAGGCCAAGGCCGGGCAAGCCCCGGTGGAGGAACTCGTCAACGACGCCTACCAGAACTCCGTGGCCCTCGTTCGCGCCCAGCAGAAGATCAACCAGTTGATGGTTGCCCTGCACGGTCAGTGGCAGACGAACCAGCAATACGAGAGCCAGATGGAACCCGTCAACAAGGCTCGCACTGCTCAGTTCCTGGCCGAACGCTACGGTGTTGCGGAGTGGAAGAACCTCCTGACCCACCCAGTGACCAATGAGCCCATCAATGACCCCCGTGTCATGGCCGCCGTGGCCTCGATGATGGGCGACCAGAAGCGGCAGCAGGCCATCCAGCAGCGCCGAGGCGTCGATCAGCCGGTTGCCGTTACCCAGGGCACCAGTCGAACCCGAAGCATCCAGAACCTAGACCCATTCGGCCGCGACTTTGAGCGGTTGGAGGAACAGGTTCGTAACTCTCGGTCTAACGGCCGAACCGTGCATTTGCGCGGCTAACTCGCCAAACGGGGCCGCTTTGGCCCACTCGCGACCCATCTTCTCCGCCTAGGATTGAACTACCTTTTAGGAGCCTATTGACATGGCCGTCACTCAGATCGGCACAGCGGATGCGACACCCTGGTTACCAGCGACCGCTGTCTCCGAAACCATCATCAACAAGATTTTCCTCGACAAGAAGCTGCTCAAGTACGCCAAGCCGAAGCTGATCCACAGTTCCTTCGGCAAGCCGGCCACCGTCCCGAAGGGGATGCGGCAGTACGAATGGCACTTCTACGACATCTACGCCGTCTCGGCTACCCCAGAGACCGCCTACCTGTTGGCCGAAGGTGTCACCCCCACCGACAGCATCATCCCGACCGTGGCCATCAAGACCGCCAACCCCAGCCAGTTCGGCGCCTTCATCCTGGGCACCGACCTCCTGGAGGCCACCGGCGTTGACCCGGTTGTGGCCGAGTTCACCGAGAAGCTGGGTGTCCACAGCGGCATGTCCCTCGACCGCATCGTCCGCAACGTCCTGGTCGCTGGCACTACCATCCAGTATGCCGGCCCCACCGCTACCTCGGTCGTCACCGTCAATGCCGCCGACATCATCAACTACGACGAGCTAGTTGAGGCCGTTCGCACCCTGAAGACCAACAACGTTGAACCGTGCAAGAACGGTCGCTTCTGTGCCGTCATCCACCCCTTTACCTGGGCCACCCTGATGCGTGACCCGGACTTCAAGGAAGCCGTGACCTTCGGGCAGAAGGACAACCTCTTCGAGGGCAAGCTCGGCACCTTCCTGGGCGTGGACTTCTACGAGACCTCGGAAGCCTTCAAGAACGCTGCCGGCGGCGCCGGGGCCATCGACGTGTACTACACCCTGATCTTCGGTGCCGAGGCTTTCGGGACCGTTGACCTGGCCATGCTGAAGCTGGAGACCATCTTCAAGGCCGCCGGCAGCGCCAAGGGTAGCGACTACCTCAATCAGGTGTGGTCGATCGCCTGGAAGGCCAGCCACGCCACCACCCGTCTGAACGAAACCTACTTCCTGCAAATCCGACACGCCGTCGCCTAGTAGTCAAGTCTTCTTATACCGAGGAGTGACAGTGCCCGCGACCCAGACACGTCCCGGCCAGAACCCTAATCCAACGCCTGAGACCGTCGATCGGATGGATGAGGCCGTTGCCAAGAGCATCGAACTCCTGGCGCTGTCTCCCGAACCCCGACAGGTTGAAGCGGCGGTGGCGGAGGCTGCGGCCGGCTACAGCGAACCCATGGTCATCGATGGCAACGACCCACAAGACCTGAGCGCCCTCCTGGCTGTGGCCCTGAAGCGGGCTGGCCTGGAGATCGACCCAGACAAGGTTGTGGCAGCCATCATGGCCCAGTCGAAGCCGGTTCGGGACGTGGATGGGGAGTTGGGTGTTCTGTCATCGGCCCAGGACCAGGAGCGCTACGAGAGGGTACGGGCCAAGCAGGAGGCGGCCCTATCCCGTGGCTCCGGCAAGGAAGCCTCAACTCGCCTGAAGTTCAAGACCGAGCCGCGAGTGACGGTCAACAACCCGTCCGAGGTTCTCCTGACGATCAACGGTGTCAAGGTGGCCGTCAAGGCCGGGGCCGTCACCGTGCCCATCTCCATTGCCCACCACATCGAGGACGACAAGCGACACGTCAGTTCGGCTCGGCACTACACCGATTGGCTAAAGAACCAGCCGAACGCCCTCATCAACTACGACGCCGTGTACGGGCGCAAGCTGGCCAGTCCCATCCCAGACGGCCAGGATTTCGCCTTCATCTCATAGGAGGGCACGCCCGGTGCTCATGAAGTCTCGCAACCAGAGGAAGGTCTCGGTGGCCATCGCCAACGGCGCCGCCCTGTCCTCGGCCATCGACATCCGAGATGCCGTCGGTGGCCTGATCCAAATCCCGGCCGCCATCACCGGCAACGAGTTGCGCTGGCTGGTCTCAGGTGACGGCACGACCTACTCCGACGTGGATAACAGCGGCGTCGTCATCGCCAACACCCTGGCCGCCAGTCGGCAAATCCCCATCCCCACGGTGGTCTTTGGCGCCCCCTACCTGAAGGTTCAGAGCTACACCACCGGCGCCTCGGCCAACCAGGCCGCCGCCCGGACGCTCGTCGCCATCCTGAAGTCGTAGGCGGAATAGATGGCCATCTACGCCACCGTACCCGTCACCATCGCCAGCGGGGCCTCCCTCTCCGCCGGGGTCAACCTGGCCATGCTTGGCGGACCCAGGGCGCAGTTGGTTGCCATCCAGATGCCGGCTGCCTGGACCGCCGCTGCCCTGACTTTCCAGGGTTCAGCCGACGGCACGACCTACTATGACCTCTACAACGCCACGGCCGAGGTTTCCCTGGCCACGCCCACCCCCGTCGGGGCCACTCGCTACATCGTCCTCGACCCGAACCTCTTCGCCGGCTTCCTGTTCATCAAGGTGCGTTCCGGTACGGCCGCCGCCCCCGTGAACCAGGGCGCCACCAGTATTCTCAAGCTACTCGTGCGCAATCTGTAGGCGGTGAGGCGTGGCTGTCACTGGTCTTCTCTACGGCTTGGTCTGGAACGCGGCATTCAATAAGGAGATCGACATCCTTGATGACGTTATCAAGGTGATGTTGACGACCGTAACCTACGTGCCAGCACAGGATACTCACAACTACAAGGATGATGTCACGAATGAGGTGGTGGGCACCGGGTACACGGCCACCGGGGCCACGCTAGCCTCGGACACCCTGACCTACACCGCCGG
>Ga0184637_10001414_pt1 | contig 16266 bp, 13 predicted proteins | sample PLM3_127_b2_FD_133143 | JGI IMG/M metagenome (GOLD analysis project Ga0184637, IMG submission 133143) | Groundwater sediment microbial communities from an aquifer in East River, Colorado, USA - PLM3_127_b2 | ecosystem: Environmental > Terrestrial > Soil > Riparian zone | place: USA: East River...
CGTAGAGGTCGTTGGCCCACTTCGCGACGGCCATCGCCTCCTCCGCCTTGTCGAAGTCCGGCTGCTGCGCGCCGACGCAGAGGACCTGCAGATCGATGCCCGCCTCGCGCAGCATGTCCACGCGCTCGCCGAGGGTCACTTTGCCGCCCGGGGAGGTGAGGGCGTTGCGTCCGGCCGTGGTCTCGCGGCCGTAGCCCTTCGTGAACTCCGGCGGGTAGTAGTGGGCGTGAACGTCGATCCTCATGGAAGGTTTCACCCCCTCCTTAACCCTCCCCCGTCAAGGGGGAGGGGACAAGAGTTTACGCCTCGATCTTGAAGAGCCGTATCGCGTTCCCGCTGTAGATCATCTCCCGCTCCGCGTCCGAGATGTGCGGGAGCGAGGCGACCGTCTTCACCGGATCCAGGTCGTTCATGTCAGCGGGATAGTCCGAGCCCAGCATGACGCGCTCCGGGCCGACGGTCTCGACCAGGAAGTTCAGCGCAGGGACCGAGTGGGCCAGCGAGTCGAAATACAGCAGTCGGAAATACTCGCTCGGCGGCTTCTGGATGTTGACTTTGGCCTCGGGGCGCACTCGCCAGCCGTGCTCCCATCGACCGCGCAGGTAGGGGCAGGAGCCGCCTCCGTGGGCGAGGTAGAACTTGAGGCGGGGCATCTCCTTCAGCACGCCTCCGAAGATCAAGCTCGCGGCGGCAACCGACGTGTCGGTTGGGTTCCCGATCAGGTTCCCGAGGTGGTAGCTGCCGAGTCGGTCCTGCCCCAGAACGTTGGAAGGATGAAGGAAGACGGAGACGTCCAGCTCCAGTACCTTGGCGTAGAACGGCGCCAGGCTCCGATCGTCGAGGTTCTTTCCGTCGATGTTCGTGCAGATCTCGGCGCCGCGGAACCCATGGTCCTTCACGGTTCGCTCGAGCTCGCGAGCGGCCGCCTCCGGATCCTGCATCGGCAGGTTCGCCAGGGCGACGAACCGGTCGGGGTTGGCGCTCACCGCGTCCGCGAAGGCGTCGTTGATCTGCCGGCAGGCTTCGAGGCCATCGGCGGGATCGAGGTGGTTCACGAACAACGTCGGCAGGACGGATAGGACGTGCATGTCGACGCCCAGGTCGCCCATCTCGCGCAACCGAACGTCGAAGTTGGAGATGGAGTCGCCGGTTGCGCCACGCCGCCACCTAAAGACCGGCGCGTCAGACCCCGGGCGCGTGATGCGAAACTGCCCGTCGCCCTCGTGGAATCTCGCCGGGATGTGGTGAGCGTGGACGTCGATTTTGATGCTCATCCTCTGCCTTTACGGGGGAGCGACGTCTTTCCCCTCCCCTTGCGGGGGCGCGCTATCTATCCCCTCCCCTTGCGGGGGAGCGACACTCATCCCCTCCCCCCTTGCGGGGGCGCGACACTCATCCCCTCCCCCCTTGCGGGGGCGCGACACTCATCCCCTCCCCCCTTGCGGGGGAGGGTTAGGGAGGGGGTGTCCTTCTTCGCTAAGCCTGCTCTGACTTCGCGTATTTGCCCGTCCGCTGGGGGGTGGTGCCGCTCAGGCCCTTCTCCTGTCGGTCGAGGCGCGTCTCGCGCTCCCAGGTGCGTTCGAGGTCGTCGCGCACGTGGACGTGCAGGCGGCCGAGCCCCGCTCCCTCGAGCTCGACTATATCGCCGTCCATGAAGGAGCTCAGGCCGCGGTGGTTCGTCCCGAGCGCGACGACGTCCCCCGGCTCCAGCTTGTGGATGCCGGTGATCCACTCGATGCAACGCGGCATCTTGTGGGCCATGTCGCTCGTGTTGTAGTCCTGCTTCAGGTTGCCGTTCACCCACAGCCGAATCTGCATGTTGTTCGGGTCTGCCAGCTCGTCGGCGGTCACGAGAAACGGCCCCATTGGCGCGAACGTGTCGCGCGACTTCATTTGATAGAAGGTGTTGCCCTCCGGCGGCAGCCCGCGGGCTGATCCATCGATGAAATTCATGTAACCGAAGACGTGGCTCATCGCCTCGGACGCCGGGACGTGCGACGCCTCTCTGCCGATGACGAGGGCGATCTCCGCCTCGCCCTCGAAGATCGTGGCCGGCGCGTCCGGCAGCACCATGGTGTCGCCGTCGCCGACGATGGCGCTCGGCGACTTGTGGAAGGCGTTGATCGGCGCTGGCTCAGACCGCGTGCCGTTCTCCATGTAGTTCACGGCCATGCAGACGATGTTCGTCGGCTTGGGCAAGGGTGCGCGAATGCGAACCTGGCTGACCGGCACGCCACCGCCGCGGTTGGCCGCCTGCTGCAGCGGGCCTCGGAACTCGTCGAACCGCTCGATGAGCCCGCGGATCACGTGCTGGGGCTCCAGCCTTGGGATGCCCTGCACGACGTCCGACACGTCGACCACGTTGTCGCCATTCAGCACACCCAGCTTGAAGTCGTCGAAGAAGAGTAGCTTCATGAGTCCCCCTCCTGGTTTTGGTAGGGCGGGGGCTTGTCCCCCGCCGTGTTGTGGGCGCGGCAAGGGACGAGCCCTTGCCCTACAAGGTGTCGTGCCAAGATATCATGGTCGGAAAGCGCCGGGGAGGTGGGCCATGGCGATCCAGGAGCGGGCGGGCATCGACAAGCGCTGGAACGAGTACGCCGCCGAGGAGTGGTCGGACGCGGTCGTCACCGCGATGAAGCTGGGCGGCATCGACCACCTCTTCTTCGTCTCGGGCAGCGAGATCGGTTTCTACCAGGAGGCGACCATCAAGGCGCGCGAGCTTGGCCGTCCCTCCCCGCGGCTCGTGACGATGATGCACGAGCAGACGGCCCTGAACGCTGCCTTGGGCGTGGCGATGGTTACGGGGCAGCCGGCCGCCACCGCCGTGCACGTGGACGTCGGCACGTTCAACTATGGCGGGGGCCTCCACACCGCCTGGAGGGGCGGCTACCCCGTCCTCATGACAGCGGGCACGGGGCCACGAGCATATCCCGGCACGGTGCAGGGAGGACGCAACAACTACATCCAGTGGTACCAGGAGCCGCGTGACCAGGGCGAGATCGTGCGGCAGTACACGAAGCTCGACCACCGCATGGAGAGCCAGGACAACCCGGGCCTGATGATTAGCCGCCTCCTTCAAGTGTCGATGAGCGAGCCGAAGGGCCCAGTCTACCTGGCTTTACCCCGCGAGGCAGCGATGACGCCGATCCCCGAGGGACGGATCCGCTTCCCGACGCGTGACCAGCTCGGCGTAGCGCGTCCGACGTGGCCGGACCCCGACGACGCGAAGACCGTCGCGCGCTGGCTCATCGAGGCGGACAACCCGTGCATCTACACCGCCAACTCCGGGCGCAACGCCGACTCGGTCGACGAGCTCGTGCGGCTCGCCGAGCTGCTGGCTCTGCCCGTGAACCAGGACCGCCTGCTTCGCGGCCTGACGTTCCCGATGACGCACCCGTTGTTCGGGACGGGCCCGGCGCCGAAGGACGCGGACGCATTGCTCATCATGGAAAGCCCGGTGCCCTGGCTGCCGCCCCACGATGCGCCGTCACCCGACGCGCGGATCGCCTGGGTCGACGTCGACCCGGTGCAGTCACGGTTCAAGACGATGGAGTGGCAGGCTGACCTCTGGCTGCCGTGCGAGACGAAGAGCGCGGCGCGCGCGATCTACGAGGCGGCGACCGGCATGCTGAGCCAGAGCGACATGAGCCGCATCGCCGAACGACGCGAGCGGTTGGAGCGCCGCAAGCAGGAGCTTGAGGCCGCCGCCGAGGAGGCTGCTCAGCGGGCGCGGCAGCGCAATCCGCTGCATCCGCGCTGGGCCGCGTACCAGATCGGCCAGATCCTCGAGCCGGACACGATCCTGATCGACGACGCGCTCAGCAATGGAGCCTTCGTGCACGCGCATGCCCGACGGACCCAGCCCGGCACGTTCTTCAAGTCCGGGGGATCGTCGGGCGGCTGGGGCGCCGGCGCAGCGTTCGGCGCCAAGCTGGCGAAGCCCGACCGCGACGTGGTGCTGGCGGTCGGCGACGGCTTCTTCATGTTCGACAACCCGATCGCTGCGCTCTGGGCCTCCGCACAGCACAAGGCGCCGTTCCTGACAGTAGTCTTCGTGAACCGCTCGTACTCGACTGGGACCCGCGCGATGCGGGACACCTACCCCGAGGGCATCATGGCGGAGAAGGGCATCTACGATGGCGGTGTGTTCGATCCCCCGCCGGACTACGCGAAGATGGCCGAGACGGTGAACGGCTACGGTGAGACGGTGAGCGATCCCGAGGAAGTCGGAGCGGCATTGCGCCGCGGCCTCGACGCGGTCCGCAACGGCTCCCCGGCCGTCATCGGCGTCTGGCTGCCGACGATCCCGGAAGAGATGGAATTGTCATCTTGATGACATAGGCGTATGCTTTGATGCATGCGAACAACAATTCGCCTCGATGACGATCTCCTGCGTGAGGCAAAAAGGCAGGCGGCGGCTTCCGGCCGAACTCTAGGCGCTGTCATCGAAGACGCGCTCCGTGAGGCCCTTTCGCGCCGTCCGGCCGAGGGACGGCGCGAACACGTGCGCCTTACGACGTTTCGCGGCCAAGGCGTACGCCCCGGCGTCGACCTTGACGATTCCGCTGCGCTGCTCGATCTGATGGAAGACCGCTCGTGAGGCTGGTGGACGTGAACGTCCTCGTTTACGCCCACCGCGAAGAGTCTGCCGATCATCTTGCCTACCGACAATGGTTGGAGGATCTGATCGGTAGTGACGAAGCGTACGGGATGTCGGACATCGTTCTGAGCGGGTTCTTGAGGATCGTGACTCACCCTAGTATTTTCGTGCCGCCGAGCTCGGTTTCAGCTGCACTGAGCTTCGCGGAGGACGTTCGGTCCCCTCCGAATTGCGTTCCAATCCATCCGGGCCCACGCCACTGGGGCATCTTCTCGCAACTGGTCCATTCGGCTGAAGCGAGAGGCAACCTGGTGCCGGATGCTTATCTGGCAGCCTTGGCCATCGAGTCCGGGAGTGAGTGGATCACTGCGGATCGCGACTTCAGCCGTTTCCCTGGCTTGAGGTGGCGTCACCCACTCGCTTAGCGGCCTTGGCCTGTGCCGCCGGCGGCAGCCCAAACGGGGTCCCTCGCGGCCGCTGATTCCACGATCCACCGGCTCGGCAGTTCAGACCGCGAGCAGCGCATCAAGTGTCGTTCTTAGAGGCGCGGTACAATCCAGCAACGGGATGGCCCATTGAGGAGAGACCACAATGGCGAAAATCGTGCTCGGGCTGGGCAGCTCCCATGCGCCCCAGCTGCGGCTTCCACCCGACGAGTGGTACAAGCGCGTCAACGCCGATCGCCAGAACCCCGAGCTCTGGTATCAGGGTAAGACGTACACCTTCCCCGATCTGGTCGAGGAGCGCGGCGCTGAGACGTTCAAGAAAGAGCTGAACGACGAGGTGTGGCAGCGCAAGTTCGATGCTTGCCAGCGGGCGATCCAGCGGCTCGGCGAGACGTTAGACCGCGCCCAGCCGGACGTATGCGTGATCCTTGGCGACGACCAGCACGAGTCGTTCCACGACGACAACATGCCCGCGATGAGCATCTACTGGGGTGAGACGGTCGACGATGCCCCCGAGGAGATAACGGAAGCGCAGCTTAGGATGGGCGTGGCGGGTGGCCCGTACGACAACGCGCCCAGGGAGCGGGTCAGCCACCCGACCGATGCGGCCTTCGGTCGCTACCTCATCGAGACCATGTGTGAGAACGGATTCGAGGTCGCCCACAGCAACAAGCTGCCCCCGGGCCGGCACCAGGGCGCTATCGGCCACGCGTTCCATTACGTGTACAGGCGCCTCATGAACAACGAAGCGATCAAGCACGTACCGATCATGTTGAACACGTACTACCCGCCGAACCAGCCGACCGTGAAACGCTGCTACCAGTTCGGCCAGGAGCTGGCGAAGGCGATCGAGGCCTGGGATGGGGCGGAGCGCGTGGCGCTGATCGCTTCCGGCGGCCTCAGCCACTTCGTGATCGAAGAGGACCTGGACGAGCACATCATCGCGGGTCTGAAGAACAAGGACGAAAAGAAGCTCACCGATCTCCCGAACATCCGCTTCAACTCGGGCACTTCGGAGATTCGCAACTGGATCGTGCTCGCGGGCGCCGTGGCGGACGACGGCCTCGAGATGGAGCTGGTGGACTACCAGCCCTGCTACCGATCAGAGGCCGGAACGGGTTGTGCCATGGGCTTCGCTGAGTGGAAGTAGCTTAGCTGTCATCCCGAGCGTAGCAAGGAATCCGTACCTCCGGGGCGCCGATTCCTCGTCGCTTCGCTCCTCGGAATGACATTCGCAATCGTGCCCACGTGACATAAACCTGGGCCGTGGTGCGTCCGCGAGTGGTGTAGGCTTGCGCTCGTGACCGAATTCCGGAACGGAGGAGCAGGATGTACAACGGCACTAGGGTCCTCGACGTCCACGGGCACGTGTCCTCACCCGCGGGGAGCCGAACCTACGTAGTAGGGCTCATGGCTTCTAACTCGCCCAGCCGCAGCCCGCTCGCGCCAGGCGCGCGCCGGGGTGGGAGGGGCGCACCTGACCTTTCCGACGAGGCTTTCCACGCGGCCGCGCAAGAGCACGCCGAGTACATGGACGCCCGCGACATCGACGTACAGCTCATCGGCCCGCGTCCGTTCACGATGATGGGCTGGATGGAGCCCCATTTGCTGCCATCCTGGGCGACGTTCACCAACGACTGCATCAAGAAGCAGGTCGACGCGTTCCCCGATCGCTTCGTCGGCGCGGCCTTCCTGCCGCAGATTTCCGAGGCGCCCGACCTGGGCAACTGCATCCCCGAGCTCGAACGGTGCGTTACCGAGCTGGGCTTCAAGGCGGCGTACCTCAGCCCCGATCCAGCGGGGCGGCGCACCACGCCCGGGATGAACGAGCCCTACTGGTTCCCTGTGTACGAGAAGTGCCAGCAGCTCGGGATCCCGATCGTCGTCCACGGCACCAACTGCCTCGACCCGCGCATCCGCATCATCCCCCAAAACTACCAGGTCGGCTTCGTTTGGGAGCAGTTCCTCGCGACGCAGCTGCTGTCGCACGGCGACGTCTTTGAGCGCTTCCCCGACCTGAGGGTCTGCGTGTGTCACGGCGGTGGGGCGCTGAACCGCTTCATCCCGACGGACAACCACCTGGCGCAGAAGGACCTCAGCAAGAACCTGTTTTTCGACACCTGCGTATATGACATCCCCGTCCTCGAGGCGTGCATCAAGCAGAAGGGCAAGCAGGTACTGTTCGGCACCGAGGCGCCGGGCTCCGGCGGCGCGGTGCGGCCGGATACGGGCAAGACCTCCGACGATCTCGTGCCGATCATCGGTGGTTTCGACTGGCTGCCCGAGGGGGAGAAGCTCGAGATCTTCAACAGCCGGCCCGCTTATTTCTGCGAGGCCCTGAAGACCGCGGGGGCCGTTCCTGCCTGATCTGCACTTGACGCGCCTTACTCGGTGGAGGAAGCCCCTACTGGCGGTGTGCGCGATCGCGCTGGCATCGGTCACGCTCGCCGCACGGTCAACGTCGCAACAGCTCCACGTCGAAGTGGTGGTGAGCAGCCTCGCCACGATCTGGGCGATCGACTTCGCGCCAGATGGACGCATCTTCCTGACCGAGCGCGGCGGACGGATTCGCACCGTGCGCGACGGCAATCTGGACCCCGAGCCGTGGGCCACGCTGGACGTCGTCGAGGTGTCCGAGTCGGGATTGCTCGGCCTCGCCCTGGACCCGGGCTTCGCCTCGAACGGCTACGTCTACGTTGCGTACACGTACGGGACCAGCGGCGGCGGGATGCAGAATCGCCTGGTGCGCATGCGCGAGGATCCGGAGACCCGGCGCGGCGCCTTTGACGCGGTGCTGCTGGACGACGTGGGGGGTGCACGCGTCCACGATGGTGGGCGCGTCAAGTTCGGGCCCGATGGCAAGCTCTACTGGACCATGGGTGACGCGGGCAACATGCCACTCGCGCAGAGCCTCGACTCCTGGAATGGCAAGATCCTCCGCGTCAACTCAGATGGCAGTGTTCCGGACGACAACCCGTTCCCTCGCTCGCCGATTTATTCCTACGGCCACCGCAACCCGCAGGGGCTTGCCTGGCAGCCGGGCACCGGCCGCCTCTACGCGTCCGAGCACGGACCGAGTGGGGCGCAGTCCTGCTGCGACGAGGTGAATTACATCCAGGCAGGCATGAACTACGGGTGGCCTGGGGTCTTCGGGGATGCCACGGCACCGGGGACTGTGCCGCCCATCGTCCAGAGCGGACCGCAATCGGCAAACACCTGGGCGCCGGGTGGGGCGACGTTCGTCAGCAATGGGCCATGGGCGGGATCGCTGCTGTTCGTCGGGTTGCGCGGCGAATCGCTCTACCGCGTCGCTCTCGACCCGGCAGACCCGACCACGGTCTTTGGCTTCGAGCGTTTCTTTCAGGGCGAGTACGGTCGGCTGCGCGACGTGGTCGAGGGGCCGGATGGTGCGCTGTACCTGGCAACGAGCAATCGGGATGGCCGCGGCAGACCCGCCCCAGCCGACGACCGCGTGCTGCGGCTCACCGTGCGCTAGCGACGGCGCGGCCGCAAAAAACGCTCATGGTGAGCCTGTCGAACCATCGGTCCTTCGACAAGCTCAGGACGAGCGGTTCAACTCTGGGCATTTTCGGCCGTGCTTCCAGGCGGATCAGACGTGCGGCCGGCCGACCGAAACGCGTTCGCTTCGCATCCATTCCTTCAGTGGTCGGCCCTCCGCGAGATTGCGCAGCTCTCGCTCGAATAGCTTCTTGAGCAGCAGCACGGTGACGTCCTCGCGGCCAAGGTGCCACTCGGCGCGATTCGGGATGACCCCTTGCCCGGCCTGTGACGTGTAGTCCTGGATGTTGAAGAGCCGGTCGGGATGCTTGAGGCGATCCGCGATGTCCTCGATTCGCATCTCCCCGCGCAGGACGGCCTCTGCCACCTCGGTGTAGGGCGGCAGCTTGCTGAGCTCTTCAGCGCGGGCCTCGCGCCGGGCGATGTAGTCGGCACGTGCCTCCTTCGGCATGTGCGTGAAGTTCACCCCGAAGGAGATCATGTGCTCGTCGTCGACGGGCACGCGCCACGCCAGGGCCTCTCGCCATGCCTCCGGTCCGAGCTCGGGGGCGGTTCGCGTCGCCCAGCTCGCATTCGGCATGTGGAAGTGCGTCTGCGATTCCTGCCAGTGGGTCGCCTCATCCGGCAGGCGAACAAACGTCGTGTAGCCGTAGTCGGTCTCCTCGCACGTCACGGTGGGGATGCCAACGCGGCCCGAGGCGACGTATGACTCACGATGGACCCAGGTTCCATGGAAGGGATCGTTTTCCAGGGAGTTGAAGACGTTCATGTGCCACGGCGTGCCGTAGGTGTAAGCCTCGCGGACGCCGTCGTCCTCGTCTTCGAACTCGGGGAAGCGCGGGATGGGCGGCGCTTCGCCTTCGCCGAAGTAGGCGAACACGAGCCCGAGATGGTCCTGCGTAGGGCACGCCTTGATCCTGATCTTCGCGCAGAACGGCTCGGGCTCGGCGGGCTGCTCGATGCATTGGCCGGCGCCGTCGTATTTCCAGCCGTGGTAGAAGCAGCGGAGGTCGTCTCCCTCGACCCAGCCGGTCGAGAGCTGCGTGCCCCGGTGCGCGCAGCGAAAGGCGACGACGTGCGGGGCACCCGTCTTACCGCGATAGAGGGTGAAATCTTCGTTGGCGAAGCGGACGGGCCTGGCGCGACCCACGGGCAGGTCCTCCGAGCGGTGGATGGGTTGCCAGAATCTGCGGAAAAAGCGGCCCACGAGCGTGTCGGGTCCACTGTGATAGAAGTCGGTCCAGTCCTCGCGCGTGTATGCCCTGGCGTGGCCGTTTGTCTTGCCGTTCGTCTCCGCCATAGAGCCTCCCTGATCCTGCCTGTTCCCTGCGCTCGCGCTCAGCATGAGCGGATTCACTATCCCGTCCGGGGCCTTCCATGCCTAGAATACATTCGGGGGACGGCAATCGGTCAATCACCCGCCGTCCAGATTGGGAGACACCATGAAAGTGACGCCTCGCGTTTCTAATATTGTTCGCGCCGCCTCGCTCGCGCTCGTGCTGGTCCTCGCTACAACGCTTCTTGCCGCTGCTCAGGGACGGGTTTCGGGCATGGTTGTTGACGCCTCGGACGGACTCGTCACGCTCGACGACGGGACCTCGTTCTGGGTGACCGAAGACACGCGCGTGGCGTTGTCGAGCTCGGCCACCTTTGTGAACCTTGCGGTTGGTCAGTACGTGGCGATTACCTCGGCGCGCCTTCCGGATGGCTCCCTGCTGGCGAGCGCCATCGCCGTTTTTCCTGAGTCGCAGCGGGGCGCAAGCGGCGGCCAGTCCGAGCGGTCCGGCGGCGATCTAATGACGAATGCCCACATCGAAGAGGCCAGGATCAATCGTCTGGACGAGACCGAGCTGCTGGTAAGCTTCGGTGAATACACGGAGCGGGTCACCCTTCCCGCCACGGTCCGCATTATCGTCCGATCGGATGGATCCATGGATGACGTACGGCCCGGCGTGATGATTGGTGCCAACGTCACCGATGGGGTCGCCTCGTCGATAACGGTGGAGGCCTGACGCGGATGGCCGATGACTTCGACTACCTCGCGCTGCTCGAGCAAGGCGACGCGGCAGGCCTCGCGCAGGCGTTCTCCGGTCCGCCGGTCGTCGACGACCCTCGATCCGGCCGGATCGAGGGTCGGGAAGCCCTGGATCGTTTCGTCGGGGAGACCGCGGTCTGGCTCGACGAGCACGTAGCGCGGACGATGCGAGTCGCGACCATCACGAACGAGCAACGCGAGGTGCAGGAATCGGTGGTCGGACTCGAGCTGGCAGACGACCCCTGGTTTCTCCCCATCGCCGTGGTGCTCGATCGTGCGAACGGCGGCGGATTGCGCGAGATCCGGGTTTACCATAGCCTCTGGCCGCTGACGGGCGGCCACAAGGTGCGGCCGCCCCTTCTTCAGTCAGATCCATCGATCGTGCTGCAGGGCGCCCCCGCCGATTACCAGCGAGCGCTCGCCGCCGGCGACCTCGGGGGAATCCTCGACTCTTACGAGCCGAACGCGACGACGCGGGAGCCAAGTGGCGGCCGATACGCCTACACGGGGGCAGAGAACATCCGCAAGATCTACACGATGATGTTCTCGAACGGCGGTGGGATCCCGCTGGAGTTCTGTACCGCCACCGACGACGGCACGGCGTGTGCCATCGAATACAACGCGGTGCACTGGGGCAAGACAAAGATGCCGCCGCAGGCGGGCATCGCCGTGTACGTCCGCGGGCCAAGCGGCCGGCTCTCAGCCGCGCGCATCTACGACGACGTGGAGCCGCCGGCCATCGCAGATTCCAGCGGCGAGGCGTAAATCGGAGTATCTTCCGGGACGCGGACTCTCGGAGGTCGCTCATGCGATTCGGCGTGCACTACCTGACTACGTACCTGCCCGAGTCAGACGGCACGAGTCAGGAGTTCTACAGGCGTCTGTTCGAGCAGATCCAGGCGGCCGAGGAGCTGGGGTTCGACGACGCCTGGGTCACCGAGCACCACTTCCACGAGTTTGGCGGCCTGATCCCAGCCCCGCCCGTATTTCTCGCCGCGCTGGCCGGCGCCACCAGCCGAATCCACCTCGGTGTGGCGATCAGCGTATTGCCGCTCAACAACCCGCTGCAAAACGCCGAGGCCTACGCGATGGTGGACGTCATCTCCAACGGCCGGCTGGAGTTCGGGGTCGGGCGTGGGGCAAACCCCGAGGAATACCAGGACTTTCGTAAAGGCTACGACGACAGCCCCCTACGCCTGCGGGAGCACGCCGAGGTGCTGCTCCAGGCCTGGTCGGACGAGCCGGTGACCTTCCGCGGCGAGCTGTACGAATACGACGGAGTCCGAGTTCTCCCGAAGCCGGTGCAACGGCCGCACCCACCGGTCTGGGTCGGCGCCTCGCGCAGCGACGACACGTTCCGTTGGGCTGGAGAGAAGGGCTTCAACCTGATGACGCTCCCCTACCAGTATGAGCCGTCGGTCCTGCTCCACTGGATCGGCGTATACAGAGAAGCGCTCCGTCAGCACGGACATGACCCGGCGGGACGCGAAGTGCTCGGCAAGTTCCACGTCTACGTCGACGACAGCGACGGGAGGGGTCGCCGCGATGCTGAGCCGTACTGGCTGAACTACCAGCGCCTCCATTTCGACCGCGGCGCCTGGAGCTTTCAGAACCCGAGGACGGCGGATGACTACCAGGCCCAGGTCGAGCAAGGCCAAATCATCGCCGGCGACCCGGCGCGCTGCATCGAGCTGATTCAGCGCTACCGGGAGACCTTCCCGCTGACGACGTTCTCGGGGCAATTTCATTACGGTGGGATGCCGCAGGATGCCGCGCTCCGCAGCCTCCGGCTGTTCGCCGAGCGGGTCATGCCCGCGTTTAAGAGCTCCGCTCGCCCTGCGCTCGTCGAAGGGCGGGCTTCGACAAGCTCAGCCTGAGCGGCTCAAGCCAGGATGTACGAGCCGCCCGAGATCGTCAGGCTGTGGCCGCTGACGTAAGACGCGTCGTCGGAGATTAGGAACGCGACCACCCCGGCGATCTCCTCCGGCTCGGCCACGCGCCCGATTCCCAGCTCTCGGCCCCGCGCGACGATCTGCTCCTCGGTGGAGGTCGAGCGCACGAGAGGCGTGTCTACCATCGAGGGCAGGATCGCGTTCACGGTGATGTTCCTGTCGGCCAGCTCGAGGGCGAGCGATCGGGTGAGGCCGACGATGCCTGCCTTTGACGTAGCATAGGGGGCGGTTCCGGCGCGGCCGCGGGCCGAAAGCACGGACGACGTGCTCACGATACGGCCCCAGCCCAGCCCGAGCATCCCGGGGATCGCCGCGCGGCAGCAGAGAAACACACTGTTGAGGTTCACCCGCAGCACGCGGCGCCACTCGTCCAGGCTCGTGTCGCGGACGGTCGCACCGCTCGACTGGATCCCGGCTACGTTCACCAGGATGCCGATCGGCCCGAGCGCGGCCTCGGCGTCGCGAAAGACTCGGGCGACGTCCGCCTCGGAAGACGCGTCGGCGCGGTAGGCCTCGACGCGCGCGCCCATCGACCGGATCACCGTCGCGGTTCGCTCCACACCTTTGCCGTCGATGTCTACCGCGGCGACTGGCAAACCCAGCTCGGCGAGCCGAAGCGCGACCGAGCGGCCGATCCCGCTGCCCGCGCCCGTGACGAGCGCGCAGATGCCATCGGGGCGGCGTGGCAGCTCCGTCATGGCATGACGAACCCACCGTTGGGGTGCATCACTTGCCCCGTGATCCAGCTGGCGCCCGGCCCGAGGAGGAACATCGCCGACCAGGCGACATCCTCCGGTGTGCCGACTCGCTTCAGCGGCACCGGAGCCGCGCGCTTCGCTCGATCGGCGTTCCGCTCCTCCTCGGGCATGTCGGCCGGGTAGCGGCGCTCGGTCTCGATGGTTCCCGGGGCGATGGCGTTGACGGTCACGCGCGGCGCGAGCTCGGAGGCGAGCACCTTGGTGAGGGCGACAACCGCGGACTTCGACGCGGCGTACGAGGCGCCATTTTCCCGGCCCAGGTAGCCGTAGATAGAGCCCATGTTGATGATGCGCCCGCCCGTCCCCAGGAGCGAGTCGATCGCCGCCTGGCAGCAGAGGAACGTACCGGTCACCTGCACGTCCATCACGTCGTCCCACTCGGCCAGGGAGGTCTCGTGGAGCGGCCCGAACTGACGAGTCCCCGCCGAGTTGATGAGGAAGTCGAGCCGTCCGAAGCGCTCCAGCGTCTGGTCGACGGTCCGCCGGACGTCATCCGGGCTAGTGACGTCCATGCCGATCCCCAGGGCGCGCCCGCCGCCGCGTTCCTCGAGCCGCGCGGCCGCCTGCTCCATGCTCGCCGTCTCGCGCCCGGTCACGACGACCGAAACACCCGCGTCGACGAGCATTTCGGCGATGCCGCGCCCGATGCCGATGCGCGCGCCGGTGACGATGGCGACCTTGCCCTTAAACCACTCGCGCCCGACATCGAAGGGGGAAACGGCCTCTCCCTTCCCCCCTTGTGGGGGAGGGTTAGGGAGGGGGGTCTTCACACTACAGCCCCAGCCGTCCGAGCTGCTCCGCGGGGATGAGCTTGTGCAGGTCCACCGCGTCCACCGCGTCCTGTGGCACCTCGATGCGCGCCTCGAACGGTCGGCGGACGGGCTTCGTCGCGTCGATGATCATCTTCGCGCCCATGATGTCGTCGGTCTGTGACGGGTCGAGGGTGTTGCCCTTCACGTTCTTGATGATGCCCACGTCCTGGTCTGCCTGCGAGCGCGTAGCGATCGCCCAGAGCACCTCTTCCTCGCGATAGACGTCGATGTCGGCATCCACGACGATCACGTGCTTCACGAAGTCGACCGCCCCAAGGGCGATGAGCGCCGCCTGTTTCGACTCGCCGTCCACCTTCTTGTCGATGCTGATGTAGCAGTGGAAGCGCCCGACGCCACTCGGAGGAAGGTGCACCGCCTTCACCGTCGGGACGACGCCCTTGATGCGGTTGAAGATGCTGCCCTCCTTCGGGAAGGATCCGAGCACGTTCACGTCGCGATGTCCGACGAATACGTCCTGGTAGATGGCCCGCTCGCGGTGGGTAACCGCCTTCACCTCGACGACCCAGCGGACGCGCTGCGGGCCGTACGTGCCGGGGAACTCGCCGAACGGGCCCTCCACCTCGCGCTCGTTCGGCAGCACCTCGCCCTCGATGATGATGTCGGCATCGGCCGGCACGAGGAAGTCCTCGCCCCACGTCTCGCTGGCGGTCAGGCGTAGCGGGCGATCGGCGATGGACCCGATCACCTCATAGTCGTCAGCCCCGAACGGCGAGACGTTCAGCGACCCGATGTGAAACGATGGGTGGTGGCTGACGACGATGGCGACGGGCGTTGGCGTGCCCGCCTCCTCGTGCTTGCGCACGATCTGCCAGTTGTGCCGGGGCGACATATGGAGGCCGAGCCGGCGCGGGCCCTTCAGCTGGTTGCGGAGGAACGCCACGTTGTAGGCGCCGCTCTCTGGGTCGCGCATTACCGACGTCATGTCGATGTACACGCCGCCGTCCATGCGGTGGTGGCGGACGATGGGAAACGTCCGGAGGTCGACGTCGTCGCCGAGCCGCACGACCTGTTTCACGGGCGCCTGCGCCCGGTCGATGCGCACCGGCGCCACCCGCTTCTCTTCGCGGCGCGCATACTCCAGGCTCAGCTCCTGGTACGCCTGCTCGGCTGCGAGTCCGAGCGCCATCGCGCAGCGCTGTCGGGTAGCGTACACGTTCGTAGCGATCGGGAACGGGGAGACGTTGCCGAACAGGTCGAGCGGGCGGTCAAAGACGACCATCGGATACCGGCCGAGGTCCTCCAGCTTCTGGAGAACGGCCGTCACTTCGAACCGCTCGGGGTTCACCGGCTCGGTGACGTGCAGCACCTCCGCCGGCGCCTCCTCCTCGATCCGCAGGAGGTAGTCGACGAAGCTACTGTCCCCTCCCCCCTTGCGGGGGAGGGTTAGGGAGAGGGGTAATTTACACCGACGCAATGAACACGTCCGATCGAGCGACGAGGCCCTCTTTCGCGCCCTCGGCCCACGGCACGTCCCGTGGCAACACCGTCGAGAACGAGCGCACGCGGTAGCCGTCGGGGTCGAGCGCCGGTGGGCCGATGCCACGTTCAACGTCCCTTAACGCGCTGATGAGCCGGCGGCGGGCAGCGATGATCGCCGTGTCGCTGCTTCCAAGGTGCTCGCGAGCGCGGTTGTAGATGCGACCCATGCTTTCCTGCACCGCGCAGTCCTGAGTCCCGATGCCGTCGATCCCCGTGAAGCTCGTGTACAGCTGCTTCTCGCGGTCGATGAGGTAGTCGTTGTCCCGGTTCGCCGCGGGGCGGAACGTGCCGGGGATGAACACCGAGTGGATGCCCTGCCCCTGGCGCATCCCCTCGACCTGCTCCGCATCGAGCGGACGCGCCGGATGCCAGGTGAAGCTCCACGCCCAGCAGCTCTCGTCGTCGATCGGCACCCAGGCGTGGCCGCCGATGCCGCCATCGCCAAACGGCGGGATCATCGTGTACCAGGGGAAGAGCCACTGGGTGATGCGCCAGTAGTAGCTGTCCGCCTCGGCCTCGCGGCGGGCGCCGATCAGCATGCCGTAGTCGGTGTCGACGGTCTCGAACTTAGGGGACGTGTCTCTCTGGTGGTAGCCCCGATCTCGCGCCGGGGAGTTTGTCATCATATAGGCCGGGATGGACTC
>Ga0184637_10001415_pt1 | contig 16265 bp, 16 predicted proteins | sample PLM3_127_b2_FD_133143 | JGI IMG/M metagenome (GOLD analysis project Ga0184637, IMG submission 133143) | Groundwater sediment microbial communities from an aquifer in East River, Colorado, USA - PLM3_127_b2 | ecosystem: Environmental > Terrestrial > Soil > Riparian zone | place: USA: East River...
TACGGCGATGTCGAGCAGAACATGCCCGGCGCGGACCTCGTCGTCCACGAGCGCTTCCGCCATCCGCGGCTCTCCTGCATGAGCATCGAGACGCGTGGCGCGCTGGCGTATCTCGATCCCGAGACCGGCGCCCTGGTCGTGTACGCCTCCCACCAGAATCTCTACAGCCTGCGCGACGCCATTGCGACCGTGCTGGGTGTGCCGAGCGAAGAAGTTCGCGTGCTGCTGCCCGACGTGGGCGGCGGCTTCGGGCCCAAGGGCTCGATCTACGTCGAGGAGATCGTCACCGCGGCGGCCGCTCGGCGTCTCGGTCGTCCGGTGAAGTGGGTGGAGTCGCGCCGCGAGCATCTGATGGCGACCGGCCACGACCGCGATCAGCACCACGAGATCCGCGTGGGGTTCCGGCGCGACGGCGTCATCGCGGCCATCGACGAGAGCTTCCTCGCCGACGTCGGCGCCTATCCCACGCAGGGCGACGGGCTGACCGCCAACACCGTCAACCATCTCTGCGCGGCCTACCGGGTGGCGCACTATCGGGGTGTGGGCACCAGCGTGGTGACCACGACCACGCCCAATGCCGCGTACCGCGCCGCCGGCCGCCCCGAGGCCGCGTTCGTGATGGAGAGAGTGCTTGACGTGGGCGCGCGGCGCCTCGGGATCGATCCCGCCGAGATCCGGCGCCGCAATCTCATCCGGCCCGAAGAGATGCCGTACCGTCCAGGGCTCACCTACAAGGACGGCGTCGCCGTGCAGTACGACCCCGGCGACTTCCCCGCCGCGTTCGAGCGCGCGCTGAGCCTCCTCGGCTACAAGGAGTGGCGCGCCCGACAGGCGCAGCAGGGGGACGGCGTGCGGCGCCTCGGCATCGGTCTCGCCTGCTACTTGCAGGGATCCGGGCTCGGTCCGTACGAGGGCGCCAACGTGCGGGTCGACCCGCGAGGCAAGGTCTACGTCCACATCGGCGTGGCCGCGCAGGGGCAGGGCCACGCCACGACCTTGGCGCAAATCGCGGCCGGGGAGCTGGGGGTGCGGCTCGAGGACGTCACCGTGGTGGCGGGGGACACCGCGCTCTTCCCGTTCGGCATGGGCACCGGCGGCAGCCGCGTGGCCGCCAACGCCGGCCCCGCCGTGGCGCGGACGGCGCGCGAGGTGCGCGTCAAGGCCACGCGCGTGGCCGCCGATCTTCTGGAGTGTGCCGCCGAAGACGTGCGCATCGAGAACGGCGTCGCGCACGTCGCCGGCGTGCCCTCGAGATCGATCCCTCTCGGGAAGCTCGCCCACGCCGCCGTCAAGGCCAAGTCGCTGCTGAAGGGCAGCGGCGAGCCCGGCCTCAACTCGTGCACGTACTTCTCTCCGGAGACCGTCACCTGGGCGTTCGGGACGCAGGCGGCGGTCGTCGAAGTCGACGTGGAGACGTGCGCCGTCCGGCTCCTCCACTACGTGGTCGTCCACGACCCGGGCCGCGCCATCAATCCCGTCATCGTGGAGGGGCAGCTCCACGGTGGCGCCGTGCAGGGCCTGGCGGCCGGACTGTTCGAAGAAATCGTGTACGACTCGAACGGCCAGCTCCTCACGGGAAGCCTGATGGACTACGCGATCCCGCGCGCCGCCGATCTGCCGTCGATCCCCGTGGCGCTCGAAGAGCACCGGTCGATCATCAACGAGCTGGGCATCAAGGGCGTGGGCGAGAGCGGCGCCATCCCGGGCGCGGCGGCCATCGCCAACGCCGTCGAGGACGCGGTGGCTCACCTCGGCGCCACGATTCACGAGGCGCCCGTCACACCCGCACGGTTGTTCGGCCTGCTCCGCCAGGCGCGCGGATTGTCCTAAGTTTAGGAGTCTCTCGGAACATCCGTCCTGAACAGCACGCTGACGTCGACGTCCGGGTTCAGCCGGTTCATCTCCTCCATGACGGCCAGACGCACCCGGTCCATGTTCTGCAACTCCGCGTCGGGATCCTCGAAGAAGGAGACGAGCACGAAGACCCGGCGCCCCGCCTTGCGGACACGGACCCACTCCAGCTCCTTGAGGCCGAAGCGCTGCGCCACGGCGCGCGCCGACTCCTCCACGGCGTTGACCGTCTCCGCGTAGGGATTGGCATCGACGAGGTCGGCCAGGCTCTCCTTGAGGATGTCGTACGGCTTTCGCAGCAGGATGAGCGACAGGACGATGCAGACGGCGGGATCCACGTAGTGGCTGGCCTGCCCGGCGCCCGCGCGTGTCATGACCTCGGCGATGGCGAAGGCGGCGGTGACGAGCTGGGACGTCGTCTGCCGTCCGACGCGCTTCATCCAGCGTCCGAAGATCACCGACACGAGGAAGCTCACGAGTGAGTAGATGATCACCAGGCGCGGATCCTTGACGGGATCCGGGTGCATGAGATCGCGGACTGCGTAGCCGATGGCGACCGCGCACACGGCGGTGAGGAGAATGCCCTCCACCGCCACCATGAGCGGCTCGTACTTCGCGTAGCCGAAGTGATAACGGCTGTTGGCCGGCTCGTGGACCTTGCGGATCACGAAGATGGCCAGGAAGGACACGAGCACATCGACCACCCCCGACATCGCCTCCAGGGTCATGGTCTCGGAGTCGGAGAAGGCGGCGATGAGAAGGGCGCCGGCGGCGAAGAGGACGGTCAGCAGAGCGGACAGGCGTAGGGCGAAGAGTTCCCGCTGCTGAGTGTCCGCTGCCACCGGTCACCTCCGCGGCCGAGTATACTCGGACGAACATTGACGACTTCCGCCAGAGACGCCGTCGCCCGCCAGGAGGACCGCCGCCGGACCACGGCGTGGAGGGAGACCACGGCATGACGAGCATCGAGCGCGAGTACACCGAGACCCGCCCCAAGTCGCGCGCGCTCTACGAGCGGGCCATCGTCAGCATGCCCAGCGGCGTGGCCCACGACGGCCGGGTCTTCTCGCCCTTTCCTCTACGTCGAGCGGGCGGATCGCGCCTACAAGTGGGACGTGGACGGGCATCGCTACATTGACGGCTGGAGCGGTCACGGCGCTCTCGTGCTCGGCCACAATCACCCCGCCATCGTCGCGGCCATCACCGAGCAAGCCAAGCGTGGGCTGCACTATAGCGCCTGCACCGAGCTGGAGATCCGCTGGGCGGAGCTGATCCGCGCGTGCGTACCGGGCGCGGAGAAGGTCCGCTTCACCATGACGGGAACGGAGACCACGGCGCTGGCCATCCGCGTGGCCCGGGCCCACACGGGCCGGGTTCCCATCATCAAGTTCCGGGGCCACTTCCACGGCGTCCACGACAGTGCCATGGCCGCGGTGAAGGAGCCGTTCGAGATTCCGATGTCGGCGGGCGTCCCGCCAGAAGCGCTGCGGGCCACCCTGGTGGCGCGCCACAACGACCTGGCCCACGTGCGCGAGCTTCTCGACCAGCACGAGGTGGCGGCGGTGATTCTCGAGCCGGCGGGCGGCCGGTCCATGACCGCGCCGACCAATCCCGCCTTCCTGCGCGCCCTGCGCGAGCTGACGCGGGAGCGCGGCGTGATCCTCATCTTCGACGAGGTGGTGACGGGCTTCCGCATGGCACCCGGCGGCGCTCAGGAGTACTACGGCGTGACGGCGGACATGACATGTCTCGCCAAGGCCGTGGCCGGCGGCCTGCCCGGCGCCGCCCTCGTGGGACGCGCCGACCTGCTCGATCGCATCACCTTCAAGGGCGAGGCCAGGCGCGACCGCACGGAGCGCGTGGCCGACCAGGGCACGTACAGCGCCACCCCGCTGGTGGCCGCGGCTGGCGTGGCCGCGCTGGAGATCCTCAAGACGGGCGAGGTCCAGCGCGAGATGAACCGCCTGGGCGAGCGCCTGCGCGCGGGCATGAACCAGGTGCTCAAGACGCGCGGCATCAAGGGCTGCGTGTACGGCGTGTCGTCCCTGGTGCGGATCTTCGTGGGCGCGGACGCCCAGGAGCTGGGTCTCAACGACTGGACCCTGGACGAGGCCCGCCTCGACCGCGGCATGGGCCCTCTCGGCGCCCAGCTCCACCTGGCCATGCTCCTCAACGGTGTCGACTACAACCGCGGCTCCGCCATCGCCTGGCTCAACGGCGCCATGACCGACGCCGACATCGATTTCGCGGTCGACGCCTTCGACCGCTCGCTGGAGCGCCTCGCGAAGGACGGCCTGCTGGCGGCGTGACGAGCCGCGGCGCCATGTGCACTGATGACGCCGCGCGGATTCCTGACGTGGGACTTCGATGGCACGCTCGCGACCCGGCCGGGTCACTGGACCGCCGCCCTGTGCGAAGTCGTCACCAGGGAGCACCCTGACCTGGGCGTGACCCCCGACCGCCTGCGGCCACATCTGCAGAGCGGTTTCCCCTGGCATACCCCCCGAGGTTATACGGGGCCCCGGCTCGGAGGACGCGTGGTGGGCCGCGCTGCTGCCGGTATTTGCCGCCGCCCTTCGTCGCGGGGCGGGTCTTCAGGAGGGCGAGGCGCGGCAGCTCGCCGGGAGCGTCCGTGCGCTCTATACAGACCCGAGGCACTGGCGGGTCTTTGACGATGTGGTGCCGGTTCGGTGCAGAAAAGCCACACCCCAAGGCCTTCGAGGCGGTATTCGCGAACTATCCCGAGGCGCGCGCGGGCTGGATGATCGGTGACAGCTGGCGCGCAGATGTGCAGGGTGCCGTGGCGGTCGGCATGCGTGCCGTCCTCGTGCGCGAGAAGCACACCGAGGCCATGGTGCAATGCGACACTCTGCACGAGATCGTCAGGATCGTCGAGCGCGCGTAAACGACTTGTCTGGCGATAGAAGTGTCCAGCTTGGGTTTTTCCGAATGACAGTGGTGGAGACGGACCGCCTCCTCTTGCAGCCTTGGCGGGAGGAGGACGGGGTGGAACTTCTGCACCTCTGGAGCGATCCGGCCGTCAGGGGCGGGCGACATCTGCAGCCGCAGCGAATCGCCGGAATTGCCGCGGCCAGCCTTCGCCAATGGTGCGTCAACGGGTTCGGTCCGTGGGCGGCCATCGACAAGACGACCGGATGCTGGATCGGGAGGATCGGCCTCGATGAGCTCGAGGATTGGCCCGCCGTCCATCGCATCGAGGTGGGGTTCGAGCTGCACCGTGCTTGGTGGGGCAGGGGCCTCGCCACCGAAGGGGCGTTGGCGGCGCTCCGTTTCGGCTTTGAGCAGCACGGCCTTGACCGCATCATCAGCGTGACCGCGGTCTCCCACGCTGCCGCTCGCCGCGTGATGGAGAAGGCCGGACTCACCTACGAGGGCACAGGGTGACGGCTGAGACGCTACGCTCGACAACGCGCCGGTGGAATCCGGCGGACAGAGAGGACGAGATGGCAATTCGACTCGTGGTGACCATCAGCGCAACGCCGGGCAAGGGCACGGAGCTGGCGCAGGTGTATCGGACGCGCTGCGCAGAGGCGATGAAAGAGCCCGGCTGCGAACAGTTCGAGGTGTTCCAGAGTGTCGCGAATCCCGACAGGCTGGCCCTGCTCGAACGCTGGACGGACCAGGCGGCTCTGGACGCGCATGCGAAATTGAACAGCACGCGCCCTCCGCTCCGGCCGGAGCTGCGCGTGGGGAGCGGCGAGCGCGAGGACTACGAGTACAACCGGACGCGCTAGCGCGGTGCTCGGCATGAGGCTCGGCTACGACCCGCAGGCCACCGCTGACGCGCAGCGGCAGGTGATCGACTTCCTGGCGGCCCACGGCCTCCTCCCCCCAGGCCGCTGAGCCGAGGGCGCTAGGGGCGGCGATGAGGCGTCTCCTGGTGCTCCCGAGTCTCCTCTGCCTGCTCGGCGCGGCTCCGGTGTGGGCGCAACCATCGCAGCGGGTCGTCGAGATCCCGACGCGGCCCGGCGTCACGCAGCGATTCCTGGTGCTCGCCCCGGACAGTCCCAAGGCGACGGTCGTGCTCTTCGCCGGCGGCCACGGAGGGCTGCAGATCTCTCCCCACGGCGATTTTGGCTGGGGAAAGGGAAACTTCCTGGTCCGGTCGAGAGAGCTGTTCGCGGCGCTGGGCTTCCTGGTCGCGGTCGTCGATGCGCCCTCAGATCGGCAGAGTGCACCCTTCCTGGGCGGCTTCCGGCAGACGTCCGAGCACGTGAGCGACATCAAGGCGGTCATCGCGTGGCTGAGGCAGGACGCGCGGGTTCCGGTCTGGCTCGTCGGCACCAGCCGGGGAACTCAGTCCGCAGCCTTCATCGCGATTGAGCTGGGCCCGGCCCGGGGCGGTCCGGACGGCCTCGTGCTGACGGCCACCATCCTGAGGGATGACCGGGGACGCGCTGTTCCCGCGATGCCGCTCCAACGAGTCGTGGTTCCCGTCCTCGCCGTCCACCACAAGCAGGACGGCTGCAAGGCCAGCGCGTACGCGGACCTCTCCGGCCTCGTGGAGCGGTTCACCGCGGCGCCCCGCAAGGATCTGCTCGCCTTCGATGGCGGGGCGAATCGGGGCGACCCCTGTGAGGCGTTTGCCTACCACGGCTTCAACGGGATCGAACGCGACGTCGTGGCGAAGATCGCGGCCTGGATCGCCGCGCGCTGAATCGACCAGATGGGGGGCCTCGACAGGGCCCCCCAAGCCTCGGCGCTATCGTCCCTTCAGGAGGGCGCGGGCCAGCTCTTCGATCGACGGCGGCGACACGTCCTTGTAACCCTCCATGCGCCGGTAGATCTCTCCCGCGGCCTTGTGGAAGCCGTCGGGCAGGCCGGCGTTCGCGAACGTCGCCGCGATCTCGTCCATCTCGCCCACGAAGCGCCAGGCCTTCGGCGAATTGCCCTTGGCGGCGGCCTCGGACCGGGCGCGCAGGTCACGCTGGGAGATTGCCCACTCGGCGAGGAGCGCCGCCTCCGCACCCTCCGCCGCGGCCAGCGCCCGGACGGCCAGCAGGAGCGCCGCGCTTCCCTTCGTCCACGCGGCGTAGGACATCTTCACGGCAGAGGCGGCGCCGGGACCGCCCTCGACCACGATGACCTCGAGCGCGCTGCCCTCGAAGAGCGCGGCCACGCGCGCCGCCTCGGCGCCGGACAGGTAGAGTCGCGTCGTCCCCCGCGAGCGAGCGGGCGGGCCGATGATGCCGCCGTCCACGTAGGTGGCGCCCGTCTTCTCCACGATGGTTCCGACTTCGCGCGCGGTGGCCGGGGAGACGGCGTTGGCGTCGACATACACGCCCGAGAAACCTAGCGCGCTGACGGAGCGCGCCAGGTCCGGCGCCGCCTCGGGCGGACACACGGAGAGAATCACGTCGCTGGCCGCCACGAGGGCAGCGAGCGTGCCGCCGTCTTCCAGACCCTCTGCGGCGGCCCGCGCACGGGTGCTCGCGCTGCGCCCCTCGGACGTCCACAGCACGCGCGAGCCGCCCGCGCGCCCGGCGGCGCCCACCGAGCTTCCCATCTCCCCTGGATGCAGCAGACCGATCGTTGTCATCGCGTCTTCTCCTTGCTGGCCAGCGTCACTTCCACGGAACCGCGCCGCCCCAACGGTTGAGGAACGTGGTCTCCGACGTGGGTTTTCGCACGTTGGGGCCGAAGCCCCGTTCCGGATAGCCGAGCGGGATACAGAAGTGCAACGTGGGCTCCTTGGGAATGTCGAACATCGCGCGGAAGCGGTCCATCACGGTCGGATGGAGCGTGGTCGGGATGGAGCCGATGCCCAGCGCGCGCGCCGCCAGCATGAGGTTCTGGGTGGCGGGGATCACGGAGCTGGCGCCGCCGGGCGGCATCCCGAAGGCGAATACCACGCAGGGGACGTCCTTGATGCGGTCGGCCAGCCCCATGGCCGAGCGGTAGCTCTTCTCCGTGGCCGGGATGTCCTCCGGCTTGGTCCAGCCGTATTCCTCGCGGCGCTTGGCCCACCACGCCTCGTGATAGAGCGCGCCGAACTCCCGGAGCTTGGCGCGGTCGGTGATCACCAGGAAGCGCGCGATCTGTTTGTTGGCGCCGTTGGGCGCCTTCACCGCCGCCTCCATGATGAGGTGGATGTCCTCGACGGGGAGGGGATCGGGCTTGAAGCGCCTGATCGACCGCTGGGTGAACATTGCCTCGCCCATAGGCATCGAGAGCCGCGCGGGATGATCCATGAGTCCCTCGTTCGTGTCGAGATCGGCAGCACTTCACAGAACTTTACCTCGGACACACACGCCATTGACAGAGGCCCTGCATTCTCCGGAGCGGACGGGTCGAGTGGCCCGTCAAGCCTGACTACAGGAGGACTCTCATGAAGCGACGCACGACGATCGGACTGCTGGCCGTTCTCGCGGGCGGGCTCCTGGCCGGAGCCAGCGCCCTGGCCTTCGGCGGACCCCCCGCCCGCCACGGGGTGATGAAGCGCTTCGTGTCGGCGACCATCGACGACGCGCTCGACCAGGCCAAAGTCACCTCGGCCCAGCGCGCCGTCATCTACGGGGCGCGCGACCGCGCGTTGGCCGCGGTGGAACAGCACTGGCAGACGCGCGGCACGGGCATGGAGGAGGCGCTCCGACTCTTCGAGGCCGATCAGATTGATCCGTCCCAGGTGACGGCGCTGCGCCAGGCGAAGGAGGAGGAACACCGCCGGCTGGCCAACACCATCGAGCAGGCCATCGTGGAGGTGCACGACACACTCACACCGGCCCAGCGAAAGGTGGTCGCCGACTATGTGCGGGCCCATCACCGCCGCCACGTGAACTGACGGGTCACGTGACGGCGCCCCCTGAACTGATACCGTAGCGGCATGGCGAGCCCCGTGGCCGCGCTCCTCATCGACGACGATGCGCGCCTCGGTGCCATGGTGGCCGAGTATCTCGGCGCCCACGACATCGCGGTGACCGTCGTCGCCGACGGGGAGCGCGGCCTCGCGGCGCTGGCCCGCCGCCCCTTCGACGTGGTGCTGCTGGACGTGATGCTCCCCGGAGTGGACGGCTTCGAGGTGTGCCGCCGCATCCGCGCCACGCCGGGGGGCGCCGCCCCTCCCATCGTGATGCTCACCGCGCGCGGGGAAGACATCGACCGCATCGTCGGGCTGGAGCTGGGCGCCGACGACTACCTGGCCAAGCCGTTCAATCCGCGCGAGCTGCTCGCGCGGATCCGCGCCATCCTCCGCCGTGCCACGGCGCCCGCTCCCGGAAGCGAACGTCGCCTGCGCGTGCGGGGGATCGAGATCGACCTCGACGCCCGTGAGGTGGTGGCCGGCGGGCGCCGCGTGAGCCTGACCAGCTACGAGTTCGAGCTGCTCGCGCTGCTGGCGCGCACGGCGGGGCGCGTCCTCTCGCGCGAGCAGATTCTCGACGCCCTCAAGGGTCAGGACTACGAGAGCTTCGATCGCTCCATCGACGTCCACATCTCCAAGCTGCGCGCCAAGCTGGAGCTGAATCCCAAGGAGCCTCGCCTCATCAAGACGGTGCGGGGTGTCGGCTACGTGCTGCTGCGGAACGGCACCGACGCGTGAGCCGGCTCCACTCGCGCATCTACCTGCACTCCCTCGGCGTCCTCCTCGTGGTGGGCCTGGCGGTGAGCCTTGTCTTCGCCCTGGGGGCCGGTGGTGGCTTCTGGCGCGCGGCGGCCGAGCGGGTGACACGCCACGTGGCGTCCCTCATCGGGGAAGTCTGGGGCGATCAGGACGCCCTCGCCCATCGGCTCCAGCAGCTCCACGACGATCTGGAAGTCGACCTCACGCTTCGCGGGGCGGACGGGCGGGTGGTGGCCAAGCTCGGGCGCGCGCTACCGCCCCTCACGCCGATGGAGGTCGAGAGCGCGAGGGCTGGGCGCGTCACGCTGGCTCGGCGTCCCGTTCCGTTCGCCGTCGTCCCGGTGCGCGCCCCGGGTTCCGAGGCCGTGGTGGGAATCTTACAGGCGTCGCCCCCACGGCGCTTCACTCCGCCGAGCCTGCTGCGCCCGTTGCTCGCGGTGACCGTCATCTTGCTCGTGGTGGGCCTCGCCACGCGGCCCCTGGCCAGGCGCCTCGCCCGTCCGCTCGAGCGCCTGACGGACGCGGCCCGGCGGCTGGGCGAAGGCGATCTCGGCTCGCGGGTCCCGCTTGCCGAGGAGCGTGGCTCGGGGTGGCGCCGCCGTCGCCGGCACGGCGACGACGAGCTGACCCAGCTCACGCGGGCCTTCAACGACATGGCCGAGCGCGTCGAGCGCACCGTGCGCGGCCAGAAGGAGCTGCTGGCCAACGTCTCCCACGAGCTGCGCTCGCCTCTCACGCGGATTCGCATGGCCCTCGAGCTGCTGCCTCGCGACGCCACCGCCACCGCCCGGCTGGAGGACGTGGAGCGCGACCTCGCCGAGCTGGAGCGGCTCATCGACGACGTGTTGACCACGGCGCGCCTGGAGGCCACGGGGCTTCCCACGCACCTCGGGGACGTTCATCTGCGGCGCCTGCTCGAGGAGCTCGCGGAGCGCGCCCGGCGCGATCCCGTCACCGCGGGCGCGGCGATCGGCATGGCCGGCGGAGATGACGTCGTCGTGATGGCGGACGAAACGCTGCTGCGCCGCGCGCTGTGGAACCTCGTCGAGAACGCCGCCAAGTACGGTGCGCCCCCGATCACCCTCGCCGCCCGTCGCGACGGCGATCAGGTGCGATTGAGCGTGAGCGACGAGGGCCCGGGCATCGCATCCGCGGACCGAGAGCGCGTGCTCGCGCCGTTCGTCCGCCTCGACTCCGCGCGCACACCGGCCACACCCGGCGCCCCGCCTCGCGGTGTCGGCCTCGGCCTCACCCTCGCCCTCCGCGTGGCGGAAGTCCACGGCGGCACCATCACCATCGAACCCGCCTCCATCACCGACGGCGTCGAGCACGGCTGCCGGGTGACCATCACCCTCCCATCCGGCGACACCGCGTGAGTCGTACTCCGCACTCCCTCGCGCTCTCGATCGTTCGCGAATAATCCTCGCTAGCGGGCGGCCGCGATGCAGTCGGAGAGGAGCGCGAGGGCGGCCCGCGTGAACTCCCACATGTTGGCCACCCGGTCGGGCTTTCCCGTCTCGACCGTGATGACGCGCTCGATGGGCCCGGCGACGGCGATGCATGCATGGCCGGCGGCGTCGCCGTAGCGGTTGCCCGTGGGGCCCGTGGCGCCCGTCTCGCTCAGACCCCAGGTGGTGCCGAGCAGCTCGCGCACGGTGCGTGCCTTCAGCAGAGCGTAGGGCTCGGAGCTCGAGCGCATGCCCGTCAGCCGGTCGTCGGGAACGCGGAGCAGGGCGCGCCGCGCCGCCTGCGTGTAGATCACGCTCCCGCCGAGAAAGTAGGCCGACGCTCCGGGCACGGAGAGCAGCGCCGCCGAGATCAGCCCGCCCGCGGACGACTCCGCCACGGCGATCGTTTCCTTGCGCGCCATGAGCATGCTTCCGACTGGAGTGCCCATCGAGCTGAGATCGTTCATCGTCGTCACCTCCCGGCGCGGGCCGACATCTCGGTCGTCACCTCCCGGCGAGGGTAGCCGAAATCGCGGCGCGGTGTGAGAAGATCCCCCGGCAGCCATGACGGACCAGAGGTGAGGGGATGAGCGGCGGACAGGGACTCCGGCAGGTGGGCTACTTCGATTGCGCAGGCGGGGGCCAGGTCGTGGTCGATGGCACAGTAGCCTTCATCGCGCACATGCACGCGCCGCACGGCACCACCGTGGTGGACGTCAGCGATCCCTCGAAGCCGCGCCAGCTCGCGAGCGTGGAGATCCCCAAAGGCACGCACTCCCACAAGGTGCGCGCCGGCAACGGGCTGATGCTCGTCAACCGGGAGGCGCAGCCCGCCGATCACCCGGCCGACGGCTTTCACGGTGGGATTGGCATCTTCGACGTGTCCAACCCGCGCGCCCCGCGCGAGATCACCTTCTGGCGCTGCGGGGGCGCCGGTGTCCATCGCTTCACCTTCGACGGCCGCTACGCGTATCTCTCGCCGGAGATGGACGGGTACGCCGGGAACATCGTCCTCATGCTCGACCTCAAGGACCCCGCCCACCCCGAGGAGGTCGGCCGCTGGTGGATGCCGGGACAGTGGACGGCCGGCGGCGAGACGCCCACGTGGAAGGGGCGCCAGCACCGCTGCCACCACCCCATTCGCCTGGGGAACCGCCTCTACGTGAGCTACTGGCACGGCGGGTTCGTCATCCTCGACATCGATGACCCGAGCCGCCCGCGCTTCGTCTCGGGCCTGGATTGGAGTCCGCCCTTCACCACGCCGACGCACACCGCGCTGCCCATCCCGTTCCCGCTCCACGGCCGCCGCGTGCTCCTCGTCGCCGACGAGGACGTGGCCAAGCTCGAGCCGTCGCCGCCGTCCTTCCTCTGGCTGGTCGACATCACCGACGAGACGCGGCCGGTGCCGTTCGCGACTTTCCAGGTGGCCGGCGTGGACGGCTCGCCGCAGCCGCCGTTCACCGGCTGCCACCAGCCCTGCGAGGAGGTGCGCGGGACGGAGATTCCCGTGGCCTGGTTTGCCCACGGGCTCCGCATCGTGGACATCGCGCAACCGCATGCGCCGCGCGAGGTTGCCTCGTTCGTGCCGCCCGTGCCCGCGGGCGAAAAGCGGGCGTGCAGCAACGACGTGTGCGTGGACGCGCGCGGGCTGCTCTACCTGATCGACCGCAGCCGCGGGCTGCACATTCTCGAACGGGGGTAACCGCCCGCCGTAACCCTTCGGCTTGCCCGCCCCTTGATCGGCGTTATCCTGACTGGGTGGTCGCGATTCCGGCTCGGTGAGGCTCACCGTCGTTTTTCTCATCCTGTCCTCATGAGCTTCTTAGATCGCCCGATCACACTGAAAGACATCTGAGCCATCCGCCGCGGGGGTGTAGGAATTTGATGAACAGCGAGCTCCTTCCGACCGACCGCGTCGTCGAGAAGACCGACGAGGATTCGGTCGGAGTGGGTTGGCCGTCGTGGCGGCTGGAACCGATGGCGAGCGTCCTCCGCATGGTGCGTCTGGTCGGGCCCACCGACGTGACGGTCCTCGTCCTCGGGGAGACGGGGGTGGGCAAGGAGATGGTCGCGCAGGCCCTGCATCGGGCGTCGCCCCGCCAGACGGGGCCGTTCGTCAAGATCAACTGCGCAGCCATGCCGTACGAGCTGCTCGAGAGCGAGCTGTTCGGCTACGAGCGCGGCGCCTTCACCGGCGCCGAGCGCCGGAAGCTCGGCCGCTTCGAGCGAGCTGATCGCGGCACGATCTTCCTGGACGAGATCGGCGAGATGGCGCAGCCGCTCCAGGCCAAGCTGCTCCACGTGCTCCAGGACGGCACCTTCTCGCGGCTGGGCGGCAACGAGGAAGTCCGCGCCGACGTCCGGATCATCGCGGCGACCAACCGGGAGCTGCGGGCGCTCGTGGAGCGCGGGGGATTTCGCGAGGACCTGTACTACCGCCTCTGCGTCGTGAACATCCGCCTTCCCGCCCTGCGGGATCGCCCTGACGAGATCCCCGTCCTCATCCGCCAGTTTCTCGACACCTTCGCCTTGCGTGACGGACGCCCGCGTCCGCGGCCCTCCGCGGAGACGATGGAGCGGCTGCTGCGCCACCGCTGGCCGGGGAACGTGCGCGAGCTGGAAAACGTCATCCGGCAGGTGGTGCTCCTGGGAGAAGACGCCGAGGTGCTGGACCGCCTGCTGATGGCGCCGCCCCTCACCCGGCCGTCGGGCCCTCGCGACGCCGCCGCGATCGCGCCGCCTCCGCCCGCGCCGGGTTCCGCGCCCTCCGACGCGGAGGAGCTGGGATTGGCGGCCGTCGCCGAGCGCGCGCGCCAGGGCGCGGAGCGGCAGGCCATCGAGCGGGGCCTGATCATCGCGCGCTGGCGGCGCACCGATGTGGCGCGCGTGCTCAAGATCAGCTACCGCACCTTGCTCCGCAAGATGCGGGAGTACGGTCTGGGCCAGTGAGATGGGGGGCCCCGACATGGCCCCCCTCCAACTCACAAAGCGGCGATGCTGAGCCCCGCGACGATGCGTGCGCCGGGGATGCGGGAGAACACCTGGGGCACGGTCCTGATCTTCAGCGAGCGACTGCCGCCGCCCAGGATCACGTAGTCGAGCGCCATCAGCGTCTCATCCACGTACACGGCCAGCGTCTCCGGCAGCGCGAACAGGGTGACGCCGCCGATCATCATGCCGGTCAGCGCCATGGTCTCGTCGGCCGATGCGAACGACAGCCGGGAGACGCCCATGAGCGCGCGCACCGTGTGGTTGACGTCGAGGCGGGTGGTCGCCCCGACCACGCAGGCCGCGTACTGCTTCGGCTCCTTCTTCGAGCCCACGATGATGGTATTGGCCGAGTGCGCCAGCGAGACGCCGTACTTCTCGCAGAAGGCCGTGGTGTCGGCGTAGGCGGGATCGATGACCATCAGCTCGTAGGGCACGCCGAAGCCTTCGAGCGCTTCTCGCACGCGCGCCTCGATGTCCTCGTCACTCACTGCGCGGCCTCCTCTCCGCTGCCTCGTCGGTCGGGGCGGCGAAATGGTAGAGGCTGTCGCCGGACCTGACAAGAGCCGGGATCAGCAACAGTCGGGATCAGCAACATCGTCACGAAGGCGATCACCAGCCGCGGGGTCAGGAGGCGTCCCGTCATCACTCCGCTCTATAATCAACCGTGAGAGGTTCGATCAATGAAGATCACCGCCGTCGAGAGCTTTCTCCTGCGCGTCTCCACCGCCAAGCCGATCGCGCTGTCGCTTCCCACGCATGATCTCGTGGTCGCCATGATCCGGACCGACGAGGGGCTCAGCGGATTCGGCTACAGCCTGGTCTTCGGGAGCGGCGGCTCCGAGGCGGTTCTCGCGTACGTGCGCTCCCGCCTCGGCCCGTTGCTCGTCGGAGAGGATCCGCTCTTCGTGGAGCGGCTGTGGGAGAAAATGTTCCGCGCCGACCGAGGCATCAAGCGGCAAGGCATCGCCGCCTACGCGCTGAGCGCGCTGGATATCGGCCTGTGGGATCTCGTGGGCAAGGCCGCGAATCTCCCGCTCTACAAGGTGTGGGGGGCCACGACGGATCGTGTGGCCACCTACGGCAGCGGTGGCTGGGGCGACTACACGGTGGCCGATCTGGTGGGGGAAGCGGAGCGTTACGCCGCCATGGGCTGCCGCTACTACAAGATGAAGATCCACGATCCTGACCCGCGCGTGAACCGGGAGCGCGTGAAGACCGTGCGCGACGCCCTCGGCCCGGGCGTGCGCATGATGGTCGACGCCAACCAGAAGCTGGACGTGCTGAGCAACATTCGTCAGGCCGCCCTCCTCGAGGACCTGGACCTCGTATGGTACGAGGAGCCCGTGCTGGCCGACGACCTCGCCGCCTGCGCGGAGGTGGCCCACGCCATCCGCATCCCCGTGGCCACCGGCGAGAACAACTACTCGCGCTTCGAGTTCCGGGAGCTGATCGAGCGCCGGGCCGCGCGCTACCTCATGCCCGACGTGTGCCGGGCCAACGGCTTCAGCGAGACGCTGAAGATCGCGCGCCTGGCCGCCGCCCACGGTGTGCTCGTCTCACCCCACGTGGTGCACGAGCTGTCGCTGCAGGTGGCGGGCGCCCTCAGCAACGGCTTCCTGGTGGAGTTCATCGACTGGACGCCGCCCGATCTCTTCGCCGAGATGCCGCGCTGCGAGGGTGGCCAGTTCCGCATCCCGGACCGCCCGGGGCACGGCATGGCCCTCGCCCACGGCGCCGAGCAGAAGTACCGCATGGCCTAGCCGCCGAGTGTGGGTTCCCTTCCTCTACGGCTGGGTGGCCCGGGCGCGCGCCGCGGTGCGTTGACATCGCCGCTCGTCTCGGCGTGAATGCACGCGTTGATGCTGTCGGCCTGCATCACGCGATGTGGGCCTTGATCAGAGAGGAGGATGTGTCGTCATGAGATTTCGCGACAAGGTGGCGCTGATCACGGCGGCGGGGAGCGGCATCGGCCGGGCGACGGCGGGGATCATCGGCAGCGAAGGCGGCCTGGTCGTCGGAGTGGACACCGACAAGGCCCGGCTGGGAGACGTCGTCGACGGTATCCGCCGCCGCGGGGGTCGGGCCGAGGCGCACGTGGCCGATGCGCTCGACGAGGCCCAGGTCGCCGGCGCGGTCGACACCATGGTGCGCGCGCACGGCCGCATCGACATCCTCGTCAACGCCGTCGGCGGCAGCACCATCATCGAGCGCGCCTCCGCCGCCGCGGACGAGCTGACCCTCGAGGATTGGCATCGTGTCATCACGTTCAACCTGGACGGGACCTTCCTGTTCTGTCACGCCGTGGTGCCCGTGATGAAGCGCCAGCGGTCGGGCAAGATCGTGAACATCTCCTCCATCGCCGGGCGGGGCATCAGCGCGAGCAGCAGCAGCGCCTA
>Ga0184637_10001416_pt1 | contig 16264 bp, 16 predicted proteins | sample PLM3_127_b2_FD_133143 | JGI IMG/M metagenome (GOLD analysis project Ga0184637, IMG submission 133143) | Groundwater sediment microbial communities from an aquifer in East River, Colorado, USA - PLM3_127_b2 | ecosystem: Environmental > Terrestrial > Soil > Riparian zone | place: USA: East River...
GCGCCGCGGTCGATGCCGCCTTGCAGGCCCGCATGCCGGCGAATCTCTAGCGCGCACCAATTCCTAGCGCTCAGGCGACGCGACTTTCCTGAAATCGAAGTACTGAATAGGTTCGCGCGCATCGTGCGCGCATCTGACGTCTCGACCGATGCGGGCCAGGCTGGGTAGTGTCTCCGCCCATGACCGCCATGGACACCCTCGACGCGCGCAGCCGCAATCGGGCGCTTTCCGCCGTCATCGGCACCGCCTTCGGCGTCGGCGTCAGCGTGGGCGCCGTCGTGCCGCTGCTGTCGCTCAACCTGGAGCAGCGCGGCTTCGACGCGGCCTGGATCGGCATCAACGCGGCCATGTTCCCGCTGGGCGCCGTGGGTTTCAGCATCCTGGTGCCGCGCATCGTGGCCAGGCTCGGCCTGTTCAAGGCGATCGTCGCCAGCGTGACCCTGACGGCGGCGCTGATGCTGCTGTTTCCGGCGATCGATGATTACTTCGCCTGGTGCGCGATCCGGCTGGTCATCGGCTGCATCGGCGTCGTGCATTGGATCGCCAGCGAGACCTGGATCAATCTCCTGGCGCGCGACGAAAGCCGCAGCCGGGTGATGGCGGTCTATGCGACGGTGATGGCCGGCGGCTTCGTCTGCGGTCCGCTGATGCTGTCGCTGACCGGCATCGAGGGCTGGATTCCCTTCCTCGCCGTTGCCGCCGCCTCGCTCTGCGCCCTGGTGCCGGTGCTGCTGATCCGCGCGCCGGCGCCGGCACTGGACGAGAAAATGGACGGCAATCTGTTCGGCATCATGCGCGCCGTGCCGCTGGTCATGGCGGCGGCGCTGGTCGCCGGTTTCGTCGATGCCAGCCTGTTCGCCCTCATCCCCGTGCATCAGGTGCGCGCCGGCCATGCGGAGCAGCTTGCGGTGCTGAGCCTCAGCGTCTTCATGGCCGGCAATCTGGCGCTGCAATATCCGCTGGGGTGGATCGCCGACCATACCAGCCGGCGCCGCGCCGCCATCGCCACGTCGGCCGTCATTGTCGCCGGCGCCATCGCCTACCCGTTGCTGCTGCCGGCGATGGGTCCCCCCTTCTGGCTGATGATGTTCGTCTGGGGCGGAGTCAGTTGGGGCATGTATACGTTGGGCCTGGCGCTGCTCGGCGAGCGGTTCCAGCCGGCGCAACTGGCGGCGGCCAATGCCGCCTTCGTCATGATGTATGAGGCTGGGTCGATCACCGGTCCGGTCATCTCCGGCGCCGCGCTGGATCATTGGCCGCGGCTCGGCCTGCCGGTTTCGGTCGGCGTCGTGGCGGCCTTGTTTATCGTGATCGCGGCGGTGAAGCGGCCGATCTCGCGCTAGAATTGGCGCAGCAGGCGATCAAGATAGTCGCGCTCCAGTTTCGGCCGGTCGGTCTGGTTGCGGCGCTGGCGCAGCTCCTCGAAGATCTGCCGGCTGCGATCGATGTCGGATTGCATCGGCACCACGTCGCTGCCCTCGCGCGCGTAGGCGTCGCCGCCGGGGCCTTCCTCGTCGTCATAGGCGCGGCCGAACGGGTCCATCGGGTCGCGCTGTCCCGGCCCGCGCGAGCCGGTCATCTGCTCGCGCAGCATCTGGCTCATCTGCTGCATGCCCTGCTGCAAACGCTCCAGCGCGTCGTTCTGCGCCTGCGCCGCGGAATCGAGGTCCTGGCCGTTCAGCGCATCCACCGCGCCGCGCATATACTGCTCGGCCTGGCCCATGCCCTGCGGAATGTTGCCGGTGGCGTTGGAGAAGCGGCGCATCAATTCGCCGAGCTGTTGGCGCAAGGCATCCTGCGACGCAGCACCCTGGCCTGGATAATTGCCATAGGGCCCGACGCCGGACCCTTCGCCCTGGCCCGTGCCCGGCTGATCGCCACCCGGCTGCTGACCGCGTTGCGCCCGGAACGTGTCCTGCAGCAATTGCTGCTGCTGGTTCATGATGCGGCCAAGGTCGTTCAGCATCTTCTGCGCTTCGCCGTTGCCCGGGCCGGGCATCGGCATGCCCATCTGCAGGTTCTCCAGCATGTTCTGCAACTGGTCCAGCATCTGCTGGGCGGAATCGCGCGACCCGTTCTGCGCCATGCGGCGGGCCTGGTTCAACATCTCGTTCAAATCCTGCTGCGACAGCATCAGCGAATCCGGGTTGAGCCGGCCCATCGGCATGCCCTTCGCCATCGCCTGCTGCATCGCTTCCTGCATCTGGCGCAGATATTCGTTCATCGCCTGCTGCAGCTCATTCATCAGGCGCTCGATCTCTTCCTCGGAGGCGCCGCGCGCCAGGGCTTCTTCCAACTCGCGCTGCAACCGGCGCAGCTCGCGCATCGCCATGCTGACGCCGCCGTCTTCGAGCGCCAGGGCGGTGTCCCACATCAATTGCTGGATCTCGGACAGCTCTTCCTTTTGCAAGGTGCCGTCGGCGTTCTTGCCGGTGATCAGGCGGTTGGCCGCGGCGCCAAGCGCCATATAGGTGACGATGTCGCCGTCGAAGGCCTCGGGCTGCTGCTGCAACTGGTACAGCTTGCGCGCCACCGGGCGGGCGTTGTTCGCATCCTGGGACAGGCGCTTGCGTTCCTCGACGATGGCGCGGGCCACCGGGTGATAGAACTTGCGCTCCGGCAGGGTGAGGGCCACCGGCGCCGAGGCGCCGATCTGGCCGAGCGCGTCGCGCGCCACCGCGCGGATCTCGACCGGCAGCCCAGCCCAGGGATGGGCGGTCAGATCCTGGAAGGCGGCGCCCTTCACCTGGCGCGGGTCGGCGCCCTGGATGGTCAGCGGCAGTTCCAGATTCTCCTGGCCCTGGGTGATCACCAGCCGCATGTCGGAAACGCCGAAATCGTCATTGGCGCCATAGCCGAGGCGCAGCACAGCGCGTTCGGTGACCGAGGGTTCCTGCAAGGCGGCCGTCGGCGGCAGATCGGGCCTGAGCGCGACCGGCCAGGCCACTTCGATCCCGTTACCCTCGATGGCGATCCGCGCGCCCTTGCTTAGGACGACCTCGGCGCGCTGGGTTTCGCCATCCAGCAATTCCATCGGCTGGGTGGCGTCGTTGGCGATCAGATTCGCCGTGCCGCTCAATCCCTGGATCTGCACCAGCAGCTTGCTGCCGACCGGCACGTCGATGGCGGCGGTCTGGCTCTCGCCTTCGCTCCCGTCCCCGGCGTTCCCGTCCTCGGCGTTCCCGTCCTCGGCGTTCGAGGTGTCGGCCTTCAGCGAAATCGGCGCCAGCCGTGTATAATCCGGCGGCGTGATCCAGGCTTCGACCACCACGGTCGAAAGATCGCCGTCGGCGCGCGGCTGCGGCACGATCGCGGCGGACAGTCTGAAACCCGTCTGATCCCAGGCGATGAAGATGCCGAGCGCCAGGAGCAGCAGCGCCAAGCCCCGCAGGGCGACGGGATCGCGCCGCGCCATGTCGCCGCGCGGCGCCGCCAAGTTGAGCTGACCCAGTCCGGACAGCAGGCGCTTGCGGTGGTGCGCCCACAGGACCGCCGCCCAGGGGTCGACCAGATTGCTGGCCTGGCGGTCTTCCAGGTGGGTGAGGGGGCGGTGGCTGAAGCCGCTATCGGCCTCCAGCCGGCGCAGCGCGTCGCCATGGCTGGGCCAGCGCCAGCCGCGCAGCCCGTACCAGAGGGCCGCGACCAGGGCCGCGGCGAACAGGCCCAGCAGGGCCCAATGCAGCCAGAGCGGCGCCAAACTGAACAGGTCGAACAGGGCCAGGATGGCGAACAGGGCGATGACCGCGGCGGCCGGAGCGAAATGGCGGAAAATCCGCTCCAAGGTCAGCAGAACCCAGGCCAGCCCCGACCAGACACGGACACGGAACGGCAGATCGCCCGCATGATGGCGGGCGGCGTCGGAGCGCAGCCGTGTGGTCGGTCGGTCGTTGCTCACGCCGTCAGTCTCTTCGGGTCGTGGCCGATAAGTTCTTAATATAGCGAACCTTTAGCCGGATTACGAGAGCCAGTCCGGCACCCTGTCTAACCCTATAATGTGATCATAATTGGGCCGCGGGCGCACCACGTCGAAACGGTCATCCCGGACCAGGATTTCCGCCGCCGGCAGCCTGGTGTTGTAGGTGGAGGACATGACCGCGCCATAGGCCCCGGCGGTGCAAAAGGCTACCAGATCGCCCGGTCTCACGGGCGGCAGGGGCCGCTGCTCGGCGAAGCGGTCGCCGGTCTCGCAGATCGGCCCGACGATGTCGGCAGGCTCGACCGGAGCACCTTTGGCGGGCAGCGCCACCGGGATAATCTCGTGATAAGCGTCGTAGAGGGTCGGGCGGATCAGATCGTTCATCGCCGCGTCGACGATCACAAATTTGCGACTGACGCCTTCCTTCACATTGATCACGCGCGAAACCAGGATGCCGGCATTGCCGACGATGCTGCGCCCCGGCTCGATCTCGATCTTGGTACCGAGCGGCACGATGATGTCGCGGACCAGATCCCCATAGTCGCTGAGCTCGATCGGCCGCTCGTCGAGGTAGGGAATGCCGATGCCGCCGCCGAGATCGATGCGCTCGACCTTCATGCCGCCGTTGCGCAATGTCCGCGTCAGCTCGGCGATCTTGCCGAAGGCGGCGCGATAGGGCGCGATGTCGGTCAGTTGCGAGCCGATATGGACCGCCAGCCCGACGATCTCGATTCCTTGCATGCGCGAAGCCGCGGAATAGACCTGCGCCGCCTGGTCGATGTCGATGCCGAACTTGTTCTCGGACTTGCCGGTGGAGATCTTGGCGTGCGTCTTCGCATCGACATCGGGATTGATGCGCAAGGTCACCGGCGCTTTGCGGCCCAGCGCCATCGCGGTTTCATTCAGCGTCTCCAGCTCGCCCGCCGATTCGACGTTGAACTGATGGATGCCGGCCTCCAGCGCAGCTTGCATCTCGTCGCGCGTCTTGCCGACGCCGGCGAACACGATCTTGTCGGCGGGGATGCCCGCCTTCAGTGCCCGATGCATCTCGCCCACCGACACCACGTCGCCGCCGGCACCGAGCTTGCCCAGCGTACGGATCACCGCCTGGTTGGAATTGGCCTTCAGCGAATAATAGATGCCGACGCCCAGCCCCTGCAGCGCCGTCACATAGGCTTGGTAATTGTCGGTCAGCGCCGCGCTGGAATAGCAATAAAAGGGCGTGCCGACCGCATCGGCGATGCGCCGCACCGGGACCGCCTCGACATGCAATTCGCCGTCGACATAGGGAAAATGAGTCATGCGGAGAAGGATCCTGCCGGCGGCCGGCGCTAATTGAACACGCCCTGCTGCGGTTCGGTCGATTTCGGATACTGGTTCGGGAACGTGTCGGTCTGGCCCGGCGGCAGAACCGGCTGGCCCTTCTTGCCGCATCCCGCCGGGGCAAGCGCCGCCAGCGCCAGCAGCATCAGCAGGGTTGTGCGATCGAGACCCGAAGCAAACTTCATGCGAACCGCTCCCGCGCTTGGGCAACCGCGCGCCGCACATTCTCCGGCGCGGTGCCGCCGAAACTGGTGCGGCTCGCCACCGATTGATCGACGCCGAGGACGGAGAATACCGCATCGGTGATGCGGCTCTCTACCCCCTGCATATCTTTCAGGGACAGGTCCTGCAGCCGGCAAGTGCGGCCTTCGGCCAGGCGCACCAGCTCGCCGGTCACATGATGGGCGTTGCGGAACGGCAGGCCGAGTTCGCGCACCAGCCAGTCGGCCAGATCGGTCGCGGTCAGGAAGCCGCCCTCGGTCGCCTGGCGCATGCCCGCCTCGTTCACCTTCATGTCGCGCACCATGCCGGCGGTGGCGGCGACGCACAAAGCCATGGCGTCGCTGGCGGCGAAGGTCGGCGCCTTGTCATCCTGCAAATCCTTGCCGTAGCTTAAGGGCAGGCCCTTCACGATGATCAACAACTGCGCCAGCGCGCCCACCATCTGCCCGACCTTGCCGCGCACCAGTTCGGCGGCGTCGGGGTTGCGCTTCTGCGGCATGATCGAGGAGCCGGTGGTGTAGGCGTCGCTCAGCGAAATGAAACGAAACCCGTCGCTCATCCAGATCACGATCTCTTCGGCGAGCCGCGACAGATGGGTGCCCAGGATCGCCAAAGCCGCCAGGAACTCCAGCGCGAAATCGCGGCTCGAGACGCTGTCCATCGAGTTGGCGGTCGGCCGGTCGAAGCCCAGCGCCTTGGCCGTCGCCGCGCGGTCGATCGGAAAGGATGTGCCGGCCAGCGCGGCAGCACCCAGCGGGCATTCGTTGAGCCGCGCGCGGCAATCGGTCAGGCGACCGAGATCGCGCCCCAGCATCTCCACATAGGCCAGCAGGTGATGGCCGAAGGTGACAGGCTGCGCCGGCTGCAGATGCGTGTAGCCCGGCATGATGGTCGCTGCATGTTCTTCGGCGCGGTCGATCAGCGCGTGGATCAGATCTTTCAGTTCCGCCGACAGATCGTCGATCGCGCGCCGCACCCAGAGGCGGAAATCCGTCGCCACCTGATCGTTGCGCGAGCGCGCGGTGTGCAGCCGCCCGGCGGCGTCGCCGATCAGATCCTTGAGCCGCGCCTCGACATTCATGTGAATGTCCTCCAGCGCCACCTGGAATTCGAACTTGCCCTGGTCGATCTCGCCGCGGATGCGCTGCAAGCCGTCGGCGATGGCGGCACCATCGGCCGCGGCCAGGATGCCTTGCTTGACCAGCATGGCGGCGTGCGCCAGCGAACCTTCGATGTCTTCCTTGTAGAGCCGCTTGTCGACGTCGATGGAGGCGTTAATCTGCTGCATCACCTCGGCTGGGCCGCCGGCAAAGCGGCCGCCCCACATCCGGCTGGCGCCGGAGGGCGTATTGCTGCCGTCGGATTGCCGCGCCTGCTTGGAGGGTTTCTTGTCCATCGCCCGAAAATCGTTCCCCGCCGGTCCCGCGCCGCAGCGCGTATCCGACCGACTTGTGACCGACCGGGGGCGGATGGTCAAGCGGCCGGCCGGAAGCCGATGAAGGGCAATGCCCGGCTGATCGCGGCCCTCGCCGTCGCCCTCGGCGTCGCGGCGGGAGCCGCCATCGTCCTGCTCCGGGATGCGCCGGAGAGCGCCGCGCCGAGCGCCACGGGCGCTTCGACCGGCGGCGCGCCCGTCGACCGCTTTGTCGTTCTCGATCCGGCCCCCGATTTCACCCTGATCGCGCCGCTCGATCCCGCTGGCAGGCCGGCCGACATGGCGCCCTACCGCGGCAAGGTGCTGCTGGTGAATCTGTGGGCCACCTGGTGTGCGCCCTGCATCCGGGAATTGCCCTCCTTGGCCAAGCTGCAGGCGACACTGGGCGGCGCCGATTTCGCGGTCCTGACCATCGCCGTCGACGAACCCGATGCCGCGAAGGTGGCAACTTTCCTGGCGCAGCACGGCGCCGGCAATCTGCCCGCCTTGATCGACGGCAACCGCACCATCGACAAGGTCATGCCGGTGGTGGCGCTGCCGACCTCGTTCCTGGTGGATCGGGACGGGAAGGTGCGCGCCACCCTGACCGGCGACGCGGAATGGCATTGCGGCACGGCGCTGGAGGCGGTGAAGGCCTTCATCGCCGACGGCACGGTGAACCAGGACAGGCTGGAGCCGTGCTCTTAAGGCCATGTAGCAGGGCCGATCCGCAAACAGCGAGACGCCCCCGGTTCTTGTAGTTTTCACGTCGCGCGTGCTACGATTTTTTGTTGAGTATTGGCGGCGTATTGCCCGGGCCAAAGTGTCCGTTGACATTCGTTGTGGGGGCCGGCCATGAGTTCGAAAGAACGGACTCTCGAAATATTGCGGGAGCTACAGACTTCGGCGACTCGGCTTTCAATAGCGGCTGGTTCCCGCAGACGTGATGCGGCGGAGATTACTCCTCGCGATGTGGATAGGACATTGTATGGGTTGCGTAACGCAGCAAACAAACTGGCCCTGGCCGAGCGCGCTGTTCATGCGGGCACCAAATCCTCCCTTTCCGATGAGAGCGTGCTTCAGGCCCTATCTCTATGTCGCGACGTGGATGCGGTCGTACGCAAGACGGCTGGCGGGCGGCTCATATCCCTTTCCGAACTGATCGCGATTTCGAGTGCGTTTCTGAAAGACCTGCCTCACGAAGCCACCGATATCTCCCGCGGCACAGACTTCGACGACGCGCTCCGGGAGAGCGTCCCAGAGGAGTTCGCCGAAGAGGAATCTACTCTCCCCGGTGATCCGACCACGCCCCTTGACGATGACGTGGACGAGGACACCGAATGACTGGCGGATTGCCAGAGCTGTTTGGAAAGGCGTTTGCGATCGGCTTTCTGTTTCCCGCGGCCGCAATTGCCATTTCCGCGTTTGGTGTTCTCGCCGCTTTTGGACTTGAACAGCAGGCACTCGCATTCGGCAGTGAAGACAAGCTTGTCGGCACGGCGATCGCCCTTGTGCTGATCTGGTTCCTTGCAATTGCGCTGATGGCCCTCAATCGATCGGCAATCAGATGCCTGGAAGGCTATGGCCGGTTCAATCCGGTCAAACTGATCGGCTTCCTGGAGAAGCGGAGGTTCACGCGGCTGCGGGAACGGCTTCGAGAAACGGAATCCCTTCTTGCGGATGCGAAGTCCGCTGGCCGCCCTCTAGACAGTGATGCGCTTGCCATGCGCTCCCGCCTACAACTTCAGATGGCCAGCGATTTTCCGGACGACATGAGATGGCTATTGCCGACGCGCTTCGGAAACACCGTCCGCGCTTTTGAAGTATATCCGCGGGTGGTTTATGACCTTGAAGGAATACAAGGCTGGAGCCGTCTTGCCGCCGTGGTGCCGGAAGAATTCGCGCGCGCGATTGCCGAGACCAAATCGCGGATGGATTTTTGGATCAACATCCTCTTTGGCGGTTTGGCCATATTGGCGATGTATGTAACGCTGGCACTGTTGGATTGCTCGCTTCCGCAATGGCGGATTCCCCTCGCAGCCATTGCGATCTGCTGCATTTCATCCATCTCGGCACGCGCTGTGGCGGCGGAATGGGGCGCGCTCGTGATGAGCGCTTTCGATCTCTATCGTGGGGATCTTTGCGCCAAGCTCGGCTTCGAGATGCCTCGATCGATTGAGGCAGAACGCCGGATGTGGCGGACATTCAGCCAGGTCGCGATCTATCGTTCCAGGTCCAAGGCAGAACGCTTTACCGGATTTCGCCAGCTGTCATCGAAAGATGCGGAGTCCGACTGAAACGCACCGGGCTTGGTGCTCACCCGCTCGTCCCAATCGCCGGTCGTGATCGCTTCTCCGCCTTCTGGGTCGCCAGGGCATCCCAAGCCGACATGGCGGCGTTCACAACTTGGAGCAACGCTTGGCGCGAGGCGCCATCCCGGGCCCGCAGGGACAGGCCCTGCAGTACCGTCATATAGAAAGCCGCGATCCCTTTGACGTCGGCCTGTGCTGGAACATCGCCATCCTCGATGCCGCGCCGCAGACGCTGCTCAAAACCGGCCTGGGCCTCGCGACGCCACTCGGCCAAATAGCGGCGGATATTGTCATTCCGGGCCGAGCTGTTGGTGTCGCCGAGGATCAGCATGCAGCCATGCGGGAAATCGGGGCGGCTAAGCGAACGCGCGCTGTGTTGAAGCAGGGCGCGGATGCCATCGCGCGCATTCGGCTCCCCGAACAGAGTGTTCTTGGTGTCGCCATTCTCGATGTCGAGATAGAGCCGCGCGGCTTCTAGGAACAGGCCTTCCTTGGAGCCGAAGCAGGCGTAGAGAGACGGCGAATTGATGCCCATGGCGCGGGTGAGCTCCGCCATCGAGGCGCCCTCATAACCGAGCTTCCAAAAGGTCTGCATCGCCGCGCGCAAGGCGGTATCGCGGTCAAAACTGCGCGGTCTTCCCCGGTCGGCCATGGCGCCTCCCATATTCTGTATCGGTTAATACATAATTCCCTTGACAAGACTTTGCAAGCTTCCTAGCTATTTCTGTATCGATTAATACAAAAAGGAGACTGTTGTGTCTAGACTCGCTGGAAAGGTCGCCATCGTCACCGGTGCCAGCTCGGGTATCGGCCGCGCCACGGCTAAGCTGTTCGCCAAGGAAGGCGCCAAGGTCATCGTGGCGGCCCGGCGGGAGGCGGAACTCGCCAGCCTGGTTAAGGAGATCGCCGCGGAGGGCGGCGAGGCCGTCGCGCTCGCTGGCGATGTCCAATCGGAGGATTTCGCCAAATCGCTGGCCGCGGCGGCGGCGAAACATTTCGGCCGGCTCGACATCGCCTTCAACAATGCGGGCATCATTGGTCCAAGCGGTCCGACGATCGGCATCGCCGAAAAGGACTGGACCGCCGCCATCGCCGTCAATCTGACCAGCGCCTTTCTCGGCGCCAAGCATCAGATCCCCGAAATGCTGAAACAGGGCGGCGGGTCGATCATCTTCACCTCGACCTTTGTCGGCCACACGGTCGGGTTTCCGGGCGTGGCCGCCTATGCCGCCAGCAAATCGGGCCTGATCGGGCTGACCCAGGCCCTGGCGGCGGAATACGGCCCGCAGGGCATCCGGGTGAATGCCATTCTTCCTGGCGCGGTCGATACGCCGATGTACCGCACGATGAACCATACCGCGGAAGCGCAGACCTTCCTGACCAACCTGCATGCTTTGAAGCGGGTAGGCAGTCCGGAGGAGTTGGCGCGCTCGGTGCTCTATTTCGCTTCCGACGATTCGGCCTTCGTGACCGGCACGGCGTCGCTGGTCGATGGCGGCTTGTCGATCACCAGGACGTAGCCGCGGCACAAACAAAAAACGGGCGCCGCAAGGCGCCCGTTTGCTCGTCTGGGATGGTCCCGCGCTCAGCGCGTCGGGATCGGCTTTTCGCCGGAATAATCGTAGAAGCCGCGGCCGACCTTGCGGCCGTACCAGCCGGCTTCGACATATTTCACCAGCAGCGGGCAGGGGCGGTATTTGCTGTCCGCCAGGCCTTCATAGAGCACCTGCATCACCGCCAGGCAAACGTCCAAGCCGATGAAATCCGCCAGCTCCAGCGGGCCCATCGGATGATTGGCGCCCAGGCGCATGGCGGTGTCGATCGAATCCACCGTGCCGACGCCCTCATAGAGCGTGTAGATCGCCTCGTTGATCATCGGCTGCAGGATGCGGTTGACGATGAAAGCCGGGAAATCCTCCGAGGTGGCGGTGACCTTGCCCAGCTTCTCGGCAAGGGCCCTGGTCGCATTGAAGGTGTCGTCGTCGGTGGCGAGGCCGCGGATCAGCTCCACCAGCTGCATCACCGGCACCGGGTTCATGAAATGCATGCCGATGAATTTCGCCGGCCGGTCGGTGACGGCGCCAAGGCGCGTGATGGAAATCGAGGAGGTGTTGGAGGCGATCAGCGCTTCCGGCTTCAGGATCGGGCAGATCGATTTCAGGATATCCTTCTTGACCGCTTCCTTCTCGGTCGCGGCTTCGATCACCATGTCGCGGTCGGAAAGGGCGTCGACCTTGAGGCCGGTGGAGATGCGGCCCAGCGCATCCTTCTCGTCCGCCGCGGTGATCAGGCCGCGCTTGACCTGACGCTCCATGTTGCGGCGGATGGTATCCATCGCCTTGTCGAGCTGGGTCTGGCTGACATCGACCAGCTTCACGTCCAGCTTGGCCAGCGAGCACACATGGGCGATGCCGTTGCCCATCTGGCCTGCGCCGATCACACCGATCTTTTCGATCATGGTGAAATTGCTCTCTTGCTGTTCCGACCGATTCCTGACTCGATACCCAGACTTGTTTTCGCTCTTGGTGCCGGCTGCATCGTCCGGCGTCATTTCAACACGCTCACTTTGCCCTCATTCGTTACCTGGCCCCCGATTATTTCGACAAGGCGGCTATTTCGACAATGCCTGCTCGAGTTCCGGCACCGCCTGGAACAGATCGGCGACCAGGCCGTAATCGGCGACCTGGAAGATCGGCGCATCCTCGTCCTTGTTGATGGCCACGATGACCTTGCTGTCCTTCATGCCGGCCAGATGCTGGATGGCGCCCGAGATGCCGACGGCGATGTAGAGATCGGGGGCGACGATCTTGCCGGTCTGGCCGACCTGGTAGTCGTTGGGCACGAAACCGGCATCGACCGCGGCGCGCGACGCGCCGACGGCGGCGTTCAGCTTGTCCGCGACCTTTTCCAGCATATGGAAATTGTCGCCCGACTGCATGCCGCGGCCGCCGGAGATGACGATGCGGGCCGAGGTGAGTTCCGGCCGCTCCGACTTCGACAGCTCCTGGCCGACGAAGCTTGCCAGGCCAGTGTCGCCGGCGGTGGCGGCGTTCTCGATCGAGGCCGAGCCGCCGGTTTCGCTGACCGCGTCAAAGGCCGTGCCGCGCACGGTGATGATCTTGATCTTATCCGTGGACTGCACCGTCGCCAGCGCATTGCCGGCATAGATCGAGCGCACGAAGGTGTCGGCGCTCTCTACGCCGCTGATCTCGGAGATCTGCTGCACGTCGAGCAAAGCGGCCGCGCGCGGCAACACGTTCTTGCCGGTCGCCGTGGCGGCGGCCAGAACGTGGCTGTAGCCGGGCGCCAGGCTGACGATCAGCTTGGCCAGGTTTTCCGCCAGCGCGTTGGCGTAGGCGGCGTCATCGGCCAGCAGCACCTTGGCGATTCCGCCGACCTTGGCGGCGGCCTCGGCGACGGCGCGGCAATTCTGGCCGGCGACCAGCAGATGGATGTCGCCGCCGATCTTCTGCGCGGCGGTGACGGCATGCAGCGTCGCCGATTTCAGCGCGCTGTTGTCATGATCGACGAGAACGAGATTGGTCATAGGACGAGTTCCAATGCGAATGGATCGGATGGTGGGAGCGCGGGCGGCCGGTCAGATGACCTTGGCTTCGTTGCGCAGCTTGTCCACCAGCTCGGCAACCGACTTCACCTTGACGCCGGCCTTGCGCTTCGGCGGCTCGACCACCTTCAAGGTCTTCAGGCGCGGCGCCGGGTCGACACCCAGCGCATCGGGCGTCAGCACGTCGATCGGCTTCTTCTTCGCCTTCATGATGTTGGGCAGCGAGGCATAGCGCGGCTCGTTCAGGCGCAGGTCGGTGGTCATGACCAGCGGCATCTTCACCTTGATGGTCTCCAGGCCGCCATCGACCTCTCTGGTCACATTTGCGGTGCCATCGCCGTTGATGGCGAGCTTCGAGGCGAAGGTCGCCTGCGACCAGCCAAGCAGCGCGGAGAGCATCTGTCCGGTCTGGTTGGCGTCGTCGTCGATCGCCTGCTTGCCCAGGATGCAAAGCTGCGGCTGTTCCTTGTCGACCACGGCCTTCAGCAGTTTCGCCACCGCGAGCGGCTGCAGCTCGACATCGGTCTGCACATGGATGCCGCGATCGGCGCCCATGGCGAGCGCGGTGCGGATGGTCTCCTGGCACTGTGTGGGACCCAGCGACACGGCGATCACCTCGGTCGCCTTGCCGGCTTCCTTCAGGCGGATCGCTTCCTCGACCCCGATTTCGTCGAACGGATTCATCGACATTTTGACATTGGCGGTCTCGACGCCCGTGCCGTCCGCCTTGACGCGGACTTTCACGTTGTAGTCGACCACCCGCTTAACCGCGACCAGTACTTTCATCTTTGTGCTCGGCTCAAAAAGAAGGTTCTCGATTCCGGCCGATGGGACGGGGGCCGGTCACCGGCCGCGCGGACATCCCTTCCGCCATATCCCCTGAAGGCACACAAAAGGTCTGCCGCGCTGGGCCGGCAGGCGCATTTCGCAGGCGCACAATAGGGTTACCCTATCCTGGTGTCAACGCGGCCACCGGACTTGCCAGAAACCGCCGGGAACCTGCTTTTTCGCGAAATTTCCGCCTGTTAATACCCCATCAGCGATCGTGACGCAGGTGCGGAATAGAGGTCGCGCGACCGCTCAGCGCCAGGTCAGCGATTGGCCCCCGGCGTCCACAGCACGTCCTGGCTGCCCTTGTCGTTGAGCCAGCGCGACAGGACGAACAGATGGTCGGACAGGCGGTTGATGTAGCGAATCGCCGCCGGCGTCACGCTGTCCTGCTCGGCCAGGCGGGTCATCTCGCGCTCCGCGCGCCGCGTCACGGTCCGCGCCACATGGAGATGCGCCGAGGCCGCGCTGCCGCCCGGCAGCACGAAGGAATTGAGCGGCGCCAGTTCGGCGTTCATGCGGTCGATCTCGCGCTCCAGGCGCTCGACTTGCGCTTCGCTCACGCGCAACCGCGCATCGCCGGCGCCGCTTTCCGGCGCGCAGAGATCGGCGCCCAGATCGAACAGATCATTCTGGATGCGGGCCAGCATGGCATCGGCTTCGCCGAGCTGCGGGTCGCTCCCTTGCGTATGCAGTCGCGCGATGCCGATGAACGCATTGGCCTCGTCGACCGACCCAAAGGCGGCGACGCGCTGGTCGTGTTTCGGCACGCGCTTGCCGGTGCCGAGCGCGGTGGTGCCCTTGTCGCCGCTCTTGGTATAGATCCGCGTCAGTCGCACCATGATCGCCGCTCCGGACGATCTCAGCGGGCCAGCAGGAACAACAGGAAGCTGGCGACCGCCAGCCCCTGGAACATCACGCGCAACCGCATCAGGCGGTTGGCGTGCAGCTTGTTGAAGTCTCCGCCCTTGCCCATGCCGACCACGCCGATTCCCAGCGTCACCACGGTCGCCAACATGAACAGGGCGGTGAGGATCATGAACAACGTCGACATGGCGGCAATTATATCGGCTTGCCCTTGGCGCGCACAGCAGTAAGTTGCGCTGCCGGGGACATGACCAGCATTGGAAAGAGGCAAGCAAGCATGCGACAGGTCGCATTGCGAAACAGGACGCGTGTGTCGGCGATCGGGCTCGGCACGTGGCATATGGGCGAGGATGTGCGGCAGCGCGCGCAGGAAGTCCGCGCGCTGCAAACCGGCATCGATCTCGGCGCCACCCTGATCGACACCGCGGAAATGTATGCGTCCGGCCGCGCCGAGGAAGTGGTGGGTGCGGCGATCAAGGGCAGGCGCGACAGCGTCTATCTGGTCAGCAAAGTGTTGCCGCAGAACGCCACGCGCGCGGGCTCGGTCAAGGCCTGCGAGGCTTCGCTGAAACGGCTGAAGACCGACCGCATCGATCTCTATCTCCTGCATTGGCGCGGCGGGGTCGCCTTTGCCGAGACGCTGGCCGGCTTCGACGACCTGCTGAAGGCCGGCAAGATCGGCGGCTTCGGCGTTTCCAATCTCGATCTCAAGGACATGGCCGAATGGCTGTCGCTCAATCAGGGCGACAAGACGCTGGTCAACCAGGTGATGTATTCGATCGGCGAGCGCGGCATCGATTTCGATCTGCTGCCCTGGAGCCTGGAGCGGCGCATCGCGCTGATGGCCTATTGCCCGCTGTCGCAGGGTGCCCTGCCCGCAAGCCAGGTGCTGGCGCGCATCGCCAAGCGGCACAACGCGACCCCGGCCCAGGTGATGCTGGCCTGGGTGCTGCGCCATGAACATGTAATCGCCATCCCCAAATCGGCGCGGCCGGAACGGGTGCGGGAGAATGTGGCGGCGGCCGATCTGGTGCTGTCGGCCGAAGATCTGATGGACCTGGACCGCGACTTTCCATCGCCGCGCAAGGCCCAGGCCCTCGCCATGACCTGACGCCATGTGCGCGGCGCGTGGTAACAATAGCGCGTTTGGGTCTGGCATTGGCGGTGACGCGGCCTAGATTCAATGAGGCTGCCGATCCGGATTGGGAGTATCCCCTGATGTTCTCCTTCAAGCAGAAACCCCTGGCCATCCCCAGCAAAGCGGAGGCTTTGCCCGGCCGCGACACGCCGCTGCCGACGCCCGCGACCCATTGGGTCAACGGTAACGGCATCAAACCGCCGTTTCCGGCCGGGATGGAGACGGCGATCTTCGGCCTCGGCTGCTTCTGGGGCGCGGAGCGCAAGTTCTGGCAGGCCCCGGGCGTCCATGCGACCGCGGTCGGCTACGCCGGCGGTCCCACGCCCAATCCGACCTACCAGGAGGTCTGCTCCGGCATGACCGGGCACAACGAGGTGGTCCTGGTCGCTTTCGATCCCAAGAGGATCGCCTATGAAGGCCTGCTGAAGATCTTCTGGGAAAGCCACGACCCGACCCAGGGCATGCGCCAGGGCAACGATGTCGGCACCCAATACCGCTCCGGCATCTATGCGGCCTCGCCCGAGCAGCGCCGGGCGGCGGAGGCCAGCCGCACCGCCTATCAGGCAAGACTCAGCCAGGCCGGGCTTGGGGCGATCAGCACGGAGATCCTCGACGCGCCGCCCTTCTACTATGCCGAGGACCACCATCAGCAATATTTGGCAAAGAATCAAAATGGTTA
>Ga0184637_10001417_pt1 | contig 16259 bp, 9 predicted proteins | sample PLM3_127_b2_FD_133143 | JGI IMG/M metagenome (GOLD analysis project Ga0184637, IMG submission 133143) | Groundwater sediment microbial communities from an aquifer in East River, Colorado, USA - PLM3_127_b2 | ecosystem: Environmental > Terrestrial > Soil > Riparian zone | place: USA: East River...
CAAATCCATCGATCTTCAAATTGATAAAGGTTGTTAGAATTGCCGATACTCTGTCTTGATCGATTTGCACGAATTCAGGAATGCCATTTGCAACCCACTCGCCATCCTTCATCGAGAGTTCAAACGAAGAATCATTAGATTTAAACCTCAGACCTTTTATATTTTCTTGATTTAAGGCTAGAACCTGCTTATCCCTTAAGTCATTTTCCGAATGGTCTAAGAACGTATTAATCTCGCCTTTACCTACAAGTAATACCTTATTCTCATCCCCAACCTGGATATATGCTCCAGAGCCTACCGGTGCTTCTCCGCCTATTAATAATCTATACCTTTTGTCAGGAGTCCGAGCAATAACCTCAACCCTAGGATCCTTTAAACCAAATTCAATAATATCGCCAGGCTTCTCTGAAATAATTTTATCAATCTTCATGTTGCGGAGGTCATCAATCATACTTAAAATAATATTGCTATTAGCCTTGTATTTCCTCGAATCCTTAACGAAATACCAGCTTCCACCCTCCTTCTCAGTCAAGAGGGGGTTTGAAGGATAATTGAGCCTTATCTCTTCAATCTTCAACTCCTCGATTGCAGGAAACGCATTTTCCTTCTTTTCTTCCTCAGGGGCTTTATTTAATTCAAAAAGAAAGAGATAAACAACTAGCAACACAAGGATCGAAGCGGCTATGATAGTTCCCAGGAATCTTTTTATATTACTTCCCCCCTATCATTTATATAATATAAATAATAGACACTAAATTGACTTTGAGCTTAGAAGTCAGGAGATCGAAAAAGCTCCAAATCTCAAGCGCCAAATTACAAACAAATTCTAAATCCCAAATAACAAACTTAAACTCATTTTGATTTTTCTAAGATCGCATTAAAAATTTTCGTGAGCTGCGTTGCTTCATCAATAAGTGAATCCCTATTCTTATCCTGCTCATTATTTTTCGACTCTATAAGTTTCAACCAATACGTACTTTCTTTTGATTCCTTACGGCAGATCTTAATCCTCATAATAAAATCCTTTTTACTCAGGGCCTCATTAGCCTCAATATAGTTCGCTCCGATCGACCCCGAGCATCGAATAACCTGTTTAGCTATTTCATTGTTAGCTATGTTTCTAGGTATGATTTTGATAAATTGTATAACGTCTAAAGCGAACTTCAATGTACGTTCTTCCAAATCATACTTTTTTGAATTTCCCATTAGATATTTGGATTTGTTTGTGATTTGTTATTTGGAATTTATTTACATATTCCTCCTCTTCCACCAGACCCCCATACCAGAAAAAAGTACTAAGGCCGGAAGTAACACAACAGTGAGAAGAAATACTACTCTCAATTGATTAGCAGTGATGTTCAATTTTCCTTCTCTTGAAACCCTTGGCCTGATAGATATCAAATTTTCATCGCCCGCGATCCAAGTGACGGTATTTAGAAAAAGGTCACTGTTGCCAGAAAAATCAAAAAACCTATTTGAAATAACATCTACACTTCCAAAAACGGCTATCTTACCTCTCCCTTCGATCTCTCCCACAGCAGCTACGCCTAATGGTCCGGCTAGATCGGAATCGTCCTTCTCGGCTACCCCCTCTTCAAATAGTGAAAAATTTCCCTCCCCCCAGCTATACTCGCTTGTGTGTGCAATCAAATTAGATTGAATCCCATCCTTTTCAATCACATTGATACTCCTTGCGAACGGAAAGATTGTCGCCAGCTTGAAATTCTCGGTTATTTCATGATTAGGGTATTGAGCTATGATCGGAGCAACATCTCCGCCACCAACTAGTTTTGAAGAGGGATCAATTATGATGTTATTTTCAATCTCCAAACCATAATCCTTCAGCATTGAAACCAGCTCATTACCTGTTCTCGGCTCTAAGAGGAATAAAGCCTTCCCTCCATTATTAAGATAATCTTTTATTAATTGAATCTCCGTTACTTCAATCTGCTTTGATGGTGATGCAATTATTAAAATAGAGTTGGAATCTGGAATTTTAGATTCCCTGAGAAGCAACAGCTCATTCACCTCATAACCCTGATCCTCCAGCGCCCTTTTCATCCTCCCTAATCCAATTGGTTCTGCATTATTTTGAATATCCCTTTCACCGTGACCTGTTATAAAGTAAACCCTTTTTTTAGAATCACTGGATATTTTTATGAGTGCATTAGTTAGCACCTCCTCAGCATTATTAACAATCCCGCCTGAAAGCAAGTCAGCAAGCTTAACCTTAATCTCCTGTTTGCCACTAATTAGGACTACGGTTCCGTAATCAGTTATCCCGTGTTTTCTTGTTAGACCAGGTCCCCTATCAGGATCAACGAACTTTACTTTAATTTTTTTGTTCCTCCTTGAGTATTCGTTGATAAGATCCTGGAATTCCTGTCTATCGAGACCAACCTCCTTAAAGAAGGCAAGAACATTGATCTCATTTTCAATATCATCTATTACCTTCACAGTCTGGTCAGAAACTGAGTATAACTTCTCATGAGTCAAATCTATTTTCGAGCCGTTTTTCCAAGCCAAGTAGTTTATGACCAAAAGAATACCAAGAACCAATAACGTAAATATCAAAGCATTAGAGCCATGGAGTAAAAGACGCTTTCTACTCATTTCCACCTCTCCGAATCAAGCATTATATAAGAGAGAAAGAGTCCAAAAAAGGTAAAGGAGAGATAATAAACCACGTCCTTTATATCGATTATCCCCTTTGTAAAATCCTCATAGTGATTGATGATGGAGAGATATCCTAAAATAGAATTCTCAGCATCCGAGGTAGCCCCTACAATCCAGAAAACAAGCAGTATCCCAAAGGATACAATAGCCGCAACTATCTGATTCTCCGTAAGGGACGATGCAAATATCCCGACAGCGATAGAGCTTGCACCTAAGAGAAATAAGCCTAGGTATCCCGAAAGTAATGGCCCAATGTCAGGATTTCCGTAGAGTACAGTGACAAGCACAAAACCCACAGATAGAACCAACATGATGAAAAAAAGAAATAGAGACGCAATATACTTCCCAATCAATATATATGAAACCCTTATGGGTGAAGTGAATAGAAGCTCCGCTGTAAAGCTCTTCCTCTCTTCAGCTATAAGCCTCATTGTTATTATAGGAATTATCAATAGCATTATTACACTGATCGTTCCGAAATACGGTTCGATAATATGCTGATTCAAATTCAATGCCTCTCCTATAAATTGAAACCTTGGGTCAAGTTGAGATTGAGCAAAATTCTCAACATAGAGGAAAAAGAAGATTCCAGAAAGAAGCAGGAAAACAAACAATACAATATAGGCGATTGGTGAAGCGAAATATGACTTCAACTCCTTCTTGAATATCGTGTATATCGTTTTCATTCACTCTCCTTCTTTTGTTATTACCCGGAGAAATATATCTTCAAGATTCTGCGTGAGGGGACGAATCTCGAGCAATCCCCATCCATTTTCAATCACAAACCTCGAAAGTTCTTCCCTAATATCTCTATTTTCTTGAGATCGTATTACAAACTCTCCCAAGGTCTGTTCGCTAGCTTCGCTCACATAAGGCAACGACATAAGCGCCTCTTTAACCTGACCATCCTTATACCTGATTTTAAGTATCAAGTTATTTGAACCCTGGAATCCTCTTGTTAAATTATCAAGTGATTCCTCGAGCACGATTCTCCCTTTATTAATAATGACAACCCTGGTACAGATCATGTTCACTTCCTGAAGCATATGCGTACTCAGGATCACGGTTCTATCACCTGCCAGGCTCTTTATTAGTTCTCTGATTTCAGTTATCTGCTTAGGGTCAAGTCCGATCGTTGGTTCATCGAGTACCAATATTGTGGGATCATTTATCAATGCCTGTGCAATCCCTACCCTCTGCCTGTAGCCCTTAGAAAGATGCCCAATAATCCGATTCCTGACATCAAGGATTCCGCATCTTTCCATTACAGATTCTTTTCGGTTCTTCTTATCCCTTCCAGAAACGTTTTTAATGTCCGCAACAAAGTCGAGATAAGATTCAACGGTCAAATCGGTATACAATGGGAGATTTTCTGGTAGATAGCCAATTTGTTTCTTTGCCTCAAGGGGGTTCTCCATCAGATCACAATCATCAAGATATACCTCACCATCAGTGGGTGGCATATATCCAGTGATGATTCGCATGGTCGTCGTCTTACCAGCCCCATTTGGACCAAGGAATCCCAGTATATCTCCCTTGTCTACCTGAAATGAAATATCGTCAATAGCAACAATGTTTCCGTATCTCTTAGTTACGTTTTTTACTCTAATCATTTTCTTAAAATAGAAATTTTTGTGTAAAAAAATTAATCCTTGATTTTAAGTTGTCAAGTCTGATGTTAACTGTAGCAAACGGCTTGTTCATACAAAATAGCCTTCATTCCTATTCTAAGCTGTAAAAATGTAGGGACCGATCCCCATACCAGTCCACAAGTTAATGCCCATTCGGGAACAGGAGCTGCTTATTGAATTTTTATGATATAATATTATTTTAACCTTTAAATCTGATTTAAATAGGAAAACCAAGATTTCATGAACATTTGGAAAGACTTTCATGGACCCAATGCGGGTTACATACTAGAACTTTACAATCGGTATTTAGTTGATCCCAAATCCATTGACCCACAAACAAGATCCATCTTTGATCAATGGAAACCTACCATAGATGGTGATACCCCAACATTATCAACCGACATTAATAAGATTGTAGGAGCCGTAAATCTAGCTCAGGATATCAGAGCTTATGGACACCTAGCCGCAAAAATCGATCCACTAGGAAGTAAACCACCTGGTGACCCATCGCTTGAATTTTCCATACACGGCTTGACTAAAGATGATCTAAAGAGATTGCCCTCAAGCATGGTCGGTGGTCCTGTTGCCGAGGAGACGTCCAACGCCCTTGAGGCGATTGAGTCCCTTTTTAAAATTTATACCTCTTCGATTGGATATGACTATGACCATATCCACATACCCGAAGAGCGTGAATGGTTGAGGTTGACTGCAGAGTCCGGCCGTTTTCGTCCTCCAAAGGACCCTATTGCTCCTAAGGCTCTTCTGGAATTATTAACTAGAGTAGAAGTCTTCGAGAGATTCTTGCATCGCATATTCCCTGGAAAATTCCGTTTCTCAATTGAGGGAGTTGATACCCTTGTGCCTATGCTAAATGAAATTATTGGTGAGGCAGCCGAGGCAGGCACACACAACATCCTTATTGGCATGGCACATCGCGGTCGATTAAATGTAATGGCTCATGTTTTAAACAAGCCCTATAGACAGACATTATTAAGATTCAAAGACCCCATTCAGGAAGGTGAGCTCCGTGACGATATTGGATGGACTGGTGATGTCAAATACCACGAAGGCGCAAGAAGGGCTGTTACAAATGGCAAACTTATCGAGATGGTAGTAACACTGGCTCCAAACCCAAGTCACTTGGAATCCGTAAACCCAGTAGTGGAGGGGATGGCAAGGGCTGCTTGTACGAAGGTAGAGAAACCTGGCCAACCTGAATTTGTGAATTCTCTAACCCTTCCGGTGCTAATTCACGGTGATGCAGGATTCCCTGGACAGGGTGTTGTAGCGGAAACACTGAACCTCTGCAAACTGCCTGGTTATCAAACGGGCGGAACTATACACATAATAACGAATAATCAACTAGGATTTACCACACTACCCGAGGCTGGAAGGAGCACACTCTATGCCAGTGATTTGGCTAAGGGATTTGAAATTCCCATTGTTCACGTAAATGCAGACGACCCGGAAGCCTGTATAGAGGCTGCACGCCTGGCATTTGCTTACCTAATAAGGTTTCAAAAGGACTTTCTAATCGACCTGGTTGGATATCGAAGGCATGGTCATAATGAGGCTGATGAACCCGCGTTCACACAACCTACAATGTACTCAATAATCGAGAACCATCCTTCGGTAAGAGAATCGTGGGCAAAAACACTAATAGGTCGAAAGACTATTGAACTAGACCTGCCGGAGGAGCTTGTAAACAGCAACAATATAGAACTCCATAGTGAACTTGAATCCCTAGATGTTAAAGAGGTTCCAACCGAATCTTATCCGGGTACTCCACCGCCTGGAGCGGCAAAAAGGGTAAAGACTGCTGTCCCTTCAGGAAAATTAAAATCATATTTAGATGAGCTGACTAAGTTACCAGAGGATTTCACCCCTCACCCCAAGCTCGAGAGAACCTTGCTCCGGAAACGTAAAGCCCTTGAAAACCCAAATGATCATAACATTGACTGGGCGATGGCTGAAGAGATTGCATTTGCCTCTATTTTGGCGGACGGAACCGCTATTCGCCTTACAGGACAGGACACCGAAAGGGGAACATTCAGCCACAGGCATGGAATCCTGCATGACGTAAAAAATGGGAATAGGTTTATACCCCTCCAATCACTTCCACAGGCTAAGGCAGCCTTTGAGGTACATAATAGCCCACTCTCGGAGAACGCAGCCTTGGGGTTTGAATATGGATACAACATACAGGAACCCCGGCGCCTCGTAATCTGGGAAGCGCAATACGGTGATTTCATAAACGGTGCACAGGTGATAATAGATGAGTTCTTGGTTTCTGCGAGAGCGAAATGGGGTCAAACTCCATCACTGGTGCTGTTGTTGCCACATGCCTATGAGGGGCAAGGACCCGACCATTCGAGCGCAAGGGTAGAGAGGTTTTTGGAGTCTGCAGCAGACATAAACATGAGGGTTGCAAATTGCACAACCGCCGCACAATACTTTCACCTCTTGAGACGACAGGCTGCACTTCTTCGAACGGATCCACTTCCACTAATTATACTCACACCAAAGAGCCTCCTGCGTCACACTGAGGTGGCTTCTCCGTTCATGGATTTATCAGAAGGCACTTGGCAGCCAGTAATTGATGATTCAATAGATTTAAAACAGAGAGAAATGAATCACCGTTTAATTATCTGTAGTGGAAAGGTTTATGTAGATCTCAAATCTTGCGAGCATAGAGCTAAAACACCCTCTGTCGCTATCATCAGATTAGAGCAACTCTATCCCCTGCCAAAAGAGGAATTGAAAAGGGTTATTAATAGTTATCCAAAGCTGAGTGAGATTGTCTGGTTACAGGAAGAGCCAGAGAATATGGGAGCATGGACTTATATTCATCCTCGATTAAAAAATATCATAGATAGAAAGTTCCCCCTCTATTACATGGGTCGTAGTGCCTATTCTAGCCCTGCGGAGGGCTCATTATCACGTCACAGGGTTAACCAGGAAACACTTATTAATCAGGCATTTAATCCAAAACCAAAAAAAGAAATTAATGACATCATCTTTTCTATAACAGATTAAACTGGAGAAAGCATAAAAATGTCGACAAATATCGTCGTACCTGAATTGGGTGAATCAATAGTAGAGGCAACGGTTGTTCGCTGGCTTAAGAAAGAAGGCGAACCAGTAATGATTGGCGAAGCAGTAGTCGAGCTTGAAACAGAGAAGGCAAATTTTGAGGTTGCTTCTGAGCAGTCGGGAGTGCTTGTTAGAATTGCCAGAGGAGCAGACGAGGATGTGAAGGTGGGGGACCTATTAGGGGTAATTGAAGCAACTGAGAAAGGAATTACTCCAACAAAGATAAAACTAAAGGAAGAAAAGATTGAACCCCCAACTAAGGAGGTAAAACCTCAAAAGGTTTTGGAAGCTGAAAATGAAAAGACAGAGATTAAACTTGTAACCCCAGTTGCAAAACAGATGGCTGAGGAGTTAAAGATAGACACTTCTAAGATAATTGGTACTGGCCCAGGGAATCGCGTAACAAAAGAGGACATCCAAAAATACATCAATAATGAAAGGGTAGAAGCCAGAGAACCCGCAACTGAATCGCTTATAAAACAAAAGATGGACAAGGTTCCAACCGTTACACCCGCCGTTGAAAGAGATCGGAGGGAGGAGCGGATTCGAATGTCTGCGCGTCGGAGGACGATCGCTCGTCGAATGCTTGACGCACAGAGAACAGCAGCAATCCTCACAACCATCAATGAGGTTGATATGAGCGCTGTGATGGATCTGCGAAAACGACACAGGGATACATTCAAAGAAAGGTATGGTATTGGAATTGGAATAGTTTCCTTTTTTATCAAGGCATCCATAGGAGCATTGAAGGAGTTTCCTCTGCTTAACGCCGAGATCCAGGAAGACGAGATAGTTTTGAAAAGGTACTATGATATTGGTGTTGCCATTGGTGCAACAGGTGGTCTGGTCGTGCCGGTACTCAGGGATGCTGACAAGATGTCATACGCCGATATCGAAAGAGCCATAAGTGAACTCTCGAAAAAGTCTGAGGAAGGTACACTGACATTAGAAGACCTACGAGGTGGAACCTTCACGATATCTAATGGGGGTGTATACGGTTCTCTTTTAAGCACGCCTATACTTAACCCTCCTCAGGTTGCCATACTTGGTCTTCACAAGATTGAGGAAAGACCCATAGTTCTAAACCACGAGATAGTGATTAAGCCGATGATGTACCTTGCCCTAAGCTATGATCATCGCATTGTCGATGGACGTGAGGCCGTTTTGTTCCTAGTGAGGATCAAAAAACTAATAGAAGACCCCGGAGCGCTACTTTTGGAGGGATAAACTAAAAGGTGTCACATCTGGACTATGGACAATCTTCATTAAATCTTATTTTTAATTCTTTGTCATATTACAAGGAATTAAAGGGTTGCGTCCCCTTTAATTGGTTAAAATTCTACGATATACTTGCAAGCTCAAGCCTTTCTCCCCATCTCTTCAGGACCTCTTTATACAATTCCGGATGCCTTTCCAGTGTTGGATCATCTTTAACTATCTTAAAAGCCTCTTTCCTGGCATCACCAAGAATCCTGGAATCCCTTAATAGACTCGCAAACCTTAATTCAGGCAGTCCAGACTGCTTTGTTCCTATAAAATCCCCGGGACCCCTGATCGTTAGGTCAGCTTCTGCAATTTTAAAGCCATCCGTTGTCTGACTCAGGATTGAGAGTCTCTTCTGTGCATCCTCGGATTTCTTAAACATTGATATCAAAATACACAGCGATTCATGCTCACTCCTCCCTACTCTACCCCTTAGCTGATGTAGCTGAGAAAGGCCAAACCTCTCTGCATTCTCTATCATCATCACGGTGGCATTTGGTACATCTACTCCAACCTCAATAACAGTAGTGGATACGAGTATATCGATTTCATGAGAAACAAAATTTTTCATTACGTCATCTTTTTCTTGGGACTTCAACCTCCCATGGAGAAGACCTATTCTATATTCGGGAAAAACCCTATCCTTTAATTCTTCAAACATCTGAGTAGCAAATCTTATATCCCTTAACTCCGTGTTCTCTGACTCTTCTATCAACGGGTAAACAATATAAACCTGCCTTCCCCGATCTACCTCCTTGCGGATTATATCGTACGCCTCTTTTCTATCACCCCGATCTTCATGAAAAACAAGCGTCTTAATAGATTGTCTATTTGGAGGCATTTCGTCCAATACCGAGACATCTAGGTCCCCATATGCAGTCATTGCGAGTGTCCTGGGAATTGGGGTTGCCGTCATCACCAGAACATCCGGATTACTTCCTTTGCATCTGAGCGAGGCTCTTTGAATTACTCCAAACCTGTGCTGTTCATCTATCACAACAAAACCAAGCTTGTTAAATTCTACTCTTTCCTGAATTAACGCATGTGTCCCTACAACGATCTGTGCCTCCCCAGTCTTGATTGCATTGTAATAGGCATCTCTCTCCCTCTTATTTTGGCCACTCTTCAAGAGAACCACCGATAGTCCAAATTCTTCCACATACTTTAAGACCGAGCTCAGATGTTGCTCCGCCAGTATCTCCGTGGGTGCCATTAAAGCCGATTGATATCCGCTCTCCACGGCCTTTAAAATTGATATTAGTGCCACGATCGTTTTACCACTCCCAACATCTCCTTGAAGGAGTCTATTCATTGGATTCCCAGATCTCATGTCCTCCTCAATTTCGAAGAGCACCCTCTCCTGTGCAGGGGTAAGATCAAAGGGAAGTTCCCTAAAGAGCCTTTGAGTCAATAGTCCAGTCGGTTTGAACGCAATTCCTGGCATTTTAGAAACATCCCTTTTCTTTAAAGCAAGTCCAAGCTCCAGGAGGAAAAATTCATGAAATGAAATAGTCCTGTGAGGTGTTGAGTCGTATACCGAGAAAGGATCATCCAAGTCAATCACCGTATCTTTATCACTGGGAAAGTGAACCCTAGATATAGCCTCATCTAACTCAATTACTCTATTTCTCAGCTTTACCTCAGGAGGCAAGAAGTCAATTTTTCTATCGCAATATTCATCAATGACCGTTTTTTCAATCCTCCTCATACGCCTCTGCTTAATACCCTCAGTTAGGGGATAAATCGGAACTATCCTATTGAAATTAAGCATATCCCCCTCGATCTGATGTCCTTCCTCTATCACCTCTATGTCATCGGCAATGGGGTGGATTATTTGAAGAGAATTATCGAAGTTATTAAGTGTTATATCCCCGCTTAAAATCGCAGAATAACCCTTCTTATATGTAGATCGCAGATATTTCATATTAAACTGATACCAGATTAAGGAGATTGCTCCGGTACCGTCTGAGATTACAACCTTAAACATTGACCTCGTTCTAGATCGAATCAGACCGCTTAATATAATCCTACCCATCACTGTTTCACGAGTATTTGGTATAATGGAGGATATCTTCTTAATCCTCCTCCTATCTTCATATTTTCTTGGAAAGTTATATAGTGCATCTTCTACAGATGAAATCCCCTTCTTTGATAAAATCTTTGATATTCTTGGGCCAACACCCTTGATGAACTGAATTGGAATCTTCGATAAATCATCATTGGCGTACCTCGCTTTATCAAACTCTTTTTCTACTTGACTAATATTGCTAACCTTCTCCTTTTTTATCTTTAAATCGATAATAGCCCTAAGAGAACTCTTGATCAATTCTTTCTTCTTATCGACGCTTAATCTGCTGTATTCTTCGAAGGATCTCCCTAAATCCCTCAATACCCCAATCTGTTGTTTCGAAAGATTAAGCGTTAGGGCTTTTAGTGTTAAGTCCTGAACCAAGCGGTCAAGATCCTTCACCTTATTGATGTTTTGAAAACCTGTTCTTGATGCAAACAAGAGAGGCTTCTCTATCGCACCAAGTATGCTCAGAAAATCATCATTCATTACCAATGATTTTACAAAAAGTAGTGGAGGGTTATCAAGTAACGGCTTTGAAACCTTGTTAGATTTGAGTTTCAATTAAAGACAATGATTCAAAAGATGGTTGCTAAAATGGTTCTAAACTATCTATTAGCCGGCGACCCTTTAAAAGCCTGTTTTTGATCTTTTAAGGGCTCTTTGGTAACCCACTCCCTTTCATCTTTTGAGGTACCATCTATTTTCTTTATATTCTTACATTGGGGGTAACCCGTACATCCCAGGAACTTGCCATATCTGCTGGATCTCACAGCCATGGGTTTACCACATAGATCGCAAATGATGTCATGCCTGATTTCCGGAACCGCCTTTTCTAATACCTTTATCTCACCGTCACTTCCATAAACAAATTTTTTCGCATTCTTACAGTCTGGATATTTTGAGCATGAGAGGAATTCACCCCTTTTACCCCACTTAATAAGCATCGGGAAACCACATAAATCGCATTTTATATCAGTTGCTACACCCTCTCTCCTTAGGCTCTTCATCGAACTCTCCGCTTTCTCAAGCCTTGAAGAAAAACCCTTATAAAAACCACTCAATAATTCAATCCAGTTTGCGTTTCCCTCCTCTACACCGTCGAGTTTCTCCTCCATATCCGCCGTGAACTGAATATCCATAATCTCAGGAAAGCTCTCTATCAGGAGATCGTTTACAGAGCAGCCCAAAATGGTTGGCTTTAATTTAGTTTTCTCCTTAATTACATAATCTCTGTCCTGGATCGTAGAAAGGATACTCGCATAGGTTGAGGGTCTACCAATCCCCTTTTCTTCGAGCTCCTTAACCAGGGAACTTTCTGTATACCTGGGTGGGGGTTGAGTAAAGTGCTGTTTACACTCTAGTTTTAACACGTCTAACTCCTCTCCAACCTTTAAGTCCGGAAGCCTTACATTCTGATCCTGATCTGCTTCCTCTTCCTCCTCCTTCCCTTCAGAGTAGATAACAGTAAACCCAGGGAATTTTATTATTGAACCATTGGCGCGAAAAGATCCCCTCCCCGCTTCAATCCCAACCGTTGTCTGGTCATATATCGCGGGATTCATTTGGGATGCTATAAATCTCATCCATATCAACTTATAGAGTTCAAATTGATCCTCAGACAGATACTGTTTTATCGAATCAGGTGTTTTGGCTATAGAGGTAGGTCTTATTGCCTCATGGGCGTCCTGCGCTGATTTTTTTACCTTGAATGTATTTGGATCCTTGGGAAGGTACTCGGAACCATATACTTCATTAATATATGATCTAACTTCACCAACTGCATGTTCAGATATCCTCACAGAATCCGTTCTCAAATAGGTTATGAGTCCCATGGGACCCTCTTCTCCGAGCTCCACACCCTCATAGAGTCTTTGAGCTATTGACATAGTCTTTTTGACTGGGAACCTCGATTTCCGAGATGCTTCCTGTTGCAAGGTGCTCGTTATGAATGGTGGAAGTGCCCTCCGCATCCTCTCCTTCCTCTCATTCGATGCAACAATGAACCTGTCATTTCTGATTGACTCTAAAATCTTGTTGGCTTGTCCCTCATCTGAGATCTTTATCCTTTCACCATCGTATCTGAAGAGAATAGAAGTAAAAGAGTCGCTCTCTGTGTCTATCAGTCTCTTCAAATTTGACTCGATCGTCCAATATTCTTCGGGATTGAATCTCTCTATTTCTCTCTCCCTCTCGACAATTATCCTCAGGGCGACACTCTGTACCCTCCCTGCGCTAAGCCCCTTCTTGACCTTTTTCCAAAGAATTGGACTAACCTGGTACCCGACCAAGCGATCAAGTATCCTTCTCGCCTGCTGGGCTTCAAATTTATCCTTACTCAGTGTTGTGGGATTCTTCAAGGAATCCATCACACCCTTTTCCGTAATTTCATAAATAAGAACCCTATAAGCCCTATCTTTAAGCTTGAGTCTATCGACTATATGCCAGGCAATTGCCTCACCCTCCCTGTCGGGGTCTGAAGCTAGGTAAACCTTTTCTGCGTTTTTTGCAGAGCTCTCAAGCTTAGTAAGGTATTTTTTCTTTCCCTTGATTATCACATAATGGGGCTTGAAGCTCTTTTCTATATCGACACCCAACTTATTGCTTGGAAGATCAATTAGGTGCCCCGAAGAAGCCTCGACATCATAGTTCTTACCAAGATATTTTCTTAAGGTCTTAGCCTTTGAGGGAGACTCGACTATTACAAGCGATTTTGCCATCATCACTCCTCTTATAAAATCTTTTTTGACTCTAGATTACTAGATTAATCATCCTATTTCTAGTTTCAATTCTCTTTAATACTTCTCAATTGCCTTGCCGTAATTGATTCAACAGAATTAACAACCAACCTTTAAATGAGCTTTAATTAATGTTTTGGATAAGTTATGCTCAATTTCTAACGAATTATATTAAGTTCATGTCAAATTTGTACAATTTTTTAACTATTTATTGTAACTTATCGTAATTGTTTAAGATTTAACTTTAAGCACCCTCTCTCGCGGATTTCTTCTAGTCTTCCTATTAATCTCTGATCCATAATCCCCTAATCCTTCTGAATAACCAAGTCCAACCCCAAAATACATAAACCCCATCCTCTTCATAGTCCGTGGATTATATAAATTCCTACCATCAAAAATAACCGGGGAGTTCATTATCTCTTTCATCCTTTGGAAATCTGGTTGACGATATTCATTCCATTCCGTATGGATTATGAGGGCATCGGCGTGGGTACAGGCATCGTAGTTAGAATCGGCAAATCTTACCCTTTCGCCGAAGTAGTTCCTTGCATTATCAAGTGCCACAGGATCATGGACGGTAACTTCCGCACCCTTAGTTATTAATTTATCTACTATAAAAAGAGACGGAGCCTCCCTGATATCGTCTGTCCTTGGCTTAAAAGAAATACCCCATACACCTACCTTCTTACCCTTCAGTTTCCCTTTAAAAAATCCGTCTATCTTTTCCCAGAAAAACTCCCTCTGCTCGTGATTGACGATGTCTGTTGCCCTGCAAATCTTAAAATCATAATTCGATATCTCGGCAGTCTTTATGAGTGCCTTGATGTCCTTTGGGAAACAAGAACCTCCATAACCAATCCCTGGAAATAGAAAATGCCTTCCAATCCTGGAGTCGGAACCCATTATCTGCCGTATCTCATGCACATCAGCTCCAACCAGCTCACAGATTCTGGCAATCTCGTTCATAAATGATATTCTGGTTGCCAGCATTGCGTTTGCTGAATACTTTGCCAGTTCAGCCGACCTGATAGAAACAACCATCGCTCTGTCTCCTGATCTCATGAATGGGGAATAGAGTTCCTTTAGAATTCCACCAACAGATGGTTTATCTACGCCTATTACGACCCTTTCAGGCTTCATGAAATCCTCAACGGCAGCGCCTTCCTTTAGAAACTCGGGATTTGACGCCACATCGAAGTCGTGATCACAATTCTCCTCTATGATGTCTCGTACCTTCTCAGTGGTTCCCACCGGCACAGTGCTTTTAGTTACGACTATCTTATATTCATTTAAGACCCGGGAAATAGAATTTGCTACGTCATAAACGATATCTATATTAGCAGAACCATCTCCATTAGGCGGGGTCCCAACGGCAATAAATATGATAAATGCCCTCTGAATTGCCTCAGCAAGGTCAGTCGTAAAATGAAGCCGTCCTTCCTTTAGGTTTTTTTGAACCAAGTCCTGGAGTCCTGGTTCATAAAAGGGGACATTACCCTCTGAAAGTACATTTATCTTCCCTTCGTCTATATCAACACAGAAAACGTTATTTCCACTCTCCGCAAAACACGCTCCTGTTACAAGCCCCACGTACCCGGTTCCAACAATACAAATGTTCATTTTCTCTCCTCATCAAAAATTTGCTTAAGAATATCATAAAACTACCAAACTTAAATACCCCCTTTCAGTTTAACGCTCATGGACTGAGTAGCTAATCATAAAAAAAATTTAAAATTAGACCCTCTTAATTTGAAACATCATACCTGGTAGCTGTGTAACTAATCCATTTAATTCGAGAGAAAGTAGAATAGATAGCACCTTAGAGGGGGGTGTCCCTGAAATGGATATTATCTCATCAATGTGTACGGGTTCTGATTTCATGATAGAGTAGATTGTCCTTTCTTCATCTGAAAGCTCGTTCTGCAACTTATTAATATTATTAGAATGTTGTGAGAGTCCTAATGTTCTAAAGGCTTCTATTTCAGTCAAAATATCATCCACTGAATCTACTAGCTTCGCCCCCTGTTTAATCAGTCTATTGGTGCCGCCACTAAGTGCTGAACCAATATTTCCGGGCACAGCAAATACCTCCCTATTCTGTTCCAGTGCATAAGATGCGGTTATTAGCGATCCACTCCTTTGAGATGCCTGTACTACAACAACACCTAGAGACAGGCCGCTTATGATTCTGTTTCTCTTTGGGAAATTAACAGCATCCGGATCAGAACCAAGGGGTAATTCCGAAATTACGGCTCCATTTTCTGAGATTTCTTCGTATAGTTTTATATTCTCTGGCGGGTAGACAACGTCTAATCCTGAACCCAATACAGCAATTGTTCTCCCACCGGTTCTTAGAGCCACGTGATGTGCAACTGAATCAATTCCTCTTGCCATTCCACTAACAATAGTAATGCCCCTACTAACAAGCTCTTCTGTAAACCTCTCGGCAACGGCTCTGCCATAGCGATTTGTAACCCTTGACCCAACAACGGCTATAGCCAATCTGTCATCTTGAATGATATTTCCTTTAATATAGATGAATGGAGGCGGATTAAAGATATGAGTTAAATTCTTTGGATAGTCAGGGTCGGTGAGGACTATAAGCCTGTAACCATGTTTTTTGATATTTTGAATTTCTTTCTCGACCCTATCCCATTCCCTGAAACCTATTATGTTTTGGGCAGTCTTTTCCCCTATACCGTCAACGCTCTCAAGCTCTTTCGATCTAGCCCTGAAAACATTAAATGGATTTTGAAATTTGTTTATAAGGTGCCTGAAGCCGACTTCACC
>Ga0184637_10001418_pt1 | contig 16250 bp, 17 predicted proteins | sample PLM3_127_b2_FD_133143 | JGI IMG/M metagenome (GOLD analysis project Ga0184637, IMG submission 133143) | Groundwater sediment microbial communities from an aquifer in East River, Colorado, USA - PLM3_127_b2 | ecosystem: Environmental > Terrestrial > Soil > Riparian zone | place: USA: East River...
CCGGGACAACGTCCAGGTGGGCGTGGACGGCGTGCTCTATCTCCAGGTGCTCGACCCGCAGCGCGCCTCCTACGGAATCGGAAACTACGAGTTCGCGATCTCCCAGCTCGCGCAGACCACGCTGCGCAGCGAGATGGGCAAGATCGAGCTCGACCGCACCTTCGAGGAGCGCGCGACGATCAATGCGTCGATCGTGTCGGAGCTCGACAAGGCCTCGGCGCCCTGGGGCGTGAAGGTGCTGCGCTACGAGATCAAGAACATCAACCCGCCCGAAGACGTGATCTCCGCGATGGAGAAGCAGATGCGCGCCGAGCGCGAGAAGCGCGCGGTGGTGCTCGAGTCCGAGGGCCGGCGCGACGCTGTCGTCAACACCGCCGACGGCGAGAAGCAGAAGGTGATCAAGGAGTCCGAGGCGTCACGGCAGCGCCAGATCAACGAAGCCGAGGGACAGGCCCAGGCGATCCTGGCGGTGGCGACCGCGACGGCCGAGGGTCTGCGGCAGGTGTCCGAGGCGCTGCGCAGCCCGGGCGGCGACGCCGCGATGCAGCTGCGGATTGCCGAGCAGTACATCCGCGAGTTCGGCAAGCTGGCGAAGGAGGGCAACACGTTCGTGGTGCCGTCGAACCTCTCCGACATCGCGTCGATCATCGCGCTGGCGACCGGCGTCGCGAAGAACGGCAGCGGGCAGGCTCGCTAGGCCAGGCGGGAATCGGGAAGACGCCGTGGCCGTGATCTGATATACCGTCAGATATGGCCGCTGAGACCGCCGCGAAGACGCCGCCCGATCGCGCACTCGACCAGAACGGGCGTGAGCTCGGGCCGCGCGCGCGCAAGACCCGCCAGCGGCTGCTCGACGCCACCGCAGAGCTGCTCGCCACGCAGAGCGTGCGCGACGTGTCGGTCGTCGACATCGCGCGCACCGCGGGCACGTCGCCCGCCACCTTCTACCAGTACTTCAAGGACGTGAGCGAGGCGACGCTGCGCCTGGCCGAGCAGGCCGCCGGCGAGATGCCGGAGATGATCGAGATCATCTCGGGATCTTGGGAGGGAGCGGCCGGGCTCGAGCGCGCGCGGCGGCTGGTCGACGCGTTCGTGCGTCACTGGGACACCCACCGCGCGGTGCTGCTCGTGCGCAACCTGGCCGCCGACGAGGGCGACCGCCGCTTCCTGCGCGTGCGCCAGAAGGCGATGACCCCAGTGCTTGCCCGCCTCGCGGAGCAGGTCAGCGCCGGCCAGCAGGCCGGGCGCGTCGACGCCGCCCTGGTGCCGCAGGCGGCCGCCGCGGCGCTGGGCGCCATTCTCGAGCGGCTCGCCGCCTATCACCGAGAGCTCGAGATGGTGGGTGTCCGGCGCGAGGATCTCGTCGAGACCTGCGCGCGGATCGTGCTGCAGACGGTGCGCGGCGCGGCCTAGTGTCCGACTTCTCGCTGCGCGCACGGGCACAGAGCATCGCCCTTGCGGGACGCGGCCTGGCTCTGCTGCTCACGCGCGAGCCGAACGCGCGCATCCATCTCGCCGCCTCCATCGCCGCCGCCGCGCTCGGCGCCTGGCTCGGCTTGACCGCCGGCGAGTGGTGCTGGATCGCGCTCGCAATCGCGCTGGTGTGGGTGGCCGAGGGCTTGAACAGCGCGCTCGAAGCGTTGGCCGACGCCGTCCATCCCGAGGTGGACCCCCGCGTGGGAAGCGCCAAGGACGTCGCAGCCGGCGCGGTGCTGGTGGCGGCGATCGCTTCGCTGGTGATCGGCGCGCTGGTGTTCGGCCCGCGGCTCGCCGCGCGCTGGGGCGGATAGCGAGGGGATCATGGCCGAGACGCCGTTCCGAGTCCTGCCGCGGGTCACCGCCGGCAACGAGCATTTCTGGCGCGGCGGCGCCGACGGACGCCTTCAGTTCCAGCGCTGCAAGCCGTGCGGCACCTGGATCCATCCGCCGTCGCCGGTGTGCCCCACCTGCTACCGCAAGGAGATCGAGATCGCCGCCGCGTCGGGTCTGGCGACCGTCGTGACGTTCACGCTGAACCACCAGCCGTGGGTGCCCGCGCCCGACCATCCCTACGCGATCGCGATCGTCGAGCTCGACGAGCAGCGCGGGTTGCGGCTGATGACCAACGTCGTCCACTGCGCGGCCGAGGACGTGGATATCGGCATGCGCGTGCGCGTCGTCTTCGAGCAACGCGAGGACGTGTGGATCCCGCTCTTCGAACCGCTCGCGGGCGGGGAGGCGTGATGGAGATTCTCGAGCGCCGCGCCGCGATCACCGGCATCGGGCAGTCCGCGATCGGCCGCCGCCTCGGGCGCGACCCGCTCGAGCTGACGCTCGATGCGTGCCTCGCCGCGATCGCCGACGCCGGGCTCACGCCGCGCGACATCGACGGCCTCGCCACCTACCCGGGCGCGATGGGCGGCGCGCCCGGATTCACCGGCGCCGGTATCACCGACGTGCACGATGCGCTGCGCCTCGAGCTCAACTGGTACACCGGGGGTATCGAGCTGCCGGGCCAGCTCGGCTCGGTGATCGATGCCTGCGCCGCCGTCGCGACGGGCCTCGCCACCCACGTGCTGTGCTTCCGCTCGGTGTGGGAGGGCACCGCCCAGGGCAAGGGCGGGCGGCAGGGAATCGGAATAACCGGCGGCTCCGGATTCCGCGCCTCCGGCTCCACGATGGAGTACACGCTGCCGTTCCGCGCGTACTCCGCCGCCAACTGGATCGCGCTGAACGCGCAGCGACACTTCCACGAGTACGGCACCACGCGCGAACAGCTGGCCTGGATCGCGCTGAACGCGCGCCGCAACGCCGCGGGGAACCCGAACGCGATCTACCGCGATCCGATGACGCAGGGGGACTACCTCGCGGCGCGCATGGTGTCCACGCCGTTCTGTCTCTACGACTGCGACGTACCCTGCGACGGCGCTACCGCGATGATCGTCTCGCACATCGATCGCGCCGGCGATCTGCGGCGTCCCCCGCTGCGCGTCGAGGCGGTGGGCTCGGCGCTGCGCGGGCGGCCGTCGTGGGATCAGTTCGACGACCTGACCACGATGGCAGCGCGCGATGCCGCGCGGATGCTCTGGGAGCGCACCGACCTGGTCCCCGGCGACGTCGACGTCGCCGAGCTCTACGACGGCTTCAGCTTCATCGCGCTGACCTGGCTCGAGGCGCTGGGCTTCTGTGGCAAGGGCGAGGGTGGTCCGTTCATCGACGGTGGCACGCGCATCGCGCGCGACGGCGAGATCCCGCTCAACACGAACGGCGGCCAGCTCTCGGGCGGCCGGCTGCACGGCTACGGCTTCCTGCACGAGGCGTGCGTGCAGCTCTGGGGCGAAGGAGGAGCGCGACAAGTGCCGGGCGATCCGCGCGTCGCCGTCGCGGCGGCCGGCGGTGGTCCGATCGGCGGGTGCTTGTTGATCACGCGCGCCTGATCGGCTGCGCGCGATTCAATCGGTCCCGCCCACCACCAGCGCCGCCAGCGCGGCGGCGTCGAGATTCTCGCTCGTGCGCGTCGCAACGAGCCGCCCGCGGCGCATCACCGCGACGCGCTGCGCGAGCGCCAGCGCGCTCTCGAGGTCGTGACTCACCAGCAGGATCGCGAGCCCGTCGCCGGTGAGCCGGCGCACGAGCTCCGTCACGCGGCCCCGCTCGCCGGGACCGAGCGCCGCAGTGGGCTCGTCCATCAGCAGGACTTTCGCGTCGAGGCGCAGCGCGCGCGCGATCGCGACCAGCTGGCGCTGCCCACCGGAGAGGCGCGATACCGGCTCGCGGACGGCGCCGAAGCCCGGCGAGAGCCGCGCGAGCAGCTCGAGCACCTCGCGTTCCATCGCGTCCTCGTCGAGCAACCCGATCCGGGTGCACCGCTCGTGGCCGAGGAATACGTTGGCGACAGCGTCGAGGTTGTCGGCGAGTGCCAGGTGCTGGTGCAGCGTGGCGATGCCTGCCTGCTGGGCCTCGCGCGGCGAGCGCAGCGCGACGCTGTCGCCGTTCACGCGGATCTCCCCCGCGTCGCGCCGCAGCGCGCCCGACAGCAGCTCGACGAGCGTCGTCTTGCCGGCGCCGTTGTGGCCGACCAGCGCCACCACCTCGCCCGCAGGTACGGTGAGGCTCACCCCGTCTACGGCGGTGACGCCACCGAAGCGCTTCGTGAGCCCCACGAGCTCCAGCACCGCTCCGCTCACGGCGCCGCTCCGCGCCAGCGCGCGTCGGCGGCCACCGCGATCAACAGGACCAGGCCGATCGCCACCTGGCGCAGTGCGCTGGTGACGTCGAGCAGCACCATGCCGTTCTCGAGGCTCTGCATCCACAGCGCGCCGAGCAGGGCGCCTCCGACGCTGCCGGCGCCGCCCGCAAGCGAGGTGCCGCCCAGCACCGCGGCCGCGATCACCGCGAGCTCCGCGAGTGTTCCCATCGAATTGGTTCCGGCGCCGAGCCGCGCGGTGGTGAGCACCGCGGCGACCCCGGCGAGCGCGCCGAGCAGCGTGAACGCCCGCAGTGTCACCCCGCGCACGTCGATGCCGGCGAGCTCCGCAGCCCGCGGATTGCCGCCGATCGCAAACACATGGCGCCCGAAGCGGGTGCGCGTCGCGAGCCCGTGGACGGCCAGCGCGACCGCGCCTAGCACCAGCACGGGCAGCGGCAGGCCTGCGGGCGACCCGTCCGGCGCCGGAACGGAGTTGGCGATCGCTGCGATGGCGATCACCGTTCCGAAGAGCGATGCGGCGGGCAGTGCGATCCGCGCCAACCCGCCGGACGACGGCGCGCGGCGCCAGCCTGAGAGGCGCGATGCGGCGATCCCGGCCGAGATCGCGGCCGCGAGCCACCACGTCGCGGTCGCGCCGATCGTCCCGTGCAGCCCTCCGCCGATCCGTGTGTAGGTGGCATCGAGCGGGGCAAGCGTGCGGCCGTCACTCACGAGCCAGGCCGCGCCGCGGAACACGAGCAGGCCCGCGAGCGTTGCGACGAAGGCCGGCAGCCGCGCGTAGGCCACCCACGCGCCGTGCCAGGCGCCGATCGCGCAAGCGAGCGCGATGCCGGCGCAAAGTGCGATGGGCCACGGCAGCGGACCGCCGGGCAGCCCATCCTCCACCTGCAGGCCCGCGATCACCATTCCGGTGAAGCCGAGCACGGACCCGATCGAGAGGTCGATCTGGCGCGCGACGATCACGAGCACCATGCCCGTCGCCATCACGCCGACGGCGCTGGCCTGGACGGCGAGGTTCACCAGGTTGCGCGGCGACAGGAACAGGCCGCCGGTGGCGACGTCGAGCGCGAGCCACAACACCCCGAGTGCTATGAGCATCGCGCCGGTGCGCGCGCCCGGTGCGGAGACGCGCGCACGGGTCGCGTCGCTCGCGCTCAAGGCTTCGGGCGACACGCCGGAGGCGCTTCCGGGCCCGCGGCGACGCCGCGACACACCGCACCGCGGCTCGCCCAACCCGCCTCGATCACCCGGTCGAGATTCTCCCGGGTGATCGCCACCGGCTCGAGCAGCAGCGCCGGCACGCGTACGCCGCCCGGTGTCGTGAACGTCTGCGCGCCGGCGATCTGCTCGGGCCGCACGCCGCCGGCGAGCGCGACGCTCACCTCCGCCGCGGCGCGGCCGAGCGCGCGGCTGTCCTTCCAGACGCTGACCGTCTGGCGTCCGAGCGCGATCCGATTCAGTGCGGCCTGGTCGCCGTCCTGCCCGGAAACCGGCACGCCGGAGCGGCCTCCCGAGGCGAGCGCGGCCGCCACGCCGCCGGCCATGCCGTCGTTGCTGCACACGAACGCGTCGACGCGTCCGCCGTTGCGGGTCAGGATCTGCTCCGTCACCCGTTGCGCGACTTCCGGTAGCCAGCCGTCGACGTACTGATCGCCGACCACCTGCACGCGCCCTGCGTCGATCGCCGGGCGCAACACGTCGAGCTGGCCGGCGTACACGAACTCCGTGTTGGGGTCCTGCGGCGAGCCCTTGATGAACGCGAAACGTCCGCCCGGCCGCACCGCCAGGATCTGCTCAGCCTGGATCTGACCGACGCGGCGGTTGTCGAACGAGAGATAGAAGACGTCGGGTGACTCGATCAAGCGGTCGTAGGCGACGACCGGAATGCCCGCTGCGCGCGCGCTGGCGAGCGCGGGGCGCAGCGCGTCGGGGTCGTGCGCCACCACCACGAGCACGTCGGCGCCGCGCGTCACGAGGTTCTCGAGATCGGCGAGCTGCTTCTCCGCCGAGCTCTGCGCATCGGCGGAGAGGTAGCGCGCACCCCGAACGCCCAGCGCGGCGACCAGGCTCGCCTCGTCGATCTTCCAGCGTTCCTCCTGGAAGTGCGACCACGAGACGCCAACGACGACCGGGTGCTCTGTCTCCGCGGCCGCGGGGAGCGCGCTCGACACCAGCATCGCCGCAGCGAGCGCGCGAAGCGTGAGGCCGGGCAGCGAGGCCAGTGCGAGGAGAAACAGTTGCGCGCTCCGGTGCGGGACTGCGCAAGCTAACACAGCTACCTTCGCGCGCCGGAGGTGACCCGGCTTTGGAGTTGGCCGCGGCGCAGCTCGCGCTGCTCGGCGCGACGCTGCTCGCTGCGGGGCTCGTCGCCGGTGTGCTCGCCGGCCTGCTCGGCGTGGGCGGCGGCATCGTCGTGGTGCCGGTGCTCTACCACGGCTTCAGCCAGCTCGGGGTCGACCCAGCGGTCCGCACGCACGTCGCGGTAGCGACCTCCCTGGCCACCGTGGCGGTGACGGCGTTCCGATCCGCCCGCAGCCACCACGCGCGCGGCGCCGTCGATACGGTGCTCTTGTCGCGCTGGGGCCCGGCAGTGGTGATGGGTAGCGTGCTGGGGACGGCCCTGACCGCCGCGCTCGGCGGAAGAGCGCTGACCGGCGTGTTCGCGTTCGTCTCGCTCGGGGTCGCCCTCCACATGGCGTTCGGTCGCGAGAGCTGGCGGCTCGCCGACGCGCCACCGATGGGTCCGGCGCGCTTCGCGATCGGCGGAGGCATCGGACTCGTGTCCGTGATGATGGGGCTCGGCGGCGGCACCGTCGGCGTTCCCATATTGACACTCCTCGGTGTGGCGATCCATCGAGCGATCGGAACGGCGGCAGGGCTCGGGTCCGCGATCTCGATCCCCGGCGCGATCGGTCTCGCGCTGGCCGGCCTCGGCGCGGCGGGGCGGCCGCCGGGCTGCATCGGCTACGTGAACGCGATCGGCTTCGCGCTGATCGTCCCAACCACCTGGCTGGCGGCGCCGCTCGGCGCGCGCTGGGCGCACGCGATCTCCCGTACGGCGCTGCGCCGGGGCTTCGCGCTGTTCCTCGGCCTGACCTCCCTGCGCATGCTGTCCGACCTCGGTTGAGGCGCCGCGCCCCGTCGCCCCACGGTCCTGGCGGCGCCGTGGGGCGCTCTTCCCGGGTCGCGGGTGTGGGGGGTATGCTACGCGAGGCCCCGGATCCGGGAGATCCACGTGACCGACGCCAGCCTCCGTCGCATCGAGGCCACGCTCGACAAGCTCGCCCTGCAGCAGTCTGACCTCGCGGCGCGGCTCGCCCGGCTCGAGGGGCGCGAGCCCGCGCGTCTGGTGAGAGCCAGCTCGCCACGCGAACGCGTGATCTCCTTTCTCGACCAGTTCCGCGCCGGTGAGGCGCTCGGCGAGCTGTCGCTCGGGGCCTGGATCGCGGTGTGCAAGGACACAGCACTGCGCGGCGCGCTGCGCATCGTGGCGACCCGCGAGGGAAGTCACGCGCGCCTGCTGCTGGAGCGGATCAAAGAGCTGGGCGGCGCACCGCGCTTCGAGATTTCCGACGCCATCTACAACCAGGTGATGGCCGGCTCGGCGAGCACCGACGCGACCGACGCCGACAAGGTTCGCGCGTTCGTCGCCCGCTTCCCCGACCCGGTGAAGGCGCTGGCCCCGATCCACGCGATCGCCGACCACCTCGACGACGATCCCGAGACCCAGTCGCTCCTGCGCGCGATCGCCCAGGACGAGCGCGCAACGCTCGAGCTCTTCTACGCGGCGTCGGAGCGGATGGCGGGGGGTTGAAGGGGGATGAGCCGGCCGCGTATCGCTCAGCCGCGAGCCGCCCGGCGGGTTGGCTTCCTGTGAGCCTGCCCTGAGCGGCTCGTCGGCTGCAGCTTGTTAGTCTTCGCACGGCCGCTTGCTGATCTCTCGCGCGCCACCCGCTCCGCCAAGTACACCTTCAGCAACGACTGATAGGGGACGTCCCGCTTGTTCGCGAGCGCCTTGAGCTCCGCGAGGAGGCTGGCGGGCAGCCGCAACGAGATGGTCCCGGTCGAAGGCTTGAGATCCGGGAACACAGCGAGCTTGGCCTCGCTCCAGTCGACGTACAAAGCCGAATCGTGGGTCTCCCAGAACTCTCGCTCCTCCGCCTCGGAGCGGAACTGCGGAAGCGGCCTAGAGCCCCGTCGCCTCGCCATAGATTCTCCTTTCGCGTCGGCTCATCGGGCGCGCAGAAATCACGGGCCCCGCACCGTGAAGAGCGCCGCCATGAGCGCCACGCCACCCAGCAAGAGCGCTGCGAGCAACAGCACGAGGGGAAGCCACGCCGCGATGTTCCAGTATCGGTCAGGTGTCATCAGCGCCGCCTTCGATACGGGCCGCCCTGTCAACGCCGACGTTCGACGTTCTCATTCTACATCTTGTGATCTCGCATTCGAGTGTCGGCGAAAAAGCCCTGATCGCCACGCCCAGAAGAGCGATCCCGATCCTAAGCAGGTAAACGTTCCAACCGTGAACGTCACGAAGCCCACAAAGTCATCTACCGCGCCACCGACACACATACCCTGATCGTAGAAGCCGAACGCAACGCTGACGACCAATGACACGCTCAGCATCGACGCAAGGGATAGCCGCCTGAGTCGGCCCAGGATGAACGTGACGACCAGGAAGTACCCACTCAGAATTCCCACGAACAGAGGGGCAGCACAAGAAGAATCAGTCCCGCGCGGTACGGAGCATTGTCCGGTTCTCCCGAAGCAGTGATACCAGGCCCTGAGAGGAAGAGGAACAGGCCCAACGCGGCCGGTACCAACCACGCCACACTCGCGGCACCGCGAATGACCGCCGTCACACCACTATTTCCTGCGACGCGAGCGCGCTCAATCCTCGAACACCGGCTTGCGGCCTTCCTTGCGCGCGCGCGTGGCCTCTTCGAAGTTCTTCGTCGTCATGCGCACGAAGAGCTGGGTGTGGCTCTCGAGCTCGACCGCGGCGGAGAGGCTCGCCGTCTCGAGGCCCGACCAGATCATGCGCTTGGTCAGCTGCACGCCCTGCGTGCTCCAGCCGTTGATCGTGTCGGCGAGGTCCAGCGCGGCGCTCATCAGCAGGGCGTCGGGCACGGTTCGGGAGACCAGGCCGATCTGCGCGGCTTCGGCGGCGGACACGTCGCGGCCGGAGAGCATGATCTCGAACGCGCGCGACGAGCCGATCGCACGCGGCAGCAGGAACGAGAGCCCGAGCTCGGTCGCCGTCAGGCCGTTGTTGATCCCGGCCGCCCGGAAGTAGGCCGACTCGCCGGCGATCCGGATGTCGGCGCCGAGCGACAGGCACATGCCGCCGCCGATCGCCGCGCCGTTGATCGCCGCGATCACCGGCTGGGGCATGCGGCGCATCGCCGGCACCAGGTCGGCCAGGATCGACATCGCGCGCGTCGCGATCCGCGTGAGCGTGAGGCCGGCGATGTTCGGCGGGGGCTCGGAGTCCTGCGTGTCCGCACCCGAGCAGAATCCGCGGCCCGTGCCGGTGAGGATCACGCACCAGGTGTCGTTGTCCTGCCCGACCTCTGCGAACGCCTCGTGCAGCGGCACCATCTGCTCGAAGGACATCGAGTTCATGCGCTCGGGCCGGTCCATCACGATGACGCTCGTGTGGGGACGCGGCTTTTCGATGCGGATGTAGCTCACGCGCGCTCCTCGCTCGTTCGATCTTCGCTCGCCTTCGGCTCGCTCAGTGCATGATGCCGCCGCCGTCGACGGCGATCGACTGCCCGTTCACCCACTGGGCCTCGGGGGTGAGCAGCCATGCCGCCGCCTGCGCGACGTCGAGCGCCGCGCCGAGCCGCCCGGTCGGCGACATGCGCGCCATCGCGGCCACGAACTCCGGCGGCTGGTTGCGGATCAGGTCGGTGTCGGTGAGGCCCGGGCAGATCGCGTTCACGCGGATTCCGGCGCTCGCGAACTCCTGCGCGGCGGAGCGCGTGAGCCCGATCACGCCGTGCTTTGCGGCCGTGTAATGCGGTTGACCGGGCGCGGCGACGAGCCCCGCACCCGACGACGTGTTCACGATGCTGCCGCGCAGGCCTCCGATCGGCGGCTGCGACGCCATCTGGGCCAGCTCGTGCTTGAGGCAGAAGAAGACCGAGCCCAGGTTGACGGCGATCATCCGCAGCCAGCGCTCGGTCGGGAAGCCGATCCAGGAATGCTGCGGGTCGGAGATGCCGGCGTTGTTCAGCGCGGCGTCGAGGCGTCCGTAGCGCGCGACGACGGCCGCGACCATCGTCTCGACCGACGCTTCGTCGGCGACGTCGGCGGCCACGAAGCACGCGCGTCCGCCCGCGGCGGTGATGCGCTCGACGGTTTCGAGCCCGCCGTCTTCGCTGCGATCGACCACAGCCACCGTGGTGCCGCGCGCGGCGAGCAGCTCCGCCGTCGCGCGGCCGATGCCGCTCGCGGCGCCGGTCACGAGCGCGACCCGCCCCGGCTCGCCGAAAGCCCGTTGCGCGCTCACTCTGCGAGGTTGCCCAACAGCGGCGAAGGCGTGCCGACGCTGGTGATCCACAGCTGGTGCACGGCTCGCGTCGCTCCGACGTGCAGGCGCCGGCGCGCCTCGGGAGCGTCGGGGTAGTGATCCGCGCTCGCGTCGGCGAGCACGACGTAATCGAACTCCAGACCCTTCGCCTGCTCGATCTCGGTGACCTCCACGCCAGGCGCAAAGCTGAAGTCCTGCACCGCAACGCGCCGCAGACCCGGGAGGTCGCTCCGCTCGAGCCCATCGTGGTACACGGCGCTCATCTCCGGGTTCGGCGTCAACACGGCCACCGACGCGAGCGGTTCGCTGCGCACGAGCTCGCGCAGCGCGTCGCCGAGGAACGCCACGCACGCACCCCGGTCGGTGAAGCGGAACAGCTCCACCGGCGGACCCGATCGCGTGGCCTGCGGGGGCTCCTCCTCCTCGCGCAGCGGTCCGAGCACACCGTGGGCGAAGCTCGCGATCTCCTGCGACGAGCGGTAGCTCACCCGCAGCGTCTCGAGCGCGTCACCCTCCACGCCTAGCTCCTCGAGGAAGCGGCTCCACGACGTGAAGCCGCTGTAGCTCTGCACGTGCTGCTGGGTATCGCCGGCGAGCGTGAGGCTGCGCCGCTCGTCGAGACAGTCGATCAGCACGCGAACCTCGAGCGGCGAGAAATCCTGCACCTCGTCGATCGCGACGTGGCGGTAGCGCAGCGGCTCTTGCTTGCGCGCGCGCAGCGGGCCGACCCGCAGCTGCCAGGCGCGCAAGAGCAGCGCGTCGTCCTCGGGCTCGAGCGCGGCCTCGACCTCCCGGTCGCCCTCGAGCCAGGCGAAGAGCTCCTCGTTGCGTCGCCGACAGTGCTCCGCGAACTGCTCGAACGCGGCCGGTCGATAGGCTCCCGGCGTGCGGCGCTCGGCGCACTCGCGCAACAGCGCCGGTCGCGTCAGCACGCTCGCCCAGTCGTCGAGGGCTTGCCGCTCGCTGCGCGGGCCCGGATGCGCCTTCACGTGCAGGGCGAGCGCTTCGAGCAGCGACGGGTCGAGCTTCAGCCGCTGCACGATCGCCGGCGCATCGGCGCGTGCCGCCGCGGGGAGATCGGGGAAGTGCCGCCGCCGCTGCTCGTGCGCCCAGTCCCGGTAGCTGATGATCCGCACCTCGTGCACGCCCAGCGACGGAAGCACCGTCCCGACGTAGTCGCGCAGCGCGGGTGAGAACACGATGAACAGCGTGCGCTCGGAGTCGATGCTGGGATCGTCGTAGGCCAGGTACGCGATCCGGTGCAACGCGACGGTGGTCTTCCCGGAGCCGGCGTTGCCGCGGATCGCCAGGTAGCCGCCCGCCCGCGTGATCAGCTCGAACTGGGTCGGGTCGATCAGGCCGGTGATCTCCGGCAGGCGCTTGTCCGCACGGCGGCGATTCCCGGCGAGGTCGGTGCCCAGGCGGCGGGGTCCGGCCGCGTCCTCGGCATACGCCCGCAGTGCGCTGCGCGCTCCGCCGGCCAGGCGCGGCCGCTCGCGCTGCACCTGGCGCCAGCCCGGCGGCTCGGCCAGGAAGACGCCCTCGGGCGCTTCGATGCGATCGAGCACGCCGTCGCGGATCCGCACGCTGCGGCGCGCCGTCACCAGGCCGAGACGAGCCTGCCCGGCGAACTCCTCCTCGTATTCGTCGCCCTGCTGGTACCGGTAGAAGATCTTCGACACGGGAGCATGTCGCCAGTCGACGATCCGCACGCCATCCTCGATGCAGGTCGCACGGCCGAGGCACAGGTCGCGCTCGTGGCCCCGCTCGCGCAGGCGCAAGTGCGCGAAGTAGGGCGAGAGCGGGTCGACCTCGGGTCCGGAGTGCCCGCGCCGCAGCTGTTCGAGCAGCGCGGTCTGGCGGTTCCACTGCTCGGTGAGCGCGAACGCGTCCTTGCGTTCGCGCCCCGAGACGATCTGCTCGCGCAGCGTCTCGAGCTCGCGCTCAAGAGAGCGTTCGTCGGCGCGCGGCCTGTCGCTGCGCTGCTCGAGGTGCCGGCGCACCCGCTCGTGGAGCGCGACCTCCTCGGCGACGATGCGAAGGGACATGCGCGCGCTCCTCGGCCGGATGTGGAAGGTCCGACAGGATAGGGTCTCAGAAGCTCCACTTCACGTTGAAGATCACGCGGTCGTTGTCGGCCCATCCGTCGAGCGGGGGCAGGTCGCCCTTCTGGTACAGCAGGAGTCCGGCCCCGACCGTCAGCGCGTCGAGCACGTCGTAGTCGAGGTCGAAGCGGGCGACCGCGCCGTCGCGCACGTCCCAACCGAGCGCGATGCCGACCAGCGTCGCGTGCAGCGTGTCGTTCCAGAAGTTGCGCGTGAGCCGCACGGCGATTTCCTGCGCGTCTTCGCGGGTGAAGCTCGGCGCGCGCTGAAGCGCCCGTTCGTGTCCGAACAGGTGCCGATTCACGACCTCCAGCACGAACGTCGTGTCGGTGAAGCCGTAGTACTCGACGCCGAGTAGCGCATCGAAACGACTCTTGTCCTCTTCCGCGGTGAAGCCGAGCCCGTCGAGGTAGGCCAGCTCGACCTTGCACAGCCAGCCGCCCAGCGCGTAGTTGCCGCCGCCCCCGACCATCCAGAGCCGGTCGTGTACCAGACGCGGGAGCGGCGTGACGTCCAGTCGCGGTTGATCGTTCCAGAACCACGCGCCGTGGAACGAGACGTCCCAGCCACTGAAGATGCCGGTGACGGCGCCGGCCAGCTCGACGTCCTCGAAGTGGCGCGGGCGCTCCTCGATCAGCTCGAAGGTGCCCGGGAAGAAGTCGCTTCCGACGACCGGGTTCGCGTCGAAGCGGATCTCCGGGATCGCGATCGCTGCGGCGGACCAATCGCCGGCATAGCCCTTGACCTGCAGCAGCGAGACCGGCCGGCGCAGGTTCTCGAGATCCACGCGACCCGGCTCGCGGTTGTCGAGCGGGTTCAACACGTCGAGCACGCGCAGCGACTCCGAGCGCCCCCAGATCACCACCTGCCGTCCGACGGCGACGTCGACGTGTTCGCCGAGCCCGCCCGCGAGCCACGCCTCACCCAGCTCGGCGTCCAGCTCGTACTCGCGGCGCACCTCGCTGGTGTACTGGCTGCGGCCGTTGATCGCGTAGGCGGCGTCGTAGAAGCCCCAGCCCTCGACGCGCAGCTTCCAATCTTTCGGCAGATCGGCGTCGAGCTGCAGGTTGCCGCGGTTGCGCAGGCGCTGGAGCCCCTCGTAGTCGGTGCCGGTGTCGGATCGGTGCGAACGGTAGTTGACCGACCCACTGAGCTCGATGCTGCCGGACAGGTCCCAGCTGCGCTCGGCCGCGTCGTCGCGCGTCTCCGCTTCGAGCGCGGGCTCGCCGTCCTCGAATCCCTTGAGCACGGCGTCGAGATCGTCGTCCTGCTGCGCCGTTGCAGCGGCGCACAGGCACACGAACGCGAGGCCGAAGGCCGCAAGAAAATGGCGGCGCTTCGCCACGAGAGGCTTCAGGGGCCCTTCTCGAGCTGCCGCACGGTGAACAGGTCGTCGCCCTGCGGCTGGCCGAAGCGGACGTTCCTCGCGAAGAGCAGCGTCTTGTGCAGGGTCTCATCGCCCTTGCGCGTCGACATCAGCATCTCGGTGGCGACCCAGATTCCGTCGATCTGCTCCAGCTTCTTCACGTCGAAGTACTTGAGGCGAGCGCCCTTTTTCACCCAGTGCACGCTGCGGACCACCACGAAGTTGTCTTTGCGCACGAAGACGATCGACTTCTCGTAGCCGGTCTCGTCCTGCTCGCGCTCCGAGGTCGGAACGGTCTCGATCTGCCACGTTGGGTGGCCGTCGACCTCGGTCTCCTTCATCAGCGTGTAGCGGTAGTGGTCGAGCGGGCGCTCGGTCATGTCGGCGTAGCTGAAGTCCGACCCCATGAAGCTGCCGCTCTTGTCCGCCGACGCGATGCGCTTGGTGCGTGACAGCGCCGGCAGATAGAGCCACTGGTCGTCGTCGCGCTCGGGATCGTCGTAGTCGTAGGTGAGGAAACCCGTGTCCTCCACGTCTGCTGGCGACAGGAAGAACATGATCGACTGGTCATCCTCGCCGACGTCGCGGCCGTACGCGCGCAGCTTCCGTACGCGCTGATTGTCGCGCTTGTCGATCAGGATCATTTCGATGTCCTGGCTCGAGTGATCGCCGTCGTCGCGCGCGTCGACGCGCTCCATGATCGCGCGCGCGGACAGCGACTCCTGCGCGGCTGCCGGCGCGGCGGACGCCAGCACCGCTGCTGCGATCCACGCCAACACCCGCGGCTGTCGCATCACGCCGCGGAGCCGATCGCCTGCAACTCGCGCAGGCGCAGGCCTTCGTCGGGATCCCCCGGCAGCACTCCGCCGAGCACGCGGTCGAAGACTCCGCCGTAGCGCGTCGCGATCTTCACGGCGATCTCGTGCGGCTCTCCGACGACGGCGAACGCTTCGAGCACGTCGCTGTCGACGAGGCGCCCCATCTCGTCCCACTGGCCCGCCTTGGAGAGGCGGTTGAGCTCGGGCTGGAGGTCCCCCCAGCCGCAAGACTCGAGCACGCCGCGATAGGCAGGCGTCGAGCCATAGAACGCGATCTGCTTGCAGACCGCCCTGCGGCTGGACGCGAACTGCGCTTCGTCCCTCCCGGTCACCACGAACACGGGGCAGGTGATCGAGAAGTCCTCGCGGCGCCTGCCCGCGCGCGCCAGGCCGCGCAGGATCGCCGGCAGCGTCACGTCGCGCACGTAGCGCTCGGTGGTGAAGGCGTGGGCGATCAGGCCGTCCGCCACCTCGCCGGCCACCTCGGTCATGCGCGGGCCCACGGCGGCGAGGAACACCCGCGGCGGGCCGTAGGCGGTGTTCGCCGGCGTGAACATCGGCGTCATCAGCGTGTGCGAGTAGAACTCGCCGCGGAAATCGAGCGGCTTGCCCCGGTACCAACAGTCCCACACCGCGCGCATCGCCAGGATGAACTCCCGCATTCGCGCCGCCGGGTGGCTCCAGGGCATGCTGAAGCGCTTCGCGACGTGGGCCCGGATCTGTGAGCCCAGCCCGAGGATGAAGCGGCCCTTCGAGAACGCGTTCAGATCGTGGCCGAGGTTCGCGAGCAACATCGGGTTGCGCGCGAAGGCCACCGCGATCGACGTCATCAGCTCGAGTCGCTCGGTGTGCTCGGCCGCCAGCGCGAGCGGCAGGAACGGATCGCTCGCGATCTCGGCGCTCACCGCGCCGTCGTAGCCGGCCGCCTCGAGCGCGCGCGCGCGAGCGGGAACGTCCGCGAGATCACTGGTGATCAATCCGCCATCGACCTTCATGGGGGCTCTCCTCGGGTGGAGCGCGTAGTATACGGGCGGTCCGGATCGCCATGTTCGACTACGCCGCCCACGGATTGAACGCCCCGTCCGCGCGCCCGGAGATTCCGGGCCGGCCCCAGACCGTCGCGGAAGTGCTCGATCCGGTACTGGCGCGCGACCCCGAGCGCGTGGCACTCGTCGGGCGCCATGGTCGCTATAGCTACCGTGCGCTCGATCGCGAGGCGAACCGGGTGGCCCAC
>Ga0184637_10001419_pt1 | contig 16242 bp, 13 predicted proteins | sample PLM3_127_b2_FD_133143 | JGI IMG/M metagenome (GOLD analysis project Ga0184637, IMG submission 133143) | Groundwater sediment microbial communities from an aquifer in East River, Colorado, USA - PLM3_127_b2 | ecosystem: Environmental > Terrestrial > Soil > Riparian zone | place: USA: East River...
CCTGGCAAAGCATCGAGCCTAATCACTTCGGTACCGATGAGTACATCAAGCTCTGCCGCAAGATGAATTGGACGCCCATGCTCACCGTCAATCTGGGGACCGGCACGCCCGAAGAAGCTCGCAATTGGGTCGAGTATTCCAATGCGCCTGCCGGAACGAGGTTCGCCGATCTGCGCATGGCCAACGGTAGTATTGCACCTCACGCCGTCAAACTCTGGTGTCTCGGCAATGAAATGGATGGCCCGTGGCAGTTGGGACATGTCCCTGCCGAGCATTACGCGATTCGAGCGCAGCAAGCGGCGAAGATGATGAAAGATGTGGATCCGGGAATCGAACTGGTGGCCTGCGGCTCGTCCGGCATCGGCATGCCAAATTACATGGAGTGGGATCGGCAGGTGTTGGAATACCTGGGCGACCTTGCGGGCTATGTCAGCCTGCACCGTTATGTTGGAAACCGTGATAACGACACGCCTGACTACCTCGCCCTCACCAACTCCATTGACCGCCAGATCGAGGAGATCGATGCGGTCTGCCGTTTTGTACAAGGCAAGCGGCGCAGCCATAAACGTACCTACCTGTGCTTTGACGAGTGGAACGTCTGGTACAAGAACATGCAGATGGACGGCGAGGGTAAATTTGCGCCACACTTGATTGAAGAAGTGTACAACTTGGAAGACGCGCTCGTAGTGGCTGGCTTCCTGCACAGTTTCATCCGCCATGCCGCCGTGGTGAAGATCGCCAACCTGGCACAGATCGTCAATGTCATCGCACCGATCCTGACGCGCGGCGACGATATGCTAATTCAATCCATCTTCTATCCCTTCGAGATGTTCTCGCAACGGCACGAGGGAACTTCACTAAAGACGATTGTCACAGGTCCAGGCTATGAAGGCAAAACGAATGGCACCGTACATTACATTGACGCCAGCGCAATTTTGAACGGCAAGCAGTTGCATATCTTCATCACAAATCGTAATCTTGATGAAACTGCGCGCGTGCAAATCCACATTGCTGACCAAAACATTGCAGCGCTCAATAGCGCTGAATCGCTTACTGGGCCCGACGCGAAGGCGTTCAATTCATTCGAACAGCCAGATATTCTCAAGCCTGGTCCGTTTTCAGAATGCCGCATTGTAAATGGTCGCACTGAGTTGGAGCTTCTCCCTCTGTCTGTAACGGCAATAACGTTTCGGCTTGAGTAGAGGTGAGTATGAAAGCCCTGATTCTCAAAGCATATAATCAGTTCTCATACGAAGAGGTCCCAATGCCGCAACTGGGTCCGTACGATGTTTTGGTGCAGGTCAAGGCCTGCGGCATTTGTGGAAGCGATGTGCATGGCATGGATGGAAGCAGTGGTCGGCGCGTTCCTCCCTTGATTATGGGCATGAGGCTTCGGATATAACCGCGGGCTGAACATACCCACGATCGACACGCTCGACAAGTTTCCACTCATCGCGGATGCGATACAGGGCGCAGGCTCACAACAATTGCAAGCCGGCCAACAACAGCAAGCCTGGAGACCTACATTCCGCCTGCTGTGGGCCAAAACTTTCTGGCGGTGGGTATCAAGTTCACGTCCTTCAAGATGATCGAATCATTTGCCCTGCTTGTTGTCAAATTTGGCGGTCGACTGGATTTTGACCTGCTGGGCCTCTCGACGCTGGTCTCTCCGCCTGCCGAAGCAGGCAAGTCGGTCACTCCGGTTGCAAAAGCGACACTGGCATTAAAAGCCACCTTCATCCCGGATGAAGGCTTTTTGAGCTTGCAAGCCCAGCTAACATCCGATTCGTACATCCTATCCCAGGCTTGCCACCTGACGGGCGGGTTCGCATTCTTCAGTTGGTTCAAAGACAGCGCAGACGGCAAGATCAAAGCTGGTGATTTCGTCCTGACGCTGGGCGGTTACCATCCGAAATATGTTGTACCGGATCACTATCCACGTGTGCCTGCGCTGGGTATCAACTGGCAGGTAAATCAACCCGGTGATCCATACGAACTGAGCATCAAGGGAGACGCGTACTTTGCCCTGACTCCCCAGGCTCTCATGGCGGGCGGCCACCTCGAAGTGCTCTGGCACATGGATAACCTGCGCGCCTGGCTCAAAGCCGGGGCGGATTTCCTGATCTACTGGAAGCCCTATCACTACGACGCCACCATGTATGTGGAGAGTGGCGCCTCCCACAGCTTTGACGCCTTCGGCAGCCACACGATCACGCTGGACCTGGGGGCTGATCTCCACCTCTGGGGGCCCGACTTCGCCGGGACAGCTGAACTCCATTGTTACGTTTTCTCAGTGAAGATCGAATTCGGGGCCCAGGCCTCTCAACTACCGAGTCCGATCGGGTGGGAACCGTTCAAGAAGTCCTTCCTGCCGTCAGACGATCAGGTATGCACTGTCGCGGTGCAGGGTGGATTGATCCGCCAGATCGAAGAGGATGGAAAGCAAAGATGGATCGTCAATCCAAAAGATCTGGTGTTCGTGACCAATTCAGTCATTCCGTCAAACCAGGCAAGCGTTGGCGACGGTCCCTGGGGCAACCTGCTGAAGAGGGATCAGGAACAGGGAACCGCTCTCATCTGGGCATATGATGCGGCTGGCAAGCGGATCAGTCCTCTTCCATTCAGTTCTGCAATTACCAGAAATGAGCTTGGGGAATTCCTGATCAATCAAAAGGTCATCAAACAAGAGGGTGATGTAAACGAATGGTTGCAAAACTTTGACACCAATGCTTCAAAGATTGAGACCACTGCCCTGAAGAGTTTTCTAAAAGATCACTTCATCGAAGATGGGAAGGTAGATCAGCAGCCAGTGGAGATTCTGAAGGATGCCATCACGATGAAGCAACGAAATTCCTCCAGACAGCCCGAGCCCACAGGTCCGCTTTATATCGCTCCCATGGGAGTTGACACGCCGGATGCACTTGGCTCCACTCAGACAATTACTATAACAAAGGATGGTGCATCATCATCAGTCGCAGACCAGTTTTCATATCTCCCGGTATTGAAAGCTTTACCGGCCGCGCTCTGGGGCAAGCCGCAAATGGATGGCAGTTTCCTCAAGCCACGGGACGTGAACGCAAAGACCAAATTTGTGGAAGATACGGTGGCCGGATTTGAGATCAGGCCGCAACAACCCAAGTCCCAACCCGAAGTACCTCCCAGCATTGACAGGGATAAATCTGCCTATGAATTGGAGTCGATAGCAGGCGCGTATCAATGGGAAAACCGGGTAGTGTCAGACTTGCAAGGAAAAGACGCCTGGGAGTCGGCGGAGGAAACGATTATGAAGAATGCTGCTGTTCGAAAGACTCGAGAAGACCTTATAAGTGCCCTGCGACTCCCGGCAAACCTGCTTGATTTTGGCGAGCCCGTGACTCAAGATATCACAGTCAAGTTAAATCAAGTCTCAGCATGAGGTGAATCGAGATGACCGACGATAGTCAAAGCCCATCAGGCAAAGTTCAATTCATTGAAAGCCATCAACCTGCACTTGAGGCAGGCGATTACACTATTACTGTTACACAACAAATCAATATCCCAAAGGATGTCAATCACCCAGACCCGGTCGATGAAACTTTCAAATTGAAACAGGAGATCCAATCGTTCTCTGTTCTTGGACCTCGCTTCACTCTTGACCCACAGGAAATCCAGGCTGTCTTTCCTCCCCCCGGCAGCCTGGGTGAACATTCCAATGTTCTGCCGCACATCATTCTTAAGCGCAGCACATTACCCTGGGAGCGTCCTGCAAACGGAGAAAGGGATATACCCTGGCTCGCCCTGTTGCTTTTTGATGAGCAGGAATTCAGCAATCTGAAGATCGGTGACACCGAAAAAAAGGAGCTTCTTGAAAAAATCACCAGGCCACAGGTGAAGAAACTGAGTGAGATAAATCAGGACGGGACTGTAAGATTTCCACCCCTCCTTAAGAAGGCCGATCCCAAACCTACAAATTCTCCATACTGGGAGATGGAATTCGGCGATCACGCCGACGACACAGTGACGGTGATCGACGTGCCTGCCGATCTCCTGACGGCGATCCTGCCCTCAAAAGAGGAACTCAGACTCCTGACTCATGTGCGTCAAACAGCAGACGTTAATAATAACCCGCAAGGTGATGAGGTTGCCGTCATTATATGCAATAGATTACCTCAGAAGAATGGCATGAGTTTCGTACATTTGGTTTCTCTCGAAGGCCGATATGGAGGCAACGATTTTTATTATCAGGGGGCCAAAGAGAGGGATTTGATCCGCCTGGTGAGCCTGTATAGCCGGCGCTTTGCGTGTGTCAGCGAGAAGCACAGCTTCAAGGGCTTGCTGATGCATCTCAATCACCAGTTGCTGTTTAATGTCGGTGCAACGAATAATAGAAGTGAACTAAACAAAAAGAATATTCCGCCTGAGATTAGAGACGCCTTTGAACAAAGCGGGCACCCAGAGGGTGCCTCTGCAAAAGTAACTGATTGCGGTCAGTGGAAAATATTCACAGGAAATACATATTATGTCATCAGTGACAGACTGAATGTTTATAATTTTGCTGGAAGGTTTTTGTTCAAACTGGCTCCTAATGCAATTTCTCCGGACTCTTTCAAGAAACCATCGGACGTACCGCAGCAGCCGATCAATGATAGTTTCTCAAACAATAAATATAGTCTTGGCAAGGACGCAGTGATCACGGCAGTGCAGGATCACTGGTGGATAACAACCGACCAGCAGGATAATCAATACATTATCAGCCAGGAAAAAGATACACTATATGTCCACCATCTTGACCTTGACAGCTCAAGCACATTAAGGCTGCCCAGACTAATAAGCAGCGATGAGAAGGCAAATGAATTAGCAGAGCCTTACTTTGCCATGGGTTGTGTGCCCCTGCCTCACGAAATGCGCCAGGGAAATAAATCGGTGTCCTGGTATCACGGGCCCCTGGTGCCTGGGGAAATTCCCCCCATTCCCCTCTGTTCAAGATCGATCTGCTAGTTGATTTATCGCTGAGTCAAGATTTGGATGCTTTACGCCTGTCTTTTTCAGAGCAATCACTTGAACTTTCTTACAAAGCATTTCTCTCGGTACTTTCTGAAGATCAAAGATGGCTGCTGCATGATGGTACCGATCACTATATGATCATAAAGGATGTTGATGCTGGAAAACTAGATGTCTTCAAAGAGCTACTGCCGATCCGCTCAGGGGATGAACTGGTCCGTTACAATCCAACAGCTGGGATGTTCGATGTATCCTACTCTGCCGCCTGGGAGCTGGGTCGTTTGCTCACGCTGCAAAACAAGCACGTCTCGGTTGATCTCTTCAATTGGAAACGAAGTCATGCACAAAGCCTTAAAGATGCTGAAAGGCAAATGGACCATCTTCCGTTTGATATCCCAACCGCATTGGATCTACCCGATAGTGTACGGACCTGGTTTACAGATCTTGCCCTGCTGAAAGACCTGCCATTTAATTACCTGGTCCCGGATGAGCGTATGCTGCCAACAGAATCCATTCGCTTCTTCCAGGTTGACTCCTCGTGGGTGGAATGCTTGTTGGATGGGGCATTCAGCATCGGGCGGGTTCTGTCAACAGATCATGAGAGAGAGGGTAACCTCAACGTGCACCCTAGGGAAGAGAAGAAAATAAGCGGTTTTCTGCTACGCTCGGATCTGGTCGCGGGCTGGCCGGGATTACTGGTGGATGGATATAGTGATGGGGAGGCAAACAACCCGCTGGCGTTGCTACGAATGGATCGCCGATCAAAGAATGTATTGCTCTGTCTGTTTGAAGGCCTTATACAGGCAGTGGATATTCATCTAAAACCGGAGACGCTCCATTTTGGAGTAACACCGAATGATAATGACACTGGCTATATCAAAGAATTAAAAACTCAGGACGCCTCGACAGTAGATATCACGTGGAAACAATTAAGTAATGAAGATACAAAACAACAGGAAGAAGCTGCAAAGAAAAGGGTCGTCGATATCGCAAGTCTCGTTTCCAGTCTCGAAAAAGAATTACCAAAAGAAGCAGAAGAAAAGGAAGCAATGAACTCTGCCCAATTTGCGCTGCAAATGATCGAAGGGGTTGAGAAAGTCAGGTTTATGATATCAAAATAAACTGGGTAGCATAAAACATCGTTAAAACTATTTTTGAGAATGGTTGATTGCATCCTTGGGCAATGGCTGCAATGTGCCAAATCAGAAGACTCTTGCCTGTGTCACAACTTGACAATGGTTTTGATTGTCTGCCCCGTAGGTCAGTGGGCAGAGTACCAGATTCCATATATGTAGGTCACCTCCACGATATAGCACTATTTACGGACTTCTGTAGGGAGACTCTGGTAAAATTGGGCTATCGAAAATACGTTCCATGATGCTTCACTACGGCTTACACACAGGCAACATCTGAAGAATTGGAAGCCTTAGAGAGTTTGGACAGAACAAGAAGTTCGATAATTTCAAAAATCAAACCAGTTGGACGTATTTTTCGCATTGGACATATTGCCCCCCGTAGCTCAATGGATAGAGTGACAGACTTCGAATCTTGGGCGGGCAAAATTTTTATGCCTATATATGGATAAGACAATATTTTACAATACATAACAGCCAAATGTGGGGGTCGTTTTTAGAGTACTACTGCTTGACTACTGCTTATGTAGGAAAAAAATAAGACAGCCTGGGCGTCTAACTGGCCCAGGCTGTCTTATTTTTCCAACTGTTCACATCGCTCTTGTTCCTTGCTTTTTTATTCTCAACATTAAAAGTATAAACCCGAAAGATGACTGGTATTCATCGCACTGCCAGATTAGCTAAGAATAGCAATCATTTTGCTTTCAACAATCTAGGAAAATAGAATCCAGACATCATCGTGACGATCCAGATTTCGCTAAAGATACTATTTGGTGCAATTGATTTATTTCAATCAGATCCTCATATTCCATTATGGAATAGGCTGTATCAAATTAGTCTTGCAATACGGGCCGAAATTGATGATGATATCAGTGAGAAAAAAATTCAGCGGGTATTTGCCATCCCATGCGGTCACATTAGGGGTTCTCATTGAAGCGCATTTTTCGTTCATCTGCACATTGGAATTTCTAGTCTTCTTTTTCCCATGAGATTCAGCTTATAAACGGTATAATCTAATTTCACAGAGACATCAATTTTTACTAACTAGATGAAAATGACAAATATCACGATCATAACAGTTTTACCTATTGGGGAAATTGACACAGATGTCATCAGAAGTGAATTTGAATCTATCATTGGGGTCTTCAATCGTTTGGGAACAGATCTCTTTTTTGCTGATCCTGTATCAGATGAGGAAGGCGTCCGGCAATCGGTCCAGGAGTTATCGAGAAGGAACCCTGATCTACTTCTCATCATCCCCCTGCGCGGGCTCAGTGCACAGGCAATAGAGACAGCCATACTAACGAGTCGTATGCCCTGCTTGATTTGCCCTATCCAGGGAAGATTCGCACTTCCCAGCAGCGCTCTGGCCGTGGGAGCATTACGAGAATCGAAGATCCCGGTTGAGTTGTTATATGCTCACTCTGACAACCCTGATTTCATCGAAAGGGTCCAATGTGTCACGAGAGCAGCCAGGGCCTTCTCTAGGATACGGCAAAGCCGCATTGGCGTGATTGGCGGCCTTTTTCCGAATCTTGTTTCGTGTCGTTATGATCCGCAAATAGTGAACTCCAGGCTAGGAACTACATTGGTTCCTATCTCTTTTAAAGAGACTCGCAATTCCATCCAATCCATATCACAACGTATGAGTGATGTTGAGCAATTACGACAAGAAATCACCACTTCGTACAGGATAAATACCGTGGACTTGAACGCGCTTGATGCAGGCATCCAACTTCATCTGGCGCTGAAGCAGGTTGCCTTAGAGCAAAAGTTAGATGGGTTCGCCACGGAATGCTGGTCAGGATTTCCGAAAGAACTTGGGCTGAACCCGTGCATGGGGTTTATGGAAGAAGCATATACACTTGCATGCGAAGGCGACGTGATGCTTTGCATCTCCTTGCTGCTGATCCGATATCTTACTGGGACAGGTGCCTATATTGGAGATCTCTATGATCTAGACCTCGATGGAATCCTCACTCTAATCCATTGTGGCGCGCCCGCTTCCCTTGCTCCGGACAAAGGAGCAGTCGTGCTGTCTAAATCTCAATTGGCTCTGGAGCGAGGATTTGAAACCGTGACTTGCCGTCCGCGATTGGAAAATGGTACCGTGACACTCTTCAGATTTTATGGAAGGGAATGCGACAAGTTACATTTGGCTTCTGGGGAATTATTGGGCAGTGAATTATCACCGAACCTGACAGTAAAGGTGAAGCTCAACGGTAATCGCTGGGATTTCCTGGAACAATGTTTTGGTAACCACTATATCGTGGTTGCGGGAGATATTCGAAGTGAATTGAAACTGCTTGGGAAGTGGCTGGGTATCACGACATTTGAAACCTAAGATCGGTTGAGAAGGAAAGAAAAATCAATGGCTCAATTGGCTGCTTTTCCCAAATGCTATTTGGATGACATCATCATCCACAAGTCTATGACGCTCTTCGATTGGATTGAGAAGGCCGGACAACTCGGCGTAGATGGCCTGGAGATGTATAGTCTCTTCTTCGAAGAAAAGGGAGATGTGTATCTGGATGAAGTGAGAAAGAAATGCGAAGAGTTTGGTCTGGCATTGCCGATGATGTGTTTCTCCCCGGATTTTACGAATCCTGAGCTGGATAAACGCCTGGAAGAGCTTGCAAAACAAAAGAAAGCCATCGAATTGACAGCTAAATTAGGCGGTTTATTTTGCAGGACCCTGTCTGGGCAGAATCGACCCGGATTGGATCGAAAAAAAACTGTGCGTTGGTGTGTGGAAATGATCCGAGAGACGGTTGGCTATGCTGAAGAAAAAGGTGTGATCATCAATATCGAAAATCATTACAAAGATGGCTATTGGCAGTACCCTGAATTTGCCCTCAGGTCTAATGTCTTTTTAGAGATCATCGAACAAATTGACTCTCCCTATTTCGGGATCAATTTCGATCCATCTAACACGATTGTGGCCGGAGAAGATCCAATCGAGTTGCTGGAGAAGATCAAGAGTAGAGTCGTCACCATGCATGCAAGTGACCGTTATCTAAAGGGTGGGAGTCTTGAAGATTTACGAAGAATGGAAATGGATCCACTTCATGGCTATGCTAAATCCATTCAGCATGGAATCATTGGAAGCGGCCTGAATGATTATGATGCCATCTTCCGCATTCTCAAAGGCGCAGGTTTCGATGGATGGATTTCAATTGAGGATGGTATGAACGGGATGGAAGAGCTTCGCCGATCAGCGGAATTCTTGCGGGGCAAAATCGATCAGCATTTCGGGGGATAACCTCACAGATTCATATTTCTTATCTCATCTTGCGAGACCAGAACCAGCGGTCTCAAAGTAAACCCACCATCGAGAACGATGTTAGCTCCCGTGGCAAATGATGCCTTATCGGAGGCAAGAAATCCATAGGCGGCACCCACATCCTTCGGCAGCCCGAGGCGACCGAGTGGAATGTTGCCCATAAATCCTTCGCCAGTTTCGGGATCATTTGCTGCCTTCGGCAAAACACCCTTAGCCCAATTCGGTGAGTTGATCAGTCCTGGAGAGATTGTATTGACCCGAATTCCATAAGGGGCAAGTTCGATGGCTGCCGTTTCAGCCAACACCTGGACACCTGTTTTGCTAACCCGGTAGGCAGCCTCCTTATATGCAGGGTTAAATTGAATCGTAGAAGAGGTGAATAACATCACTCCTTTCTTTTTCTCGACCATGTGTCTGGCGACCTCGCGAGCACAGAGCATAGCGCCCGTCAAATTGACCGCCAGAATCCTATTCCAGCATTCCAGAGTGATCTTGGTGATCGGTTCCCATTCAATGATGCCAGCGTTGCTCACAAAGATGTCGACGCCGCCCAATTCAGTGATAGTTGCCTGGACAAATCTGATGACTTGATCCTCGTCCGATACGTCGACTTCCATCGCAACAGCTTTTCGTCCAAACTTCCTGATCTCTTCCTGCGTTGAATTTTTCCCGCCCTCAATCTTAATATCACAATAGGCGAGGTCTACTCCTTCTTGAGCAAGCGAAAGACATATCTCTCTCCCAATCCCCCTCTCCCCTCCGGTCACGATGGCATTTTTGCCATTTAATCCAAGATCCATATGTTTAGCCTCCGAGGGTACTGCATCAAAGAGATTATATTCTTAACGTAACGCGAGTCCGGCAAACGCCACAATCAGTGGCTGCCACAGAAGTAAAGGACTTCGAGAGGAGTTTCGAGAAGTATGATCATAGAAGGCACTCATGAGGTCGCTGTGTTCATCGATTAGTAATGCTCTGCTGGATGTTTGGGAAGTGTCATTGCCCGGAAAATATGATCTGCTCATCTCACGCCTACCAGAATGAAAGTTATCGCTCATCGATCGGGAAGTAAACTGCATAACATTCATCCTGAATCTCATACAATGGGATGAAGCGGATGTTTTGCGTTTGGCCCTGGGTTCTATAGCCCGTCCGCCACCTCGAAGAATCCCGCTCGTTATCGGGCACAAGCACAGTCGTTGGTTCATCCATTTTGCAATAGAGCGTCTTCTCGTTAACTGTTTCTGCTGCCCTTGTCTTTCCTGATCCATCTCCCAGAACTCCTGCCAACACGACCGGACCTTCCATGAAGGCAACGATATTCGGACGGTCTGGCAGGCGGCTTACGCTGAGATCTTGAGGCAGGGTGATTTGGAGGGTATCGTTGTGCCAAACTCTGCGGATCGATGCATACGTGGATGGATTTCCCGTCACAGCCTGCTTTTCCCCATTGACAACCACTTCCGGGCTGGCGTTCATCCACCAAGGCAAGCGGAACTTGATCGTAAACCCCTGAGGTTGAGCACAAGTGACCTTCAACTCATAGGATTGGCTGGAAGGTCGATGGTGGGCATCCAGATGTGGGTCTTCTGTCAACGTGAGTCTTATACTCGTCCCATTCTTGTTCCAATCGAGCTGGCAGGGAATGTATTGGGAAAGAACAAGGTTCTCCCCCTCTTCATAGAAGATGTGATTAGCGTAGACCGTATGCGCCTGGATGAGTGTACCCTGGCAGCACCAAAAATCCTCAGTCGGGGTACCCCACTTCTTCGCTGAGCCAGAGCGTAGAGGCAGAAAGTAAGTAACCATCCCGGTTTCGGGATGCTGTTGGGCCATGGTGCCATTGTAAAGGTTCCTTTCCCAATAATCGCCATATGAAGCATCGCCAGTCCAGCGCAACAAGTATTCTGAAAGGTGCATCATGTTGTAGACGGTGCAATGTTCTTGGTTCCTTTCTCCCAATCGGATTGAAAGCTGTTGTGGAGGTGTCCAGAGTTCCCCATTGGTCTGACCACCCGTGCAGTAGCTCCCCCGATCAACAACCGCAGAACGCCAATATGCCTCGACAATGCTCCGCCATCGATCTTCCCCTGTAACTTCCCATGCCCGTGCTGCCCCATGGATTTCAGGGATGGTTGTGTTGGCGTGCTGATTCGTAAGCACGTCTATTCCTGCAATTAGTGGGTCAAACAATCGCCTGCGGTCATAGCGTTGGATCAACTCATAATGTTCCTTTTCCCCTGTAACTCCATATAGGTCTGACCACACTTCCAACATTCCACCTGTTTCAACGTCTAAGATATCATCGAATTGGTCCCGGGTAAATTGGGAAGTCCAACGACTAAACCAGCGCGACCATTTGACCAGGATCTCCAAAGCTTGTTGGTTTCCTGCCCAAGCATACATATCGTAAAGCCCCATCATGTTTCGATGCACGGTGCATTGGGGAGCATGAACGGTCTTACCACGCGCCAACCAATCCAAGTATTTTTCCGGGATCGGTCCAGCCCATTCTCCGCCATTCTCTTCCTGGCAACGCGCCACCTCTGACACGATATAGTCAGCCTTACCTTTGATTTCTTGATCTCCGGTGGTTGCATATATATGAGAAGCCGCTGAAAGCCAATGCCCAAGGAACTCCCCCCGGATCTGGCAAGTGGGCGATTCCCAGCCCCAGTGTGCATTCTCAGGTTTACCCCAGGGTGCCCAAAGTCCAGCTTCCATGTAGTGGTTTTGGAGTAGGTTTTGGGTTTCAAGCGAAATAACATAGCTCCGGTTAACATCAAAGCGTTTCTTGAAAAGACCTGGAAGTAATTTCACCCGGTGATTCTGAAGAGGACGAAAGGTCTCCGTCATTTTTTACTCAGCCTCCAATCGAAGATTAATCAAGTTTTACAAAAAGACTCTTAATTTCCCGTCCATAATGGCAGCGAGCAGTCTGTTTATTAAGGGCTACCAAACATCCTGGCATGTATTTCTGAAGGTCTACGGTTACGGATTTTCGCATCTGCTCTTACCTAAGATGCCATGATCGAGCCGCCATTAACATGGATTGCCTGCCCTGTAATATAACTGGCATCTTCTGATGCAAGAAAGGTTACCAAACCTGCCACGTCTTCCGGACTACCCGGCCGGCCAAGTGGGATGCGTCCTACAGCTTCTTTGAAGTAATCTCCAGGACCGTATCCACCAAGAAGATGCCCCCATTCCCGATCGTTATATTTCCACATTTCGGTGCCGATAACACCTGGACAATAAGCATTTACGTTAATGCCAAAAGGAGCGAGTTCCAGAGCCAGACTCTGCGTAATCGCTACCACGCCTGCCTTACTTGCGGCATAGTGAGGAGTGAAGGCGCGTGCTTGACGAGCTTGGCCTGAGGCAGCATTAATGATGCGCCCACGCTGTTGAGGGATCATTAATTGCGCAGCGTGCTGACAGCACAAAAATACTCCTTTGCAGTTGACGTCCATCACCTCATCCCAATCCTGCTCGCTCAGCTCAGCCAGTCGGGCGATTTTAATAATCCCAGCGTTATGGACCGAGACATCTAATACGCTGAACTCATCCTGAATTCGTGTGAACAAAGAAGCCACCTGCGCTTTGTCCGAAACATCCGCGACAAGAGCCAGAACACGAGAACCCAATTTTCTGGCTCTCTCGGCCACCTCGAAGATTTGTTCCTCGTTGGCGCAAAGCACCAGATCCGCTCCCTCATTCGCGAAGCGAAGTGAAATAGCCTCGCCAATGCCCTGGCTGGCACCTGTTACGAGAACAACCTTACTTGTAAACCGTGATGGCAATTGCATGTCTAGTCTCTCTTGTAGGGTATCCGAAAAAGTTTGAAGGGACTTCTAAACGATCGGAAGCAACGATCGTCGGAGGTATTCTCCATTCTTAGTCGTGGCTGTGTTGGGGTCTACTTCAGCCTCTGGCGATTCTTCCTCGATCATGATCCAGCCCGCGTAGCCAGTGTCCTTCAGCATTGTCACGATCCCAGGAAAATCGATGATGCCGGCGCCCATCGCTGTCCAGCCGCCTGACGTGGTTATGTCTTTGAAGTGAACGTGCTTAATCAAAGGCCTGTACGTTTTGAGTATCTTGACGACATCCATGTCTCCCCTGGCGATATGCCCGGTATCGGGAGCAAACCCCACCACGCTACTGTTCAGTTCATCCAACAAAATTTTATAGTCATCCTCGATGCGAATCACGGATCCATCTGGTGAATTAGGATGGTAGGAACAGCTAAGACCCTGGTCAACTGCACGAGCGGCAACCGCGTTGACGCATGAGATCAGGTTTTGCTGTCGCTGGTACAGGTTGGAACGATCTTTTCCAGGCGCCTGGACGAGAACCAGGTGCGCCCTAGGGAATGACCTGGCATATTTAAACACTCGTTCGGCTTCCGACTTTTCTTCTTCGGTCTCATGAGGGTTAGCCCAATTACAAACAAAGGCGATTGCACCAAGCTGCAAGTTAAATTGAGCGAGGAGATCTTTCAGCGTTGCAGGATCATCATAATAGGATCCCAACATCCAGGGTTCCGATTCGATCCCGGCAAAACCTGCCGGTTTCACTATGTTTAAAATATCAGGCAGCTTGCCCGCATAGCGATTTCCAGACATTTGCCACGTATAGAATTGACAGCCGAACTTGATCTGGCTCATCTTAGCACCTCCTCCATTAACCGCCGCACGACGGGAACGGCATCCCTCCCTGCGGTTGGGGTTTGCGGGTTGAAGCAAAAGTCTATACACCACCAGGGCAAAGTGCTGATTATCGGCTTCATCCCCGCAAGGACACTCGTAAAGTCGATCTTTCCCTGTCCAAAGGCCACATGGGTGCTGGTCTCATTATTATGCAGAGAGCCGTCGGAATCAATCAAATGGAGGTGGCCGACCATTGCACCGAGGAATCGACCATATTCTGCAACACCTCCGCTCAGCAATTCCTTGGTTCCTGTCTGCTTTGCCCCGATCACTGCACCCATATAGGCATGACTGGTATCGAACAGCAGTTTAAAGTTCTCATGGTCGACAGCTTCAACAACGCTCTTCACCTCTGAGGGTTTGTTTAACCAAAAACCGGGTTCGAACTCCCAGACCACTCGTACATCCATTTTGGCTGCTTCTTTGGCGGCCAGATGCCATGTTTTTGTAAGACATTTGAAGCGGGACTCATATTCAGCAGGCGGTAGAGTTTTCGGTAGGCTTACTGTATCGATGCGCAATGTGCCGATCCCACAATTTTCACAAAACTTCAGACTCTTACGAAATGCTTTTAGATACGTTTCCGAATCGACTTGTGCGGGTGGTACATCTCCGAAAGGAGGGGCATATCCGGAAATACCCAGCCCATATCGCTCAATCTCACTCACCAGCTCCTTACATTTCGCGGCTGTAGCGTAGTCGTCCGGATGCGGATGAGGGCGGAACCCATTGATTTCTACACCCTCATAACCCGCTTCGGCAATGAACTTGAGTACGCGTGAAAAAGGCCAGGGGTCATTCGAAAATGGTCCGAAAGTGAACGCCCAACTTCCCAACGATAATTTAGGTCTGTCCATGGTTAAAGCCTCGCCTGATTACTTCTCTAACAAAAATTGTGTGGTTACATCATTGAAACGCTCAAGGTCCTCCCAATGGTGAATATGTCCCAGTCCTTTGAAAACGACCATCTCGGAACTGGACATCCTCTCGTGCATTTCGGCTGTCAGCCGCAGGGGAGTAAAGATATCGGCATCCCCAACTGTAAGCAGGGTCGGAGCTGTTATCATGTCAAGCCGCTCGAAAGTATTATGCATACTGCAGGCATCACTCTGGGCTTGAAACGCATCCACTGGCATATAGTCTTCGTGAGCCGTGGTCTGGTCTCGCACCATCTCATCAAAATGCTCTTCGTAATAAGGGGCAGAGGCAATCCACAACTGAAGGAGTTGGGTAAAATCGGCAGGTGAGGCAAGTTCTCGCATCTTCTTGAAGTGTTCAAAAACAGTTTGGATGTACCGGTCGGACCGCGACCAGGAGCTGACAAGGACCAGACGGCGAACCTTTTTTGGGTAAGAGAGCGCCAGTTCCTGAGAGATGGCACTGCCCATAGAGATGCCGGCAATGCTGGCGTTTTCGATCCCCAACACCGTCATCAAACCGGCCGTGTCGTCCGCCATCCTCCTGGTAGTATAGAGACCAAGCGGTCTATCGGATTCACCCGCACCCCGATTATCCACCAGAATGCAGCGGAAATGCTTCTGGTAAGCAGCAGCATGATCCTTCCAACGACTACCGGGAGCCCCAAGACCCATAATCAAGATCAGGGGATCACCATTGCCCTGTTCCTCATAATGAATCCTGATTCCATTTGATACGACAGTCGGCATTCTACACTCTCCTCTATCTGGACTGTGCTGTGATCGTTAAGATGAATTGAATATCACGCTGCTTATTTCTGCAAACCGATCAGTCATCGGGGGTGAGATCCAGTTGAGCACGCTTAATCAGGGAACTTTCCAGTAACCTTCTTCACTAGGTCACGAAGATAAACGAAGGCTTCAGCGCAGTAGCGCGGCAGATTTTCCGGGTCAGTCACCTCAAGTTCGACTGCAAGGGCACCTTTATACCCAATGGCATGCAGCTCCTCAATATAGCCACGCAGATCGATCTCTCCAGTTCCCAGAGGGACCGATTGTGTCCCCACATGATCCTTTACGTGAAAGTTGTAAATACGCTCGGGATAGCGATTGATTAAACTTTTCCAATCGACCCCAGACGAATGGAAATGCCCGGAGTCGAGGGTGATACCGACTTGCGGTGACTTAATCTGATCAAAGATGGCTTCATAATCCTC
>Ga0184637_10001420_pt1 | contig 16241 bp, 17 predicted proteins | sample PLM3_127_b2_FD_133143 | JGI IMG/M metagenome (GOLD analysis project Ga0184637, IMG submission 133143) | Groundwater sediment microbial communities from an aquifer in East River, Colorado, USA - PLM3_127_b2 | ecosystem: Environmental > Terrestrial > Soil > Riparian zone | place: USA: East River...
CATGTCCCTGGTCGCCGTCATGGTCGCCGGAGTGTTCCTGATCCTGGGTTGAGCTATTCTTCCGTGGTGTACGATGCGCTCCTTGTCGTCTCCTTCGGCGGGCCCGAGGGAAGAGACGACGTCCTGCCGTTTCTTCGAAACGTAGTGCGCGGCAGGAACGTGCCCGACGAGAGGCTTCTCCGCGTGGCCGAGCACTACTACCTCTTCGACGGGGTGAGCCCGCTGAACGGCGAGAACCGCCGCTTGCTGGAAGCCCTCGGGGGGGAGCTCGCGGGCGTGGGCATTACACTTCCCCTGTACTGGGGCAATCGGAACTGGCATCCATTTCTGGAAGACACGGTGAAGTGGATGGCCGCTGCCGGAGTCCGGCGGGCGCTCGCCTTTGCGACTTCGGCATATAGCTCGTACTCGAGCTGCCGTCAGTATATCGAGGACGTCGAGCGCGCCCGGGCCTCCGCCGGGGAGAACGCGCCCACGGTTGACAAGATTCGCCCGTTCTTCGACCACCCCGGGTTCATCGAGGCGAACCGCGCCCGCCTGGCGGAGACGCTGAGCGAGATTCCTCCCGAGAGGCGCGCCTCCGCGCACCTGCTCTTTACCGCCCACAGCATCCCTCTCTCCATGGCGAAGGGAAGCGAATACGAGCGCCAGCTCGGTCAGGTCCGTACCCTCGTCGCGAGCGGGCTTCCGAACCCGGCGCATCTCGTCTACCAGAGCCGCAGCGGGCCGCCCTCCCAACCGTGGCTTTCGCCCGACATCCTCGATCAATTGAGGGAGCTTGCTCGGAACGGCGTCCGGGACGTGGTAATCGCGCCCATCGGCTTCGTGTCCGAGCATCTGGAGGTGGTCTACGATCTGGATTTCGAGGCGAAGCGTGTTGGGCAGGAGCTCGGGATCGAGCTCTTTCGGGTGAAGACCGTTTCGAGCCACCCTCGTTTCGTACGTATGGTGCGAGAGCTCGTCGAGGAGAGCCTTCTGTCGCCTCCCCGGGAGTGCGCGCGCGACTGCTGCCCGCAAGTGATAGAGTAGCGTCCATGCCCGATGAGCCCAGGCTCGCGCTCTTCATCGATCTCGAGAACATCGCCCTCGGGGCCAACCAGTCGAAGCTCGAGGACTTCGAGATCCAGAGGGTCCTCGAACGTCTCGTGGAAAAAGGAAAGATCGTCGTCAAGAAGGCCTACGCCGATTGGACGGCCTACAAGAAGTACAAGCAGGCGCTGCACGAAGCGGGGATCGAGCTCATCGATATCCCCCAGCGGCGCTACAGCGGCAAGAACAGCGCCGACATCAAGATGGTCGTGGACGCGATGGACCTGTGCAACTCCAAAGAGCACATCAACCATTTCGTCCTCGCTTCGGGCGACAGCGACTTCGCGCCCCTGGTCTCGAAGCTGAAGGAGAACAACAAGACGGTCATCGGCGTCGGGACGCGCTCGTCCACTTCAGAGCTCCTCTCCTCGAACTGCGACGAGTTCATTTTCTACGACGATCTCGTCAACCAGCCGGCCTCGTCCAAGGCATCGACCAGGCTCTCGAACCTGCCCAAGAAGAAGACCAAGGCTTTCGAGATGGTGCTCGACGCCATAGAAGCTTTGAGGCGCGAGGACAAGGAAGTGCTCTGGAGCTCGATGATCAAGCAGACCATCAAGCGCAAGCAGCCCTCGTTCAACGAGGGGGCGTACGGCTACTCGAGCTTCAGCGAGCTCGTCGAGGACGGAGCCGCCATGGGCCTCTTCAAGATCGCGAAGGACGAGAAGAGCGGCTCCTATATCATTACCGAGCTGGAGCGCGGCGGCGGAGCCGCGCTCAGTAGGCAGCGCTAGGCTAGACAGCTTTGGCTTTAGCCCTCGAACGGCGTTTGCGCGGAGGGGGTTCCTCGCTCACCTGTAGAGACACGAGCCGGGTCACGAATTTCTTTTTTCCATGCTCGTCGAATTCGATGACGGTGTACTCGGAGTCGGTCGCGGAAACCACACCGAGACCATACTTATCGTGGTGAACTCGCTGAGAAACCGATGTCTTCATATTTATATTTTATCCCCAATCGTCGTTTTTTCCTAACGAAGCGAGGTTGGTTGCGGTTTTGGAGGCTCAGGATCAGAGGAGACGCACGTTTTTCGCGTGCGGCCCGCGAGGCCCAGACGTGACGTCGAAGTCAACCCCCTGCCCCTCTACCAAGGTGCTCACCCCGGCGCCCACCAGCGCGGCCCCATCCACGTAGACGTCGGGGCCGTCGTCCCTCTGGATGAACCCGAATCCTTCACTCTCATCGAACCACTTCACGGTGCCTTTTGCCATGTGGGAATCCCGCGCACATTATGGTATTCACGCGCGAATCGCGTCAAGACGCCGATGAAGCCGATTTTCTCGAAACGCATCCACTGGGGGATGGAGGAGAACGACCTGGCGCAGGCCCTCGCCCGAAAGAGGCGCGCAGGCACTCCGGTTCTGGATCTGACGGAGTCGAACCCGACGCGAGCGGGCCTCCCCTACCCCGCCGCCGAGATCCGGAGGAGCTTCGACGACGAAGCTGTCCTCGAGTACGTTCCCGATCCGCGTGGCGGGAAGGCCGCGCGGAAGGCCGTCTCGGACTACTACCGCGAGCGCTGCGCCGACGTCCCTCTCGAAAGCATCTTCCTCACGGCGAGCACGAGCGAGGCCTACGGGTTCCTCTTCAAGCTCCTTTGCGACGCGGGAGACGAGGTCCTCGTGCCCCGGCCGAGCTATCCCCTGTTCGACTTCCTCGCCGCGCTTGACGAGGTAAAGCCGGTGCCCTACCCCCTGCGGTTCGACGGCGCCTGGCACGTGGACTTCGGAGCGCTCGAGTCGGCAATCTCGAAAAAGAGCCGCGCGATCGTCGCCGTCCATCCCAACAACCCGACGGGATCCTACGTGTCACGAGAGGACCACGATCGACTTCTCGAGCTAGGGCTCCCGCTCATCGTGGATGAAGTGTTTCTCGATTTCCCCCTTACCAGAAACGCGATGGCCGAGAGCTTCGCCGGCTCTACCCGCGGTCCGGTCTTCATCCTCAGCGGCCTTTCCAAGCTCGCAGGCCTGCCGCAAATGAAACTCGCGTGGATTGTGGTGGCCGGCAACCCGGAGACCCGAACGGACGCCGCGCTCCGCCTCGAGCACATCGCGGATTCTTACCTGTCAGTGGGGACTCCGGTACAAGCCGCCGCTCCCGCGCTCTTGCGGCTCGCTCCCGAAACGCGCCGTCTCATTTCGGAGCGCACTCTTCGAAACCTCGACTCGCTGAGCAAGGGCGTCTCCTCCGCGCCGATGGTGACCCTCCCGATTCCCGAGGGAGGCTGGTACTCACCTCTCCGTCTTCCGGCCGTGCGCTCGTCCGAGGAATGGGCGCTCTCGCTACTGGAGGACGAGTCGGTCTACGTCCACCCGGGGAGCTTCTTCGGCTTCGACGTGGAAGCCTACCTCGTCGTGAGCCTCCTCGCTCCGGAGGACGTCTTTGACGAGGGCATTCAACGCATTCTGCGGGCTGCGGGTCAACTGGATCCCGCTCGGTAGCGCGACTCGACGTCCTTCAATTTCCCCAACACATGGGCGCGGAGCCGGGGCTCCGCAATCCGCCGGGCCCGGTTCCTCGCTCGCCGGAAGCTGAAGCTTCGCGGCAGCTCGAGCTCGGAAAGAAACCCGAAGCGCTTCCCCTTGCGGCCCGACAAATAGAGACAGTCGACCACGGCTTTCTCCGGAGTCGCGATGAAGAACTGACCGCTCGTGTGCCAGTCGAATCCGATGAAGAACGCCGGGTGAATGCGGTGAAGGGAGTACGTCGCCAGTCGCGTCTCGGTCACGCGCGTGTGGGCCGTCGACGCGGTGTAGATGACCTGAGGAATCTGGCCGGTCAAGCCATGGAGATGAAGCGCGGAGAAGAAGGAGACGTAGGCGCGGTGCCTTCCCGAAAGGAATGAGACGAGCGCGAAAGGGCTGAACCGAGGATCGGTTGGAACGCACCAGAACCCCCGCACACGCCCTGGATCTTGGTGATGTGCGAGTAGACATAGTGCTCGGGCTTGACGAGCGATTGCTTGTCCGTCGTGGTGGCCATCTCAATCTTCATTTTATCGCTTTCTCCGCCCAAGGCACCACCCCTTTGTGCCTATGATCCTGGGACAATTCACCTGATAGAAATTACAGTAGAGGGCGAGGAGGTGAAGGGAAGATGGGATGGAACTCGAGGCAAGGGGAAGAGGCGTTGCTGAGGGAGTACGTGGAGTGGCAGCTCGGCCAAGAACCCGAGCGGCGGTGGCCACGAGAGTGACCATGGCTGAAGAACTCCAGGAAACCTCGGTACGTTTCCAGCACCTTCGACGCCCTCAACACTCGGCGCACAGAGTGGCGCATCAGGCCTTAGCCCTCGTTGTTGCGGTGCTATTTGGGGAAGCCTGTGATGGGCTGCCACGGAAAGAGGCACAGGCGCGCGAAGGCGCGCAGTCACGGGCGGAAGAGCTATTAGTGACACTCAGAAAGGCCAACTGGAGTATGGCGGCCCGTTTCGTGTACCTCGATGGAAACACACGGGCTCGCATGGGGATACCGGGCGATGCCGCCACGGAAGAAGCTGTGCCAAAGATCGAGACGTGGTTTAGAGCGATCTATGGAACCGTGCGACCCGGTTCATTGCACTCCGTGATGATCGACCCGAGCGAGCCGACGCGGGCGAGGGTGTCATATCGGCACGAGGATCTCGATGCGTTTACCCTGCGTTTCGTGAATGGGGACTGGTTCTATGTGGTGGAGTAAGGTCCGACCCCGGCAGCTGCGCTCGGGGTCGTGCCGCCCAACTACCGCAAGCAGGCGACGGCGGGCGAGTTGGAAGGCGGTAAGCTCCCCGTCACAGAGGGCGGTTGATCCCACCGCGTCCGGCACGTAGCATGGTTGGATGCGGACCTGTCCAAAGTGTCAGCGAGAGTATGCCGCGAACGAGAGAGTCTGCCCGGTTGATGGGAATCTCTTGAAAGAAAATGTGCCCTCCGAGGAGCAGGCGATCGGCCGTATCCTCGACGGGAAGTACCGGATCGATGGATTCCTCAAGCGCGGTGGAATGGGCTCGGTGTACCGAGGGACCCACATCCTTCTGAACAAGTCCGTCGCCGTCAAGCTCATACGGCCCGAGCTCGTCACCTCGCATGACATCGTGGAGCGTTTCTTTCGGGAGGCCCGCGCAGCGGCTAAGCTGTCTCACCCCAACATCGTTATCGTCCACGACCTCGGCCAGGAAAAGGACGGGACGCTCTATATCGCGATGGAGATCGTCGACGGGCAGAGCTTGAAAGACCTGATCGTGACCGAGGGGCCATGGGAGCCGGCGCGCGCCCTTCGTTTCTGCCGCGGAGTCGCGAGCGCTCTTTCGGTCGCGCATCGGAACGGGGTCGTCCACCGCGATCTGAAGCCCCAGAACATCATGGTGTTCCAGGACAGCGAGGGAAACGAGAGCCCCAAGCTCCTCGATTTCGGAATCGCGAAGACCCTCGAGCCCGACAGTCCCGCTCTCACCCAGACGGGAATGGTGCTCGGAACTCCGCACTACATGTCGTCGGAGCAGGCGAAGGGCATGCCCGCCGATCAAAGAAGCGACATCTACGCCCTCGGAGTCATCCTCTACGAGATGCTCGTCGGGAAAGTGCCGTTCGACGACAAGTCCATACCCTCGATCCTGGTGAAGCATCTGACGGAGGCTCCGCGGCCCCCCTCGTCGCTGAGACGGGACATCCCGCACGAGGTCGAGACTCTCGTCCTGCGCTGCCTCGAGAAAGACCCCGAAAAACGATTCCAGACCGCCGACGATCTGGGGAAGGCCCTCGCGGCCCGTATGGAGACGGAGTCCCACCGCATCCTCGATCCCACGGTCGCGACCGTTGCTCCGACCGAACAGATCACCGTCGCGAGCAGCCCTGGTTTGACGGGGGCCGGAGGAGCGGCGGCCAGGGCGCCGGTTCCTTTCCCTCCGCCGCTTCCGGCGAGCGAGCCCACCCGACAGATGGAAAGCGGAACCGTCCGCGCCCGTGAGGTGCAAGTGAGGACGCCGCCGCCTCAGCCGGTCAAACCCCAAGGCGGCTCGCGCTCCGGCTTGTTCGTGGGAATCGCTGTCATCGGCGTTCTCCTGCTGGCCATGGCCGTGGGGGCCTTTCTGCTCGTCCGCCTTCTCCGTGGAGGCTCTCCGGAAACGGAGACTCCCGTCGTGACCGCGTCGGCCGGCGCCGTGGAAATCCCGGTGTCGCCGCCCGAGGAGACCGCGCCGGCGCTGCCGGAGGAGACCGAGGCGACCGAGCCGGGCGAACCGCCCGGGTCGACACCCGCGGTAACGCTCCCCGCATCCGGGCCGACGAAGTCGAGCGAGCCCGCGCCGCAGCAGCGAGAGGTCGCCCCAGTACCTGTCAGACCTGTCAAAGAAGAGCCTCGAGCCGCGCAGACGCAACCGCCGCCGCCTCTCCGCACTTCCTCGGTTCCGGCGCAACCGGCACCGGTGGCCGAGGCGCCGGTTCCCGAAAAGCCGACGGTGAGCGTCGAATGCGACGGAGTGAGAGACGCCTGCGGTGAAATCCGAACGGCGCTTCAGCAAGCTCTCGAAAAGAAGGGCATGCGGAGCGGCCGGCCGGCTGGAGCCGACGTCCTCGTGAGCGTTGACGCCGAGGAGATCGAAGCGCGCACCGAGGAGCAGTTCGGGACCACGTTCGTGATCCGAACTTACTCAGTGACCCTCGAAGCCGAGGTCCCCCGCTTCGGGGATTCGGTGACGCTTCCGCCCCGGACCTTCAGCTTCGACGCGCGGCTCGGACAGGGCAAGCTCCGCGGGGAGGCCCATGTCATTGCCACCTCCGCCGCGGAGCGAATCGAGAAGTACTGGGAAACGAAGCGGTAGGCTATTTCTTCCGGACTTTGTTGCCCGCGGCCACTTTGCCGGTGGCGGTCATGATGGAGAAGCGTTCCTGAACGTCCACCACCACACCTTCTCCGATCACGGACTCCTCGACGCCTAGCACCTGGCCGGTGTCGGGATCCTTGAGCTCCTCGCCGACGGAGAGGATCGTGAACTTGTCCCCCGCCTTGAGGCCGGACATCTGGCCCATGTTCACCCAGGCCTTGCCGCCTTCCACCTTGATGATCTTCCCTTCGGCGCCGGCCATCGCTCCGCCCGCGCCGAGCTTCGCGAGGCTCTTGTGCGCGGCGAAGAGCGCGACCACGTTCAGGGATGCCTTCTCGATGGCCTCGCTCGCGATGCCCCACTCATCCTCGCGGCTGAGAGAGGCGCCCTTGAAGAACCCTCCGCCCTTCTTGACGTCGCCGTCGGCGGAGACCGCGGTCACGCGCTCGGCGGTGGTGGTATCGATGAGCCTCAAGTTGATCGTGGCTTCGGCTTTCGTGTAGGAGCCGCCGACGCCGCCGAATCCGCCCTTGGTGGTGTTGATGGCGAACTTGTCGATGCCGCCGGTGATGATGTATTTGATGCCGAGGACTTTTCCCACCTGCGCCGCGGTCTGCTGGTCGAGCGCACCCGAGGCCCCGAGACCCTGCTCCTTCAGCACCATGTCGAGCTTCTCCCGCTCGATCACGCTGAACTTGCTCGAGAGCTCCTCGTTCTCGGAGAAGGCGGTATCGATGTGATTGCGCGCGGCCGGGCCGAGGTCGCCCCAGAACCACCAGCTCTGCTCAGCATGGTTCTCGAAATCCCAGATGGCGACGCGGATTTTCCCCTGGGCTTGGAGCTGGAGCGGGACCAGGATCGCGGCGAGCGCCATCGCCGTCTTCAGACGGAATCGAACGGACATACTCATTTCCTCCTTGGCTTCTCCCCGTGGAAGCCTTTGACAGGGTGTTTTCGGTCTGGGAGTAGGAAACTTCCTACGAGGTTAGCACAGCCGTGGCCGGATGGGCCAGAGCCTTGGGGACGTTCGGGACGGGCGGGGTGTGCTATTCTCCCGTCCTCCTTGACCGATCCCGCACATCGACGACGTGCCGCCACTGCCCTTTTCGCGGGAGTCGCGCTCTCGGCGATGGGCTACACCGTCCTCGTCACGTTCCTCCCGCTGGTCTCGGAAGATCTTCTCGGAAGTCCCCGATGGAGCGGCATCCCCTCGGCCTTCGGCACCGTGGGAACCGCTTTCGGCGCGGCCTGGCTCTCGCGTCTCATCGTGCGCTACGGCCGGCGCAAGAGTCTCGTCCTTGGCTATCTCTTCGCGGCCGCGGCGGCGGTCGCGGCCGCCTTCGCCGCGGACCGGTCCTCCTTTCTCATCCTCGCTTTCGGCCTCTTCGGAATCGGCGCCGGCTACGCCGCCGCCCGCCTGTCTCGATACGCCGCCGCCGCGCTCTTCGACCCCGAGAAGCGATCGGCCGCCATCGGATGGAACGTGTGGGCGGCGACGGTAGGCTCCGTCACCGGCCCCCTCCTTCTCGCTCCCGTTCGGCGGAGCGCCGACCTGTTCGGATTCCCCGGAATGATGGGTCCGTTCTTCATGACCGCGCTCGCGTTCGGCGCCGCCGGGATCGCGCTCGCCGCTCTTTTCCCCGCGAGCGCGTCCGAGGGCCGGGGAGAAACCGCGGCGAGAGGGGAACGAGAGGACGGCGGCTCCATTTCCCCCGCCCGCGCCCGGCTCGCGCTCGTGGCGCTCGTGACCGGCCAGGTGGTGATGGTGCTGGTCATGACCATGACTCCTATCCACATCCGGAACGGCGGCCACGGGCTCGACACGGTCGGAGTGGTGATGGCCTCTCACACGTTCGGCATGTACGCGTTCTCGCCCGTCGCCGGCTGGCTTTCCGATCGCCTCGGCCGCGCGCGGATGATCGGAGCGGCGGTCTTCTTCCTCTGCGCCGCGGGAATCCTCGCGGCCGCTGCCGCCCCGGGCGGCTGGTCTCTTTCCATCGCTCTCCTTCTCCTCGGGCTCGGATGGAGCTTCGGCTTCGTCGCCGCGAGCGCCCTTTTGACCGAGAGCACGACGCGGGAAGACCGGGTGCGGCTCCAGGGAACGGCGGATGCCTACGTCTGGGGAAGCGCCGCCATCGCCGGAGTAGTCTCGGGCCTCCTCTTGGCTGAAGTCGGCTACTCGGCGTTGAGCCTGACCGGGGCCGTCCTCGCTTTGGCTCCGCTTCCCTTCATGGGACGGCGCTGAGCGTGGTCGCGAGCGCCTGGGACGCGGTCTACCGGATCGTCCGGCGGATACCGCGCGGGCGGGTGATGAGCTATGGGCAGATCGCGGAGCTTTTGCGCCGTCCCCTCTCGGCCCGCGCGGTCGGCTGGGCGATGAACCAGTGCCCCGGCGACGTCCCCTGGCAGCGAGTGGTGAATGCCGCAGGAGGGATCTCGACGGGGCACCTTCACGAGCCGCACGATCTCCAGCGTCGCCTTCTCGAATCCGAGGGAATCCGATTCGGGAAGAACGGGACGCTCTCGATGCCGCGGTACCGCTTCACCCGGACGCGCGCCGTCCGGCGTCGTAAGAAGAAGTGACGTTCAGCGAGTGATCGCGGTCAACTCGCGAATCCGCTCGCGGACCGAGGGGGCTTTGCCGGAGGCTTCGAGCCGCGCCCAGAGGCGCTCCACCGTGTCGCGTTCGACGAGGCCCGAAGGAGAGCCGGACTCGGGAGTCGAAAGACCCTCCGCCTTCCGGAACGAGTCGACCGCCTTCGCGAGCTCCGGGGTGAAAATCGCCGTTTCTTCTCCTTCGTCCTCGGGCTCGACCCTCGCGAGATAGCCGAGTGCCTCGAGCATGATCTCGAGCTGAAGAACGTCCTTCCCCGAGAACTGCTGCAGCGTGCGAAACCCGAGGCTCTGGCTGACCGCGTCGTAGATGCGCCGAAGCTCGGCGACGGGTGCTTGGTGCTCGCAAACGTTCACGTGAGTCGAGACTCCGTCCGGCCTCTGCGCATGGCCCTCGCGCGGGTCGGCGACCACGACCGCCGCCGACTGCGAGCGTCCCTTCCGGGCGTCGCCGCCCGCGGCGTTTCCCGCTTCGAGGGCAGCGATCAACCGATCGGCGAGATGGCGCCCGCTTCCCTCGGACGCTTCGAAGGCGCGCGCGACGGCATCGAGCACGTCCGCGCCAGCAAGAAGGTTCCCTTGCGTCACGTAGTGAAGGCCGGAGCGGTGCCCCGACCATGGCTTCGTCTCGGAGCCGGTATGCTGAGCCTTCCCCGTGCTAAGACCGATGACGCCGACCTGACGGTCGGCCGCTCGATCGTCGCCGGCGAGTACCTGCTCGAGGGCTTTTTCCGCCGTCATGCCGGAGGCGAGCAAGTCCAGGACCTGCGGCCCGTACTCCGCGCGGGTGCTGGCCTGGGTGGCGACCGCGCCAACGCCCGCGCGCACCCACGGGACGGCGTTGCCGACGCAGGGATTGCGGGTGGTGACGGCGACCCCGGTCTCCCCCGTCGCCGGATCGAAGGCGGCGATGGAGAACGTGGAGAAGTACGGCTCCTCGGCGGCGAGAGAGGCGAGCAGAACGGCGATGAGCCTCATTGTCAGCGGCCGGAGAGCGCGGTATAGGCGCTCGCCGCCGAGAGCGTTCTCGGCGGGGAAAGGCCGATGGGGATGGACAGCGTGAACTCCGAGCCTTTCCCTGCTTCGCTCCTCACCCGGAGAGAGCCTTCGTGGTTCGAGGCGATGCGGTACGCGATGGAAAGCCCCAGGCCCGTTCCCACGCCCACACCCTTGGTGGTGTAGCCCGGATCGAAGATGCGCGAGAGCGCTTCCTCGCGGATGCCGCGGCCGTCGTCCTTCACCCGCACGCACACCTGGTCGCCCTCGCGAGAGCACTCGACGTCGATGCGGCCCTCGCCCTCGATGGCCTGGATGGCGTTGACGAGGAGGTTCATGAACACCTGATTCAGCTGGCCGGGATAGCAGCCGACGAGAGGGACGTCCTGATACGACCGAACGATCCGGATCCTCCCGCGCGTCTGATGCTCCACGAGGGCAAGGGTCTCATCGAGACCCTCCCTCAGGTCCGCTTGCTTCCAGTCCGATTGGTCCAGACGCGCGAACTTGCGGAGGTTCGAGACGATCTCGATGATCCGGCGCGAGGCCGTGTCGTTGACGACGTTCATGTCGAGAAGCGTTTCGAGAGTCGCCGCGTGCTCCGGCGAGCCCGGCGTGCCGTCCATCAGGCGCTCGAGAGCCTTCCTCTGACTCTGCGTGTTGCTATGGATCGCCCCCATGGGAGTGTTGAGCTCGTGGGCCACCCCGGCGACCAGCTGACCGAGGGCCGCCATCTTCTCCGACTGGATGAGCTGGATCTGCGTTTCCTGGAGCTCACGGGTCCGGTTCTCGAGGTTCCGAAAATCGACGAAGCGCTGGTAGGCGACGGAGATCGCGTCGGCGAACTCGGTGAGCGTCGCGACGTCGTCGAGAGTCGGCGGTTGCGCGTTCGTCCCTCCGATGAAGACCGTCCCGTGGGAGAAAGGCACGTTCAACAAGTACTCCAGATCGCTCGTGAAGCAATCCTCGCAGGCATGCTCCAGCGCCACATCGCGGAAGGCGGCCGCTTCGTCCGTGAGGTCGACGATTCCGACGGCGCGCCGGGTCCAGAAGTCGAGCATCTCCGCCGTCTCAGGATAGTCCGAGATATTGAGCTCCATGCTCGAAAGACGCTCGTGCCGGGCGCTGATCATCCGGAGACTGCCGTTCTTCTCGTCGACGATGGCGACCCCGCAGACGGAGAACGCGAGACCGAGCTTCCGGAGCTCGTCGCGCAGCGCCTCGATCGCGCCCGCAAGGTCCTCGGGCTGCTTCATCAGAAAGACCTGCCGCACCACTCGGGCCACCGCCCGGCCGCGCCGGAGCTCGCGATTCTGCTCCTCGAGCGTGAGGCGCTCCATGGCGCCGAAAAGATCCTCGGGCATCATCCGCAGATGCCCGAGCTCGGGCTTGTAGACCCAGCGCGCGATTCCCTGCTTGTCGACGAGAATCGCCGCGGGAAACGCGACGTCGCGCCCTCGATAGCCTCCGCGGTGAAGCAAGTTGAGGCGACCGAGAAGCTCGCTCTTCATGTCGGAGAGAAACGTAAAGTCAGCGGCTAGCCCTTTCCGGAATCGCGCCGAATCCTCGGGGGGGTCGACGCTCACCGCGAGCACGCGAACTCCCAGATCTCGTACCCGCCGCTGAAATTTTTGGAGCTGCCCGAGCTCGCTGGAGCAGAAGAGTCAGAAATGGCCCCGGTAAAAGATGTAGAGAGCCGCCGAGCTCCCCAGAAGCGAGCGCGAATCGAAAGTCCCGCGCTCGGAGTCGGGAAGAACTACCTCGGGAAATCGCTCTCCTGCCCTCACCTTCACTTCATTCGATGGGAAGCGAGCACCGATCCCCAGGTATCGAACGACGAGGGCGAGCGCTCCGATCTCGATCGCGAGGAGGGCCAGGGCGACCGCTCCGGGATTCGTTATCGCGGCCAGGAGGCCGAAGACGAAGGCCGCCCCGACGAGGAGGAACTGCTCGTACGGATAGCGGCTATAGATACCGCGGCGAAGCCGAACGGCAAACGCGGCGGCGCTCAGCACCAGAAAGAAAACTCCCGTGGCCACCAGCACGCACCGATACTACCGCGCCGGGAAGAAACGGTCGAGGATGCGATCCGGCGGGGGGGAGGTCAAAAAAGAGACGGCGACGAGGCTGACCACGGCGCCCGCGGACAAGAACGCCACCGGGAGAAGGCCGGTATCGCCGACAGTGTACTCGCCCCGGGATCCAAGCGAATCGAGGAAGAAGCCGATCCAAAGGAGGGCGACGGTCGCGATCGACGCAAGGACTCCCGCTCCCGTGCTCCGCCGCCAATAGAGGGAGGCGACGACGACGGGGAAGAGGGCCGCGAACCCGCTGAGAGACCAGACTCCGAGGTCAAAGATGGTGCGCGAGGTCGCGAGCGAGACGAAGAGAGCCACCGCGAGAAGCACCGCGACGAACAGGCGCCCGGTCAGGACCTGCCCCCGCTCGGAGAGGCCGTCTTTGAACCCGTAGTGCCGGACGATGTCCTGGGTGAAGAGTGTCCCCGCGGCGAAGGCCTGGTTGTCGAGCGACCCCATGATGACGGCGAAGACCCCGGCGGCGAGGAGGCCCGCGAGGAGCCCTCCCGAGTGGCGGAGGATCAACTGGACCAGGATGGGACCCTCGAGCGGGGTCGGGAAGTCGATGTTCCCGAGCATGCCCAGAACCACGCTCGGAACCCAGACGAGGACGAGGCACACCGGGTAGAGCACGATCGTGGGACGAAACGTCCTCGCCGATTTCGCCGAGAGCCAGTTGGCGAAAAGGTGCGGGAAGACCCCGGCGGAGAGAGGGATCAGAAGGTAGGAGACCATCCGCCCGAGCTGGCGCGGGGTCTTCTCGATCGTAAGAAGGTCCGGGCGGCTCCAATCGAGCGTCCTCATCGCCGTCTCGAGGCCCCCGTACTCCCGGACGATCACGAAAAACGCGATCGCCCCGACGGACATGAACACGAGCGTCTGGAACGCGTTCGCCCAGGCGGTGCTCCGCATGCCGCCCTGCACGACGTACATGAAAATCACGCCGCACATCAGGACGCTCCCGACCCAGGGGGGAATGCCTCCCGCGGGACCTCCGGTTAAGGCCCAAAGAACGTCGCCGCTCCCTTTCACGCCAATGAGGACGTAAGGCACGAGGAGCGACACGAGGACGAAAAAGAGCGCGAGCCCCACCAGGTCCGACTGGTAACGCTCGCGGAAGAACTGCACCTGGGTGATGAACCCGAGACGTTTTCCCAGCCACCACAGCCTTGTACCGATGAAGAAGAAGACCAGCGGAACCACGAGCGCGGAGCTCGAGGCCATGAGCGCGAAGACCGCGATTCCCCCGCGGTGCGCTTCTCCAGAAGCTCCGAGAATGGTGAAGGCCGTCATGTGGGTCCCGAAGATCGAGAGCAGCAGGACGGTTGCGCCGAGGCTCCGGCTCGCGAGGAAGTAGTCCTCGGCCGTGCCGCGAAGCACCCTCTTCGCGGCGAAGCCGATCCCAAGGACGACGGCGAGGTAGAGGAGAACGACTCCGAGTACGGGACTCACGGCGAAGGAGAGCTCTTCAGTCCTGGTCGAGATACCGGGGCCAGGCCCGGTTGACGAGGACGAAAAATACCAGGGAGAGAAAGAGGCTGAGAACCACGTGGTACAGGAGGTTCGCGGGCAGCCCCAGGACGATGCGGGCGTCGTCCCACATCCAGTAATTCAGATGAAGGGCGACGAATCCGAAAGCCACGAGGAGGATGTGCGCGTTCGAAACCATTGCCCCGAAGCCTAGCACAAGGCTCGTCGATTGGAGGCGATTCGAGGCGATCGAGGCCTTCCCTTTTTTGGAAAGGATGGTACACTGAGAATACACAACACATTTTCGCGACAGTGGATTCCCGGAGCTCGACGGTGAGCTTCGGCAGTTCCATTTTCCCTTTCCCAGGCCGGGTTCACCCCGCCCTGGGACGTCCGGGGGTCTCGAGTGAGCGCAGCCAGCTTCCGCTTCCGCTACTTGCTGGGTCTTGTCTGCCACATCGCCATCGGCCTCTTCGGCTGCGCTGGAAACTTCGTGAAGGCTTCGCCCGCCCTTGTCCTCGGGGACTGCGGAATCGCCCCGAGCTTCGCGAGCTCGACCCAGCTCATGAGGTGGGAAAGCTTCCCCGTAGAGGTCTATGTCGATACCTCGTCCCTCCCCCGAGAGCACCGGCAGTCCTATCTTGAGGGAATCGAGCGCGGGGTCATGCTCTGGTCGGAAGCCACCCATGGGAAGATCGGTGGCGTCCGCCTCAACTACAACCGGCCCGAATCGCCCATCTCGATCTCGCTCTCCCGGGAGCCGCTTCCCGATCGTGCGATTGGGTCGACGGAGCTCAAATTCACGGGGAGCCGGATCGTGAGCGCGGGTGTCTCCCTGACCCGGAGCCGCTTCGAGGACACCGCCTTTCTGGCGCAGGACGTCGCCAGTACCACCGCCCACGAGATGGGACACGCGCTCGGTATCGTCGACCACTCCCCTCACCCCGAGGACAAGATGTGGGCCAGCGGCAATTTCGGAGTCGAAAACGAAGGATGGGATCCGGAGCACCTCATCACTGCCCGCGACGTCAACACCCTCGAAGAGGCCTACTGCCGTCCTTAAGTACAGGGGGCGACATGAACGTGCTCAAGATGGCCGTCGGCGGCGCCATCGCCGGCCTCATCGGGGCCGCGATCTGGGCGGCAATCGGGTATTTCACCGGCCTCGAGATCGGATGGATCGCCTGGGGCATCGGAATGCTGGTTGGGATCGGGGTGCGGGTGGTGGGAAGCCAGGAGATCGCCTCCTTCGATAAAACGCAACGGAAGATGGTTCGCTCCCGCGTGGGCGCCGAAGGGCCGCTCCCGGGCATGGTCGCGGCCGTCCTCGCCGTGGTCTCGGTGCTCGCGGGCAAGTACGCGCTCGTGCACCTTTTCCTGTCCGCGCCCGCCGCCTCGCTCGAAGACTACCTCGAAGACGAGACGATGATCTCTTCGATAGCCGACGAGGTGGTCTTCGAGCACGAGTCTCAGGGAAGGGCGGTTTCCTGGCCCGCGGGTGTGAGTCCCGAAGACGCCTACGAGCGCGCGGACTACCCGCCCGCAATCTGGACCGAGGCGGAGAGCCGCTGGAACGCGCTCCCGAAAGAGGAGCGGGCGAGTCTCAAGAAAGCGCAGGCGGAGCTCATCGGGATGGCCATCGGAAACATGGAAGGGGCAGAGAGCGCGGTGTTCCTGTCGAGCTTCGGGGTCTTCGACCTCCTCTGGTTCGGTCTCGCTGCCGCGACCGCATTCAAGCTTGGAGCCTCGGCCTCGGGCTGATCCGCCGACTTCGGCGTCCCCGGACGCCACCGTACCATCCGCCTCGCGAACTTCTCTCTGACGCGAGGCTTTGATGACATCCTGGTTTTCAGAGGCCGAGGACACCGAAGAACACGTAGCAGACCACCGCGCCGACGACGCTCATCGAGAGGCCCCACAGCAGGAGCTTGTTGAAGAGCTGCCGGCGGTTCTCGTGGGCCGGCGCCGCGGCGATGCAGAGCGCTCCGAGGGTCGATAGCGGGGAGACATCCACGAGGTGCGAGCCCACGTTGATGGACGCGGCGATCGCCATGGGATCGCCGCCGCCGAGCTTCTCGATGATGCCGGGGATGGTGGGGAGAAACGCGGGGAGCACGACTCCCGAGGAGCTGCTGTAGACCGAGATGACTCCGGTCACGAAGGCGATGACGCCGGTGATGGTGTCGGGGGTCGAG
>Ga0184637_10001422_pt1 | contig 16236 bp, 15 predicted proteins | sample PLM3_127_b2_FD_133143 | JGI IMG/M metagenome (GOLD analysis project Ga0184637, IMG submission 133143) | Groundwater sediment microbial communities from an aquifer in East River, Colorado, USA - PLM3_127_b2 | ecosystem: Environmental > Terrestrial > Soil > Riparian zone | place: USA: East River...
GGCAAGCTGTGCTTCATCGTCGCCCTCGATGACGACGTCGGTGCGCGCCCATTCGTCGGCCCACGCTGAGGCGTTGGCCTGATGCGCGGTGCTCCAGCCCGCGCACTGATTTACGTCGTTCACGGCTTTGTCCACCAGCGCCGCCGGGTCCGCGTCCCGTGAGGTGTAGATGGCGACAATTTTCTCCGCCGTCACCGTTTGCCCTGGCATGGCCTCCACACGCGCCACCCAGGTGGGCGCGTTCTCCGCATCCCAAAACTCACGGTCCGCGTTCACGCGCAGGCTCATCGCGCTCACCAACTCAATGCCCGATTGTCGAGTCTGGTTGCGAAGATAAGCCACATCCTCGCGGCGGCCTTGCCCTCGCCGGCGCCAGTGCGCCAGCCCTTCGTTGTCCGTGTTTCCATTCAGGCCCGCGCGAAATTCCACCGTGCCGGGATTTTCGGGTGTTACGCTACACCGCAGAAGCAGGAGATGCTCATTGGCCAGGGAGGCAAATCGCTCAAAGGTCAATAGGGCTCTTAGGCCGGAAGGGGAGCGCCAATGCACCGTGCGCGTCAACACCCCGGTGCGCAAATCCAGCGCGCGATGAGAGGCTTCCACCCTGCCGGACTCCATCGAAAAACGCTCGCCGTTCAAATGAAGGGTGAGCGGCAACCAATCCGGGGCGTTGGCTAACTCGGTGAAAATGATAGGGGCCGCGTCAAAAACGCCATGCAGAAATGTGCCGTGGTGGTCGTCGGGATAGCCTTCCTCAAACACGCCGCGCGTGCTGAGGTAACCGTTGCCGAGGGTGAAGATGGTCTCCTGGTGGCGGAGACCGCGCGGGTCAAATGAGTCTTCAGAGATAGTCCATAGGTTTGACATAGACAAGTGATAATGAGTTGAAGACGTTGTAGGTTTCCCAGTCCGAGGTTGGATCAGGTAAGAGAATCGGATTGCTGGGGTGGCGCTTGAGACGCAGCATGTTCGGTAATCGGTTTAAGGGCCTCGTCCACGGCCAGCACGCCGATGAGGGCCAGCCAGGCCATCAGCGCCGCCGCGAGGGGCAACGTGGTCAACACACTGACGACGATGAGGAGGGCGCTTATCAGCATGAGGGTGAGAGCCAGACCCGGTTGCTTGGCCAGAAACAAAAAGCTGTTGCGGAAGGTGAGCATTGGCGAGCGTTGGTCCTGTGCCAGCCAGAACGGCCAATAAAATAGATTGACCGTGAACCAACCCAGCGCAATCGCGCCCCACCCCAGCCGCAGGCCCGTCCAGAGCCAACCCGTGGCTGATTGATACAGCCAGAAGTTGCCGACCAGCACACCGACGATCAGCAGGTTGGTGACTCCCCAGACCCAGGCCGGGGTGAACATCCGGCGCAGGGCCTCCAAGCCGTGGCGCGGTTCGATGAACTCGCCATCGGCTAACCGCCGGGCAATGGCGTACATGGCGGCGGTGGCGGGCGGCCCGGTGACGATCGGGATCTGCAGCGCCAGCCAGAGCAGGTTGAAAAAGATCAACAGCATAAATTCACGCCACCACAGACGAAACGCCTGGCCGATGATCGAGAAGGCGCGAGTCATGGAGTCACAAAATCGCTAGGTGAATAGCCAGAAGTTCTTGCCACTGACCTCTTTGCCCCTGCCGGAGCGCCACGTCACGCGCCCGGGCAGTACGAGCGTGCGGCGGATTGTGCCGCTCTTCGAATGATGCTCCGCCGCGTGCGAAAAATTCTGGCAGGATAGATGCGCACCGGCTTGGCCAGAGTGCTGGCCTGCGTCTTGTCGCGCTGACCAGGGCTATCCCTATCCGGGGAGTTGTGGCCGTCAGGGCTGCAGCCCATATGTGCCGCCGCCTTCGGCCTCAAAGCACAGACCTTCTCCGCAAGTCTGAGTCATGACCGGCTTGCCCTGTGCATTGGAGACAGACCGCACCCCCGTGACGATGGCCGGCGCAAAGCTGCCGGGCACCCCGCTGAACGTCACCCTCAGTCCGTCAAACTCTGCCAGCGGGTAGCCGCTGTAGACCGTCACGCCGGGTTCGATCTCGACGTAAGCCAGGGCGGCGAATGTGGGCGCCATGCCTGCGCCGTAAACCTCCTGGCCAATCGCCCCCCACTCATTCTGGCCATCACGCATGTCTTCCAGTGGGATATAGAGGTCGAGCCGGTTGGCCTGGACGGTGGAGTAGGCCGCGGGGTGCGCGGTGGCGACGCCAGGTGGCAGGCGCGGCGGCAGGCTGTCAGCCATTGTGACCAGGCTGCGGTAGCAAAACTCGGCCACCAGCTTCTCCACGGAAGGGTCGATGCGACCGTGCGCCCGCCGCAGGAACTCACTCAGGTAGATCCAGGCTTCGTACTGTTCCTTGGGCGTTATCACGGCTGAGCGCTGGGTGGGCGCCAGCCCGAAAAATGTATGTGCGGACGCGGCCTGGCCGTAATCCACCTCGTAGATCCAGCTCAGGCGCAGCAGGTTCGCGATCGGGCCGTAGGCGTAGGCCAGCCAGGTGTCGTCGCCGGTGCGGTCGGCCAGTTCGGCAGCGGCCAAGGCCGACATGGCCGTCATATGTGTCTCGTAAGCAAAGCTGAAGCCATGCCCAGGCAGAGCCCGGACGGCCGCCTGCGCCTCGGCCAGACACGGGTCGCCGCAGCCTAAATCAGCCAGCCGGAACATATAGAGCGCGTAACCCCCAGCCGCATCCGGCTCCCGCTCGGTGCCTTTCCAAGTATTGAAGGTGTAGAAGCGCGGGAAGTGATAGCCGACGGTTTGCGCAAACTCAGTCCAGGCTGCCTGGCTGTTCCGCGCCAGGGTTGTGCCGGTCTCGTAACCCAGCAGGCCCAGCTCAGCGGCTTTGAGGGCGTGTTCCAGCTCATACCAGGTATCGCCACGGCCCTGGTTGCCGCTGATGGCCAGCGGGCCGCTGTTCTGGATCAGCCCGAAGTCCGGGTTATAAAAATTGGGCAGCCCGGCGAGCACGTCCTCCAGAACGGAAGTGGTCAGCGCATCTTCCCCGTAGCGGTCAGTGTAGCGCGCGGCGCCGAGCCCCACGTCGAACTGCGTAATGGCCTCGGCTGACTGGCGCGTATCGGAGACGTAGGCGCGCCAGTAGCGCTGGTTGTCAAGCTCGACCCAGGTGTCGGGGTCTTGCAAATCGGCCAGGCTGCGGCGGGCCAGGTCCTGCCAATCGGGCAGCCCGTCGGCTGGGTGGGCGATAAGGTCGTAGATGTCAGCCACCTGCTGGAGGTAGCGCAGAAACATAGCCCCTTCGTCGGCAGGCGCCCCCGCCGCGAGATAGAGGTAGCCGTCGTACAGCGGCAGGCCCGTGTTCAACGGGATCCGGCGCAGGTCGCTGCGGCCGAAATTATGCCCGAACTGCCGGCCCTGCCGCCCGGGCAGGCCGCCAGGCGAGAAATGCGTCGCCTCGATGAAGGGATTCAGACGCGTGACATCCACCCAGTGCAGCAGCGTGCTATCCAGGACCTCAACATAGCCATAGAAGCTGGGTGAGGCGAAGGCAGCCTTGTCGGCGTAGCCGCTATAGCCGGCCGCCACCTCGTCCCCGCTGGCCGCTTCCACAAAGGTCCATTCCGGTTCAATGCTACCGGCCGGTAACTCGGCCAGGCGCACCAGCTCCAGATGATAGCGGACCAGGCCCGGGTTGTGCGGGTAAACCCACAACCATAGGGTAAAATCGGCCCAGCCGGCCGAGCCAGCGAGCCGGACACCTGGGTGAGCCGGATCGTCCAATGCCCTTATCTCGGTGATATGCTGCAGCAGGCCCAGGTCGCCGCCCAGCGGGCGCAGGGCCAACGCCGCCACAGAGCCGGCCCGGCTCAACAGGATGGTGTCGGGCGGCGCGGCTAGGCCGAAGTCAAGCCGGTAGTCGCCCGTGATAAGCGCAAAAGCATTGCCGCTGGCCTCTACTAAGCCCGCGGCGGGCTCGTCGCTACGCTGCACGAGCGGCAACTCCAGGCTGGCGTAGCCCAGTTCGGAAGGAAGGTCGGGGCTGCTCTCGGCCACAGCCGTCTCTGCCACGGAGACGGCTGTGGCTGTGGGCGGCGCGGCGGTTGCGGCCACTGTCGGCCCTGGCTCGCGGGTTGGGGTCTGGCTGGTGCAGGCAGCCAGGGTGCTGAATGCGAGCCAGAGCAAAATGAGGCTTGAGCGGTGCATCATGACGCTCCAACACCTATTAGCCCTTCACTCCGGCATAGCTCACGCCCTCGATATAGTAGCGGCTGAAGAAGAAGAACATGGTCAGCGGCACCACGGCGTTAATCATCGCGCCGACGAGAGTGAGATTCCACTGCGCTTTGTATTGTTGTTGGAAGGCGCTCAGCGCCACATTCATCACCCACATATCGGGCGTGTTCAGGTACAGCAGGGGCGCGAGGAAGTCGTTCCACATCGCCTGGAATTGCAGGATGAAGAGCGTGAGCAAAGCCGGGCGCGCCAGCGGCAAGACCACGTCCTTGTAAATCTGGAAGTGCGATGCGCCGTCAATGAAGGCGGCCTCCTCTAACTCGCGTGGCACGGCCTTGAGAAACTGCGTGAGCATAAAGATGCCGAAAGCGTTGACCACGCTGGGGAAGATGAGGGCATAGGCCGTGTTCACCCAGCCCAACTTGGCGATCAGCACGTAATTTGGGATGAGCGTGACCGCGCCGGGGATCATCATGGAGGCCAGCATGAAGTTGAAGATCAGGTTTTTGCCGGGGAAGCTCAAGCGCGCAAAGGCGTAGGCGGCCATCGAACAGAAGATGAGCATGACGAACGCACGGATAACTGAAAGCAGGGCCGTATTGAACAGCCACCGCAGGAAACGCCCGCCCCCGGCCCAGACCGCCAATTGCTCAAAGAGCAACATCACCACCAGCCCGGCGACCAGCGCGCCCACCATCGCCAGCAGTACGCGCCCCCAATCGGGCCGGGACATCGAGAGGATACCGACCCCGATCAACGCAAAGATCATCACGGCCGTGCCCACCGTCCACAGCAGAACCGGAGCGGCGGCTTCGGCCAGGCGCAGGCGCAGGTAAAACGCGCTCCCCGCTCCGGCCACGAGGGCCAGAGCCAGCGAGAGAGGCAAACCGACCGCGCGAGGAAAGCCTTTCTTCTTTTCTTCCTCACTGCTCAGGCCGACCAGCAGGAACACCACAAAGAAAACAAACAGGCCAGCCGATAAACCGAGCGAGGTGGCGCCCGCCGGGCGCGGCAGACCGCCCACGTCGGTATTCCACAGCCTGGGCCAGTTCTCCACCCGCCATTTGGTCGGAAAGAACGTGGGCGGCCAGGCGATAATCTCCGAATCAGTTTTGAACGTGCCCAAAAACGCCAGGATAAAGGGCGTGAACAGGATCAGGCCAATGGCGATGAGCAGGGCATAGATGAGGCCCCGGCCAAGCCAGTGCGTGAACGGCATGGACGCGGGGGCGATGGTGCGCGGGGCGGGTTGAGCAAGGGTCGCCATAAGTCCCTCCGATCAGTACGACTCAGTCCCGCTCTCGATGAAGCGGCGCTGAATGAACGTGAAGATGAAGATGATGAGAGCCAGCAGGAAGGCCATCGCGCTGGCGTAGCCCACGGTGGGTGGGCCGTTGGTGCCAATGGCTTCGGCGTAAATCAGGTAGACCGGCACCAGGGTGGTATCGAGCGGGCCGCCCGCGGTAAGGAGCTTGACCTGATCGAACACCTGCCAGGTGCCAATGGTGCCCAGCACCACCACCAGCAGGATGACGGGGCGCAACATGGGCACAGTGATCTTCACGAACTGCTGCCATTTGTTCGCGCCATCAATCGAGGCGGCTTCGTACAAGGTAGGCGGGACTTCTTGCAGCGCGGCCAGGAACATGATCATGAACGTGGGCGCGGTGGTGAAGATGTTCTGGAACATGATCGCCATCCAGGTGACGCTTGGTCCGCGCAAGTACCATAGCGCAGAGGGGATGTTGCCGCCCAGGGCTTTGACCATCATCTGGAACAGTCCATTCGGATTGTTCAACCACTCGATGGAAGTCCATTCCGCGCCGAAGGTCGCCCACAGCTTAGTCAACCCGAAATTCAGGTAGCCGGTCTTGAGATAGAGCCACCAGAAAATCATGGTGATGACCACCGATGAGGTGACGCTGGGCGCGTAGAACACCGTGCGGAAGAACTGACTCCCGCGCACCTTTACGTTGATCAGCGTCGCCAACGCCAGCGCCAACGCCGTTTGCGACGGCACCACGATGACGACGTACCACAGCACGTTGACCAGTGAGTGGGCGAACTTGCCCTTGAGGGAGATGGCCTTCAGGTAGTTATCCAGTCCCACCCACTGCGGGGCCGTGTACAGGTCGAACTTAGTGAAGCTGATGTAGATGGCGAAGAGGATGACGCCGAGGGTGAAGATCAACGTCACAAGCAGATAGGGTGAGATGAAGAGATAGGCCGTCAGCGCTTCGGCCCGGGCGCGCGGGTTGGCGAAGATACTTTGCGGGCGTCGGGCGGGGGTCGTCGTTGCCATAGACACCTCCACTTATACTTCACGCGGGCACGAACTGCGTTTTCTTAATTCGCAAATTCGCTTCGCGCGAATCCACACGAATTATTCGCGCGAAGCGAATTTGAGTGCATTCGTGGATAAACGAACACAGCTGATGAGTGCTGGCAGTACACAAAGGCCTGCTATGTGCGACGCACCCGATTCGCGAAAGTGCATCGCACATAGGCCTTACGTCCCAGAAGGGATTTGCTTTATTGTCCTTCTAGCGCGGCTTGAACTTCTTCTTGAGCTTGTGCGAACGATTCATCCACGGTCTGGTCGCCGAGGTAGATGCGTTCCAGGGCTTTGCTCACGGCATCGTTCACTTTGCCGGTGTTCGGGCCCCAATAGGCCACGCGCGTCAGGTCAAACGTGCCGCCCTGCGCAATGGCCGCGTCGTTCGGGTCCACCACGTCGTCCAACTGGTCGGGGTGGGTGCTGTAGGCGAAGCCAGTCTTGACGATCTCGCCTTGGTTTATCCGTCCGGTCACAAAGATGGCAAAGGCTGCTGCCGCACGGGGGAACTTGGTGGCAGCATTGACGCCGATGCCGTTGGTGAAGATCACATCGGCCTTACCTTGGGGCCCGGATGGCAACGGCACTGCTTTCCATTCCACGTCCGCATAGTCCTGGCGCATGAAGTTCACCATCCAGCCGCCCTCATAGGTCATACCCGCGAGTTTCTTGCCGATGGCCTCACCGCACCAGCCCGCGCCCACGTCGGAGGCGGTGGCCAGCGCGCCGCTTTCCTTCATCTCGATGACGAAGGTGGCGGCTTCTTTAACTTCCGGCGTATCCACCGTGGCGGTCTTGAAGTCTTCGCTAGCGTAAGCGCCGCCGTTGGCAAACGCAAACGGCGCGAAGCGGGCCCAGTCGGCGCCCTGGCAAAAGCCTGCATAGGTGCCCTTGGCGTCAATAGCCTCTGCCGCTGCTTTCAGGTCGTCCCAGGTCCAGTCGGCGGTCGGTTCGGCGATGCCCGCTTCCGTGAAGGCTTCGGGCAGGTAAACCAGGCCCAGTGTGCCCCAGTCCTTGGGCAGGGCGTAGGTCTTGCCGTCCAGGGTGAAGATTGAGAGCAGGGCGGGGATGAAGTCATCACGGCTGGTGCCGGCTTCAGCCATGAACTCGTCTAGCGCCAGCAGTTGGCCGGTGGAGCCAAAGGCTGTCATCAACTGGTCGTCCACGTAAAACACGTCGGGCGCGGTGCCGCCGGCCATGGCCGCCTTGAGCTTGGTTTGGAAGTCGGCGGGTATCGGCTGATAGTCTACCGTGACGCCGGGGTACATTTCGTTGAAGCGCTCAATTGAGTCGCGGTAGACTTGCTGCTCGGTCTCGTCGCCCCAGCCAGAGAAGATGATGGTGGCGCCGTCTTCCACAGGAATCACACCTTCAGGCAGCGGGGTGGCTTCGGGCGCCGTGGTTGCTTCCGGCGCGCTGGTTGCTTCAGGCGCGGTGGTCGCTTCCGGCGCCGTGGTTGCTTCGGGTGCTTGGGTCGGCTGTGCGGCGGGGGTGTCGGTCGCCGCCGCGCCGCCGCAGGCGGTCAGCAGCAACGCCCCGATCATCACGAAGCTACAAACCGAAAACAACAGAGAACGATTCTTCTTCTTCATTTGAAGTCTCCTCCTTCGAGCTTGGTTGACGCAAATTCCACAAACTAATTTGGGGCCTCTGGCTTATTATTGGCGATACAAAACACCTCCTTTTCTGCTTGTGGCGTTCGGATATCCTCCAGTAGGCGCGCTTGTCCGGGCTTACTCCTGAGCAAGAGCGCGCGCGGACGACTGGCGCACAATCAACTCTGGCGACAACAGCACTTGCCTCTGCGCCGAAGTCTTGCCTTCCAATAACGCCACCAAAATTTCCACGCACTTGCGCCCGGCCTCACGAATAGGCTGGCGGACGCTGGTGAGCGGCGGCCAGAGGTACGCAGCCATCGGCACATCGTCAAAACCCATCACCGCCAAATCGCGGCCAATGGTCAACCCCCGGGACTGGGCGGCATGAATAGCGCCAACTGCCATGATGTCACTGACCGCCACAATCGCGGTCGGGCGCTGTTCAGGACTCCACGCCAGCCAACGCTCTGTGGCCGCATATCCAAACTCGAATTTCCAATCGCCATGTGCAATCAGGTCGGGCATCACTTCCAGGCTGGCCGAGCGCATGGCCTCCAAGTAGCCGGACAAACGGTCATTGCCAGTGCGCGATGTCTCCGGCCAGGCCAACACCGCAATCCGTCGGTGTCCGCGAGAAATCAGATGCTCGGTTGCCATGCGCAAACCCGCTGCCCCGTCCACATCCACGTAAGGAAAATTATCATGAGCGCTGGACCGCCCGAAGGCCACAAAAGGGAAATTCTGTTCGACGAGGAAGTTGGCGCGCGGGTCGTCGTAGTTAACGCTGGTAATCACAAACGCATCCACCCGCCCAGAGGCGATCAACTCACGGTATCCGGCTACTGGATCCTCGCCGTCTCGATAGGGAAAGGGCAAGAGATGGTAGCCAGCCAGCTCCGCCTCGCTCACCATGCTGGTGAGGAACATATGCAAAATATGGTTAGGCTGTTCGGTTTCGCTAGACGACCAGGAGTAGCCAATCATCCGGCTGCGCTGAGCACGCAAGTTGCGGGCGTTGTGGTTGGGTCTGTAGCTCAACTCCCGCGCGGCGGCCCAGATGCGGGTCTCTGTCTCCGGCAAGACATGGACGTGACCGTTGATGACTTTGGAGACTGTCTGGTAGGCTACTCCAGCTCTGGCCGCGACGTCTTTGATAGTGATCCGTTTTTTCATTGCTTTATGTTATAGGGGAACGTTCGCGCGAACGTTCGCATAAGAATATATAGCAAATTGGCTATGGGAGTCAAGCCCCATTTCTAAACTGCCGTAGATTGTATTCCGCCGAGGTTTATGCCACAATAACTTTGCCCTTCATGTCACACACTACTTGAGAGGAAGAACCAATGACTGCTTTGCTGAAAGAACTGGGCCTCCATGCAGTAAACCCCGGCGCGTGCACCGGGCCGGACAGCTGGATGGCCGACCCGGCGGGCCAGGAGCTAGTCTCCTACAACCCGGCCACGGGCGAGGCCATCGCCAAAGTGGTTCAGGCCACGGCGGGCACGTACGACGCCGTGGTGGGCACAGCCGTCGAGACCTTTCGAAGCTGGCGCGAGGCGCCGGCGCCCAAACGCGGGCAGGTGGTGCGCGACCTGGGCGAGGCCCTGCGGGACCTCAAAGAGCCGCTGGGCGAACTGGTCACGCTCGAAATGGGCAAGATCAAACCGGAGGGGCTGGGTGAAGTCCAGGAGATGATTGACATCTGCGAATTTGCCACCGGCCTCTCGCGCCAGTTGTACGGACTGACCACTCACTCCGAGCGCCCCGGCCATCGCATGTACGAGCAGTGGCATCCGCTGGGGACCATCGGCATCATCACTGCTTTCAACTTCCCCACCGCCGTCTGGTCGTGGAACGCGGCGATTGCGGCTGTGTGCGGCGACACGCTGGTATGGAAACCCTCCCCCCTCACGCCTCTCACGGCCATCGCCGTTCAACATATTTGCAATCGAGTCATGTCTGATCACGGGCTGACGGGCGTCTTCAATCTGGCGATTGGCAGCAACGAGGAAGTAGGCGAGCGGCTGATCAACGACCGCCGCTTGCCGCTGGTTTCCTTCACCGGCTCGGTGCGCACGGGCCGCCGCGTAGCCGAGGCTGTGGCCCGCCGCCTGGGACGCGCGATTTTGGAGCTGGGCGGCAACAACGGCATCGTCGTGGCCGAAGACGCCGACCTCAAGCTGGCGACGCGCGCCATCGTGTTTGGCGCGGTGGGCACGGCAGGCCAGCGCTGCACTACCACCCGCCGCATCATCGTGCACAAATCTATCGCCGCCGAGTTGACCGAGCGGCTGGTGAAAGCCTATCAACAAGTGAAGATCGGCAACCCGATGGACGAGGGCGTGCTGATGGGCCCGCTGGCCAACGAGCGAGCCGTGGAGAACATGCTGGCAGCGCTCGACGCCGCACAAGCGCAGGGCGGCCAGATACTCACGGGTGGGCATCGCCGACCGGACATCGGCGCGTGTTACGCCGAGCCGACCATCGTCAAGATGCCCAAACAAGCCTCCATCGTCTGCGACGAAACCTTTGCGCCCATCCTGTATGTGATGGAATACGAGAACCTAGACGAGGCCATCGCCATGCACAACGATGTGCCGCAGGGCCTGTCGTCCGCCATCTTCACCACCAACTTGCTCAAGGCTGAACAGTTCCTATCCGCCACCGGCTCCGATTGCGGTCTGGCCAACGTCAACATCGGCACGAGCGGCGCGGAGATCGGCCTCGGGTTTGGGGGCGAGAAGGAGACCGGGGGCGGGCGCGAGTCCGGCTCAGATGCTTGGAAAGCCTACATGCGCCGCCAATCGAACGTGATCAACTGGTCGAAGGAACTGCCGCTGGCGCAGGGGATCAAGTTCGGGGATTAAACAGATGCCAGTTTGACAAATAAGCTGCCCACATCTAGAATTTCGCCCAGCGGCTGAGGCATATAGAAAGGAGGCCGCTGTGCAAAAGACGCGCCAGTTGATCTTAGATTACCTCAAAGAGCATAGCCAGGCTACGGTGGACGAATTGGCGGAGGTGTTGGGCCTGACCTCGGTGACGGTGCGCCATCATTTGGACATCCTGCGCGGTGAAAAACTGGTCTCTGAGCCAGCCATCCATCATCGCGCCACGCCGGGCCGCCCTCAATACACTTTCTCCCTCACCCAAAAAGCATCCTCCAAAAACTACGAGGCCCTGGCTGCTAACCTCCTGGCCGAGATCAAAGCAGCCAACCCGAAGACAGTCAACGTCATCTTCGAGGGGGTCGCAGGCCGATTTGCCTCCGAAGCGCCCCAGCCCACCCCCGGTGAGCCGATGGCCGTCCGCCTGGATCGGGCGGTGGCGTTTCTGAATAAATACGGCTATGTAGCCCATTGGGAAAGCACCCCGGAGGGCTACCTCTTGCACACCAATAATTGCCCTTACGTCGGACTGACCGATGATCACCCGGAGCTATGCGGCATGGACACGGCCCTGGTAGGTAATTTGCTGGGGGTAACATTGCAGTGCGTGGGCCGCCTGGCCGAAGGTGCGGAGAGCTGCGCGTACCTGGTTCGTGAGACCGAGCCAGTAGCGGCGTGAGGGCGGCCCGAATAAAACAGAGAACAATCTACATTATTGACACCCCCGTTAAACTACGCTAGAATTCGCACTATCAATGAGAGAGGATGAAAAGCCATGTCAGTCGTAGAAATGCCCGATATCGCAGTAGAGACCGAGACGAGTGAAGATATCACCGTGCTGCCGGGGGCGGCGAACAAGGTGCGCACGCTTTTGGCCGAGCGCGACCTGGCGGGCCACGGCCTGCGCGTATTCGTGGCGGGCGGCGGCTGTTCGGGCATGCAGTACGGCATGGCCATCGAACGCGAGCCCGGTGAGTTTGACAGTGTCTTCGAGTATGAGGGCGTCAAGGTCTTCGTGGACCCGACCTCTTTGATGTATCTCGCGGGCTCCAGCATTGATTACGTGGACAACCTGATGGGCGGCGGCTTCCGCATTGACAATCCGAAGGCCGTTACGACCTGCGGCTGCGGTCATTCCTTCCGCACCACTGGCTCCGCTGGGGCGACGGGCGGCGGCTGCGGTCACTAATTCATCTCTCATATCCGCACCACTTTTCGGCGGGCCGCACGGAGGCGCTCACGGGCGCTGACGGCGGCTCGCCGCTTGTAAGGGCCTCGCCATGTCCCCGCGCTACTTTACGGTCGAAGAAGCCAATGCCCTGCTCCCCACCCTGCGCCCCATCGTCCGCGAGATGTTGGAGGCCCGCCAGCGCATCGTAGATGCTCAGCCCGACCTGTGGCCAATGCTGGAGAAGGCCGTGGGAAACGGCGGCAGTCAAAAGGCCGGCGCGGTGCTGGCCGACTTTGAAAAAGTTCAGCGCGCCGTCAAAGCTGTCGAGGCCCTGGGCCTGCACCTCAAAGACCTCAATACGGGCTTGCTGGATTTTCTCTCCGAGCGTGAAGGGCGCGTGGTATATCTGTGCTGGCGTTACGACGAGCCGCGCGTGGCCTACTGGCACGACCTCGAGGCCGGTTTTGCCGGGCGCAAGCCGATTTAGGATTTTAGATTGCAGGTGGCAGATTTTAGATTGACGAATGCCCCCCATCTGCAATTTGCAAGGAAGACCCATGTTCAATTTTCTCAAGCCCAAGCCGAAACCGGAACCTGCTAAGGCGAGTGAGGACGGCCCGCGACGCTTGTGGCTCGACCTGGGCGACCTGGGCGATTTAGTAAACCCGGCCGGCCCTCACGAGCAATGGCAAGATCACGGCCTAGGCCTGCTGCGCACCCTCCTGCACCAGAACGGCCTGATGACCGACTTGGCCTCCACACGCGCCTGCACCTCGTGGGAGCAGGTGCGCAAGCAGGTGCAAGGCTACGACATGCTGCTGATGAACGTGCGGAGCTACACCTTCCCCGTCGCCTTTCGCGCGGCCAAACTCTTCAAGGAGGTGAACCCGAACGGCCTGGTGCTCACCGGCGGGATGCACGCCACCGTGGCGCTTGACGAGATGGAAGGCATCCCCGAGTTCGACAAGATTTGCCAGGGGCCAGGCGAGAACACCATCGTGGAGTTGGTGCGTGACCCCAACGCCTTCCCGCGCGTGATTTTAGGCACAGGCGCGAAGACGATGGCCGACTGGCCGATGATGGATCGCACGTTGTGGCCCAAGCCCGCCAGCAAGAAGCTGGAGAAGAAATTCCATTGGCCGTTGGAGCCGGAATGCGGCTGGGGCCCGCCGCCCGTGGTGACGCTGCTCACCAGCCGCGTGTGCCCGTGGCAGTGCGTGTTCTGCAACGAGAACTCCTACATCGCCAACATGGGCCGGCGCCCAGTGGAGATGGTGATTGACGAACTGAACTTTCTGGACAAGCAATACGGCGTCGGTTCGCTCGTCATTCACGACTCGATGTTCTTCCAAAATCCGAGCTGGCTGGAGGAGTGGCTGGAGAAATATCCGCGCCGGGCTAAGCAGGTGTGGCCTTATTGGGCCGCCGCCCGCGCCGACACCGTTCGCCAGTGGCCCGAATTGTTCGAGGCCCTCGTCCGCGAGACAAATTGGGATACGGTATCCATCGGTTTCGAGTCCGGCAGTGACCGCGTGTTGAAAATCCTCAATAAGGAGTGCACTGAGGACGACAACTATTTCACGATTGATTTGCTGACGCGCATCGGCGACGAGATGGAACACGAGGGCAAGAAGCCGCCGGTGTTCTGGAGCAACGTCATGCTCGGCATCCCCGGTGAGACGCACGAAGATGCGTTCAAGACCATGCGCATGGTGAAGTACACCAAGCGCATCCTGCCCTCCATCTCGTTCTACGCCCCTTACCCCGGCTCGGCGCTCGGCCACCAACTTATCGCCGAGGGCAAAAGCCTGATGACGAAGGAGAACTATCACCGCTTCCCAGACGACGAGAAGGTGAAGGGCATTGATTACCAGTTCTACCGCGAACTGCTAGTGGGCAAGTACGATGCCGAGGTCAACAAGGGCCTGGCCGAGGTACGGCAGCGGCGGAAGAACTACACGGCCGCGTTGACGAAAGCTTAGGAAATGACGAATGCGTGAATGACGAATTTTCGCTTCGGCATTCGCGCATTAGGCCATTCGCTATTGATGATGAGCAGTTTCAGCAACCCCCACTACATGTACCTCTTCGACATGAAGAACGGCAAGAAGAAGCTGGCCTACGGCCAGTCGCCAGAGGACGCACTAGAGATTCTGCGGATGCGGCTGACCGAAGAGGAGATGGCCCAGATCGTCCCAGACAAGTACCTCAAGATTTCGCAGCGCAAGTTACAAGAGTACGTCCCCGTGTTGGGATAAGACGAAAAGAACTGGTTCACATGCCAGTTCTTTTTGATGAACCCAACAGGATTCTCATACAGGAATGGCAGGGGTGACAAGGCTATCCCCAACCCAAAAGGAACTTTTGCTTGCCATTACGGCGGGCTATAGCCTCAAGGCCCACCGCTACCTTGACGGGAGCAAAGTTTATCAGTTGCACGCGCTCGACGGCTCGGTCGAGACCGTCCAGCGCACGACTGTGGAAGCGCTGTGCGAGCACGGGCTGCTCGACAGCAACAAGAAGTTCCCCGCCGCTACCTACTGGCTCACTGCAAGGGGTCGGGCATTAGCGGCTAGCCTGGAGCACTCGACGATTAACGGCGGCTGAGCAGGTTGATCGCCATCCCGAAACTGCCCAATACGAACAAACTGATGAGTAAAATGGCGGGCGGGAAACCGCGGCTATTGGCCGCGCCTGACGCGGGCAGGAGCGTGGGCCGTACCACGGCGGCGGGAGGCGTGAAAGTGGGCGGGCGATTTGAATTAGGGTCAAGCGTCGCCGTGCCTTCGGGCAGCGCGACCTCCGGGAGCGGCGTGGGCGGCACGGTCGGCGTGGGCGGCGGGAGGAGGGTGGGCATCAGCGGGATGTCGCCTACCACGCGCACCAGGTCTTTGAAGACCCAACCGCTGTTGTCCGGCCCGCCGATGTAGATGATCTTCAGCCAACGGCTATCCGGCGAGCGGCCAATGATCTAGCCCCACTGGCCTTTGATCATCCGCCCCACCAGGTCGTAATTGGTGCCCGGCCCGGCTCGGACGTTCACATCTTCGTTGTAAACCTCGATGCGCAGGGGCGGCAGCGTTGGAGTCGCGGCTTGCCGGGGAGGCGCGGCCAGGGCGACGGGTCGAGAGAGAAAAGCCCCGCTCACCCCGAGGAGGATAAGAAACGCCACGAACAGACGGGTTTTCCACATGCCAACAGTATAACGATCGCGCCATAGAGCGTCAACGCAACCCCATTCACAACTCGGCTGCTGATAGACAGCCAAACGCCAGACTCCGACTTTGCACAGCTCGCAACTTCAAGTTATGATTATCCGTAGTCATTGCTGGAGTTAGGCTATGAACCCACAACCGGTCAATCAACGCATATATCACGGCGCTATAACGCCAGACGATTTGGCGGACACGCTCGTCGCCACCTTCAACCAGGGCAATCTGAGGGCGCAGCAGGTGGGCCAGGGCGACAAGGTAACGGTGCAAATCGCCAGCCGCCAGGGCGCGCAGAGCGGCGGCAAGACCGCCCTCACCGTCGCTATTCAACGGCACGAAGATGGCATCACCGTGGCTCTCGGTCAGCAGGAGTGGCTGGGCGTGGCCGCCTCGCTCGGCCAGACCGCTCTGAGCACACTGATGAATCCGTGGAGCCTCATCAACCGCTTGGACGACATCGCGCAGGATGTCACTTCACTCAACCTGCCCGCCCAGGCTTGGGAGGCGATAGAGAAATTCACTCGCACCGCACAAGCGACCAAGACGATCTCGGAGCGGCTGCAAGCAGTGACGTGCCCCTATTGCGGCGCGGCTAACGAGCTGAAGGCCCCCAATTGTGTGAGATGCAGCGGGCCGTTAGGCGACGTACAACCGATGGCCTGCCCCAAGTGCGGCAACGTGATGCCGCCCAAGAGCAAGTTTTGCGCAAACTGCGGAACGACGTTAGAGAGTTAGAAGATGGATGAAGGCGGCTCATCCGATTGAACGCCGCCGCCAACTCCCCGATTTCGTCAGCAGACTTTACGACGACTCCCGGCTCCAATTGACCGCCCGCTATCTGACGA
>Ga0184637_10001423_pt1 | contig 16232 bp, 18 predicted proteins | sample PLM3_127_b2_FD_133143 | JGI IMG/M metagenome (GOLD analysis project Ga0184637, IMG submission 133143) | Groundwater sediment microbial communities from an aquifer in East River, Colorado, USA - PLM3_127_b2 | ecosystem: Environmental > Terrestrial > Soil > Riparian zone | place: USA: East River...
CCGCCGCAGCGCAGCCACGGCGAACAGGTGCGAGTCTCCGTCGCCGCTCGGCCACACCGCTGCGACGAGTTGTAGCCGCCTGTTGACGGCATCGCGAAACCGTAAGCGCGAGGACGCGGCCGACCGGACTGGCCTGCGCCGATGTCCGCGGGCCGGAAGCGACCCGAATCGCTTGCTTGCGACGTAGCGGCGCAGGTACATCTGTTGCATGAGCTGACGCGCGAACCGTGCTGGCGCGCAAGGAAGCCGGCATCAGACGTTCGCCGACTTCAGGGGCAGACGCTTCGCTGCATGAACTCCAGCGGCGACATCACGATTTGGGTGGTGCCATGCGACGATCTCATCCTCGCTCACGTCGAGCCCGTGGTGAAGATCGAATGACGACGCTGGCGCTGCGCGCCGCGGAAGCTGCCCCGCTATCGAGCCTCATTTCGAAGGTTCAAGGTCCGGGGTCCGTGGGACGATTGGCGCTTTTACCAATGTGCGTTGTTGGGATGCTCAAGGAGACCGCTCATGAACATGGAACCAAATCGGATTCACAGGCATTCGACCGCGAGCCGACCTGCCGGTCGCGCCACGGTCCTCGCGCTGGTCCGTCGCCTGGCCGCCGTGGCGCTGGTCGGCCTGGCCGCGCCGGCCATCGCCTGGGAGCCGTCCGCACCGGTCGAGTTGGTGGTGCCGGCGGGCACCGGTGGCGGCGCCGACCAGATGGCGCGCTTCATCCAGCAGATGGCCAGCAAGCATGGGCTGATGAAGCAGCCCCTGACAGTCGTTAACCGGTCCGGCAACTCGGGCGCCGAAGGCCTGCTCGACGTGAAGTCCGCGCGTGGAAATCCGCACAAGCTGATCATCACACTGTCGAACCTGTTCACGACGCCGCTGGCCACCGGCACCGACTTCACCTGGCGCGACATCACCCCGGTACAGATGATGGCGCTTGACCAGTTCGTGCTGTGGGTCAACGCGGATTCGCCGCACAAGTCCGCCAAGGATGTGCTGGACGCACTGCGCGCCAGTCCGCCCGGCAGCGTCAAGCTCGGCGGCACCGGCAGCAAGCAAGAGGACCAGCTGATCAGCGTGCTGCTGGAAACCGTTGCATCGACCCGCATGGCCTACCTGCCGCTAAAGGGCGGCGGCGATGTGGCGCGCTCGCTGGCCGAGGGCCAGGTGGACCTCACGGTCAACAACCCGATCGAGGCCGAGAAGCTGTGGCGCGAGGGCAAAGTCCGCCCGCTGTGCGTGTTCGACGGCCACAAGCTGGACTACCACACCAAGGTCATCAGCAGCCAAAGCTGGAACGACCTGCCCACCTGCATGTCGTTCGGCATCCCGGTGCAGTATCTGATGATGCGGGGCATCTTCATGACGCCCGGCGCGACATCGGACCAGGTGGCCTACTACGTCCAACTGCTCGACAAGGTTCGCGCGTTGCCCGAGTGGAAAACCTTCATGGCCCAGGGCGCCTTCAAGCAAACGGTGATGAGCGGCGAGCCGTTCCTCGCCTGGCTGGAGCGGGCCGAGAGCTTTCACCGGGTGTTGATGCGCGAAGCCAAGCTGACGTACTCGGCCCCCGGCACACCGGTGAATCCGGCGCCGGCCACCGCTAAGAAGTGACGCGTCCGTTTTGAGCCCACCGCCGGGGCAGCGCGGACCGCTGAGTTGCTCACACCGCCGGCATTTGGCGACGGCGATCATCAGACCGATTGATCGCATCGAGCTGGCGGTCGCAGGGCCCGGATCACTTGGAACTTTCGGGGTGCGCACCGCAGAGCGATGGCGTCGGGCGCCATGCGCACGCCATGCCTCACCCCGAACGAACTCAGCACCAATGGAGTGCCACGCAGGCTGGTCAAGGTCGGATCAGTCGCAGTGCCCAAGGGCGCGGACGCTGATCCTGGGCCGGGCATGCCTTGTGCGAGAGCCTGGGCACCGTCGTCACCAAGAAGGTTCAATGATGACGCGCCATCTCGATGAGAAATTTCTCTCAGTTCACCCGCGTACCGCCCTGTGGTGGGATCAGCGCGGGGCTGATCGCCGATCAGCGTTGCACCCTTCCATGCTCGGAGAGCATCGACAAGTCGACAAAGCGGGACGCGGTGTGCAGGCGCGGGCCATAGTTGACGTTGAAGCCCCCGAAGCTCGTGTTCTGAATTGACTCCAGACCGCTGATCAGCGAATCGCGCGAGGGGTTGCGTCCGGCACGCTTCAGGCCCTCGGCGAACACCTTCGCCGCCATATACCCTTCCATGCTCGAGTAGTTCGGCTTCACCTCGCCGCCGGACTTCGCAATCGCCTCCAGAAACTCATTCGTGATCGGTGTGATCGGAGCAAACGGGAAAGGCATGACCTGGCTGACCACAACGCCACGGCCTTCCTTGCCGAGTTCGTCGCTCAATGCCTGTGTGGCGCAGCAATTCCGCCCCTGTGAAGGGGCCGAAGAACGGAATCTTGGCTTCGTGGACCAAAGGCAAAGCTGCCGCGCAAGTCGGCGTGCCGACGTAGGCCAGCAAGGCAAACACGTCGTCCTTGATGAATTTGTCGGTGTTGGCCTTGCAGCGATCAGGCTCGTAGCCGTCATCCAGCGTGCGCAGTTCCACCTGATGGCCATTGACGCCGCCGTTGGCATTCAGTGCGTCGAAGTAGAGCTTGGCACCCTTGTTCATCTGGATGCCGAGCTTGCGCGAGCGCGGGAAGGGCAAGAATCGTGCTACCGGCTCCCACGCAGCGTAGTACGTCACGACGTTTCATGGCGAGTTCTCCATCGATTTCAGGCCGGGCCGATGTCAGTGCATCGGCTGCGGGAGTTCAAACCAGCGCAACATCGCAAGCCAGGCGTTGCACTGCTGCTCGCTTTGCGCGGTATCGGGCGCCGTGGCCGACAAGTCCGCCGGAGCGGGATCGTTAGAGCAATCGGGAGCGTTCGGAGTCACGTAGCAACTGCTGACGTCGAGTAAGGCGCCTGAGCTATCAGTGGTCATCTGCTTTCCTTGGACTCTTTGCCACTGACGCGGAATGCGCCATATGGGCACGCAGGACCATAACTGTCATCACGATGACAGCTTCGGTTGCCTGCGCGAGAGATGGCACGCACCGTGACGCTGTCCCGGAAATTTTCCACGCGTCTGGGCGCCCTTGTGCCGGCGCCTCGAGGCCTCAGGCGCCCACCATCTCCAGCAACCGCGCGCCCGTGACCGTGCCGACATGGGCGCCGTAGGCGCCGGTCTTGCGGTTCCTGTAGAGGATGAGCGGCACGCCGTCCGCGCCGAGCTTGCGCAGCAACTCGGTGTTGGCCTTCACCTTGGCGACTACGTCTGCGTTGACGTCGGGGGGCACCGCAAGCCCGCCCTTCTGGCTCATCAGCAGGGTCTCATGCTCGGTCATCGTTGCCGCCGGGTCCTTCGCCGAGAGAATGAGCGCGCCTTGCGGCGTCGATGACTGGCGCAGGAATCCCACCGGGACCCAGACCATCTTCAGCTTGTCGAGCAACGGGCGCGACGCCGCCCACAGGTCGGCGCAATGCGGACACTGAGGGTCGAAGAAGACGATCACGGCATCGGCCGCCATCATCCGGCCGACCGCGAATCCTGTTGCGCGTGACGCTGCGTCGTAGGCCTCTTTGGCCTTGACGGGGCTGAAGGCGGCTTCCGGGCTCGGCGCCGAAGCGGGAGGGCCCGCCTGGCCACCGACTGCTTCGTTCTTCGAGCAGCCGGCATGCAGCGAGCACCCGATCGCGGTCAACAGGAGGAGTGCATGCCTGCGCTTCAAGGTCAGTCCGTTTCGGTGTCCTCGAGCAGCGAGAACTGCACCGGCAGGATCTCCCGGGTCGACACCATGCCGTCGGCGTCCTTCTCGACGAGGATGAGCTGCTGCGCACTCGGTATTCCGGCGGGTATCACCATCCTGCCGCCGGGTTTGAGCTGGTAGATGAGCGGCGGCGGAATGAGTTCGGGGGCCGCCGTGACGATGATCTTGTCGAAGGGCGCGTGCTCGGGCCATCCGCCACAGCCGTTGCCGATCCTGCTTTCCACGTTGGCGTGACCCTGGCGGGCCAAGCGGTGCCGCGCCTGTGCCGCCAGCTCTTCGATGATCTCGACGGTGTAAACGCGCTGCGCGAGCTCGGACAGGATGGCCGCCTGATAGCCCAGCCCGGTGCCGATCTCGAGAACCGTGTCGGTCGGATGCAGATCGAGCAAATCGGTCATGACCGCGACGATGAACGGCTGCGAGATCGTCTTGTCGAAGCCGATGGGCAACGGCGTGTCGGCGTAGGCGTAGGGCCGCAGTTCGACCGGCACGAACTCGTGGCGCGGGACCTTGGCCAGGGCCTGCATCACGCGCGAGCCGAGTGCCGCCTTGCCCAACTGCCCGCATGCAAAGATCGTCTTGGCCGCGATTTCCGCGACCATGGTCTCGCGCAGCTCCAGGAATTCGCCGTCGGTCATGCTGCCATCCGCGCGATGCGCCCGCATCTTCACCACTGGTTGCGCAATTCCCGCAGCCTGACGAACACCGTCTTGGCATCGGGTCGTTCGGGCAAATCGGGAAAGCTCTCGCGCAGCTTGGCGATCACGCTCGGGCTGGTCAGGCGAAAGAAGGTGTTGATCCGCTTTTCTTCGTCGAGCGTGGTGACGATCGAGGTTGCCGGGTCATGGCCGGCCACGCTCGGCAGCAGGTCCTTCGCCGCGGCGTTGTCCGGCTCGCGCGACAGCGTGAACTTCAGGTTGTTCTCGATGTAGTCGTGCCCCGGATAGACCCGCGTGTTGCCCGGCAGTTTGCAAAGCTGATCGACGAAGGTGGCATACAGCTCGTTCGGATCGCCGCCGTTGTGGCAATTGCCGGCACCGGCGTTGAAAAGCGTGTCGCCGGAAAACAGCGCCGGCTGGTCAGTGTGCGAGCGCAGGCAGATGTGGCACATCGTGTGGCCCGGCGTGTCCATGCATTCGAGCTCGACCCGCTTGCCGACCTTGATCACATCACCCGCCTTGACGCCGCGGTCCACTCCCGCGATGCGCGCGCCGGCCCGGTGGTGAGCGAGCAGCTTGGCGCCGGTGGCCGCGACCATCGCCGCATTGCCGCCGGTATGGTCCAGGTGCTCGTGGGTGTTGAGAATCTGCGTGATGCGAAAGCCCTTGGCCTTCGCGCACGCGAGGCACTTCTGATGATCGAGCGGGTCGATGGCGAGCGCCTCGCCGGTGTCCGGGCAGGCGATCAGGTAGTTGAAGTTTCGGTACGCGTTGCCGGTCCAGATGCGCTCGACGATCATCTTCTGCTCCTACAGCTTGTCGCGGCCCAACGCCAGATTGACCGCGTGCTTGAGTTTCGCCGCCGCCCCGCGCACCGTCTCGTGAACGGTCGACGCCTGATGCGTTACCGCGAGCGGGTGCAGCACTTCGAGCCGCGCGTCGAGCGTGCAACGGATGTCGTCGGCGTCGGTCGCACCGCGCACGCCGCTGATTTGCACCTCCACCCGCGCGATCTTCGCCAAGTCGTGCTCGAGCGCCGTGGTCACGACGGTTTCGACGTAGCGAGCCAGCTCGTCATGGCCTTCGATGTCGCTGTCGGTCTTGAGTTCGATTCGCATGAAACCTCCTTGGACCCGGGCCGGCGTAAAGTGAAGTCGTACCTTGCCATGCATTGTTGTCCACTATCGACATGATGTTTCTCCCCGCGATTCAGCCCGGCCCGGCCACCACCGGCCTGGCATGGTGCTTCGTCTTCGTCGACGGCAGCCTGCTGCTGCCCGAAACGGAAGGTGCCGAGCTGGCGCCTCATCCGTGGCAGGGGTTCGAGCTGCCGGCGATTTCTCGCCACTACCTCGGCCAGCTCGATGGCGCCGACTGCTGGGCCATGGCCTTGCCCGCCGTGCCGGCAGGCTGGCGTGCCGTCGGGCTGCGGGCCGCGATGATGCAGCTCGCCGAGCCGTTGATGGGCCTGGCTGGGCGCGCGGCGCAGATCCTGGAATGGGACCGTGCTCACCGCCATTGCGGCGTGTGCGCGACGCCGACCGTGCTGCACGCCGGGGAAAGGGCACGCAGCTGCCCGAGCTGCGGCCATGTCGCCTATCCGCGCATCAGCCCGGCCATGATGGTGCTGGTGTGGCGCGGCGAGGAACTGCTGCTCGCGCGCTCGCCGAGCTATGCGCCGGGTCGCTACAGCGCGCTGGCGGGTTTTGTCGAGGCCGGTGAATCGCTGGAGGATTGCGTGGCGCGCGAAGTGGTCGAAGAGGTGGGTGTGCAAGTGCGCAGTCTGCGCTACTTCGGCAGCCAGAGCTGGCCTTTCCCGCACAGCCTGATGGTCGCCTTCACCGCGCAATGGGCCGGCGGAGACATCATGGCGCAGCCCGACGAAATCGAAGACGCGGCGTGGTTTTCGATCGATGCATTGCCCGACATCCCGCCGCGCTTCAGCATCGCGGGGCACCTGATTCGCGACACGGTGGAGGCGATGCGCGAGGGGCGCCGGTGAGCCGACAGCACAGGGCCACCGGCCCGAGGAAGTGAGAATGCGCGCAGCGCAACGCATTGCCGTGTCTTACGTATGCCCACTTACGCAGTCACCATCTTCCTGAGCGCGTTCCTGCTCTTTCTCGTGCAGCCGATCATCGCGAAGCAAATCCTGCCGTGGTTCGGCGGCGCGGCAGCGGTGTGGGCGACGTGCATGGTGTTCTTTCAAGCGGCACTGCTGGCAGGGTATGGATACGCGCACCACCTGGTGCGCCGTCAAGCGAAGCAATCGCTCCTCATCGTGCACCTCGGCTTGTTGCTGGCCAGCTTGGTGCTGCTGCCCATCGTGCCGTCGCTTCGCTGGCAGCCGACCGGGTCCGAATCGCCCAGCCTTCAGATCCTGCTGTTGCTGATACCGACGATCGGCTTGCCGTACTTCCTGCTCGCGACGACGAGTCCGCTGCTGCAGGCGTGGCTCGCGCAGCAGTTTCCCGGCCGGAATCCGTATCGGCTTTTCGCGCTGTCGAACCTCGCGTCGCTCGGCGCGCTGCTGTCTTATCCGTGGGCGATCGAGCCCTGGTTGACGACGACCGCTCAGGCGCAAGGCTGGTCGGTCGCCTACGCGATCTATGTCGCGTTTGCAGCCTGGCTGACCGTCGCAAGGATGCGCCGTGGTCGCTCGCCGGTCTTCGCGGCCGAGGCGCCGCCGCCGCAGACCTCGCCTGCGCCCGGCGTGCGCGATGTCATGCGCTGGATCGCGCTCGCGGCACTGGCGAGCTTCATGCTGCTTGCGGTGACCAACCACCTCACGCAGAACATCCCGTCATTCCCGATGATGTGGGTGGTGCCGCTGTCGATCTACCTCGCGACCTTCGTGCTCTGTTTCGACGGGCGTGGCTGGTATCGGCGCACGCTGTTCGCGTGCCTGGGCATCGTCGAGTTGCTGCTGATGATGTGGATGCTCGTCGACAGTGCCCATGACTTCAAGCTGCTGGTGCAATCGGCGATCTTCCTGTCGGGGCTGTTCGTCGTGTGCATGCTCTGCCACGGCGAGCTGGCGCTTTCCAAGCCGCAGCCTGCACACCTGACGGCGTTCTACTTCTGCGTCTCGGTGGGCGGCGTGCTCGGCGGCGCGCTCGTCGGATTGGGGGCTCCGCTCGTGCTCTCGGGGTACTTCGAGCTCGAGATGGGCCTGATCGCGACCGCTTTGCTGGTGGCGCTCATGCTGCGCCGGCTCGGGCGGCTGCCCATCGTGATCGGGGTGATGGTGCTTGCAGGCACCGCAGCGAGCGCCGCGTACAGCATTTCAGAGCAGCGTGTGAACCTGATTGCCGAGAGCCGCAGCTTCTACGGCGTTCTCAGGGTTATCGAGTACCCCCACACCAACTCCTACACGCTGATGCACGGCGCGATCTCGCATGGCGATCAGATGCTCGCGCCTGAAAAGCGAAGCACGCCGACGAGCTACTACGTCGAGAGCTCCGGCGTGGGCCTGTTGCTCAAGTCGCTCGAAGACCAGGCGCTGCGCGTGGGCCTGATCGGCCTTGGCGTCGGGACGCTCGCGGCCTATGGCAAGCCGGGCGACACGTATCGATTTTTCGAGATCGACCCGGGCGTGCTGTCGATCGCGCAACGCCACTTCAGCTACCTCAAGGATTCGCGCGCCACGGTGCAAACGGTCATCGGTGACGGGCGCCTGAGCCTGATGCGCGAGCCGGACGCCGCATTCGACGTGCTCGTGGTCGACGCCTTCTCGAGCGATTCGATCCCCATGCACTTGATCACACGCGAAGCTCTTGCGTTGTATTTGCGCAAGGTGTCCGACGACGGCGTCATCGCATTGCACATCAGCAATCGGTTTCTCGAGCTGCTGCCCATCGTGCTGAGGCTGGCGCGCGAATTGAACCTGGCAGTGCTGTATGTCGACGATGCCGAACCGGAGGGCAAGGCGGGCGCCAACCTCAAATCGACGTCGGACTGGGTGCTGCTCGCGCGCAACGAAGGCGCGCTCGACCACGAAGCGCTTCACGAGGCGAAGACCGGGGTCGAAGAGCCGCAGGGCACGCCGCTGTGGACGGATGACCACAACAACATTCTCCAGGCGCTCAAGTTCTGGTAGCTCGACGCCATGAAAAAAGGCAGGAGCAAGCCCCTGCCTTTTTCGGAACCGGAACCGAATTACTTCTTGTCGGCTTCCTTCTTCTTCGCGTCCTTCTTGTCGGCTTCCTTCTTTGCATCCTTCTTGGCCGGCTCGCTGGCCTTTCCAGCCGGCTCGCTCGCCTTCATGGGCGCACCGCCGGCGTGGGACGCGGCTTGCGCGTTGAGGCCGATCGTGGCCACTGCTGCGAAAATAAGGGTCGAGAGAAGCTTGCTCATGTGGGTCTCTTTCGGTAGGTTGGAAACAGCCGCATGGGAAAAGCAGTAGCCCACACCGGCGAAGCCTAGAACGGGGCACGGCCCAACCGGTTGACAATCCGGGCCAATTTTTCCCATTGCGAAAACCTGTGTCGATCGGACTTCTGCTCCTGTTGCTGCTCGTGCCGGCCATCGACGCGGTCGCAGCGCCCTTCATTCCCCAGTCCGACCAGCAGGTGCTGGAAACCCTGACGGCGCGCGCCGCAGAGCCGCGCATGCGTGAGCTGCGGGAGTTGCGGCGCGAGCTGTCCAACGACCCGCGCAATCTCGACGTGGCGGTGCGGCTGGCCAGGCGCTACTACGAAGAAGCGGCCGCGGAGGGCGACCCGCGCTACCTCGGCTACGCGCAAGCCGCGCTGGCGCCGTGGTGGAGCGAGCCCGATCCGCCCGTGCCGGCACGCGTGATGCGCGCCATTGTTCTGCAGTACAGCCATGAGTTCGACAAGGCCGTCGCCGATCTCGACGCAGCGGTGAAACAGCAGCCAGGCAACGGCGAAGCCTGGGCGTGGCTGGCGGCGATCAGCATGGTGCGCGCCGACTATGCGCAGGCGCGCCGGGCTTGCGAACACATGGCGCCGCTCGCCTCGCCGTTGATCGCCGTCGCGTGCAGGGCCAACGTGGATGCGATGACCGGCAAGGCCGCCGCGGGGGCCACGGCCTTGCGGTCGGCATTGCTCGAGAGCCCGCGCGCGGCGCCGGAAGAATCGCTCTGGGCGCTGACGCGACTTGCGGAAATCGAAGACCGCCGCGGCGAACACAAGGCCGCCGAAGACGCCTACCGGCGCGCGCTTGCGCTGGGCCTCAGCGACGTCTACCTGTTGGCGGCGTACGGCGATTTCCTGCTCGATCGCGGCCGGCCTGCCGAGGTGCTCGCGTTGCTCAAGGACAAGGCGCGCTCGGACCTGCTGCTGTTGCGCCTGGCCCTGGCGGCCAAGGCGAGCAACGCCCCCGCGCTCGCCGGCTGGGAGAGCGATCTGGCGGCGCGATTCGATGCGGCGCGCTTGCGCGGCGACACGCTTCATCAGAAGGAAGAGGCTCGCTTCGCGTTGGGAGTCCGGGGCCAGGCGCAAAAAGCGCTCACCTTGGCGCGCGAGAACTACGCGATGCAGCGCGAGAGCGCCGACGCGCGCATCCTGCTCGAGGCAGCGCTGGCCGCGAAGCAGCCTGCCGCGGCCGAGCCCGCATTGAAATGGATGGCGGACTCGGGCATCGAAAGCTTCGCGCTGAAAGCCCTGGCCCAAAAGCTGAAGGGCGCGAATTGATTCGCGTGCCGTTTCGCGCTCGAGCTTGGGCCTGGCTCGGCGCCGCGCTGATCGGCATGCTCAGCGTGCCGCTCGCGCAAGCGCACAAGCCCTCCGACAGCTATCTGACGCTCAAGGTCTCGGACGACGGCATTGCCGGACAGTGGGACATCGCGTTGCGCGACATCGACTTCGCGATCGGGCTCGATGCGGATGGCGACGGCAACATCACCTGGGGTGAAGTGCGCGCCAAGCATGCCGACATCGCGGCTTACGCGTTGGCGCGGCTGGCGATCCAGGCGGACGGCGCCGCCTGCGCGGCCGGCGCCGCAGAGCAGCTCATCGACAACCACACCGATGGCGCCTACACGGTGTTGAGGCTGCGCATCGATTGCCCGAAAACACCCGCGCAGCTTGCGCTGACCTACAAGCTCTTTTCGGACATCGATCCGCAGCATCGCGGGTTGCTGAATCTCCAATCGCAGGGCGGCACGCGAACGGCGATCCTCGGGCCACACGCGCCGACGCAAACGTTCGAGTTGAAGAAGCTGAACCGGCTCGAGCAGTTTCTCGACTACGGCCGCGAAGGCGTTTGGCACATCTGGATCGGCTTGGACCACATCCTGTTCCTGATTTCGCTGCTGTTGCCCGCGGTGCTGCTGTGGCAGCGAGGACGTTGGCGTGCTGCGGCCAGGTTTCGAGACGCGTTCTGGGACGTTTTCAAGGTCGTGACCTCGTTCACCGTGGCGCATTCGATCACCCTGTCGCTCGCGACGCTCGGCGTCGTCGAATTGCCGTCGCGCTGGGTCGAATCGGCGATTGCAGCGTCTGTCGTGCTGGCCGCGCTGAACAATGTCTTTCCCGTCGTGCACGGCCGCCGCTGGGTCGTGGCGTTCGTCTTCGGGCTGATCCACGGCTTCGGCTTTGCCAGCGTGCTGGGCGACCTCGGATTGCCGCAGGAAACGCTGCTGCTGGCGCTGGTCGGCTTCAACCTTGGGGTCGAGTGCGGCCAGCTGGCGATCGTCGCAGTGTTCCTGCCGCTCGCCTTCGGTGTGCGTCGCACGCAGCTGTATCAGAAGCTCGTCTTCGTCGGCGGGTCCCTGGTGATCGTCGCGATCGCGGGGACGTGGCTCTCGGAGCGCGTGTTCAACTTCAAGGTGTTGCCGTTCTGAGAGGCGGCGGGCGTGATCTCGAAGGCGAGCGTCACGAAGCGGCTCTCCCATGTGTCCGGCGCGCTTTCAGACAGGCGCAGATCGGTGCCGCGCAACACCCACTTGCCGACCAGCGGCGCAGCGATACGCACGCGGCCTTGCGCATCGGTTTTTCTCCAGATGCCGAGCCGGTGCTGATCGCTGCGCAGCTCGACCGCGAAGTCGGGCAGCGGGGCGCCGTCGCGCAGCACCTGGAACACCAGCGGATCGCCGGGATGGATGGCCTGCAGCCCGCTTTCGAGCAGCACGTCCATGCCCATGCCGACGGCCTTCGGCTGCATGCGCGACACCTGCGACCCGTTGCGCAGCTCGATGCGCGCGTGCTTCGTGTAGCGCTCCTTCCACACCACGCCACGCGCCTGCATGCGGGACCAGGCTTCATGCGTGGCCTGCGGCGCATTGATCTCCTTCAGGTAGAGCTTCACCTTGTCGGCCGTGAGCTCGATGTCGAACGGCGCCAGCTGCGCCCAGCAGGTGAGGGCGGCGCTTTTCATCGTTGCATGCACGATCAGCGCGGTGGGCGTGTCGCGCACGGCAGACAGCGCCACGGGTTTGTCGTCGCCCGCGCCACAGCCGCTTTGACGCAAGTCCGCCGCCCCCACCGGGTATTCCTGCACCGGGAACTGGTTGCCGGTACCGAGCGCCAGCAGGATCTCGCCGGGCCTCGCGGACCCATGGGGATGAAACCAGGTGTCGTGCGCGTGTGCCCCGACCGCCGCGGCCAGGAGGCACGACGCGAGGGCGCTTTTCAAGAGGGGCCGCAGTCGCATCATGGAGACCACTACGCATTCGGCGCCACTGTGGATGCGTGCCTTAGAGTTCGCGACTTGCTTGGCTGAAGGAGAGGTCTCTCATGAGTCACGAAATCCGCGTCACGATCGCCGGCTCCAACAAGCCCGGCAAGACGACGATTGCCGAGTTGATCGTGCGCACGTTGCGCAAGGTGGGAGTTCGATGCGACACGCCCGAGCCGGGGGTGCTGAATCTGCAGGACCATGTGGCCGCGCTGAACGCGGCCGATACGCACGTCACGGTCGAGACCACCGGCGTCGTGAAACCGGTACCCGCGACGACCGGCGCCGTGAACGAGGTCGTCACGCCGCTCGTCGCGCTCAGAGCGCAACAGGCCGCGCTGGAGCTGCTGATCGCGGAACGTGTGACCGCAGAGCCGAACTTCGAGCCTTCACAACACCCGGCGTCCCGCGCGATGCAGCTCGGTGGCGAAGCGATCCGCAAGCTCGAGAGCGGGCGCTAGGCCCGATGCAACCTAGTCGGCCTTCGCGCCGCTTTCCTTCACGATCTTTCCCAGGCGCGGAACGTCGGCCTTGACCAGCGCCGCCAGCTCATCGGGCGCCATGCCGCTCAGGTCGAGCCCCAATTCGTTCAACCGCTTCTGGATGTCGGGCATCTTGAGGATCTTCGAGATCTCGCTGTACAGGCGGTCGATGATCGGCTTGGGCGTGCCGGCCGGCGCGAACACCGCCTGCCATGAGCTGAGCTCGTAGGCGGGGAACCCCGACTCGGCGAACGTCGGCACATCGGGTGCGACGCCGGATCGCTTTGCGGTGGTGACCGCGAGCGCGCGCAGCTTGCCCGCTTTCATGTGCGGGATCGCGCTCGCGATGTTGTCGAAGGCGACCGGCAGCGTGCCTCCGAGCAGCTCGGGCAACATCTGGCCGCTGCCGCGATAGGGGATGTGCTGCATGTTCAAGCCGGCCATCGTCTTGAGCATCTCGCCCGAGATGTGCTGCGAGGTGCCGGAGCCTGCCGAGCCGAAAGAGTATTTGTTCGGGTTCGCCTTCAGCAGATCGACAAATTCCTTGACGTTGTTGGCCGGCACGCTCGGATGCACGAGCAATACGTTGAGCTGCGTCGCGTAAAGCGTGATCGGCGCGAAGCTCGTCACCGGGTCGTAGCTGAGCTTTTCGTAGAGCGTTGCGTTGATGCCGTGCGAGCTGATCGTGCCGCCGCCGATCGTGTAGCCGTCGGGGGCGGCACGCGCGAGCTCGGCGGTGCCGAGCGAGCCGCCCTGGCCGGCCTTGTTCTCGATCACGATCTGCTGCCCGAGCGCCAGCGCGAGCTTTTCTCCGATCGTGCGCGCAAGGATGTCGGTCGTGCCACCCGGCGCGAAGGGCACGATGTAGCGGATCGGCTTGATCGGCCAGGGCTGCGAGGGCTGCTGTGCCGAGCCGGTGGTGGCGGTCAGTGCAAGCGCCGCTGCGGCGAGCATCCCGAGCATCGAAAATCGTTTGGAACCCATGTCGCGCGCCTCCAATGGGCGCAAGTTAGGGGGCACCGGTGTCGTCGTCAAGAGAGCAAACCGCAGCGCGCCCACGCGCTCATGGCGACAGCGTGATGTCGCCGAAGTAAGCGAGACCGCGGCCGCGCGTGTTGTCGGCATCGGCGGTCACCGCGACGCCGATGATGTCGGGCACGACTCCCCGTGACTCGTCGCCGAACAGGCCGCGATAGTCGGCGACGACGTCACGGCGTTCGCTCACCCATTGGGAGAGCTTCGCAGTGCCGCTTTCCAGCACGATGAAACGGATGCGCCGCGTGAACGCATTGATGAGTCGCGTGCCGGGCGGCAACTGGTTGTCCCACACGTAGCAAAGCGTCTGCGTGGGCAGCTCCTCCCCCAACGCGGCGCGCGCCAACCTCAGCGTCGTGCGCTCGGCGAAGGACAGCTTGTCCAACGGAAGATCGAACAACACGCAAAGCTTCGCCGCCGCGTCGTCGCCGGCCTTCGTCTTGAGGTCGGCGTCCTCGACCAGCTGGTCGACCCGCCAGCGCCACGTCAGGGTTGCGCTGTCCGAAGGATGCAGTTGCAGCGGGTGGACCAGGTTGCCGTACGAGCGGTCTGCTTCGACCTTCAGTGCACGCAGGCCATCGAGCTCGGCGACGGTGTAGCGGGTTGCTGTCTTTCTGGGGAGTGTGGTGAAGCGCCACGGGTTCGGGGGCGCGCCGAGTGTGGCGGACGAGAACGCAACGATCGTCGGCTCTTCGACCGCGCGCGCGACCGCAGGCCAGCAGGCGGCGACAGTGACGCAGGCTGCGACGCCCCAAGCGACGACGGGACTCCTGGCAAGACAACGGCGACTTGCCGGGTTGCCAGAGGCTGATTTGGTCATGTGCGCCCTCATGAGCACTCTAGGCCGTCAACTCGGCTACCGCTAGAAAAACATCATCCAAGTTAACGATCCGTAGCCGCGCACTGTCGTGCTGCCGTGTTCACTTTGCGGATTCCCGCGAAAACCACCGCCGATCAGCCGCAGGCTCTGCCGTTCCGTGAGGTGCCAAGCGGCATCGATTTGCCACAGGCGGCTGCGATCGAAGGCGTTGACGCGGACGAAAGCGGCGAGATCGATGTCGCGATTGCCAAAAGCGTCGTCCCATCCCAGGCGCATGAACCACGCACGCTGCACCAGCGCCGCTTGCGCGCGCGAACGATCGTTGCGCAGTCGCCCGAGTTCGCGCTCCAGCGGTGTGCCGATGGCCTGCTGCCATGCCGCCCAGCGCTCGCGCGTGAGTGCTTCGCCGCTGTATTGATACTCGGCGGTCGCGCTGACCCCAAGTGGCGTCGTCCATGTCACCCCGGCGGCGAGCGCGTTTTTCCATGCCGCGGGTGGTGCCGCTTCGTTCGGGCCGGGCAGCGCCGCGGCTTTGCCGCCGCTCCATTCGGTGTATGCAAGCAGCGCGTCGCTCACCAACCACGTCAGATTGGCGCCGACTTGCGGGCGCTCGCCCGCGCGTGTGTACGCGAGCAGATCCACGGCAACGCGCTGACCGAGTTGTGGTGCCAGTTTCAGCAACGCCGCTTGCGTGCTGTTGGTGCGGGCCCATGCGGGCGCGAGTGTGTTTTCCGCGGCCGGCGGAGCATCCGCGACGTCGGGAATCCATGCGAGTTGCGCCGAGCCGAGCTTCGACAGCGCCTGGCCGCGCAGCATCACCGTGCCCAGACGGTTCTCGCGCAACGCTTGCGGGCTCTGCGTGCCCTGCTCGATCACTGCGCCGCGCTTCAGGTAGTCGGTCGGATTGAAGCCGGCGCCGACGCCGTTGCGCCAGTTGATGCGCCCGCCGTCGACGAATCCTTTGCCGAAGGCGCGACTCGCATAGATTTCGCGCAACGCGTTGCGCGTTTCGTCATCGCCGGGTGTGCGCAAGTATTCGAGCCGATCGGACAGGCCGAGCTTCCATGCCTCGCCGACCGACCACTCGTGCCGAAAGTCGAGCACGACGCGGTTGGTGAAACCCGGCTGCGTGCTGCTGGTCCGGCGCAAATCGAACTGCTGGCGCCACAACTCGACGCGCAGTCCGAGCGGCGTTGCCGCGGCCCCCTCCGGCACGGCGTCGGGTCTCAGTGTGAGCGGGTCGACGGTTTGAGCGTGGGCGCCGGCGGCGAGCACGCAGGCGATGCACGCGTACAGTGCGCACCGCATCATTCCCCCGTGAACCGTGGCAAGTAGTCGCGCTGCAGCCACTCGTCCGGCACGTCGCGCTGGGCAAATTGCGACGACTGCATCAACGTGACCCAATCGGGATCGAGTCCGTCGATGATCACGGTTTCGGTCGGTCGCATCGCGCCGAGCTGCGGCTGGAACTTGCGCAGATACGCGGTCTTCAGCAGACGCGCGTCGGCGGTGTAGAAACGCGCCATCACCGGCCGCTGGTTGCTCGGGTCGATCCAGTAGTCGACCAGCGCATAGGGCACGTCGGTGCGCAACGCCGTCAGGCGCAGGCGCACGGTCTCGCGCGGCTGACCTTCGCCATCCTTCACGGTTTCGCTGCCGGTACGCTCGGCGCGATAGTCGCGTGCGAGATTGGTGCTCATCACATCGCCGTTGGACGCCTGGCCGAGCAGACGCTGCTGCGGCGAGATGCGCACGCTGGCGCGGGTCGACGGGTCGTAGAACCACAGGTCG
>Ga0184637_10001424_pt1 | contig 16226 bp, 12 predicted proteins | sample PLM3_127_b2_FD_133143 | JGI IMG/M metagenome (GOLD analysis project Ga0184637, IMG submission 133143) | Groundwater sediment microbial communities from an aquifer in East River, Colorado, USA - PLM3_127_b2 | ecosystem: Environmental > Terrestrial > Soil > Riparian zone | place: USA: East River...
ATGCGGCGGCACGTCGGTCATGCGCCGCTCGCCGAACCAGATGTCGCCGGCATCCGGCGCCAGAAATCCGGCGATCATGCGCAAGGTGGTGGTCTTGCCGCAGCCCGAGGGACCCAGCAGGGTCAGGAACTCGCCGTCGGCCACATCCAGGCTGACATTGTCGACGGCAAGCGTGCCCTCGAAATGCCGCGTCAGACCGGCCAGACGTAAAGAGGTCATCCCGCCCCCTGAATTGGCCCAGTCGAACCGGCCCAATCCGGTATCGCAATGGCCCTTTTGCCGGGTCGATTGTGGTGAAGTGCCCGGTCTTCATCGGCCAATCTCGGCAAGCGATGGCCTCAGGGTTCAATCATCCCTTCGCCGTTCCGCCGGGTTCAGCGCATCCTGGACGCTAGCATTGTAAATGTTGTGACTCAACAAATTTTATTGCAAGTCACATCATTTGTTGCGATTTTATGATGGAAATACCACATTGTATCCCACAAGCAATCTGCGGATAGATTCGGCCTCGCGCCGCCATCGCGCAGGAAATCCGAAAGGGGTTCGACCGCCAGCCATGACCAAGACATCGCCGCGCAAAGTGCTGTTTATCGCCGCCGATCAATGGCGTTGGGAGTGCCTGTCGGCGCTCGATCATCCGGTGGTGAAGACGCCGAACCTGGATGCGCTGATCGCCGATGGCGCGGTCTTCACCAATCACTACACCCAATGCACGCCCTGCGGTCCATCGCGCACCAGCCTGCTGACCGGGCTCTATCTGATGAACCACCGCTCCGGGCGCAACGGCACGCCGCTGGATTCGCGGCACACCAACATCGCGCTCGAAGTGCGCAAGGGCGGCATGGAGCCGACCCTGTTCGGCTACACCGACACCAGCGCCGATCCGCGCGGGCGCGACGCCAACGACCCGGCGCTCAAGACCTATGAAGGTGTGATGCCCGGCTTCAGCGTCGGCTTGCAGGTGCCCGAGCATGCCGCGCCGTGGATCGCGCATCTGAAGCAACGCGGCTACGACATCCAGGGCAGGGACGATGCGTTCAAGCCGCGCCCCGGCTATCAGAAGCCCGCTGATCGCGGATTCCGCTCGATCCCGACCATCTTCAAGGCGGAAGACTGCCAAACAGGGTTCATCGCCGATGCGTTCCTGAACTGGGCGTCGGTCCGCACCAAAGAGAATTGGTTCGCGCATCTGGTGTTCCTGCGGCCGCATCCGCCGATCATCGCGCCGGAGCCCTACAACCTGATGTACCACCCGAAGGACGTGCCGGCACCCCGGCGCAAGGCCGACCCGACGACGGAAGGCGAGCAGCACCCGTTCCTGGCCTACAAGATATCGCGCTTTCGCGGCCGCACCGGCTATGACGAGCACAGTCCGAACGATTTGATCGAGATGGACGATCTCGAGGTCCGCCAGATGCGCGCGACCTATTACGGCATGATGACCCAGGTCGATGATCAGATCGGCCGCGTCATCGCGTTCCTGAAAGAGACTGGGCAGTACGATGACACGCTGATCATCTTCACCTGCGATCATGCGGAAATGCTCGGCGATCACTATGCCTGGGGCAAAGAAGTCTATTTCGACCAATCCTTCCACATCCCGCTGATCGTGCGCGATCCGCGCAAACAGGCGGCCGCAACGCGCGGCAGCAAGTTCGATGCCTTCACCGAGGCGGTGGATGTCATGCCGACCATCCTCGACTGGCTGTCCCTCGAATTGCCGCAGCAATGCGACGGCCGCTCCCTGCTGCCGTTCCTGAAAGGCGCGCCACCCCGGGACTGGCGCCAGGAAGCCCATTGGGAGGCCGATTTCCGCGACATTCCGAACCAGCATCCGGAGAACGCGCTGGGCCTGAATTCGGACCAGTGCTGCTACGCGGTGATTCGCGACCGGCAGTACAAATACGTCCACTTCGCCGCCTTGCCGCCGCTGCTGTTCGATATGCAGGCCGATCCGTGGGAAACCAAAAATCTGGCGGAGGATCCAGCCGCCGCTCCGATCGTGCTGCGCTATGCGCAGAAGATGCTGTCCTGGCGCTTGAGCCATGCGGAGCGCACGCTGACGCATATTCATCTGACCGAGGCCGGGCCGGTCGCGCGCCCACGGCAGCGATGGGGCGCAAAAGCCGCGCAATGATCGGCAAACGCAAAGGCCCGGCATGTGCCGGGCCCGGTATTGCAGGAACGAAGATTTGAGCTAAGCGCCCTGCTTAGGCACCCAACCTAAGCGCTTTGGCGGAAAAGCTGGCGCGCCGGCATCAGATCCGACACGTCGAGCAGGCCCAGCTTGGCATCCTCGATGGCGATGCAGTGCGTGACCGTCTCGCCGTCGTCCGACAGCGGCAGCAGCACCTCGACCAGCTCGCACACGCGCCCGTCCTTCAGCGACGTGTTCACCAGGCCCATGACCGGCCGGCGTTCGTTGCAGATCGTGCGATACACATCCGGCCAGTTGGTGTCGAAATCGCAACCAAAGTCGATCTCGTCGAGATAGCGGTTGGTGAAATCCATGCCGGCATTGGCGACGCAGCGCGTGCCGACCAGCGTGTAGCGCACGCGCCAAGGATTCTGCTCGATCTTGGAAAGTATGACGCAGGGCAGGATGCGCTTCAGCTCCACCGGATCGATGTCGGCCCGCGCCGGCATCAAGCGCTCACCGCGAGTGCGCTGCCAATAGGCGTACAGCTCTCTGCCGATCGACGAGGAAAGCTCCTCGACGCTTGCAATTTCCCGCACGCGCGCCAACCCCTGAACGTTTTTGGTTTGTTGTTCTGAATTCTGAAGTGGCGTGGATGATGCCTATCGGATGCTGCGATGACAACCGAAAAGAGTCGGATTTGCCGATTGAATGCCGAATCAATTTCACAGCTTGATCGATCAGCCGATTGATACCGGTCGTTATCGGAGTCGCGCCGTCACTTTTCCACCAAAGCACAGCCTTTGGTGTGGATATCCTGTGGATGACTTTGCGCGAGTCCCTTCATCGCGCTGGGCTCGCGATCCGACTCCAAGGTGCCTGACCTTGCATATGGTAAATGCGCGGGGGATCTGGAGCGGGCGACGGGATTCGAACCCGCGACCCTCGGCTTGGGAAGCCGATGCTCTACCGCTGAGCTACACCCGCGCTCCGGCCCTTCTTATAGGCCGGCGGCGGCGCTGGGTTCAAGCGGGCGCCGGGTTCAATCGGGGGGCCGCACCGTCACCCGGCTCGACCATAGAGCCGGTCCAAGGCCGCCTTGGCCCGATCCGGGGCGAAGATCGGCAGCGAGCATCTTTTGTCGATGCAGACGAACAAGGCGGCGCGATCCAAGGTCGGATAGGCGACATCGGGATTGGGCAGCGGTCCTTCCCGCGCGTCCAGCCATTCGATGCGGCGGTACGTCGCCGGATAGGTCAGCGCTTCGCGATGCAGCGCCAGCGCCGCCGGGTCGCCCTTGCGCCCGACCACCGTCAGATGCAGCGGCGGAGCGGCCAACTCGGCGTCGGCCGCCAGCAGGCCGGGCCAGAAAGCGGCGCGGTTCGCGGCCGGCGTGCCGGCGAGATAGGCCATGGTGCGCTTCGCCGCATCGCCATAGCGGGCATCGCCGGTGTAATGCGCGAGCGCATTGTAGAACCGCACGGCGCCGGTGTTGTCGTCGAAGTGCTTCATCGGCGTCTGCATGATCCCGATGGCGCCTTCCGGCACCGGCGCCAGGGCAAAACCACCGGCGGCACGATCCTCCAAGGTCGCGACCATGAAATCGGCCGCACGCTGCGCCAGGTTCAGCCACAGGCGATCGGCGGTCACGCGATACAGATCCAAGGTCGCCGTCGCCATCGCCAGATTCGTGGTCATGAAGGGGCCGCCCGCGTCCACGCTGTCATGGCGCCAGCCACCGCCTTCGATCATGCGCTGCGAAATGACCCAGCGCGCCGCGTCCAGGGCCGCCGCCATCCAGCGGCTCTCGCCGGTCGCCTCGTGCAGCGCCACCAAGGCCGAGATGGCCCAGCCCGCCTCCCGCGCATAGAGATTGGTGTCGATCCTGGGTTCGCCCATGGCGCGACGGCCGGCATCGTCCAGCGCGTAAAAGGCCTTGCCCTTGATATCGGCTGAGAGGTCGGCGTCCTGACTCGCATAGAAAGCGCCGCCGGGTGCGCGGAGGTGCGTCAGCATATAGGTCGCGATCCGCTCCGCCGCCGCCTTGAATGCGGGATCGCCCAGCAAGGCGAAGGCGGCCGCATAGATGCGCACGGCGTTGGCCTGCGAGCTCATGATCTTCTCGTAATGCGGCGAATTCCAGGTGCCGTCGTCGGAATATTGATAGATGCCGCCCCACACCGGATCGATGATGGCCCGCGCCTGCAGCAGGGTCTGGCGCGCGCGTTCGGTGGCGATCACATCGCCCGAGGCCGCCCGCGTCAGCATCAGATCGAGCGCGTCGGCCTGCAGGAACTTGTGGCCATTGCCCCAGCCGCCGCGCGCGCTGTCATAGGCCCGCTCCAGCCGGTCGTTCAGAACCTGGATTTGCTGATCGCCGAGCAGCGCCTGGGCCGCCGGCTTGCTCGCCGGCAGTTCCGGGATCGGTTGCGGATCGTCGATCAGCTTCTGCAGCAATTGCGCCATCGCCGTCGGCTCGACATAGCCGCGCTCCTTGTGCAGCTCGCGGCCCGCGGCATCGAACATCACGGTCGCCGGCCAGCCCCAATCCTCGTAGCGCTGCGACAGAGCGGGCTGCGCATCCTGGTCGACTTTCACCGCGACGAAACGCTGGTTGATCAGGGCCACGACTTGCGGATCGCCGTAGGTCGTCGCGTCCATCACGTGGCACCAATGGCACCACACCGCCTCCATATCGAGCAGAACCAGTTTCCCGTCGCGCGCCGCTTCGGCGAAGATCTCCGCCGACCAGCCGCGCCAGGCGATACCGTCGGCCGCGGCGCGGCTCTCCGCACCCGGCGCCAGCCAGCATGAGAGAATGACGAGAATTTTCGCGGCGTACAGGCGCGAGATCGCCATGTCGGCCTCCCTTCGGTCGATCAGATCGAGAGCGCTTTGATCACTTACGGGCGAGCTTTCGGTCCGGATGCAGGCGTGACCTTGGCAGCAAAGGTCGCGCGGCATAGTCTCCCTCCCGCTGCGCGGCGGATCGGGCCCGGCCGGGGCCCGAACAGTTTGGAGACGAATGCGATGGCTGTCGGATCATGGTCGCGGCGCGATGTATTGGCGGCGGGCCTGGCCTTGCCGGCCGGCCTGTCATGGGCCGGGCGGGTTCGCGCGGCGACGGAGGATTGGGAGGCTGTGCTGGCCGCCGCCGCCGGCCAGAATGTGCAGTTCAACGCCTGGGGCGGCGATCAGCGGATCAACGATTATATCGCTTGGGCCGCGGACGAGGTCGCTTCACGCCACGACGTGACGGTGCGTCACGTAAAGCTGGCCGACACGGCGGAAGCGGTCTCGCGCATCGTCGCGGAGAAGGCGGCCGGCCAGGCGAGCGGCGGCAGCGTCGACCTGATCTGGATCAATGGCGAGAATTTCGCCGCGCTGAAATCGCAAGGGCTGCTGTTCGGCCCGTTCACCGAGCGGCTGCCCAACATGCGCTTCGTCGATCCCTATGAGAATCCGACCACGGTCGTCGATTTCACCATCCCGACCGCGGGACTGGAAGCGCCGTGGGGCATGGCGCAGCTCGTCTTCTTCTACGACTCGGCGCGGGTGCCGACGCCGCCGCGCTCGATGGCGGAATTGCGCAGCTGGGCGGCGGATAATCGCGGCCGCTTCGCCTATCCGGCGCCACCCGATTTTCTCGGCACCACGTTCCTGAAGCAGGCTTTCTACGAAACCACCGCCGACCCGATTGCGGCGCTCAGTGCCGCCGATGCGCGCGCGGAGATGGCGATGACTCCGTTGTGGGATTTTCTCGACCGGCTGCATCCGCTGCTGTGGCGCCAGGGGCGGACCTTTCCCAAGACCAGCGCCGACATGCGGCAATTGATGTCGGACGGCGAAGTGGACATCTATTTCGCCTTCAATCCCGGTGACGCTTCCTCGGCCATTGCGCAGGGCTTGCTGCAGGATACGGTGCGGCCTTTCGTGCCCAATGCGGGCAGCATCGGCAACACGCATTTCCTCGCCATTCCCTTCAATGCGGCGGCGAAGGAGGGCGCCTTGGTCCTGGCGGATTTCCTGCTGTCGCCGGACGCCCAGGCGCGCAAGCAGAATGCGGCGATCTGGGGCGATCCGACGGTGCTGTCGCTGTTCCGCCTGTCGCCGGAGGAACGCAAGCTGTTCGACGATCTGCCGCGCGGGCCGGCGACGCCGGCGCCGGACGAATTGGGCCGCCCCTTGCCTGAGCCGCATCCGAGCTGGGTGAAGGCGCTGGAACAGGGCTGGTCGCGGCGTTACGGCACCTGACCGGCCGGCCAAAACTCACCATGATGGCCGGCAGGACCCATGCACGATGGCTCTGGAGGCTCCTTCTACTTCTGCCTTTGACGCCGTTGCTGCTCGGCCTGCTCTTTGTCCTGTTGCCGGCATTCGGCTATTTCCCGGTGCTGGGCGGCCATGCCGTCTCGCTGCTTCCGTGGCGTGAGCTCGCGGCCGAGCCCGGCTTGCGCTCGGCCCTGCGCGCAACTCTGATCTCCGCCTTCGTGGCGACACCGATCGCCCTCGGCCTCGCCATGTTCCTGGCGGCGCGCATTGCCCCGGATGGCAAGGTGCGCAGCGGCTTGCCGCGCCTGGTGGCCGCGGCCTTGTCGTGGCTGCTGGCGACGCCGCACGCGTCCTTTGCCATCGGGCTGGCGTTTCTGCTGGCGCCCTCCGGTTGGCTGGCGCGTCTGGCGGCGTTGATCGTGCCGATCGACCGGCCGCCCGACCTCCTGGTGCTGCGCGATCCGCTCGGCTTGAGCCTGGCCGCGGGGCTCATCCTGAAGGAAACGCCGTTCCTGTTCTTCGCCGCCCTCGCCGCCTTGCGGCAGTTGGCGCCGGGCACAGCGCTGCATCTGGGCGCCTGCCTGGGCTACGCGCCGGGCATGGCCTGGATCAAGCTGGTGGCGCCCAGGCTCTATGGTCTGCTGCGGCTGCCGCTCTATGCGGCGCTGGCCTATGGCCTGTCGGCGGTCGATATGGCGCTGGTTCTGGGGCCCAGCGCGCCGCCGACCCTGGCGGTGCTGGCGCTCGATTTGACGCGCGATCCGGATCTGGCCCGCCGCTTTCCGGCCGCGGCGCTGGCGGTGGCGCATCTGGGGCTGGTGCTGCTCGCGCTGGCCGCGTGGCGCGGCCTGGAGACGCTGCTGGCGCGCCTGCTGCGGCCGCTGCTGGCCGACGGCCGGCGGGAACCGGCCTTGGTGGGCCGCGGTTTTGCCTGGCTCGCCGGCGCCGGCGCTCTCCTGTCCGTGACCCTCGGCGCGCTCGCGGTTCTCGCCTTGCCAATCTGGTCGATCGCCATCGCCTGGCGCTTTCCGGACGCCTGGCCGGTGTGCTGCAGCCTGTCGGCCTGGTCGCGCGCGCTCGGCGGCCTAGCTTGGCCGCTGCTTGACAGCCTTGGCATCGCCGCGACGGTCAGTTTCGGCGCGCTCGTCGCCGCCATCGCCTGGCTGACGCTGGAGCCGAAGCCGGGTCCACGGTCCGGCCAGGCATTGCCTGTCGGCCGAATTGTGGTGGCGCTGCCGCTGCTGGTTTCCGATCTCGCCTTCCTGATGGGGGTGCAGATATTGCTACTTTCCATCGGCATCCTGGGCGGCTGGCTGCCGGTCGCGCTCACCCATTTCCTGTTCGTCTTTCCCTATGTGCTGCTGGCTCTGGCCGGGCCCTGGGCCAGGCTCGATCCGCGCTATGAACGCGCGGCCCGCTGCCTCGGCGCTTCGCGCCTGCGCGCGCTGATGCGGGTGCGTCTGCCGCTGCTGCGGCCGGCCTTGGCCTTTGCCGCGGCGCTGGGCTTCGCGGTCAGCCTGTCGCTCTATCTGCCGACAATGCTGACCGGCGGCGGCCGGATCGCGACCCTGGCGACCGAGGCGATCGCGCTGTCGGCCGGAGGCGACCGGCGCATCACCGGGGTCTATGGCGCCACCCAGGCAGCGCTGATCTGGCTGGGCTTCCTGCTCGCCTGGCTCGCTGCCCGGCGGCATCGCGGCCCGGTGTTGGCATGACGGGGGCTGGCATGACCAGCCTGGAACTTCGCCAGGTGGCGATCCGGCGCGGTGGCGAAGCTTTGTTCGCGCCGCTCAGCCTCGTGGTCATGCCCGGCCGGCCGGTCACGATCATGGGGCCGTCCGGCGCCGGCAAGTCGAGTCTGCTCGCCTGGATGACGGGCATGCTTCCGGACGGGCTTTCGGGCAGCGGCGACGTGCTGCTCGACGGTCGCTCGATCCTGGGCGAGCCGCCGAATCGCCGCCGCCTGGGCATTCTGTTTCAGGACGATCTGCTGTTTCCACACATGAGCGTGGGCGAGAATCTGGGTTTCGCCCTGCCGTCCGCGACGCCAGGGCGCGACCGCCGGGCGCGCATCGCGGCGGCTCTGGAACAGGCAGAACTCGCGGGTTTCATGAATCGGGACCCGGCGACACTGTCCGGCGGAGAGCGGGCCAGGGTGGCGCTGTTGCGAATACTGTTATCGGAGCCCAAGGCTCTATTATTGGATGAGCCGTTTTCGAAGTTGGATTTGTCGCTCAGGGACCGGTTTCGGTCGCTGGTCTTCCAGTCGGCCCGGCATTTGCCGGTGTTATTGGTCAGCCACGACCCGGCTGATGCGCCGCAAGCGGGCCAAATCGTCCAGTTGCAGCCGCATCACAAAGCGACGTGAATTAGTTAATTGCAATTCTTCTGTTTTTGACAGGAACCAAACGCTTTCCTATAGTTTATTCCGTGTCGGCGCGAAGTCGACGTCACTGGGGATGGCACTAAAGCTAAAGCCTGTCATCTTTGGCATTCCGATGATCATCTCAACCAGACGGCTGATGCGGCACTGACCGACATTGGTTGCTGGGCAACAAAGGACAAGCGAGGAGCGAAAATGAAACTTTTAAAGATCCTGGGGGTTGTCGGCGCGCTGGGCGTTCTCGCCGCCTGCACTTCCGACCTGCAACGCATTCGTACGACTGAGCCGAGCGGCGGCACGCCGTTCACTCAGGCGTTGACGAAGGAATATCGCGATCTCGCGGTCTTCGAAGCCGACGAGATGTTCGATTGGCGGGATGCAGGCTACTATGCTCGTCGCGGCCTTGCCGCTGCGGCCGGCGAAGTCGTTCTGCCGGAAGACCCCGTGAACCGCGACCTGCCGGAAGATTCACTGTCCGAGATCAACGACGTCCGCGTCCGCCTGCTGGCGGCGCTCGACGGCGGCGCTCGCGACAACAAGCCGGACGTCGCTGCGCGCGCGCAGAGCCGTTTTGACTGCTGGCTGGAACAGCAGGAAGAGAATTTCCAACTTGATCACATCTCCGCTTGCCGCGACGAACTGCTCGCGGCCTTGGCTGAGATGGAAGCGCCGGCGCAGCCGGTCATGGCTCCAGCTCCGGCGGTCTATCTGGTGCTGTTCGACTTCGACAAGTCGAACATCAACGATGCGGCCCAGGCCGTCATCAACCAGGTGGTCGCGGACTACAACGCGAACAAGTCGACCGCGATCTCGGTCACCGGTCATACCGACCGTTCGGGTTCGGATGCCTATAACGAGAAGCTGTCTGAGCGCCGCTCCGATGCGGTCCGCGAAGCGCTGATCGCGGGCGGCATCCCGGCCGAAGCGATCACCACCGCCTGGAAGGGCGAGGCGGAGAACGCCGTGCCGACCGAGGATGGCGTGAGAGAGCAAGCCAACCGCCGCGCCGAAATCATCATCCAGTAATCGGCCTGGTTGGTTAGTCTACCTAAGTGTTGGCGGCGCCGGAGCGATCCGGCGCCGCTTCTCTTTGCCGGTTGCGCTTCGGCGCCTAGCCGATAGAATCCTCGCCAGACGGCCGCAATTGCGGCTTTGCCGAACCCCTTGATGAATGCTCGCGGCGCAAGCGATGAGCCGCGGCTCACTGGCCAGACATGTATACGCAGACCACCCGTTCGATCACCGTGACGGTGACGCCGACCTACCTCGACGATCAATCCTCGCCCGAGGAGCAGCACTATGTGTGGAAGTATCATGTCCGCATCGAGAATCACGGTGGCGACACGGTGCAGTTGCGCACCCGCTATTGGCGGATCACCGATTCGCTGGGCCGGGTGCAGGAAGTGCGCGGCGCGGGCGTGGTCGGCGAGCAGCCGGTGCTGAAGCCAGGCGACGCTTACGAATATACCAGCGGCACGCCGCTGCCGACCCCATCGGGCATCATGGTCGGCGCCTATCAGATGGAAAGCCAATCCGGCGAGACGTTCGACGTCGATGTGCCGGCCTTCTCGCTCGACAGCCCCTATCAGCCGGTCAAACTCAATTGAGACCGGTTGCGACCTCACGGAAATAGCTAAGGACGACGATGGTGGCGAAATCCAAGAGCTCCAGCGGTGCGAACGCCAAGGCGAGTGCCATCAAGCGGCCGAACCAGGCGCAAGCGGAGGAAGCCGTCCGCACGCTCATCCGCTGGGCCGGCGACGATCCGGCGCGCGAAGGTTTGCGGGGCACGCCCGACCGTGTCGTGCGCGCCTATCGGGAGTTCTTCGGCGGCTATGATCTCGATCCGCTCGCCATCCTCAAGCGCACCTTCGAGGAGACCGACGGCTACGACGAGATGATCGTGCTGAAGGACATGCGCTTCGAGAGCCATTGCGAGCATCATCTGGCGCCGATCATCGGCCGCGCCCACATCGCCTATCTGCCGCACCACCGCGTGGTCGGCATCAGCAAGCTGGCGCGGCTGCTCGATTGCTACGCCAAGCGCCTGCAGATCCAGGAGAAGCTGACGGCGCAGATCGCCAACACGCTGCAGGACGTGCTGCAGCCGCGCGGTGTCGCCGTGGTGATCGACGCCGCCCACCAATGCATGACCACGCGCGGCGTGCACAAGCCCGGCACGTCGATGGTCACCAGCCGCATGCTTGGCGCCTTTCGCACCGACCCGTCGACCCGCCGCGAGTTCCTGGCCATCATCGGCCTGCCGCCGGCGACCGTGGCGTCGAGTTCCTGATTCTTACCCGCCCTGGGGTCCTACGGCATGTCTTGGCCGGATCATCATTCGATCCTCTATGCGCTGGGCACGTTCCTCAGCGGCATCGCCGCCCTGATGCTGCTGCCGGCATTGGCGGACCTTGTCACCGGTCACGCCAATTGGGCGGCGTTCGTCGCCAGCATGGCGGTGACCGGCGCCGCCGGCGGGGCGATGATTCTGGCGTTCCGCACCAAGCGCAAGCCGGTGATCGGCCGGCGCGAGGGGTTCCTGCTCACCACCCTCACATGGGTCGTCGTCTGCCTGTTCTCCGCCCTGCCGCTCATGTTGTCCGACGCAAGGCTGAGCTTCACCGATGCCTTCTTTGAGGCGACGTCGGGGCTGACCACCACCGGCTCCACGGTGATGGTTGGGCTGGATCACGTATCGCACGGCGTGCTGCTGTGGCGGGCGATGCTGCATTGGGTCGGCGGCATCGGCATCATCGTGCTCGCGGTTATGATGCTGCCCTATCTGCGGGTCGGCGGCATGCAGCTGTTCCGCACTGAATCCTCCGACAAGTCCGACAAGATGCGCGCGCGCGCCAGCGAAGTGACCTGGGAGATCTTCTCGATCTACGCGGTGCTGACCCTGCTCTGTGCCATCGCCTTCACCTTGGCCGGCATGCCGCTGTTCGATTCGGTCTGCCATGCCATGGCGGCGTTGGCGACCGGCGGATTCGGCATTAAGGATGCGTCGCTCGGCTACTACAACAGCGCGGTCATCGAGTGGATCGCAACGGGCTTCATGCTGCTGGGCGGCATGACTTTCACCTTGCTGGCGCGCTCGGTCTGGCACGGCGATTGGCGGTCGCTGGCCCGCGATACGCAGACCCGCTGGTTCCTGGGCTACATACTGGCGTTCATCACCGCGATGACCATGTGGCAGATGGGCGTGAATGATCGCGATCTCGAAAGCGCGTTCCGCTCGTCCGCCTTCGTTGTCGTTTCGCTCGGAACCACAACGGGATTCGTGGCGGAGGATTACTCGCTGTGGGGCACGTTCCCGGTCGCTCTGTGCATGATCCTGCTGTTCATCGGCAGTTGCAGCGGGTCGACCGCCGGCGCCATCAAGGTGTTCCGCTTTATCGTCCTCGGCTCCTTCGCCAAATGGCAGATCCGCTCGCTGGTGCATCAGCATCGCGTGCTGTTGCCGACCTACAACGGTGTTCCCGTCACCGACGAGATCGTGCGGTCCGTGGTCAGCTTCGTGGTCCTGTATCTGTTCGCGGCGGCCGCGCTCGGCCTCGGTGTCGCGGCCTTCAACGTCGACATGGTGACGGCATTTTCCGGCGTCGCCCAGGCGCTGGGCAATGTCGGTCCCGGCCTGGGGCCGATCATCGGTCCCGCCGGCAATTACGCGGCATTGCCGGATGGCGCCAAATGGCTGCTGAGCGCGGCCATGCTGCTGGGGCGGCTTGAATTGCTGACGGCGCTGGTGCTGTTCAGCCCGACTTTCTGGCGGGGTTGAGATGCAGAACGCGATCGACATTCTCGAGCGGCTGATCTCCTTCCCGTCGGTCTCGTCGCGGAGCAACCTGACCTTGATCCAGTGGATCCGCGACTATCTGGGCGATCTCGGCGTGCGGGCGACCCTTGTGCCGGCGCCGGACGGCCAGGCGAAGGCCAACCTGTGGGCGAGCATCGGGCCGGATCGACCGGGCGGGATCGTGCTCTCCGGCCACACCGACGTGGTGCCGGTGGAGGATCAGCCCTGGACCAGTGATCCGTTCGAGCTCAGCCGGCGCGACGGCAAGCTCTACGGCCGTGGCACGTCCGACATGAAGGGATTCATCGCGCTCTGCCTGGCGCTGGTGCCTGAAATGCTGGCGCGGCCGCTGAAAACGCCGATTCATTTCGCTTTCTCGTATGACGAGGAGCTGGGCTGCCTCGGCGCGCCGCATCTGATCGCGGAGATCGGCCGGCGCTTCCCGAAACCCAGCCTCGCCATCATCGGCGAGCCGACATCGATGCGCCTCGGCACCCGGCACAAGGGCTGCTATTCGTTCGAGACCGAAGTGACGGGCCGCGACGGCCATTCCAGCCAGACGCACAAGGGCGCCAACGCCATCGTCGCCGCGGCCGAGATCGTCGGCGAACTGCAGCGGATCGCCGAAGACCTGCGCCAGGGTGCGCATCTGGGGCGCGCGCATCTGGATTCGGCGTTCGAGCCGCCTTACCCCACCATCAATATCGGCAAGATCCATGGCGGCACCGCGATCAACATCATCGCGCGCCACTGCGTCGTGCAATGGGACTTCCGCGCGACGCCGGGCGCCGATCCGGCAATCGTGGTCCTGCCGCAACTGGAGCGCTTTGTTGCCGACCAGGTTCTGCCGCGCCTGCATCGGGTGGCGCCGGAAGCGGCGATCGTCACCCGGCCGCGGGTGCGCGTGCCGCCTTTGACCGAGGAAAAGAACGGCGCCGCCGAATCGCTGGTGAAGTTCCTGACCGGCGCCAACGAGACGATCGGCATGGCCTTCGCGACCGAGGCCGGGCAATTTCAGGAAGCGGGGCTGTCGGCCGTCGTCTGCGGCCCCGGCTCGATCGCCCAGGCCCATCAGCCCGATGAATTCATCGAGGTCTCGCAGTTGGAGGCCGGCAACCGGTTCCTGCGCAAGCTGGTCGACTGGGCGCGGGAGAACTGATCGCGCCGCCGCCGGCGCCAAAAGATTCTTCACAAACTATCACCCGGATACATGGGATTTCGCTGACTTAACCACGGCGCGAGCTTGCCGAACGGCAAGGGCCATTCTAGCGTTACACAAAATAATACTAAAAAGCCGTATAACTTTGGCTTCGGGGATTTGCGCTCACCCATCCGCCGCTCGGCGGAAGCTTGGGCATCTCCTCCACCTCAAAATCTCGGGAAGTTGCGCGCGGGGCCGATCGAGCCATCCGCAAGCGCAGCTTGGACATGGCCGACGCAGGTTGGCCAATCAGTCACCGTGCGCAGCACACCGATGTCGCACCGGGCCGAGACAGGAGGGGAAGATGGCTATCAGCAAGGTTTCCTTCACCAAAACGCCGCAAGCAGGCGACGACTACTACTACTGGGACGAAGATGCCTTGCAGCTCGATCCCAATGTCTACGACACCGATACCGGCTATCTGACACTGGATGTCATGGCCAACGATTTGGGCGGCGCCGCGAAAACGCTCTACTCCATCGACGACGGCAACGGCAATCCGCTCGACCCCTCCGATCTGCTGAGTGCCGACGCCTTGATCAATGGCATTTCTGATTGGCAACAAACCGAATCCGGCAATCAAGCAAGAATCAACAATGGCAAAATAGAGTTCGACCTGAGTTTCGAACTGCCAGATGGGGTCAACAGCCTCGCCGAGGGCGAACAGTTTACTGATACGTTCATCTATGCGATTCGGCTCGGCAACGGCACGCTCAGTTGGGCGCATGTGCATATTGAGATCAACGGCGTGAATGACGCGCCCGTGTCGACCGACGATTCGGTGACGACCAGCGAGGACGCGGTGATCGTCCTTGGGCTGAGCGACTTCGGCACTTTCTCCGATGTCGATGGTGATGCGCTGGCGGCGGTGAAAATCACCAGCCTGGCGACCAATGGCGTCCTGGAATATGACACCGTCGGTGACGGCACTGGCTGGACGGCGGTGACGCTGAACCAGGAGATCAGCGCGGCGGACATCACGGCCGGCCAGCTGCGCTTCGTGCCGGACGCCAACGAGAACGGCACTCCCTATGCCGATATCGGCTTCCAGGTCAGCGACGGCATCGAATTCAGTGTCGATGAATACACCCTGACGGTAAACGTGACGGCGGTGAACGATGCGCCGGTGAACACGATCGCGGCCCAGTCGGCGACGGAGGACACGCCCTCGGCGATCACCGGGCTTCAGGTGAGCGACGTCGATGCGGGCTCGGCCGACATCACGGTGACGCTGTCGGTGGCCAGCGGTGCGCTGACGGTCAGGGACGATGTGGTCGGCGGCCTGGCCTTCGGCGATATTGCGGGCAACGGCACGGCCAGCGTGACGCTGACCGGCTCGCAGGCGGAGATCAATCTCACGCTGGCGGCCTTGCTCGGAAATGACACCGATGTTGAAAACGACCTAATGACCGTCGTCGCGATCAGCACGGACGGCGGCGCTACTTGGGTCGAGGATGACAACAATGATGGAATTATTATATCGGATAACGTGACGGTGGACCTGAATACCAATACAGTGACGTATGTCACCGGGGACGTTGCAGTCGACACAGACTCGACCTTCCTGTACCGCGTCGCTGATGCAAATGACAACACCCTCTATGACGAGGGGGAAGTCAAGGTGACGACAATTCCGATCGGCACCGGGCAGACCGTGGACACCATTAATCTCGATCTCACTCCCTATTTTGCAGACTCATCTTCCTACTCCTACATCGATACCAGCGGCGGCGATGACAACGTGACGGGCACTCAGACGACCGTGACTTTCATCGGCGGACAGGGCAACGACACTCTCAATGTCGGAATCTTCGACGCCGACGATAAGGTGGATGGAGGAGCGAATACCACCAATCTGGCTGGAACGAATTTCGGAGACATCCTGATTTTTGATGGCGCGCTCGATCTCACGGCTGTCGGCGTATCCGAGAGGATCGTGGACATTGAAACCCTTAGGATGACCGATCTAGGGGGAGGCGATTCTCTCACCCTGAACGCACAGGATGTGATCGATCTGGGGTCGGGGACGTTCAATCCGTTCGGGACTGCCTTGCAGCAAGAAGATGCGATTCGTGTCGACGGAGATGCGGGCGATGCCCTCAATCTCACCGGCGGGGGCTGGTCGCTCGGTGTGCCGGCGGTCAGCGGAAACGGCGATGCCGTGCCGGCCGGCTACGTCCTCTATGTGCATGACGGTGGCGTCGCCGCCGGCATCCAGGCGGACGCCTATGTTCTGGTGCAGTCGGGCGTGAACGTGGCAATGTCGTAAGCGTCCATCGGTCGCTGTTGATGGAAAGGGCGCCGTCGGGCGCCCTTTCTGCTCAGCCCTCCCCCTCCCCACCCGTGATCAACCGCGCGCCGCGGCGGTAGGTGAGGTAGGACCACAGCCATTGCAGGGCGACGACCAGGCGGCCGCGGAAATCGATCAGGAAAT
>Ga0184637_10001425_pt1 | contig 16223 bp, 14 predicted proteins | sample PLM3_127_b2_FD_133143 | JGI IMG/M metagenome (GOLD analysis project Ga0184637, IMG submission 133143) | Groundwater sediment microbial communities from an aquifer in East River, Colorado, USA - PLM3_127_b2 | ecosystem: Environmental > Terrestrial > Soil > Riparian zone | place: USA: East River...
CACCGACGTTCCCAGAGCCGGCGGCGCCAACGTCTGTTGATGGTTTGCCATTGACATTGATCGTTCCCGCAATCGTTGCATCCCCACTGACCAGCAGCACCACTGGCGTGTTGGTGGCGTTCTTGCGGAACGTCACGGCCACTCCGGTCGGGATGTTGATGCTGGTGTAGTTCAGCACTCCGGAGGGTGGCAGAACCACCTCGGTGTTGACCGTGGGCGCGAGTGCCCCGTCGGCCCCCGAGCTGCCGGAGCTGAACGCCCAGCACGCGATGGGCAGCGCAAGCGCCACGCCGAGTGCAAGGGCGCGGAGTTTTGTAGCAAAGCGCGGAGAGTTCATGCGGTGCTCCTTTCTGGCAGACACATTGCAAACACGGCGATCAACGAAAAGTTCGGCGTTCATGGGGCGACCTCATCAAGGCGGATAGACGGTGAAGGTGTTGGCCGGAACGGCCACGGAGCTGGTGATGCCCGAGCGTGTACGGACGCGGATGACGCGCCCGCCGAGCGGCGCAGCGGATGCGATGAACACGCCGACGGTGATCTGCGAACCGTCGGCCGCGACGATGGGCGACAGGCCGAAGAGCATCCCGCTCGCGGGCTCGGCGAGGACTTCGACGACGTTGCGCAAGTTGCTGCCGCGGATGACGAGCGAGATGGTTTCGCCCTGCCGCGCAAGGATCGTCGCGAGCGAAACGATGTCCGGCACGCCCGGGCCGATGGCGACGGTGGCTTCGGCGCCGGACGCGGACGGGATCGGCGCGCCGCCCGCGCTGAGTTGAACGCCGCGTGCCGTTTGCGGCGCATCGGCCGCGATCGTGATGGCCTGGGTCACGCTGCTGCCATCGGCGGCCACAACAGGCGCGCCGTTGAGGGTGATGCCGGTGGCCGGCCCGAATGCGACGGTGGTGTTCGCGGGCAATCCGGTGCCGCGCACGATGACGTTGCCGCTCTCGCCGGGGTTGAAGCCGAGCGGCTCGACGCTGCCCGCCACCGGACCGACAGCCACGCCGACCAGGGTCGAGTGCAGCCCGACGCTGCTTGGCGCCGGCGGGTCCGTGGCGATCTCGACGCCGACGAGCGACGAGTGCAAAGACTGCGACGTGGCCGGCGGCGTGACGCTGCTCGCCAGCTCGACCCCGACCAGCGGTGACGCGACCGACGGGTAGGTTGTTCCCGGTGTAGCCGACAGCGTGATGGTGTTGGTCGGGCCCGAGACGGTGCTCGACTCACCCGCCGGTGTGACGACGCTGACGACGCGCGGGCCCGTTGCGGCAGCGGCATCGACCACCATCACGACGGTGGCGATATCGCCCGCCGGGTTCACACTCGGCGTATTGCCGGCCACACCCTGAGCCGGAGTCAACTTGATCTGCGTCGCCCCTTGCAGATTGCTGCCGCGCAGGGTGAAGCTGACGCTGTTGCCGACCTGCACGACCAGCGGCTCGATCGACGCGAGCACCGGCATCGGCGCGGTGACGTCGAAGCGCTCGCCACCGGGCACGGCAAACGGCACCGGCGTCGCGCCTGCCAGCAACTGGATCCGGCGCGCACCGAGCGGGGCATCGGCCGCGATGGCGACGCTCACCTGGATGTTGCTACCGTCGCCCGCGACCATCGGCGTGCCGAGCGTGAGGCCGGTGGACGGCGAGATCGAGACGCTGCTGACGCCCGCCAGTTCGCGTCCGGTCAGCATGAGGTTCAGGCTCTGTCCTGTTGCGCCCGTCGTTGGCGCGACGCTGTTGACGATGCTGCCGACGCCGATGCCCACGAGCGACGACACGAGGCCGACGCTCGGATTGGTAGGCGTCGAAGCGCTGGCGAGATCCACGCCCACCGCGGGCGAGGCGAGGTGCGGGAAGGTGTCGCCGACCGTCTCCACCACGCTGAAGGTGTTGGCACTGCTGGGTGTGGTGCCCGAGGTACCGGAAGGCGTGATCACCGTGACGGTGCGCGGGCCCGCGGCAGCGAGCGGCGAGATCTCGATGGCGGTGGTGAGCTCGGTGCCCTGCGCATTGACCACCGGCTGCGTGCCCGCCACGATGCCGGTGCCCGAGAAGCTCAGGCCCTGCGCGTCGAACAGGTTGCGGCCGCGCACGAGGAAGCCGTTGATCGTGGTGCCCGCGGTGCCGAAGAGCGGAACGATCGAGATGATCTCGGGCGTGACGCGAAGCACGTCGAAGCGGTCCGCACCCGGCGTCGCCACGACGAAGCTCTGCCCGCCGGACTGCACGATCACTTTGCGCGCACCGAGCGCGGCATCCGCCGCCACCGTGACGGCGACGCTCGCCTGCGTGCCCCCGGCGTTGACCACCGGCGTGCCGAGCGTGATGCCGTCGGCCGGAGTTGCGGCCACCGTCAAGCCCGCCGGCAGGCCGAAGCCGTTGATGGTGAGCGTGCCGCTGGTGCCGACGATGAAGCCTCGCGGCGAGGTGTCGACCCACAGCGGGCCGAGTGCAATGCCGACCGGCTTGCTGTACAGGCTCGTGGGCGTGGCCGGTGGCGCGGTGCCCGCCGCGAGCTCGACACCGACGATCGCCGTGTACGCGGTGCTGATGCCGCGGAACTCCGCCGTCACGAAGACCGGCACGCCGGCCGCGGCGAGCGCGGGCGCACTCAGCCGAATGACGGTCTGGCCGCCCGCAACGCCTCTGACCTGAAAGATGGCCTGCGTCTGTCCGGCGGGAATGACGGCGCTCGCCGGACTGACGCTCGCGATAGCGGGCTGGTCGGACGAGACCGACACGGTGTGGTCGATGACGTCGGCATGGTCGAGCGTGACCGTGAAGCCGCGCGCCACGTTGTCGGGCGGGATGGCCAGCGGGGTGGGCACCACCGCGAGCACCGGGAGGGTCGGCTGGATGGTGATCGATCGTGTGACCTCGCCCGCGGCATTGCGCAGCACGATGGGCGCCGCGCCGAGCGCGGCGCCGAGGCCTGCCGAGAGGTTGAACGTCAGCCGCGTGGCGGTGCCGGTGACGCCGCTGATCTGCAACTGCGGGTCGGACACGCGGACTTCGATGTTCGAGAGGTTCGTGCCGTTGACGATGACAGCGGCACTGCTGCCGCGTCGCAAGGCAGAAGGCGAGATGTCGGCCACGGTCGGTGGCACAGCCGTACCGCCGCTGCGCACCTCGAGGATGTTGCCCACCGCGTCGTAGACGTACTCGGTGACGCGCCCCTGCCCATCGACCATGCGCACCAGGCGACCGAGCGGGTCGTAGTCGTAGCGCTCCTGCGCGGCGATAGCGCCAAGGCAGGCCAACGCACTGCATGCGATAGCGGCCAGCCAGGAAAAGGCTACACGCAAGCAGCGCGCATCAGCGCGCGAGAACACACTCGATCCGGGCATGCAGTCGATCCCCACCGCGGTGAGCGGTGGTCCTCCCAACGAAAGTTGAAGCGCTTTACTGCGTTGCGCTTTTGTCCTGCCGCTTGTACTACGGGTACTACGACAATGGAAGCTCCTGCGCGGTGCGAGGGCTTCTTTGTTGGGCGCGAGTGGATCATGAGGATTGCGACTTTGTCAACGCAGTTTGCGAATATTTGTCGCGGCCTTGTCGCGATGACGGTGTCGATGCTGTTGTTCATGTATGGGGACTCGGCCGCTGCGCAGAGCGCCGCGTTGCTCGATCTTTCGAGGGCGGCCGAGGTCGCGGCCAGCGATGAGTTGCGCATCCAGATCGCGGTCTCTTCTTCGCCGCAGGCCCGCGAAAAGTTCGCAGCAAGATGGGATGCCCATCCGTCGCTGGCCTGGAACGAGCTGGCGCTCAACGGAATCGAGAAGTACCGTTTGAACCCTTTGCGTGCCGCGCGTTTGCTGGCGCACTTGCACGCAGCTCTTCATGACGCGTGGGTCCAGTGTGCGCAGGCGCAAGCCGGGCCGCGCTGTGTTCGCATCGCCCAGCATGTGGCGGGCGGGCGTGTCATGGAGCACTTCCTGCCCGAGGAGGCACCGGGTCGATTCATGGGGCTGGCGACATCGGCGCTGGCGAGCATGGAGTTGCGTGCAGCAGAGAGCCCAGACCGCGAAGCGCTCGTGCATGGCAAGACGGCTGGCTGGGGTGCCGTGCTGCGCGCATGGGCCGATGGTGCCGACCGCCCGTTGGTGGCACCGCAGCGCCCACCACCGCAGCCCGGTACTTGGCGGCCCACGCCACCGCTGTTCGCCCTCAATCCAGTTGAACAAGGCGCGCCGAGGTGGCGGACGTGGCTGCTGCGCAGCGGGGACGAAGTGATGCCGCCTGCGCCGCTCGCCTATGGATCGCCGCAGTACGTGGCCGAGGTGCGTGAGGTGCTCGACGTGGGGCGCAACCTGAGCGAAGCACGGAAGCGCATCGCCGAGGATTGGAATCTCGACGTGGGGACCGCGACTCCACCCGGAGTCTGGAACCGCCACGCGATGCAGTTCATTCGTGAACACAAACTCGGCTTGGAGTCCGCGACCAAGCTCTTGACCGAGATGAACCTCGCGATGTTCGACGCGATGGTGGCTTGTTGGGCCGCGAAGATGAAGTGGTGGACCGAGCGGCCGATCACCGAAGTGCACGAGCGGTTTGATCGCTCGTTCGTCCCTCACCTCACGACGCCCTCGTTTCCAGGGTACGTCTCGGGGCACGCGTCGGCATCCGGGGCGGCGGCCTATGTGCTCGGCGCGCGCATTCCTGCCATCAAGGAGGCGGTGCTTGCGATGGCCGCAGAGGCCGCGATGTCGCGCCTGTACGGCGGGATTCACCTGCGCAGCGACAACGAGGAGGGGCTGAAGCTCGGGCTCGAGGTCGGCCGGCGCGCGATCGAGCGGCTCGACGCGAAGGATCAGCTCACGAAGAGATAGCTCGCGGCTCCAATCGCGCGGCCGCAAAGCGGTCGCACGGCAACCACCGATGGTCCGTGACCAGGAATGACGATGCCGCTCGAGGAGTTCGTCTGCAGGCTCAGCGTCAAGTCGCCCGAAACGGCATCGAAGACACGCACTTCGTAGTCTGTGCCGGCCCGCGCCATCCAAGAGATCGAGCGCTGCGACGCCGTGGCCCGAGTCGTGAGCGCGGAGACGGGTGCGCAGGCCTTCGAAGGCGTCACGACCACCGTTCTAGAGGCCGGCGCGGCGTGTCGGGCGCCGCACTCGGCTGTGACGGTGAGCGAGACCTTCGTCGGTCGAGAGGCATCGAGCTTCGGCAGATCGGTGGACGTCTGCGCGGTGCGAAGCGTGCGCCTCTCGACAACCGGGCCTTCGGGAACGCGCGCAACGATCTCGACCAGATACGACGTGGCGCCTGCCACCGGTGTCCACGCAAGCTCGGGCAGCGTGTCACGGTAAAGCGCCTGTGACGAAGGGAACGCGGTGGACTCGCAGGCGAACGATCCACCCGACCATAACGCCAGCCAAAGAAAGCCAAGGACATGAAGGGCACTGTGCATCGTCGGCGTGTTGCTCTCTCTGTGGGGTTGAGGTCCGGGCCGGACCCTAAGTCGATCGATCGCAGCGGATATTAAACTCGCGACCCGCACCGCAAACAATGCGCATCACCAGCATCGGCCTGGCGTGCGACTCGGTCGAAGTCAAACAGCGCGGTGCATCGGGGGAGGACGCTCATGGTCAAGAGGCGCGGCTTCACGCTGCTGGAACTGCTGGTGGTCATCGTGATCATCGGCTTGTTGGCCGCCTACGTCGGGCCGCGCTACTTCTCGCAATTGGGCAAGTCCGAACGCAGTACGGCGAAAGCTCAGATCGAGAGCTTCGGCAAGGCGCTCGACGCCTACCGCCTCGACACGGGGCGCTACCCCAGTACCGAACAGGGGCTGAATGCGCTGGTGATCAAGCCGCCCGACGAAGCAAAGTGGAACGGCCCGTATCTGCAGAAGTCCCCTCCGCAGGACCCGTGGGGCAAGGCGTACGTCTACCGCTCGCCCGCCCAGGGCGGCGGTGACTTCGATCTCCTATCGTACGGCCGCGATGGCCAGCCGGGCGGCGAGGCGGAGCAGGCCGACTTGTCATACCGCTGACGCCGGAACGGGCACCGACGTGACTTCCCAAACTCCGATGCAAGAACCTGCCATCGCCCCTCACCGCGCCGATGCGGCCGTGCTGCCGATCCGCTTGCAGGTGCGAGGCGCCGATGGTGCGGTGCGCATGCTGGACATCGCCGCCCCCAATGAAGCCGAGGGGACACGGCGGGCCGCCGCACGCGGCTTCACGGTCCTTGCGATCGTCTCGGCCTCGCCATCGCCCGATGCGCTGTCGGGCCGCACCGCGGTCTTTCCGCTGGTGCTCTTCAGTCAGGAGCTCATGGCGCTCCTGGATGCCGGGCTGAACCTGACGCAAGCCATGGCCACGCTGCGGGCCAAGGAGCGGCGCCCGGCGATCCGCAGCGTGCTGCAACGCGTGGTCCACGCCCTCTCCGAGGGCCGCAACTTCTCCGACGTGCTGGCGCAATCGCCCGAGCACTTTCCCGAGGTGTACGTGGCCACGATCCGCGCCTCGGAGCGCACCGGCGACCTGGGGCCCGCGCTGGCACGTTACGTCGCATACCAACTGCAGTTCGACACGATCCGCAGAAAGCTCGTGTCCGCCTTGATCTATCCGGCCATGCTGCTGGTGGTCGGCGGCTTCGTGACCCTCTTCCTTCTGGGCTACGTGGTGCCGCGCATGTCGGCGGTCTACGAATCCGCGGGGCGCGATGTGCCGTGGCTTTCCAGCGTGCTGCTGGGCATCGGCAAGCTCATCCATCGCAATGGGCCCCTGGTGTTGGCCGCGGTCGTTGCATCGATCGGCGTGGTCGTCGTGACACTGAGTCGCGCTGCGGGACGGCGCTACCTGCTCGAACGGGTTCTGAGCATTCCGTGGCTCGCACGCAAGAGCCTGGAATTCCGGCTGGCGCGCTTCTATCGCGCCGTGAGCCTGCTGCTGAGCGCCGGCATCGCGCTGCCGCGTGCGATGGGCATGGTAGACGGCCTTCTGGGGTCGGCGCATCGCGCGAGCCTTTCGCGGGCGCGCAGCATGGTGGAGCAGGGTCAGAGCCTGTCGGCCGCGCTGCTGGCCGAGCACCTGGCCAGCCCGGTCGCAGAGTCGCTCATCAAGGTGGGCGAACGATCGGGTCAGCTCGCGCCGATGCTGGAACGAACCGCGCGCTTTCACGACGATGAGCTTGCGCGCTGGATCGATTGGGCTTCGCGGCTGCTCGAGCCGTTGCTGATGCTGCTGCTCGGCATCGTGATCGGCGGTATGGTGGTGCTGCTGTACATGCCGATCTTCGAGCTCGCCGGGAGTCTGCAGTGAGTGAGTCGCTCGCCGAAGCGCCGCGCCGCGCTGCCGAGGGCAAGGCGTTGACGTTGACGGCGCAGCTCATCGAATCGGCGCGGCTGCTCGCGCAGCAAACCGGACAGACGATGCCGGCCTGCCTTCAGGTGGTCACCGATGCGCAGCCCGAAGCCGTGATGCGTGAACTGGGGGCGTTGTTCGGCTATGAGGTCTGGGCCATGCCCGCCTTGCAGGCACTGTCGCCGCGCTTCGACGCGATCGGCTTTCCCGACTGTGCGCAACGTGTGCTCGTCGCCGGCGCGACGGGTGACGGCGGCACCTGCCTGGTACTGTCCGACCCCTTCGACGGCATTGCCGAAGACTGGGCGCTGCGCCGCCTCGCTGCTGCTGCCGCCCACGAGGTGCGCGTGGTCGTCGCGCGTGCGGACGATGTGCAGGCCTACCTGCTGCAGCAGGAGCAGCAGCTGCGGGCCATCGACGGGGTGGATGCGCTGGCCGTGGGTGCGGGTGCCGAGGAGGTGGCTGCCGTCATCACCTTGTCGTCGATCGGAGAAGACGAGAACCCGGTCGTCAAGCTTGTGAACTCGACGATCTACGACGCCATCAAGCTGGGCGCCAGCGACATTCACCTGGAATGCGACGCCGGATGCCTGTTCGTGCAGTACCGCATCGACGGCGTGCTGGTGCCCATCACGCAAGTGCAGGGGCAAGACATGGCCGAGCAGGTGATCTCGCGCATCAAGGTCATGGCCGAGCTGGACATCGCCGAGCGGCGGGTTCCGCAGGACGGCCGGTTCAAGGTGCGGGTCACGAACCGGGACATCGACTTTCGCGTGTCGGTGATGCCCAACATCTTCGGCGAAGACGCCGTGCTGCGGCTGCTCGACCGGCAGTCGCTGATCTCGCAGGCGCAGAGCCTGCGACTGGATCATCTGGGCCTGGATGCCGGCTCCATCGAGTCGATCCGCCGGCTCGCCTCCAGGCCGCACGGCATGCTGCTGGTCACCGGCCCCACCGGCTCGGGCAAGACCACGACGCTCTACGCCACGATCACCGAAATCCATACCGGACGCGACAAGATCGTCACCATCGAGGACCCGGTCGAGTACCGGCTGCCGCGCGTCGTGCAGATTCCGGTCAATGAACGCAAGGGCCTGACCTTTGCGCGCGGGCTGCGTTCGATCCTGCGCCACGATCCCGACAAGATCATGGTGGGCGAAATACGCGACGACGAGACAGCGCAGATCGCGGTGCAGGCATCGCTGACCGGGCACCTGGTCTTCACGACGGTGCACGCCAACAGCGTGTTCGACGTGCTGGGGCGCTTTCTGCACATGGGCGTCGATGCCTACAGTTTCGCCTCGGCGCTGAACGGCATCGTCGCGCAGCGGCTGGTGCGCATCAACTGTCCGCACTGCACCGTCGATGCGGCCCCGTCGAGTGAGGAGCTGCACGATGGCGGCGCGTTCGCTGCGCAAGTCGAGGGCTGGAGGTTCAAGGCCGGTCGAGGGTGCGGGCATTGCAGGGGCACCGGTTTCAAGGGGCGGCGTGCCGCCGCCGAAGTGCTCTGCCTGGACGACAGCTTGCGCGAGTTGATCGCGAGCCGTTCACCGATATCGGCGCTGAAGGAGCGTGCGGCGCAAGCAGGCCTCGAGCCGCTGCGCAACGTGGCCCTGGCATGGGTCGCGCGTGGCGAGACGACGCTGGCGGAGGTGAACCGTGTGGCGGGTTGAGGTCTCGTGCGTGATGGTGATCGGAGCCCACGAGGTCGAATGTGCCGAATGGCCGCGTGCGTTTCGCGGCATGCCCTCGCGATCACTGAAGCTGCCCATCGCGACGGACGGAGCCGAGTTGTATGTTGGCCCCCGGCCGCGGGGTACCGCGTCCGCCCCCCGCGGGGGCGAGCAACTGTCTTCGGAGCGGCCGGGCGACAGTTGCTTGCCCGATGCGGCGATGCACCGAGCGGTGAGCGAGATGGCCAGCTCGTTCTTCGCCGAGTCTGCGGCGACGCCCTCGCACTCGTCGCCCAGACGTTTGCGCGTGCTGGTCTGCGACCGTTGGATCGCACTGACCACGGTCCCCTGGAGCCAGCCACTCGTGCGCACGGCGACGCAGGACCGCTTTCTACGCAGCCACCTGGAAGCCGCGGGATTCGAGACGACGGTCGCCGACACGGTTCGGATGGACGAGGAGGCTGCCTTCGGACGGCCGCGGATCGCGGTGGCGTATCCGGCGCTCCTGATGGGGATGCTCGCCGACGCGGCGGCGACCCTGGGGGCGCATCTCGAGTCTGTGCAGCCGCTCGAGGTGGCGGTTGCGCGTCTGGCGCGCTCTCGTGTTGGGCGCTCGGCGCGCGCTCTGGCCATCTTGGATCGCGAACGGCTGCGCTTCATGGACATGGCAGCGGGTGGCCTGACGGCAGGCCAATCACTCGTTGAGCTCGCATTGCTTGCCGACCGATCGAGCTCCATCCAGGCCCTGTGGCGGCGCCAACAACTGCGCGACCCGGCTCTCGGTGAACGCGCGCGACTCCATGCGTTGGACCTGAGAGGCCCGGCATCGGACGCCACACCCCCCGCCAGCAGCGACGTGGCATTCGTCGAGTGGCCGCAGGGTCGCGAGGCCGCGCTGTCGCCGGCGATGCGCGCTGCTCTCGTCGTCGACCCTGGTTCCTCGTTGAATGGCTCGAAGACACCGCCCAAGCGAAGCGCGGCAGGCTGGTTGGTGAGCGCTGCATGCTTGATCCTCGCGGCGATCCTGGGTGCACATGCCCATCGGCTGAGCACTGCTGCGCGCACGCTGGAGCTTGCAGTCGAACGCCAGACGCGCACGCCAACGCTGCCGACACCGCCGAAGTGGACCCGCGAGGATTTGGCGCGCATCCGGGCCGTCAACGCGGCGATTCGGGAAATCAACCTGCCGATTGCTCCGGTGCTGCGGGCCTTGCAACCGCCGCGCGATATCCGCGTGGCCCTGCTCGGCATCGTCGTCGAGCCTGCCGGCGCCGCCGATCGATCGGCGGATGGTGCGAACGCCGCGCTCAAGCTCAATGCCGAATCTGCCAGCGGCGCCGAGATGGCACGCTATGTCGGCTACCTCGCGGAACGTCCGCCGCTGGTGCGTGCCTATCTGGTGAACCACGTGGTCGACGAGACCGATTCCGCACACCCGTATCGCTTCACCGTGGAGGTCGCATGGCGGGAGTGATGTCGGCGTGGCTTCGAACCGTGGCCGCGCGCGTCGCGTGGGGGATCCGTCGCGTGCATCGCCGGGCGGCGCATCGCCTGGGCCTGCCCGGGTTGATGACCGGCGTTGCAGTGGCGTTGCTGCTGTCGTCGCTGTGGGTGCGAGAGTCGCAACACGATCGGTGGATGCGAGCGAGCGACTCCGCCGCACAGCGAAGGGCCTCGCAACAGGCCGAGCCGGCGACCATCGAACCCGATGCGCGTGCGCGCCTGCAGGCATTTGATGACTATCTGGTCGCACATGACGACATCCCGACCGCGCTGCAGGACCTGATCGCGCTGGCTACGCAACATGGCCTGGTGCTCGCGCGCGGGACCTATCGGCCGCAGGCGGAGCCGCAGGGCGGCTACCTGCGCTATCGCATGACGCTTCCGGTGACCGGCCAGGCCGACGCCGTTCATCGCTTCATGATGGCGGCGCTCAGAACGCAACGCACCTTGTCCCTGGAGAGCGTGCAGTTCAAACGCGAGCGCAGTGACACGTCAGTGGTGGAAGCACGCATTCAATGGGCACTGTTGACGCGCTTGCCGCCGGCCGCGTCGTCGAGGATCGCTGGCGCCGGGGGGGCGCAATGAAGGCGCTGCGGTTTGTGCTCGGACTCTCCTTGGCGGCCACCTTGCTGGCTGCCGTTCTTTCGCCTGAAGCGGCAGACGATCTGGTCGCGCCGACCCAGCGCCACTCCGGCGCCACTGAACGCGAGGCAGATTCCCCGCGTGCGAGCCGCGTCTCCATGCCGGACAAGGCGGCGTCTGTCTACGTGCTTGCCATCCGGCCGCGCGGCGCCGACGACGACTCGCCGAGTGCCTTCGGGACAGTGAGTCGCCCGCCCCCGGTGAAGCCCGCGGACGCGGTCGTCGCAGTGGTGACGCCAGAGGCGGCAGCGGCGCTGCCGCAGCCACCCGCTCTGCCCTTTCGTGTGCTCGGCCGCTATGTGGAAGCGGGCGAAGAGACGGTGTTCCTTCAGCATGCCGAGCACAACATCGCAGCGCGCGTCGGCGACGTGCTGAGCGAACACTACAAGGTCGAAAGCGTTTCGGCGGGCGTGCTGACGCTGATCTACCTGCCGCTGAATCAGCGGCAGACGCTCGATCTCGGGGAGACACCGTGAGGAACACGGGATGAGGACGCAACCATGAATCGAGCTCGACAGGTCCCGACGCAACGGGCACGCTGGCCCTCGCGGCTTGCGCAGGCGACGCTCGGCGCGGCCGTCGCGTTGCTGCTGGGATGCGCCGGGCATGCGACCTTTCGCGAGGCCAACGCGCTGCTCGCCGAGGGCCAGACGGACGCCGGGCTCGAGAAGCTGCAGGAAGCGGTTCGCCAGGACCCGAAGAACGTCGAGTACCGGATCGCCCTGATCACGCGCCGAGCGGCTATCGTCAACCGCTTGGTGGCTGCGGGCGACAACGCGCGCCGCGAAGGTCGCATTTCAGACGCCGAGAACGCCTATCAGCGCGCGCTCGCTCACGACCCTCACCAGGCCTCGGCACGGCAGGGCCTGGACGCGCTCGCGACCGACAGACGACACCGGCAACTCGTGGCCGAAGCCGAGGCGGCCTTCAAACCGGGCGTGCCGACGTCGTTCGACATGGCGCTGGATCGGCTGCGGCCCGTGCTGACGGAGAACCCCAACCACAAGGACGCACTCAGGCTCAAAGCGAGCATCGACGAAGCGCGCAGCAAGGAGTTGCGCCCAGACGCGAGGCTCGCGGCGAGCTACCGCAAGCCGGTCACGCTGGAGTTTCGTGACGCACCGCTGAAGGCCGTGTTCGATGTGATCGCCAAGGTGTCGGGCCTCAACTTTTTCTTCGACAAGGACATCCGCGCGGACCTGAAGGCCACGATCCTGGTGAAGAACACATCGATCGAAGACGCGGTTCGGCTGCTGCTCGTCACGAATCAGCTGGAACAGAAAGTCCTCAACGACAACACGATCCTGATCTACCCCGGCACGGCACAAAAGCTCAAGGACTACCAGACCCTCGCGGTGCGAACCTTTCACCTCGCCAATGCCGACGTGAAGGCCGTGTCCACGACGCTGAAGACGATCGTCAAGACCAAGGATCTGGTCATCGACGAGCGTCTCGGGCTCATCATCATGCGCGACACGCCGGCGGCGATCCGCATGGCCGAGCGCATCGTGGCGCTTCAGGACCTGAGCGATCCGGAAGTCATGCTCGATGTCGAGATCTTGGAGGTCAAGCGCTCGCGGCTGTTGGAACTGGGCATCCGCTGGCCGACTCAGTTGACGTTGACCCCATTGCAGGTCGCGAACGCCCCGTTGACGCTGAACGGCCTGCGCCAGCTCAACGGGAACACGGTGCAGGCGGAAGTAGGCAGCCTGTCCATCAACGCCCGCAAGGAAGATCAGGACGGCAACGTGCTCGCCAATCCACGCATCCGGGTGCGCAACAAGGAGAAGGCGAAGATCCTGATCGGAGACCGCGTCCCGGTGATCACGACGACCTCGACCTCCACCGGCTTCGTGTCCGAGTCGGTCAACTACGTGGATGTCGGCTTGAAGCTCGACGTGGAGCCGACCATCTACCTCGACGACGAGGTCGCGATCAAGATCAACCTGGAAGTCTCGAGCCTGGTCCGCGAAGTCATCAGCAAGTCGGGAACTCTTTCGTACCAGATCGGCACACGCGGTGCCAGCACCGTGTTGCGACTGAAGGACGGCGAGACCCAGACCCTGGCCGGGCTGATCAACGACGAGGATCGCTCCACCGCCAACAAGGTACCCGGTGTCGGCGAGTTGCCGGTGCTCGGCCGCCTGTTCGGCAGCCAGAAGGACGACAGCCAGAGCAGTGAGATTCTGCTGTCGATCACGCCGCGCGTGGTGCGCTCGATTCGCCGGCCCGACTTGTTCGCGGCGGAGTTCGAATCGGGCACGGAGAGCAGCATCGGGGCCGACTCCTTGCGCTTGAGCACCGTTGAAAGCCAGACGCAACCCAAGTCGAGCGCGGCGCCTTCGGGGCCGACACCAGCACCCGGCGTCGCTGCGGCCGCGGCGTTGCCCGCCGCCGCGACGCTCAGCCTGAGCTGGCAAGTGCCGGAGGTCGTCAAGGCCGGCGACCGCTTCAGCGCTGTCCTTCACGCGAGCAGCAAACAGAGCCTGAACGGCCTGCCGCTCGCGCTCGGCTTCGATCCGCAAACGCTGCAGGTGACAGCTGTTGAAGAGGGCGACTTCTTCAAGCTCCGCAAGGTGCCGACCAACTTTTCCCAGCGAATCGATGCGGAGCAAGGCAGGATCTTCGTGACACTCGGCCGGCAGAGCGCGGCGAGCGCCGCGGTTGCAGCCGACGAGTCGGGCAGCCTGTTGGTCGTGACCTTCAAGGCATTGAAAGCCGCCGGGGCAACCCGAGTGCAGGTCTTGTCGGCGTCACCTGAACCGAAAGCCACGTTGGCCCTCCCCGTCGAGAAGGCCATCCAAGTCGCGCCGTGAGGACAGACGCCGTCGTGGGCCGAATGTTCGGCTTCAGCTTCATCGAGCTGCTGATAACGCTGGCCATCATGGCGGTGTTGCTGCTCGTGGCCGTGCCGATGGCTCAGGTGGCCGTGCAGCGCCAGCAGGAAAGCGATCTGCGGTCCGCGCTGATCCAGATTCGCGAAGCACTCGACGCCTACAAGAGGGCTGCCGAGCAAGGCCGCATCGCCATGAAGGTGGGCGAATCGGGCTATCCCGCGTCGCTGGATCAACTCGTGGACGGCGTGGACGACCAGCGCAGCCCGACGAGGCAGAAACTGTACTTCTTGCGGCGTCTACCGCGCGACCCCTTTCACCGCGGCCCCGATGTCGAGGCTGCACGGACGTGGGGCTTGAGAAGCTACGCGTCGCCTCCCGCGAATCCAAGTGAAGGCGAAGACGTGTTCGACGTGTACTCGACGTCCGAGAAAACCGGCCTCAATGGCGTGCCGTACCGGACCTGGTGAGGACGAACGATGCATTCGCTCCCACGCCGTGGATTCACGTTGATCGAGGTGCTGATGGTGCTGGCCATCGTCGCCTTGCTGCTGTCGATAGCGCTGCCGCGCTACTTCGGGGCCTTGGACAAGTCCAAGGACGTTGCCTTGCAGGAGAACCTGAAGGTGCTACGGATCAGCCTCGACCGCTTCTTTGCAGACAAGGGCCGTCATCCGGAAACTCTGGACGAGCTGGTCGAGCACAAGTACCTGCGCGCAGTGCCCGTCGACCCGGTGGCCGAGTCGAGCGGGAGCTGGATATTGATACCGTCGCCGGATACGAACGAGCGAGGCATCGTCGATGTGAAGAGCGGTGCTGCGGGCACAGCCATGGACGGACGGGCGTATGGCTCGCTGTAGCGCAGCCGGGCGCCGTCGCAACGAGGCTGGCTTCAGCTTCCTCTGGACCCTGCTGCTTGTCGCGTTCCTCGGTCTTGGCGTGACGATCGGCGTCGAGGTCGACTCGACCTTCGTGCAGCGCGAAAGGGAACGCGAGTTGCTCTCGGTCGGCCGCCAGTTCCGGGCGGCGATCGGACGCTACTACGAGACCACGCTTTCGGCCGGGCGACACGAGTACCCCGTCAGCCTGGATGAGCTGTTGCAGGACAATCGCGCTGCGGGCATCACGCGCCACCTGCGCAAAGTGTTCGTTGATCCCATGACGGGCAAGCCTGAATGGGGCCTGGTGCGTGTCGGCGGTCGGATCGTCGGCGTGCATTCGCTGTCGGACAAGATCCCGATCAAGCAGGACGGCTTCGAACCGGAGGAGTTGAGTTTGCGCAACAAGCGCAAGATCAGCGAATGGGTGTTCGCCTATTCGGGCGAGCGTCAAAAAGCGGGCACACCGGCACGTCCGTCACCAGCCGACAGATCATCTTCGGGGATCAGCGTGGCTCGATAGATCCTGACCTGCGCTGCCTGCAGGACGGCGCGCATCTGCGTCAACTCCGCCGACTTGGCCTGGATGGCGGCATCGCTCAAACGCTCGAGCTGCGCCGCTTGCAGTTCCTGCAGCGGCAGCAAGACTTGAAAGCGGAGCAGTCGAGGGATGGTATGGAACCCCGCGATTGCCTCGCCGCCGCGCACAACGCCGACGGTGATCAAGTCAACGCCTCGGGAGCGCAGACCCATCGCTTCACGCGTGTCCCGATCAACCTCGTTGGCCCACCTGAATCCGCCCTCCATTGCGCAGCACCCGATTCCAACCGCATCATGAAGTTGCAGCGCTTCTTGCAACACTGAGTCCCGAGTGGCGATCGCTTGCGCGATGTTGGCGACTCGAGCTGCCCGGTCTTCGGCTCGCTTGGCGGCCGCCTGGACGGCGTCGAAGTGGATGCCAAAGAAGCTGAGAGCGCAGTCGCGTCCACAGTGAGTCTCGGCACCCTGCTTGGTCCGAATGACGATGCCATGCCAATGCTTCGTGTTGCGACCGTTCAGGCCGCAACGCAGCGCCTTCACCTCGTGCTCAAAGAGCTTGCCGGTCCCACATGGGCGGATATCCGCGATGCGATCGACAAGCTTCGCAGCCTGTCGCGTGCAGCGCGCCGGCAGACGGCGCGCAATACCGTTTCAAAACAGATCAGGCAAGAAGTCCTCCGCATTCAGGTCCGGCTGACCTGGGCTTTGGAAGGGCTGAGCCGTTAGCGAACGAGCGAGCCGGCCCTCGCCCCGATGCCGGCTTGACAAGGTGGCCGCAGCGCTCAACCATCTAGGATTCGATCTAGACCAGAGACAGGTGCTCGGTGCGCCGCAAGCC
>Ga0184637_10001426_pt1 | contig 16201 bp, 14 predicted proteins | sample PLM3_127_b2_FD_133143 | JGI IMG/M metagenome (GOLD analysis project Ga0184637, IMG submission 133143) | Groundwater sediment microbial communities from an aquifer in East River, Colorado, USA - PLM3_127_b2 | ecosystem: Environmental > Terrestrial > Soil > Riparian zone | place: USA: East River...
CCCAGACACCTTCCACCCACAGGTGCACAACCCACCAGCGCCAGTAGGAATCCATCGTCTGGTTCGTGGTCTCGATCATGCCAGGCAGATAGAGGAGGGCAGCGGAGAACAGGCCGAAGAACAGGATAAGGCTGGTGGTGGTGCGCCGCGGACTCCTGAGGAGGGTCATGCCAATGTTGAAGATAAACAGCAGCACATCGACCACCACCAGGTAGTCCAGGGGGCGCGGGATTTCGAGAAACTTGCGGCCTTCCCACCAGTTCACGTGAAAGCCGGCAAGGGCAATCACGGCCACGACGACCAGGCCGGCAAGTTGGATCAGGGCAAGCGCGGGCGAGAATAGTTCTTGTCCCGTCTCGTCAGGAATGATGAAGTAAGCAGCGCCCATAAAGCCGCACAGGAGCCACACGACCAGAAGGTTGTTATGGGTAGCCCTGGCAGTGTTGAACGGAATGTAATCATGCAGGCCGTCATACCCCATATGGGCAAACGCCATGATAAAGCCGTAGACAATTTGTAGGCACAGCAGCAGCATTGCTACCGCAAAAAAATAGTAGGCAACCCTTTGTGATTGGTATTTCATGTGGCTCTCCTTCTCTTCCCCCTTCTTGCTCCCCGTCAAAGCAGCAGGGCCAGAGAGTCGTCAGGGGCGATGGCATAGATTGCTAACGCTGCTTCATCTTTGAGAGGAATGAAGCCAGTTCGACGACGTCAGCCTGGGTGAGTGGTAATTTTGGCATGAGCGTGCCAGGTTTGAGTTGCTGCGGATCGGTGATCCACGCCACGAGGTTGTCATACGCACGGCGGTCGCCGACGCCATCAAGGGCGGGGCCGACAGTGCCGCCCTGCCCTTCCAGGGCGTGGCAGGCAATACACATCTGGTTAAAGATCTTCGGCCGCTCCAGGCTGGCAACGACCTCGCCGGTCGTCGGGGCTGGCACGGCAACGGGGAGCAAGGTCGGTTTGGCGGGAAAGCCATTTAAATCCATGTCGCCAATCCATTGCAGAAAGGCCACCAGCGCCTCAATTTCGGCGTCCGTAAAATTGTATTTGACCATTCTGCGCTGCCCGGGATACATCGCCTGCGGATCGCGTAACATCGCCTTGATGAACTCTGGACCGCGTCGCTCATAGACCTTGGTAAGCTCAGGGGCGTAGTAGGCGCCTTCGCCTAACAGCGTGTGACACCCCATACAGTTGTTACGATCCCACAGGTGCTTGCCGTGCACCACCGGCTCAGTCAGGTTCTGCTGTTTCGTCTGCGCCGGGACGCGTCGTATGGTGTCGATGGTAAGGAGCAGAAACACGGCTGAAAAGCCGATAGTACCCAGGAGAAAGAAGGCCCGTGCGGCTGATTTAGAGAGCATCGTATTCCTCCTTAGAAGTCTGGGTGAGTGCATCATCACTCATCGGGTAGCCCATAGCGGCGGAGCATGCGTGTCAGCGTGCGGGGATGGACACCGAGTAATGTCGCGGCCTGGCCTTTATGGCCATGGGTCTTTTGCAAAGCGACTGTCATCACGTGTCGCGTGACGTCATCAAGGTTCAAGAGTGTTTCAGCAGGGAGGGTGACCTCTTGAGCCGCGGCGAACATCTGGTGCGAGGAGAGGCGAGAGGACGGAGACGCGCTGTCGAGTCCGAGGTCTTCCACATCGATCCAGGCACTCGTGCTGAGTGTCACACCACGTTCGATCACATGGGAGAGTTCTCGCACGTTGCCTGGCCATTCATACTGCTCCAGACAGCGCAGGGCTTGCGGCGTCAAGTGCCGTGGCTCGAGGTGATTGGCAGCCGCATGGCGCTGGAGAAAGGTCTCAGCCAGCAACGCAATATCGTCTCGGTGCTCGCGCAGCGGCGGGACGTGTATGACCATCACGTGCAAACGATAGTATAAATCCTCACGAAAGGTGCCCTGGCGGACAGCGGTTTCAAGATCGCGGTTCGTGGCTGCGACGACACGGACATCGACGGCGACCTCGCGGTCACTGCCGACCGGGCGGATCTGGCGCTGTTCGAGCACACGTAAGAGCTTCGCCTGCATCCCCAGAGGCATCTCGCCGATTTCGTCGAGAAAGAGGGTGCCCCGGGAGGCTTCCAGGAAGAGTCCCCGGCGGGCCATGTCGGCGCCTGTGAACGCGCCGCGTGTATGCCCAAACAGCTCACTTTCGAGCAGCCCCTCCGGCATCGCCGCACAGTTGACGGGCACAAAGGGATGGCGGCGACGCGCACCGTTATAGTGCAACGCCCGGGCGACCAACTCTTTGCCCGTCCCACTGTCGCCCTGAATGAGGACAGTACTGTTGGTGGTGGCGAGCCGTTCGAGGAGGCTAAACAGACGCTGCATCACGGCACTTTTTCCCAGCAGCTGTCCAAACGTGTACCGCTCCTCCACGGCCTGGCGTAAGTGCCGATTTTCCAGACGGAGCGCGCGTTCCGTCAGCGCCTTGTGTACGAGGGCGCCGACCTCGGGCAGTTTCACGGGCTTGGTCACAAAGTGGTACGCCCCGGCTTTGACGGCCTCCACGGCGACGTCAATACTCCCAAAGGCGGTCATAAGTATGACTTGCGTATCGGGCCGGGACGCGTGGATCTCGCGCACGAGCTCCATACCACCCATGCCCGGCATGCGCAGATCGGTCAGTACCACAGCAATATCGTGCTCTTCGAGGATCTGCAAGGCGACTTCGGCACTCGGGGCCGTCGTCGCCTCATACCCTTCGCGGGCGAGATAATTGCGTAACAGCGTGACCATGCCCACTTCATCGTCAACGACGAGGATCTGTGCTTCTGTCATGGTGTCATCCCTACGAGACCGTTGGCCGTTCTGCGCGTCTTGAACTCTGCACCACACTCTTGGTGCCGAGAGGGGCAAAAAGTGTGCCATCCCTCGATGCTTCATCTCTGCGATGTATCATCTGCTCTTGTGGACTTCTTCCCCATATAGAGAGTAACAGAGAAAAGCTCAAGAGGACATTTTGTCATGGTGTGACGCAGCCAAACTGACATATTGTCCTCTCTGGATCCAGAGCTGTTATCTCGCATCGTGTGGCGTTATGGCTCCTCCCCCATGGCTCTGACGGCATCGAGCAGGCGTTGGGGAGCCTGCCGGGCGTCGGTATCGATGGTGAGGGCAGAGACCTGCTCTTCTGCTGTCAGGGGTTCGAGAGCCGCTAATTGTCCGTGTAGGACCGTGAGGTCCGCCTCCGAGGCATCATCCCCTTGGGCGCTGCGCTGGGCCACCCGGCGCCGCAGCGTCTCTGCGTGAGCACGAAACTCCAGGATCGTGAACGGCACGCCGAGCTGTGCCGCCAGGCGACGAAACGCGTCTCGTTGCGCACGCTTCAGGAAGGTCGCATCCACCACCGCGGTAAAACCGGCCTCAACGACGCGTGCGGCTTGCTGCGCCAGATGCGCATAGGTGCGCTGGGTGACGTCAGGGGCATAGAGATTGAGCTCGCCGCGGCCGGTGGACCGCTCCAAAGGTGCCAAACCGAAGAGCCGTTTGCGCTCCACGTCCGAACGGATACGAATGGCGCCGGTGGCATCGACCAACCGCTGGGTGTTATGAGATTTCCCACTGCCGGAGACCCCATGAGTGATCAACAGGCGCGGACGAGACGGTCGCGTATACCGTTGCGCCAGATCGAGATAGCTACCGAACGCTTCTCGCGTGTGCGTCACCTCCTCTGGAGCCAGGTCGCTTTGTCCCAGGCGGATCACGGCCACCTTGGCCCGGACGGTGGCCCGGTATGTGAGATAGAACGGGAGAGGCACCAGCAAGCCATAGTCGCCTGTCGCCTCTAAATAGCCGTTTAAGAACCGGTGCGCCAAGTCGGGCCGCCCGCGGTCTTCCAGATCCATGGTGAGGAATGCCACGTCGCTAGCGACATCGATCCAGCGGAAGTGTTCGTTGAATTCAATGCAGTCGAAGATGACCACATCGTCGTCCAGCAGGATCATGTTGCCCAGATGGAGATCCCCATGGCATTCGCGCACGAAACCGTCTCGCTTGCGGGCCACGAAAATGGGGCGCTGGGCAGCAAACGTGCGCTGACACCACGCCTCGAGATCCCTGGTGTGCGCTTGCCGGACCGGGTCATCGATGGCATCGAACAGGTGCTGAAAATTCTCCTGCACTGGTTGATAGATCGCCCCCGGTGTCCCAAACGGGCTCAGGGGGTCCGCCGTCGCGATGCCGGCATGAAATGCACTGACCTCGTGGGCCAGGTGGTCGATGTGCGCCATGTGCAGCGTGCCCGCCTCTACGAGATGACTGAGCAAGGTGTCCTGGGCGAACTGCACCATTTTCACTGCGTACTCAATGGGTGCGCCCTGGCCGTGCCAACGCGGTCGCTCTGGCGTGCCATACATGGCCACCACGTCGAGGTACAGTTGTGGGGCCAGGCGGCGATTGAGTCGGAGTTCTTCCTGGCAGAAGAAGTGGCGTTTGGCGAGCGTCGAGAAATCGACAAAGCCCAAATTGACGGGCTTTTTGATCTTGTACGCGTATGGGCCGGTCAACACGACCCACGAGATGTGCGTCTGTAGTACCATTATTTCCGTGGTCGGATGCTCGTACACAGAACGATCGGTGAGGCCCTGGATCAGTAAGTTGTGAGCGTCCATCCGCGCGTTACCTCCCAGGATGACGTTCCCCTGTGGGATGACTAATAGTCATCCCACATATCTTGCTTACCCTTGCCGTAGCAACTCCTATGCCATTTCTCTCTGCCCTGTATTGCGGCTGTGTGCGCCGCCTCTCCAAGTGGCTTGGTGGACCGCCACGGCACGAGTCATCCACGCACACCTTGCCCATGTCAGCATGAGCATCTTGTCCTATATGACAGCTTGTCCATCAGGAGGACAGTCTGTGCGCTCATCGGGTCTGCCACCATGCCAGGAGTGCCCCCGAGGTGTTGTACTGGCACAGCCTCACACCCCAACGCGCGGTTGGCATGGCAGTTGCTTACCCTGGGGGAGCAGGCTGAAGTGGCGCTCCTTGGGAGCGCATCACGGCAACCCCGTAGCCGGCGCCGAGGAGAGGACGTATGGCAGAAGCAGCTGGTATTCCGGTGGAGGCTCTGGGGCTCTTCACCGACCTGTATCAATTGACCATGGCTCAGAGCTATCTCGAACATGACAAGAATTGCCCGGCAACGTTTAGTCTCATCGTCCGCAAATATCCCCCCGAGCACTCGTACCTGGTGGCCGCAGGGTTAGCGACGGTCCTGGAGTACCTGGAGCAGGTGCGCTTTTCTCCGGGTGCCTTGACGTATCTGCGGCAGACGGGGCGCTTTAGCGAGGCGTTTTTGGCGTACCTAGCGACATGGCGCTTTCAGGGCGATGTGGTCGCCCTCCCGGAAGGCAGCGTGTTTTTTTGCAACGAGCCGGTGCTCGAAGTCACCGCCCCTATCGTGGATGCCCAGCTGGTGGAAAGTTTTATCGTCAATGCGGTGCATCTCCAAACGCTCATTGCCACGAAAGCGGCGCGCTGTGTGGAAGCGGCGCGTGGGCGCAGTCTCATCGACTTTGCCCTGCGGCGCACCCATGGCACGGATGCGGCCCTCAAAGTCGCCCGGGCCAGTTATCTGGCTGGCTTTGATGCCACCAGCAACGTCCTGGCGGGGCAGGTCTACGGCATCCCCATCAGCGGCACCATGGCGCACTCCTACGTGGAGAGCTTCACAGACGAACTGGAGGCCTTTCGGGCCTTTGCGGTGAGCTATCCGGAGCACACGGTGCTGCTGATCGACACCTACAATACCGTCCTGGGTGCCGTGCGTGCGGCCCTGGTCGGCCAGGAAATGGCCCATCGTGGTCAGCACCTGCGTGGCGTGCGGCTCGATAGCGGCGACATGACCGCCTTGAGTAAGGAGGTGCGCGTGATCCTCGATCAGGCTGGCCTGCCGGACGTGCGCATTGTCGCCAGCGGCAGTTTTGATGAAGACAGTATTGACGCGGCAGTGCGCCATGGGGCCTGCATCGACGCCTTTGGCGTTGGTACCAAAATGGGGGTGGCCGCGGACATGCCGTATTTAGATATGGCCTACAAACTTGTGCAGTACGATGGTCGTCCCGTGATGAAGCTGAGCACGGGGAAGGCCACGCTGGTAGACCAGAAACAGGTCTGGCGCCGGACTGTCGACGGCTCCTACGTGGAAGACATCATTGCCTTGCGGCGCGAACCGGCGCTTCCAGGCGCCGTGCCGCTGTTACAGGGTGTGATGCGGGCTGGCCAGGTGATTCCTCCCGCACCTGATCTGGCCGCGGCGCGCCAGCGGTATGCGACGGACAAGGCCCATCTGGCCGAGGCCTATCGGCGTCTGGAGGGCGGAGCGGTGTATCCGGTACGGGTGAGCGAGGCGCTGGCAACAGTACAACGCGAGGTCGAAACCGCTTTGCGTCATCAGTGTCATGAAGTCCCTGTGATGTTGGCATAAGTAAGGAGACCTACCCATGGACCCTCGTACTCTTGAGACGTATCGGCAGCGGTTGCTGGCACTCCAGCAGCAACTGGTGCAACGCATTTTTGACACGGAAGACACCATGCTTGCCATGGACGCGGATCGTGACATCGAACGCACAGATCGTGTCCAGGAGGAAGCGGACGAGGTGGCGCTCACCGCCCTCGACGAGCAGGGGCGGCGGGAGATGGAGGCGATCGAGGCGGCGCTGGCCCGTATCGATGCTGACACCTATGGGATCTGCGACACCTGTGGCGAGACGATCAGTGCGGCGCGCCTGACGGCCATGCCCATGGCATACCGCTGTGTACCATGTCAGGAACGCCTGGAACACCGAAGCACACCTGCATAGAGGAGCGGCAGGATGGAACTGCATGTCGAAGCCCAACACACCGAGGTTGACCCCACACTCCGGGACTGGATAGGCGCACGCTGCGAGGCGTTGAACACACCACATGCGGACATTGTGCAGGCGCGCGTCGCCCTGGTCAAGCACCCGCGTCACCTGCGGGGGAGTGATGAGGCCCGTGTCGTCTTCACGCTGTCTGGCAAGATCATCAATGTGACCCGCGCCGGGGAGACGCTCGAGGATGCCCTGTACAAAGTGTTCGACGTCCTGGAGCGCGAGCTACACGACTTTCGCAGCCTGCGGCGCGGGGTGAGCAAAGACCCTGGCCCACGTGTACGCGGCCGTATTGTCCGCCTGTTCGTAGACCGTGGCTACGGCTTCATTGCGACCGATACGCACCGCGAGGTCTATTTTCACGCCAATGCGGTACATGGGATGCCCTTTGCAAAGCTCCAGGTCGATACGGTGGTGGATCTGGACATCGAAGCTGGGCACCAAGGACCTCAGGCCACCCGGGTCACACCGCACTGGCCGTAGAAAGCCATGTGGGCATGTGAGCGTGCTACAGCACGCATGCTACGCAGTGATTGGGTATCACCTGTGAGCACATCCTTGCGAGGACATGGGAAATCCACCATACAGCTTCCCATCATGGAAATAAGAAAGGAGGAACTATGCCAGCCTATGAATATTATTGCCGACCGTGTGATCGGGCCTTTATCGTGGTGATGAGTCTGAAAGAGCATGAGACCAAACAGGTGGAGTGCCCACACTGTCATGGCGTACAGGTCGAACAACGGCTGTCAACCTTCATCGCCAAGACCTCAAAGAAAAGCTAGAGCACCAACAGCGGCCGCTCTGTGTCCTGCCAAGCGGCTGCGCTTCGTAGCCACATGCTGCGTCATGGTGCGCCCTCTTCCCACGGGCGAGCGTCGCAGACAGCAAGACGCTCTGACACCCTGTCTGGGCAAGGTGGTCTCCTGAGGAGACCTGGTATCGTGGCCCTGACCTCTCAGGGCAAGCTATGCGTGGCCTCCATATGGCGTTAGTGCACCCCTGTGGGCTCGTCCCTGGTGCGTCGAGCCCACACCGAGTATGGCATCAGGGTAGAGGAGCCCGTGCATGTTTTTTCACCCCCTTGCGCTTGTCATGATGATGATGCTCGTGGTCAGCGTCGTTGTCCTGTTCTTTGTGGTGCAGATTGGCATCATCAGCTATGCCTTTGACAAAATCGGTATCCCCTCAGGGGCCCTGTTCAGCCTGTTACTGCTGTCATGGGTCGGGTCATGGGTGAACATCCCTCTGGCGCGTTTTCCGGCTGAGGCGCCGGTCATGGAGGGGGGCGTGGTGCGGGTGTTTGGCCAGCGGTATGTGATGCCCCAGTGGGGCCAGCGGCGCCAAACAGTGCTCGCGGTCAATATCGGTGGCGCGGTGGTCCCAACGTTACTGTCCCTCTATCTGCTGACGCAGGCTCTCGCGCCCCTGCGCGTGGTCGTGGCGACCGCTGCGGTGACCCTCCTGACCTATCGGTTGGCGCGTCCCGTGGCCGGTGTGGGGATTGTCGTGCCCATGGTGCTGCCACCGCTCAGCGCTGCCCTGGCAGCCCTCCTCCTGGTGCCGCAGCAAGCTCCGTTGGCCGCGTATGTGGCCGGGACTATGGGCACGCTCATCGGCGGCGACCTGCTGCATGTGCGCAAGGTGACCAGGTTAGGCGCACCAGTGGCCTCGATTGGTGGTGCCGGCACGTTTGATGGGGTGTTTCTCACAGGGATTATTGCGGTCCTGCTGGCCTAAGACGGTTACAGCTTCTGTGCGATGGCCCGCTCTCGATACAGCCAACACGGGAGCCTGGGCGTCCCGGTTACTGTCCCCTGCCTCCTGGCGGCGGGCGTCAGCCCAGCACCCGGTGCACGAGGGCGAGCACTAGGCCGACGAGGCCGCCGACCACGGCGCCGTTGAGACGGATGAACTGCAAATCGGCACCGACACGTGCCTCGATCTGCGCAATGAGGGTGGCGGTGTCGAGGGCGTCGAGGTTCTCGCGCACGGTCAGGCCGATGTAATGGTGATGGCGCCGCAGGAGATCGTCGATGGTTGTCCGCACCCACTGATCAATGACTGCCCGTCGTTGCGGCTCCTGGAGCGCGTCCACGATGCCACTCCGCAGTTGCCGCTCAATGAAGGGCGACAGAGAGCCTTCTGGGCTGACGAGATCCTCTTCGAGCTGCTGCCGCAGCTGCATGAGGAGATCCGTGATGATGGGACGCGCGTCGAGACTCTCCAGCAGTGCCTGGCGCAGCTGTTCGACGTGCCCGAGCGTCGTTGTGTCGCCGTTGGCGAGGCGTGCGGCGAAGCGCTCCAATACGTCGAAAAGGGCTCGACGCAGCGGATGATGCGGTTCGATTGCGGCCTGGCGCAGCTCGATTGACGCGTACGCACAGGCGGCCTCGACGATCTTCCGCTGCACAATTGGGCGGCGGAGAAAGAGAGGGACCCACCACTTGCCTCCCTGCCGTAGCGCGTGTGCGGCACGTTCCAACCAGGTACGGACGGTCGCAGCGGCGTCCGGCCGCTCGGCGAAGTTGGCAAGCGCGAGGGCAAGGGTCTGGAAAGCGGTGGCGGCAGGCTCGCTGGCGAGGACACGCGAGAGCCAGCGCCCCGCCGAGGCATCGATCGGGACCTCGCGTAGCCCGCGTTGCAGGGCGCGGTCGAGAAACACCACCACCTCGGCCTCCGTGAGCACGCGGGCCAAGGCGCCGAGTAGATCCCGAAGTGGGGCTGCCAGCCGTTCGCCGTGCGCGGGATCGCGCAGCCACTCGACAACGAATGCGCTCGGCGCAAAGCGTGCCAATTGCGCACTAAGCACGTCGGGCGAGAGCCACTCCTGTTCGACCATGGTCACGATGCCTTCGACAATCCGGTCACGCCGGCGCGGCAGGATCGCTGTGCGCGGGATCGGGAGGCCTAGAGGGTGGCGGAAGAGGGCAGTGACCGCAAACCAATCGGCTATGCCGCCGACCAGCGCCGCATCAAAGCCCGCGGCTGCGAGTTGGAGCCATGCCGCCCCTGCCCATGGCCCAGTCCGCAGTGCCACTCGGCATACTACGGCGCCAGCGACTGCCAGCAGGAGCGACACGGTACCAACGTGACTCCGCCGGGCGTGTCCCGACGCCGGGTGCGAACCGGGCCGTCGCTTATCTGCGTGTCCTGCCTGTGTCTCAGGTGCTCTCCTGCCCATCTTCGCTTTCCACGGCGTGCTGGCCGGCTAGTGCGTCGCCTAACATGCGACGCAGGACTTTACTTCCCAGGAGCGTCTTCGGTAACGCACGACGAAACACCACAACGGCTGGCACCTTGTACGGGGCGAGGTGCTCGTGGCAGTAGGCGCGAATCTCCTCTGCGGTCGTCGATGCGCCCGGCGTAACACTACCCAGGCTTTGGCGACCTCACCTTTCACCGCATCACGCATTTTCGTCACCCCCACCTTAGCCACTGCCGGATGCGTGGCAATGACGTCCTCGATCTCCCGTGGCCAGACTTGATAGCCACTGGTCTTGATCAGATCCGTTTTGCGATCGACGAGGAACAGGTACCCGTCGGCGTCCATGTAGCCGATGTCGCCCGTATACAGCCATAGCCCCCCCGCATCGCGGGTCCGCAACGCCTCGGCCGTTGCGTGCGGCTTCTGCCAATACGACGTCATGAGCTGCGGCGCGCGGAGGACGACCTCCCCGACCTCCCGTGGAGCCAGGGAACGCGCACCACTGTCCAGATCCACGATGTCGATCTCGACATCCGGCAGGGGGAGCCCCACCGAGCCCACTTTCTGCTGTCCACGCACAGGATGACAGACGCAAGCCAGCATGGCTTCGGTTAAGGAATAGCCTTCGACAATCCGTCCCCCTGTCAACGCCTCGAAGCGCTGTTTGGTCTGAGCCGCCAAGGGCGCCGCCCCCGAAAAACAGCTTTTGATGGACTGCAAATCGACCTTGCCGGCCTCGACATCAGGATGGCGCAGGAGGGCCGTGAACAACGCGGGCACCCCAGCGACAAAGGCTGGCCGGACGCGCTGGATGGTCCGCAGGAGATCACGGAGGTTGCGCGGGTCCGGGATGAGCGCCAACGGATTGTGGCCCACCAACGCGACGCTCTGGCCGGCGATATGACCGTAGGCATGGAACAGGGGCAGCGGCAGGAGGACGATATCGCGCCAGTCTTCCCAGACCGGGCGGAGCCAGGCGTGGATCTGCAGCCCGGCAGCGACGAGGCCAGCGTGCAGTCCCACAGCCCCTTTCGGCGTTCCCGTGGTGCCACCGCTCATCAGGATGACGGCTGGGTCGTCAGGGCCAATCGGTACCTTGGGACGCGGCGTATGCCGATACGCCTCGAGCAGCTCCCTGAACCAGAGAGCGTCAGGGACGGGCGGGTGGCGCTGCCCCGCGTGCCATGCGTGTGTCAAAGTGTAGGTGACGCGCAGGAGCGGTGGCAAGTAATCCTGGATGCGCGTGGCGATCACCCGCTTGACCGCGGTATGCGGTTGCACCTCACGCACCCGTGTGGCGAACGGCGTCAGGACCACAACCGTCTCAGCGCCGCAGTCGGTGAGGAGGACCTGCAGTTCATCACTGCTGTATAGGGGATTGAGCGGCACCACGATCGCCCCGACCTTCCACGCACCCAACTCGGCAATGACAAACTGCGGGCAGTTCGGGAGCAAGAGCGCGAGGCGGTCGCCGGGTTTGACTCCCTGATCGAGCAAGGCGGCGGCAAAGGCATCGCTCAACTGCATGAGTTCATCATAGGTCACGCTGCGCCCCTTGAAGAGGAGCGCAGGATGGTCGGGCCGCTGGAGGGCCGTATCGGCCACATAATCTACGAGTGTCTGGTGCGGATAGGGCGCCAGTGTCCTGCGCACCCCCGCATCATAGTGCGCGAACCATGGCTTCCCTTCCATCGACTCCCCCTCTTGCTCTCACAATGCTCGTCGAGACGATCTCTACACATACGAGAGTCATCTGTGGCATCTCTGCTCTTCAGCCTCGCATAGGTGTCCTTCCCTGCTGCAACCTTATGGCAAAACTCATGCCAACATTTTTGCATCCCTCTTGAGACAACGCTCCATCCGATCCAGGGCAACGACCCGGTATGCGGACAGGCTGTCCAGGACAGCCTGTCCATCGAACGGACAACACGTCGGCTGACAATGGCCCCTCTGGCGCTGGCACACACGCTGGCGCATGAGCCCGCTGTGGCACGTGGATTGCTCTCTTTCCTCCTGGGGGTACTGACGCATCAGGCGACGGGAACCCCAGCTCCGGCGTTGAGAGGTCGCACGACCCGAGGCGACTGACGTGCAGGGCATCGACCGGGTGGACCACATGTGCGCGGTCCTCGGTTGAGCACCTGACTAGCTATCGACAAGGAGGGACCAAGCGATGACGACGACCACAGTCTACCCTATTCCAGGGTACCCGACGGTGTATCTCACCACAGACGGTGCCCAGATGACGATCCGTCCCATGGTGCCCGAGGATAAAGATGCCCTGCTAGACTTCTTTCGCAGCATCCCCACGGAGGACCGTTTCTATCTGAAGGAAGATGTGACCGACCCCAAAATTATCGAACGATGGGCCCAGACTCTCGACTACAGCCGGGTGCTACCGCTACTCGCGATCTTGGACGGCAAGATTGCTGGCGATGGCACGCTGCATCACCGCCGCGCTGGGGCCCGCCAGCATGTCGGGGAAGTGCGGGTGGCCGTGGCTCCGGCCTATCGCAACCGCGGGGTTGGCCGGGGTTTGTTGCACAAGCTCGTCGACATTGCGGGCGATAAGGGGCTCAAGCAACTCCTGTTCGAGGTGGTCGCCGATACGGAGCTGGCGGCCAGGCATACTGCCCAGGTATTGGGCTTTGTCCCGGTGGCGGTGCTCCCGGCCCATGTGCGCGACTCCTATGGCAATCCTCACGACCTGATCATCATGGAAAGGCGCTTGCTTGACCCCGGGGTGTCGGCGGATGGCGAAGTCGAGGACTACGTGCCGGTCTTTTAGTGGGCGTAGGCACGCCTGTCGGGGGCACGTCACGCGTCCCGAACCAGGGCCAGGCTTTATCGAGACAGAGGCCCAGCGGGAAGTCCACTTCCACGCCAATGCGGTACACGGCATTCCCTCCTGCTGGGTCGTCTAGGGCATAGCCGCGCCAGCCGAATGCTGTGGGGGGTGGCTTTCGGCAAGATGTTTTGCAATGGTAAACGTAAAGGTGGTGCCAACTCCCGGCGTGGACTGACACTCGACGTCACCACCATGCCGGCGGACCAGTGTCCGCACATACACCAGTCCCATTCCTTCGCCAGCGGCCTCCTGGGAGCCAAGGCGGCGAAACATCTCGAACACTTTGGGGATATCATCCGCCGCAATGCCGCGGCCGTTATCCTGGATGTGAAATGCCACGGTCTCCGGTCCTGCTGCTGCCGTGATGCGCAGTTCCCCCGGACGTCCGGGCACCAGAGCGTTGATGGCATTGCTCAAGAGATTGCTGATAATCTGGGTCATGGCCAGGGAGTCAGCGTGAACCTGCGGTAAGGGAGCAACGATCACGCCCACCTGGCGCTCCCTGAGCTGGTGCGCCAGGGTCTGCAAACACTGCTGGACCAGCGTCTCCACGTCCACCACCTCGTAGTGGAGGGGGCGATGGCCCATCCGGGACAACGTTAACACCGCCTCCAGGAGCTCATTCATCCGGACTACCCCGGCGCGGATGAAGCCCAACGCTTCCGGGATATCGCCCTCCAGAGCCGTGGTGACCGCCGCGCGCTGGGCGTTGTCCAGAGACGGGAGCGCCGTGGGCAGTACCGCCTGGAGCACCTCGCACGCCTGCGCGAGTTCATTGGTAAACCCCTGCACATTGATGAGCGGCGCACGCAGGTCATGGGAGACCACGTCGGCGAAGCGTTTGATCTCTTCGTATGCTGTCGCCAGGGTGGTGGTGCGTTCCAGGACACGCTGTTCCAGCTCGTCGTGTGCCGCCTGTAAGGCCTCCGCCGCCTGCTTGCGGGCGGTGATGTCACTCAGTGCCGTGAGGCACTGGCGGGCCGGCCCTGCCTCCCCAGCGATGGCGCAGCTTTCGAGGTGCGCCACGCATACCGTCCCGTCTGGGCGCTGGAGACGGAGGTCGCAGGTCTGCGCGGTGTGCGTCTCGAACACCCGGCGGCGGTGGAAATAGAAGGTATCCTGGTCGTCTCGGGCAATACGGTGAGCCAGCGGGATGCCCACGAGCATGCTCCTGGGGACGCCCGACAGCGTTGTCGCCGTCAGGTTGGCCTCCAGGATCGTCCCCCTGGCGTCTAACGTCACATAGCCAACCGGCGCAAAATCGTACAGCGCCGCGTACTTATCATGTGCGGCTGTGATCTCGATCTGGCGCTGGCGGAGTTCCTCATTCTGGATTGCTAACTCGGCCTGATGCAACTGGAGCTCGTAGAGCAACCGCTGCGGGTCTCCCTCAGGAGATTCGATCACCCCTGGAGGCGTCTGCTGGAGGGCTGCTTCCGCCCGTTGGCGGAGCGCATGCAGGGTGGCAGGATAGCCAGATCTAGACTGTCTCATGCTGCCTTTCTCCCTTCCGGATATCTGCCCCCCGTACGACACGGAGACCGGGCGCGGCACGGACTGTTTCTAGTGGGGCAGATAGGTGGCTATGGTGACCATGCCCAGCAGCTCGCCGTGCTCATTGGCCAGTGGGAACACAGTCAAGCGCACCGGTCGGCGTTTACGGTCTGCAGTTCCTCGTTGAGCGATTGCAACTCCTCGCGCGAGGTTTTGAGTTCTTCGTTGGTGCTTTGCATCTCTTCATTGGTCGACTGTAACTCCTCAATGGCCAACGTACGCTCTTCGTTGGCGGCTTCCAGCTCCTCAATCGTGCCTTGTAGCGATTCGCGCGTCTCCTGCAATTCCCGCTCCAGGTCCACCAGGCGACGCCTACCCCGGCGCCGCGCCGCCTGCTGCCCCGGGGCCACGGCGAGAGAGGGGTGGACCGTTGCCGGCCGGAAGGTAACCAGCAGCAGCCCCTGGAGAGACCCCGGCTCAGGAACCTGTTCGATGAGCACATCCGTGAGGATGGTCTCCCCATTGGTCTTGACCCCGACCCCGGAGCGGATGCCAGGCGCCTTTTGGGCCAGAGCCGCCTGGATTGCCGGCGTCAGGACCTGGTCCAGTCCCTCGCGGGCCATCCTGAAAATATTCAGACTCGGCTGACCTCGTGGCGGTTCCAGATAGGCACCGGTCCGCCCGTGAAAATGGACGATATCACCCTGGGCGGTGATCAGCACACTCGGGGGGCAAAGCGCTGTGCCAGGTAGGCTTCGGCCCAGCTGGTGCGCGTGCCGAGTGGCGCTGGTTCGCCAGGGCTAGGGTGTGGGTAGGTGGCGGGGGAGAACGGCACCGCCGCATGCTCTGACAGCGGATAGGGGAGGAGCACCGCATCATTGCGGGCGAAGATCTTCCATGGCCCATTGAGCATGGTGAACAGCTCCCCCAGGTTCCCGATGGTCTCGGAAGTGCCAAGAGACAGCACGCCACCCGAGCGCAAGGCGTAATGAAACAGGCTCAGAAGTTGATGCTGCGCGTTGGTACCCAGATAGATCAGCAGATTCCGACAGGAGAGCAGGTCCACATGGGTAAACGGCGGGTCCGTCAGGAGATTGTGCCTCGCGAAGATCACCATATCCCGCAGCTCTTTGCTGATGCGGTATGCCGCATCTTCGTGCGTGCAATACCGTTGCAAACGTTCCGGGGTCACATCGGCCGCAATGCCCTCCGGATACAGCCCGCGCCGAGCGATATCGATGGCCTGGGCATCCAGATCCGTGGCGAAAATCTGCACGGCACATGGCTTGCGCAACTGCCCCAGGCACTCGTGGAGGACAATGGCCAGGGAATAGGCTTCCTCGCCCGTAGAGCACCCCGCCACCCACACCCGCACTGGTTCGCCGTCCCTTTTGTTGGCCAGCAACGCCGGGAGCACGGTGGAGGCGAGCACCGTAAACGCCTCAGGGTCCCGAAAGAAAGTCGTCACCCCAATGAGCAGTTCCTGGAACAGGGTGTCGAGTTCCTCGGGATGCTCCCGCAAGTAGCGCAGGTAGTGGTCGGGCTGGGTAATCTGGTGCAGAGTCAGGCGCCGTTCAATCCGCCGGTGAATGGTACTCATTTTATAGTCCGCAAAGCTGTGCCCGGTGTGGCTATGGATGAGCGACAAAATCTCTTGCAGCACTTCGGGGGAGATGACGAGGGTTGCTGGCGCTGTCGTGCTCCGAGTCAGATAGGGCCCGCGCACATACGTGAGCAGCGCTGCGGGCATCTGATCGGGGGCCAGGACATAATCGACCAGCCCC
>Ga0184637_10001427_pt1 | contig 16199 bp, 13 predicted proteins | sample PLM3_127_b2_FD_133143 | JGI IMG/M metagenome (GOLD analysis project Ga0184637, IMG submission 133143) | Groundwater sediment microbial communities from an aquifer in East River, Colorado, USA - PLM3_127_b2 | ecosystem: Environmental > Terrestrial > Soil > Riparian zone | place: USA: East River...
AGCTGCGCGCGCGCAACCGCGATCTCTCCCCCGGCGCGGCGCTGCGGATCGCCGAGATCGCGCGCAAGGTGCACCCGGAGACCGCGATCGAGGCTGCGCAGCGCGCTCTGCGCAGCGACTCGCTCGACGCCGGCAAGCGCGCGCGCATCGAAGCGATGATCCGCGACCTCGAGGGCGATCCGGCGCAGCTCGAGGATCTCGATCTCGAGCCGCTGCCGCCGCTGCCGCGCCTCGTGCCGATCCCCGAGCCGACGTCGCGCGGAGTCGTAACGGCGCGCGTCGACGCCGAGCCCAGCGACTTCGGCGAGGCCAGCGATCTCGGCAGCGCCGACGACCCGCGCGCGATCCGCCTCGATCCCGACGAGGAGCTCGCGGCGGATCCGGAGAGCGCCGACCCACTCGCCGACCTGGACGGGTTCGCGCTCGATCCGGAGGAGGCGGCGGCGCTCGACGGCGCCCCCCGCTTCACGTCGTGCAAGGTGATCGAGGTCGTGCCGCGCGGCGTGGACGATGTCGCGCTGCGCATGGCACTGTCGGACGGCTCAGAGTCGACGCTCCCGCTCGCGCGGGTGCAGGCTGTCGCGTTGGTCGCGGTGCGCGAGCTCGGAGCGGTGCCGGTGCTGGTGCTCGACCTGCTGCTCAACTGGAACGACGCGGGAGACGAGCCGCTCAAGATCGCCCGCGCGCGCAGCGACCGCTTCGATCCGCTGCGCGAGCTGGCCGCGACCGTGTGCGCGCGCAGCGGTGCGGTCGAGCTGGCCGCGCCCGCCGGCGGCGATCCGGTCCGCGTCTTCGACACGCTCGCCGACTACCAGCGCGAGGTGCTGCGACTCGGATGCGAAAGCAAGGAGGGAAAGTATTAGTTGTTCACTATTCCGCGGCGGGAAGCGGAAAATAGATCTGTCACCTTTTCTAGGGACAGCGCACCGGCGCACCGGTGCCGATCGCGTCGAGACGACCGCGCAGCGCGACGCGCAGTGCGCCGTCGCGTCCGGTCCAGGCCAACGGCACCGCGCGCTCGGCCAGCCGCCGGCGCACGTCCGGATGCGGCATGCCGAAGCGCCCGCGGCAAGGCGCGGACGCGATCGCGAGCTGCGGCGCGACCGCGGCGAGGAACGCGGCGGAGCTCGAGCTCCGGCTGCCGTGATGCGGCAACAGCAGCACGTCGGCGCGCGGGTCGGTCTCGAGCGAGAGCAGCTGCATTTCGGCCAGCGCGTCGATATCTCCCGGGAGCAGCACGCGATGCCCGCCCGGCAGCGCGATCCGCACCACCAGCGAGCGGGCGTTGTCCGATCCGCGGCCCGCGCGTGGCGGCCAGAGTGGCTCGACGCGGAGGTCGCCGATCTCGCGCCGCGGACTGCCGCGACCCGCCTCGCGCACCGCGGTGCCGGCCGCGCGCGCGGTGGCGACCACGCGGGCGAAATCTGGATCTGCGAGCGCGCCCCACGGCAGCCACAGCTCGGTCACCGGCAGTGCGCGGAGAACGGCGGGCAGCCCACCGCGGTGATCGAGGTCGGCATGGGTTGCGATCAATAAATCGACGCGCTCGACGCCTAGCGCGCGCAGCGCCGGGACGACGCGCCGCTCGCCGGCATCCCAGTCGTCGCGAGCCGGGCCCGCGTCGACCAGCACGGCTCCACGGCGTCCCTGCACGAGCGCGGCATCGCCCTGCCCGACGTCGAACACCACCAGCCGCGGTGGAGCAGGATGCACCGAGGCGGCGGGCGCCCCGGCGAGCACGCCGGCCAGCGCGATCGCCACCGCGACGCGCACGGCGGTCGACTGCGCGGCGAGCCCGGCACCGGCGATCGCCAGCATCGCCAACCACCACGCGAACGGCGGCGGCGATCGATCGAGCCCGGGCAGCTCGCGCGCGAGCGTCCCGAGCGCTGTCACCGTCGCCGCCGCCAGCGCGCCCGCGGCCCGCACGACCACGTCGGCGCGCGGCACGTCCAGCGCCGCCGCGATCGCAGCGAGCAGCGCCGCCGGCAGCACCGCGCCGCCGAGCCACGGCAGCGCGATCCAGTTCGCGGCGAGCGCGATCCCCGCCACGCCGCCTCCGTGCCACGCGACGATCGGCGCGGTCGCGACGATCGCTGTCGCGCTGTGGCGCAGCGCGATCGCCCCGAACCGCGCTCGCGCCCCGTCGCGGCGCCGCGCCGCCCAAACGAACGCGGCCACCGCCGCAAACGAGAGCTGGGCGCCGGGCTGGAACAGCGCGTCGGGCTCTTCGGCGAGGATCCACAGCGCCGCCGCGCCGAGCGCCGCGCCGGCGAGCTGGGGCCGCCCGCGCAGCACCGCCAGCGCCGCGGCGAGCACGATCAGCAGCGATCGGCGCAGCGGCACGCCCCAGCCCGCCAGCGCGGCATAGCCGAGTGCGATGCCGGTGGCGGGCAGCAGCGCGAGGCGCCGCGTGTCCCAGCGCGCCGCGAGCGCAGCGGAGCGACCGAGCGCCAGGCGGGCGAGCGCATAGCTCGCGGCGGCGACCCAGGTCAAGTGCAACCCCGACACCGACAGCGCGTGCTCCAGCCCGAGCCGGTGGAACACCTCGCGGTCCGCCGGCGCGAGCGCTTCGGCATCGCCGAGCGCCAGCCCGCGCAACAGCCCCGCCCCGTCGCCGCCGGCCGCGAGCGACACCGCGACCCGACCGCGCAGCCGGTGCAGCCTCGTCCGCACCCGCGGCTCCGTCGAGTGATGCGCCGCGGCCAGCGACGGATGCGGCAGCGACCCGCCGACCGCGAGCCCGGCCCGCCACAGCCGGCGCAGCGGGTCGCGGTCGCCCGGATTGCGCGCCCAGCGCAGCGGCGCGACTCGCAGCCGCGCGCGCAGCCGATCGCCCGGCAGCCACGGGTCCAGCTCGTCGGGCCGGGTTGCGAACACGCGCAGCCGGTGGACGCCGCCGGCGCCGCGCACCGCCTCGAGCTCGATCCAGCGCGGCGCGAGCGCGGCGGATCGCCGCGCGACGACGCCCTCGACGACGACCTCGCGCGGCTCACCAGCCGCGGCGGCGCGCGCCTCGGCCAGCCGCGCCGCCTGAGCGTGCAGACCGATCGCGAGCGACAGCAGCACGGCGGCCGGCGCGCGCGAGCGGCGCCACAGGCCGAGCAGCAGTCCGGCAGCGGCGGGCACCCCGGCCACCCAACGAGGCGCGTCGCAGCCGTCCGCGATCGCAATCCCGAGCGCCATCCCGGCCGCGAGCCAGGTGAGCACTGGGCCGCACCTCCCGGGACCGGGGAAGGGGACCCTAGTGCAGCGTCCGGGCCGGCTCCACCGCGGTCTGCTCGCGCAGGCGCGAGAGGTACGCGGTCAAGAGCCGCAGCCCCTCATCCAGTTTCTTCAGTTCGGCGGCGAAGTCTTCGAGCATGCGATGCAGCTCGGGGGAGCGCGGCGTCGGCGGCTGGCCCGCCCGCCGGCCCAGGATCACGCCCTCGAGCAGCGCCCGGACCTCTCGCTCGGGCAGCTCCCGGGCGAGTCCGAGCAGCCGCTCGGCCAGCGAACCGGCGTCGGCGGGCGCGAGCCCGAGACGCTCCAGCTCACCGCGCAAGGCCTCCTCGGTCGAGGGGGATCCGGCGAGGGCGGTCGCGAGCGGCTTGCGGCGCATACCGCTCGCGTTCGCAAGATCGATGCCACGCCCCACGCGTTCACGTCCATCGCGCCAAGCAGCGGTCGTTACTCACGTTTCTCTGTGCTGGGCGGATCGGGCCCACCCTCCCCGGTCGCCCGCGGGAGGAACCGCGGGACCGTCTTGGGAACGCGATTTCCATCGAGAAGCGCGCACGCAGCGCGGTCAGCGCTGCTCGGCCGCGAGCGCGGCGAAGAAGCCAGCGATCGTCCGCGCGTCGCGGCTCGACACCCCGGGCACGGTGGCCAGCGCGTCGACCGATGCCTCCCGCACCGCGCGCAGCGAGCCGAGCTGCTTGAGCAGCGCGCGGCGCTTGCTCGGGCCGATCCCCGGCAGCTCCTCGAGGATCGACGCGAAGTTCTGCTTCGAGCGCAGTCGCCGCTGGAAATCGAGCGCGAAGCGGTGCGACTCGTCGCGCACCCTCTGCAGCAGCAGCAGGCCGCGCGAGCTGGGCGACAGCCATAGCGGGTCCTTGCGGCCGGGCAGGAACACGCGTTCGGCCTTGAGGCCGCCCGAGCGACGGACCCGCCCGCCTGCTGGTCTTCGCTCGGCTTCGCCTCGCTGCGCGCGACTCGAGGGCCTCTCCGCGTCGCGCTCCTTCGCGAGCGAGGCCGCATCCACGGCCAGCCCGGCGTCGGCGAGCGCCGCGCTCACCACGGCGAGCTGGCCCTTGCCGCCGTCGATCAGCAAGAGATCCGGTAGCGGCTCGCGATCGGCCCGGGCGAGCCGGCGCGAGATCACCTCGCGCAGGCACGCGTAGTCGTCGTCGGGCGCCGCCTCGCGGATCCGGTAGCGCCGGTAGTCGGCCGTGACGGGTGCGCCATCCTCGAACACGACGCGGCTGCCGACGGTGAGCGTGCCGTGCAGCGTCGAGATGTCGTAGCCCTCGATCCGGCGCGGCAGACCGGCGAGCGCGAGCCGCACGCGCAGCTCCTCGAGCGCCGACGCGACGCTTTCCTGCGCCTCCATCCGCCGCGCGAGACCCAGCTCCGCGTTCGAGTGCGCCATCGCGACCAGCTCGCGCAGCGCGCCGCGCTGCGGCACCCGCACTGCGACGCGGCTCTCCGCGCGATCGCTGAGCCAGCCCTCGAGCGCGCCGTCGTCGTCGAGCGGCGCCGGCGAGAGCACCTCGGACGGAATCAGCCGCCCGGTGCCGACCGCGTAATACTGGGCGAGGAACGAGCTCATCACATCGCCATCATCGAGCGCCACCGCGTCGAGCGGATAGCCCTGGGCGCCGATCACCCTCCCCTCGCGCACCTGGAGCACGTGGACCTCGACGTCGCCACCGCGCCGCGCCAGGCCGAACACGTCGCGGTCGGCGCGGCGCACGCCGACGATCTGCTGCCGCTCGACGGTGCGCTCCACCGCGCCGATCCGGTCGCGCAGCCGCGCGGCCTCCTCGAAGCGCTCCGCCTCGGCCGCGCGCGCCATCCGCCCGCGCAGCTCGTTGACCAGCTCCTCGGAGCGCCCGCGCAGGAACAGCGCGGTGCCGCTCACCAGATCGGCATAGCTCGCGGTGTCGACCCGGCCGCAGCACGGGGCGAGGCAGCGCTTCATCTCGTACTCGATGCAGGGCCGGCCGCGCCGCGCGTAGTCTTTGAAGGTGCCCTCGCTGCACGAGCGCAGCGGGAAGATCCGGCGCAGATTCGAGAGCGCCTCGTGCATCGCCACGCTCGATGTATACGGCCCGAAGTAGTCGGCACCGTCGTCCGCGAACCTGCGCACCTCGCGCAGCCGCGGCCAGGTCTCGCGCGCGTCCAGGCGCAGCGCGAGATACTGCTTGTCATCGCGCAGGCGGACATTGAACGGCGGCTTGTGGCGCTTGATCAGCTCGTTCTCGAGCAACAGCGCGTCCTTCACGCTCGGCGTCACGACGACATCCACGTCGCGGGCGCGGTCGAGCAGCGCCGGGATCCGGATCCGGCCGTCGCCGCCGCCGACGTACTGCTTCACCCGGCTGCGCAGGTTCTGCGCCTTGCCGACGTAGAGCACGCTCCCGCGCGCGCTCTTGAACAGGTAGACCCCGGGCCCGGTCGGCAGGCCGTCGGCGCGCGCAGCCAGCGACATCTCCGGGTCCACTTGCACTCAGCCCAGCCGCAGGCGTTCGCCTTCGAGCGCGCGGATCCGGTCGCGCAGCTCGGCGGCGCGCTCGAAGTCGAGCCCCTTGGCAGCCTCGCGCATCTCCCGGCGCAGGCTCTCGATCCAGCGCGGCAGCTCGTGGGCGGGGATCCGATCCGCCGCGTCGCGGTCGGCCGGCACTGTCACGTAGTCCTGCTCCCAGATCGACTCGCGGATGCTCGTGATCCGCTTGGAGATCGTGCGCGGCGTGATGCCGTGCTGCACGTTGTAGGCCGCTTGGATCTCGCGGCGCCGGTTCGTCTCGCCGAGCGTGGCGCGGATCGAGTCGGTCTCCTTGTCGGCGTAGAGGAGGACCTTCCCGTTCACGTTGCGCGCGGCCCGGCCGATCGTCTGGATCAGCGAGCGCGTCGAGCGCAGGAAGCCCTCCTTGTCCGCATCGAGGATCGCCACCAGCGCGACCTCGGGGATGTCCAGCCCCTCGCGCAGCAGGTTGATTCCGACCAGCACGTCGAACTTCCCCTCGCGCAGCTCGCGAATGATGTCCATCCGCTCGAGCGTCTGCACTTCGCTGTGCAGGTAGCGGACCGCAACGCCGAGCTCGGCGTAGTAGTTGGTGAGCTCCTCGGCCATCCGCTTGGTCAGCGTGGTGACGAGGACGCGTTCGCCAGCGGCGGCGCGCGCACGGATCTCCTCCAACAGATCGTCCACCTGCCCGGTCGCGGGCCGGATCTCCACCGCCGGGTCGACGAGGCCGGTCGGCCGGATGATCTGCTCCACCACCACCCCGCCCGACCGCTCCAGCTCGTACTCGGCCGGCGTGGCCGACACGTAGATGCGCTGTGGCGCGCGCCCCTCCCACTCGTCGAAGCGCAGCGGCCGGTTGTCGAGCGCCGACGGCAGGCGCCAGCCGTACTCGACCAGCGTCTCCTTGCGCGCGCGGTCGCCGCGGAACATGCCGCCGATCTGGGGCACGCTGATGTGGCTCTCGTCGAGTACGACCAGCAGGTCGTCGGGGAAGTAGTCGTAGAGCGTGTAGGGCGTCTGGCCGGCGTCGCGGCCGTCGAGCCAACGCGAATAGTTCTCGACGCCGTGGCAGAAGCCCATCTCCTCGAGCATCTCCAGGTCGTAGAGCGTGCGCTGTTCCAGGCGCTGCGCTTCGAGCAGCCGGTTCGCCGCGCGAAAGTGGGCGAGCCGCTCTTGCAGCTCGACGCGGATCCCGGCGATCGCTCGCTGGAGCGTCGCGTCGGTCGCCACGTAGTGGCTGGCCGGATAGACCATCGCCTTCTTCGGGCGCGACAGCACGACGCCGCGCAGCGGATCGATCTCCGCCAGGCTCTCGATCTCGTCCCCGAAGAACTCGATGCGCAGCGCGCGCTCCGCCTCGTACTGCGGGAACACCTCCACCACGTCGCCGCGCACCCGGAACGTGCCGCGATGGAAGTCCATGTCGTTGCGCTCGTAGAGCATGTCGACCAGGTGGCGCAGCAGCTCGTCGCGCACGCACGGGCGCCCCTGCTCCAGGTAGGCGTGCATCGAGCCGTAGTGCTCGGGCGCGCCGAGCCCGTAGATCGCCGAAACGCTCGCCACGACCAGCACGTCGCGGCGCGTCAGCAGCGAGTGAGTGGTCGAGTGGCGAAGCTTGTCGATCTCGTCGTTGATCGAGGAATCCTTCTCGATGTAGGTGTCGGTCGATGGGATGTAGGCTTCGGGCTGGTAGTAGTCGTAATAGGAGACGAAGTACTCGACCGCGTTGTCCGGAAAGAGGCCCTTGAACTCGGCGTAGAGCTGCGCGGCGAGCGTCTTGTTCGGGGCCATCACCAGCGTCGGCCGGTCGATCTGCTCGACGACGCAGGCGATCGTGAACGATTTCCCGCTCCCGGTGACGCCGAGCAGCGTCTGGTTCAGGTCGCCCCGGCGCACGCCCTCCACCAGCTCGGCGATCGCGCGCGGCTGGTCGCCGGTGGGCGTGAACTCCGAGACGAGCCGGAAGCCCTCGCTCACGGCGCCACCTCCAGCAGCACCACCGCGAACGCAGCGATTCCCTCGCCGCGCCCGAGGTGGCCGAGGTGGTCGGTGCTGGTCGCCTTCACGTTCACGCGCTCCGGATCGGCGCCGAGCAGATCCGCGATCGCAGCGCGCATCAGCGCGAGGTGCGGCGCGAGGCGCGGCACCTGCGCCACCAGTGTCGCGTCGAGGTTGCCGAGCGCGAGCCCGCGCTGGCCGACCATCGCCGCGACCCGCGCCACCAGCTCGCGGCTGGCGACCCCGCGCAGCGACGGATCCGAGGACGGGAAATGCGAGCCGAGATCGCCCTCGCCGAGCGCGCCGAGCAACGCGCTGGTGACGGCGTGCAGCAGCACGTCGCCATCCGAGTGGCCTTCGAGCCCGCGCTCGTGCGGGATCACGACGCCACCCAGCACCAGCGGCCGACCCGCCACCAGCGCGTGGGTGTCGAAGCCGTGTCCGACCCGGGCGCCCGTCACCGGCGTGCCTCCAGCACCCGTTCCGCGGCCGCCAGATCCTCGGGGGTGGTGATCTTCCAGTTGTCCGGATCGCCCGCAACGACGCGGACGCGCACGCCCAGCGCTTCGACGAGCTGCGCGCAGTCGGTGCCGGTGCGCCCCTCCGCGCGCGCCTTCTCCAGCGCCTCGCGCAGCAGTGCGATGCCGAACACCTGCGGCGTCTGCGCGGCCCAGCACTCGTCGCGCGCCGGCGTCTCCACGACGACGCCTGCGCGCACGCGCTTCACGGTGTCGCGCAGCGGCACCGCCAGCAGCGCCGCGCCGTGGCGGATCGCTTCGTCGACCACCCGCGTGACGGCCGCCGGTCGCACCAGCGCGCGCGCGGCGTCGTGCACCGCCACCCACTCCACCCCGTCCGGCAGCGCGGCGAGCCCCGCAGCCACCGAATCCTGGCGGCGGTCGCCGCCGGGCACCGCCGGCAGGAGCTTTGCGCCGTGCGCGTCGGCGGGCAGCTCCATTCCGGGCGGCAGGACCGGGAGCACCGCGTCGACGCGATCGCTGGCCGCGAGCGCCGCGACCGCGTGCGCGAGCAGCGTGCGCCCACAGAGCGGCACGTAGGCCTTCGGCAGCGAGTGCCCCAGGCGCTCGCCGCGACCCGCCGCCACCACGATCGCCGCCACCCGCATCGCGCCAAGATAGCCGAGCGCGCCACAGGAAAAGCCGGCTCCACCGCGGGCGATTCGTTGGTAGAGTCGGGCACCGCTGCGCCCAGGGAGGTCATCTGCATGTCGGTCCGTCTGACGTGGTTCGTACTGCTCGTGAGCCTCGCTCTCCCACCGCTCACCGCTGGTGGCGAGGAGCCGACGGAGACCTCCGGCGCCGAAGCGAGCCCGCCGCCGCTGCTCCACGGCACGCTCGAGCTGAGCCTGTCCGATGCGATCAAGATGGGGCTCGAGAACAACCTCGACGTGCAGGTCGAGCGCTATTCGCCGATGATCGCCGGCTTCGACGCCACCGCGGCCTGGGGCGCGTATGATCCGACGCTGTTCGCCGAGCTCGCATACAACGACACCAAAACGCCGAACAGCTTCGCGATCACGGGGGTTACCCGGAGCATCGTGCGCTCGACCGAGGGCTTCGGCGGCTTGCGCGGGATCCTGCCGATCACGAGCACCGAGTTCTCCGGCCAGTTCAACGGCGCGCGCACCACGACGAACTCGACGGCCGAGCTCCTCTCGCCCCGCTACGACTCGGGCTGGTCGATCGACGTCACCCAACCCGTGCTCCGCGACCTGATCTGGAACGAGCCGTGGACGCAGGTGCGGAGCACGCGCCTGCTGCTCGACTCGAGCGAAGAGGACTTCCGCCGCGCGGTGATGGACGAGGTGCGACAGATCGAGGACGCCTACTGGATCCTGATCGCGACCGGAGAGGCGCTGCGCGTGGCGATCAAGAGCCTCGAGACCGCCAGCGCGCTGCTCGAGCAGACGAAGACGCAGTTCGAGGTGGGTGTCGTCTCGAAGGTGGAGGTGACCGAAGCGGAGGCGGGCGTCTCGCAGCGCGAGGTCGAGCAGATCCGCGCCGAGAACCGCTACCGCAATCAGCAAGACGTGCTGATCGACCTGGTGCTCGGGCCAAATCTGCGCGCCGCGTCGACGCTCGAGATCCGGCCGACCGACCGGCCCGACGACTTCGTGCCGTACGAGGTCGACGTCGAGGGCGCCGTCAGCCGCGCGTTCGAGAATCGCCCCGAGTTCGCGCAGGCCAATAAACAGGTCGAGCGCCAGGAGGTGCAGCTCTCGTTCGCGCGCAACCAGATGCTGCCGGCGCTCGACGGGGTCTTCCGCTTCGGACAGTCGGGCCTGGCGGGAGACCAGAATCCCGTCTTCGACCCCTGCCGGTTCGCGGTGGATCCGGTGGCGTGCGCGTTGAATCCGCCCAACCTCAACCGCTTCCCGGGCGACTTCGACGACAGCCATGACGACTACGAGGACTATCCCCAGTACGTGCTCGGCGCGCGCCTCAGCATCCCGTTCCCGAACCGCGCCGCGCGTTCGGCGGCGTCGAAGGGCGAGGTCGAGCTATCGCGGGCTCGCACCCAAATGCGCCGACTCGAGCAGCAGATCATCATCGAGGTGCGCCAGGCCGCGCGGAACCTCGAGGCCTCTCAGGAGGGCATCACGGCAGCCCAGAACGCGCGGATCGCTGCGGCCGAGCAGCTGCGCGCCGAGGAGATCCGGCTCGAGTACGGCGAATCGACGCCGTTCGACGTGCTCCAGCGCGAGGAGGACCTCGTCCAGAGCGAGCGCGTCGAGATCGAAGCCTTCCAGGCCTATCGCAACTCGGTGACGGCACTGGATCGCGCCCAGGGCACGATCCTGCGCAATCGCAACATCGACATCGCTCTGGTCGCACCGCTGCGGTAGGATGCGAGGGCTCGGGCCGCCGAGCACGGGGGCATTGCGAGGAGTCGAATCGCGAAATGAGCGTGTTCGGAAAGACCAACAAGAGACCCGACGATGAGAATGAGGAACGAAGAGGCGCCACGAGCGCGCCGTACGTTCCGTCCGAGGCAGCGCCGCAGCGCGCCGAGCCCACGTCTGCCCCGGCCCCGCGCGGCCGGGAGCGCGAAGGAAGGGGAGACATGGCGAATATCGGCAAGTCGATCACGATCGCGGGGGATCTCACCGGCGAAGAGGACTTGGTGATCGAGGGCAAGGTCGAGGGCAAGGTCACGCTGCCCAACAGCCAGCTCACGATCGGTGCAAACGGCACGATCAAGGCCGAGGTCCAGGCGAAATCCGTCGTCGTGATCGGCCGCGTCTCCGGCAACGTGCGCGGCACCGAGCGGGTCGAGATCCAGGCGACCGGCATCGTCGAAGGCGACGTGGTGGCCCCGCGGCTGATCGTCGCCGAAGGCGCCGTGCTGAACGGATCGATCCAGATGAGCGCGAAGCCCGGCGCCGCCGTCGCGCACCCGTCGGGCGTCGCGGGCGGCGAGGTGCGCAAGGCGGGCTAGGCCTCGGCTAGGCCATCTGCACGCGCTGCCGAACGCTGCCGGCCCCCGACGAGTCCCCGCGGGAGATCGCGGCGCCGCTTCTCCACGAGTGAAGCCTCTTCCTGCTTTCTGTTTCTTGTTGCCTTCCCCCGATCAGCCGGCATAGGGTGGTTTCCGGGAGGCAAGTCCGGTGTTCAAGCACCTGGCAGACCTTCATTCGCGAGCGAAGACGGTCCGACGCTCGCCCCAAACCCTTTGCGGTGCGCGAACTCGACTGCACCGCGCGCGAGCAACCTCCAAGCAACGCAGGTGCACCTGGGACCGCGCTGGGGGGCCTACCATGAGAAGGCGTCGTCCCGCATGTGAGCTCGCCCTTGGACTCGTCGTCGCAAGCCTGCTGTCCGCCGGGTCGCGCGAGGCGCAGGCCTTCGTCACCACCTTCGGTTGCGCCGGCGCCTCGTCCTGCACGCTCGCCGAGCTTTTCGCCGGCGGCTCGATCCAGGCCAATTTCACGCGGTTCGAGAACTGGGAGCTCGAGTTCATCGATCCCGATGGCGTGCAGCCCGACTTTGCCCTGATCGTGGTCGAGGGCAAGGACGATGGTGGCCTCGACCCCGGAGATGGCATCAAGTTCAGTGGCAACAGCGAGCTCCGCGTTTCGGGCGCCGATCGCCTCGACATGGCGATCGGTTTCATCGTGACCGACATCGGCGCGAACCTGGAAATCATCCAGGACAACTCGCTGACGATCTTGTCCGACACCGTGGTCGGGGGCGCCTTTCTCAAGGTCGGCGAGTTCGTGGCGGACGGAAGTGGTGTCGGTCTGGGTCAGAAGGAAGTGGAGACCGATCCCGCATTCAGTCCACCCATCGTGTCGGACGCGATCGAGTTTCCGGTGGGCCAAACGCAGCTGATCATCGAGAAGGACATCCTGCTCCAGTCCGGTTTGGCGGGCGATTCGGCGGAGCTCGACATGTTCGAACAGCGGTTCTCGCTCCCGGAGCCCGAGGGTCCCGTGATGCTCGGCGCTTGCTTGGTCGTGCTGTGGGCGCTTCATCAGTTGCGCTCGCGACGTTCCGCCGATGGTCGTCGAAACTCATCGACGTGAGGAGGGCACTCGTCATGAAGTGGATACTCGGTCTGCTGGTGGTCTTCGGCGCCGCGACACAAGCGAACGCACAGCCGTTGGCTCCAGCTTCGGGAGGCGAGACGGCGGCGTTCCTGAAATGCTTCTTCGAGTGCAAGCCGGGGCCGTCTGTCCAGGGCGTGGCGACGTTCCAGGAGATCACCACGGTCATGCTTACGAACCAGAGCCCCGACCCGCGCTTCGCCGACGTGTTCTACTTCACTGGTAAGGAATTGTGCGTGGCCCACTCCGGGATCGAGCTCTCGTCGGTAGACCTGGATGAGCTCAACGTGTGCCACAGCCTGGCGCTCGCTGGGGTGGTGCCCCCGCCAGCGGGGTTGGTCGAGATCATCGTCTCGGATCCTTCGACCGGTGGGCCCGGGGATGGCGTCTACGCCTGGGGCAAGAACGTGCTCGGCAAGTTCCGAAATGACAATCCGGAGCCGTTCGAGGGACGGGTGATCGGGGTCGGGAAGTACGAGTGCCGGTTGGTGCCCTACGAGGTGCAGGCCGCACAGGCCGTGTCCGCGAAATGTCAAGCTCCCGTCGAGGTGAATCCGATCCTGGTGGAGGAGACGGACGACCCGATCTGCAACTGCAACGGCGATCTGGACGGTAGCGGCAGTGTCAACGCATTCGACGTGGGGATCTTCGGTGGGTGCTTCGGACAACTACCCGTCGGGCCCTGCGCCGTGGCCGACATCGACTGCGACGGCGTGATCGGCGCAGCCGACCAGGCCGTCTTAACCTGTCAGTTCCAGGGGGGGCTGCCGGATCCGGCATGCTGCCCTTAGGGTAAGCCGTCTCTCCAAGGTCTAGACTAGCTCGGCAAGGCGGGCGGCTTGCGCCTACGCGGCCTGAACGCGCGCCTTCTTGCCGCCGTCCTTGGGTCCCGGCCTGCCGCCGGACTTCGATCCCGCGTCCCGCACGCCGCCCCCGAAACGCTGCTCGAGGTAGAGCATGATCGGAGCGGCGATGTAGACGGTCGAGTAGGTCCCGACGAACACGCCGATCGCCATCGCCAGCGCGAACGGGAAGATCACGTCGCCGCCCAACACGAGCAGGCACAGCACGGCTGCCAGCGAGAGCAGGGCGGTGAGCAGCGTCCGCGAGAGCGTCTGGTTGACGCTCCGGTTCACCAGGTCGAACAGATCGTGCTTGGTGCGCAGCTCCATGTTCTCGCGCACGCGGTCGTAGATGATGATCGTGTCGTTGAGGCTGTAACCGAGGATCGCGAGCAGCGCCGCGAGCACCTGGAGATCGAACTCGAGGCCGAAGATCGCGAACACGCCGGCGGTGATCGCGACGTCGTGGACGATCGCCACGACCGCGCCGGGCGCGAAGCGCGAGCTGAAGCGGTAGCCGATGTAGGCGAGGATCATCACGACCGCGATCGCCATCGCCTTGATGCCGTCCCGGCGCAGCTCGCTGCCGACCTGGGGTCCGACGTAATCGACGCTCCGGATCTCCAGCGCGCCGAACGTCTCGCGCATCGCCAGCGTCAGCCGGTCGACCACCGCCGTGGTGCCGGGTGCAGCCTTGTCCGCTCCGGTGGCCTCGTCGACCGCAGCCAGCTCCTCGCGCTGCTCCGCGGCCAACGGACAATCGGCCAGCGCCGCCTCGCCCTCGGCCAGCTTGTTGAAGCGGATCAGGTACTCGGGCGCGGCGGTCTCGCCGTAGCGCACCACGGTGGGGTCCTGCACGCCGCAGGCGGTGACCAGCTCGCGCAGCGCCCCGTCTTCGACCGCGGCGCCGGCCTCGAAGCGCACCGCGACCTCGGTGCCGCCCGCGAAGTCGATCCCGAAGCGCACGCCGCGGATCGCCGCGCCGGCGATCCCGGCGCAGAGCATCAGCGCCGAGAACACGTACGCGATGCGGCGCCTACCGACGAAGTCGATGTGGGTCTCGGGCGGAATGATTTCGAGCACGGGGCCTCCGTCAGATCGAGAGCGTCGCGACCGGCCGGTTCCCCGGATGCACCGAGAACAAGAGCCGCGTGTAGATCAGGGCCGCGAAGACGCTGGTGACGACGCCGATCGAGAGCGTCACCGCGAAGCCCTTGATCGGCCCGGTGCCGTACTCGAACAGCACGAGTGCGGTGATCAGCGTGGTCAGGTTGGCGTCCGTGATGGTCCAGAATGCCTTGCTGAAGCCGGTGGCGATCGCCGCGCGCGGCGTCTTGCCGCCGCGCACCTCCTCGCGGATCCGCTCGAGGATGATCACGTTCGCGTCGATCGCCGATACGAGCGTGAGCACGATGCCGGCGATGCCCGGCAGCGTCAGCGTCGCCTCGAACAGCGACATGATGCCCATCAAGAGCAGCAGGTTGGCAAACAGCGACAGGCTCGCGTAGATGCCCGCCGTCCGGTAGTAGACCAGCGCGAAGACCACGATCACCACAGCGCCGAGCAGCGACGCCTCCAAGCCGCTCGCGATCGAGTCCGCGCCGAGCGCCGGGCCGACGGTGCGCTCCTCCTCGATCGCGACCGGGATCGGCAGCGAGCCGGAGCGCAGCACCACCGCGAGGTCCGCTGCCTCCTGGGAGCTGAAGCGCCCCTCGATCTGGCCGCGCGACCCGATCCGCGAGCGGATGTTCGGCGCGCTGTAGACGCGATCGTCGAGCACGATTGCGAGCTGCTGGCCGATCTGCTCGGCGGTGAGGTCGCTGAAGATGCGACCCCCCTCGGTATTGAACTGGAACTCCACGATCGGCCGCTGCTGGCGGTCGAAGCTGACCCGGGCGTCCTGGAGATAGTCGCCGGTGATGCTGGCCTGCTCGGGCAGCAGATAGGCGGTCAGCACCCGATCGGTCTCTTTGTCGCGCTCGGTCGCGATCTCGGTAGCCGCGGGCAGCCCGTCCGGATGCTTGGCGCGCAAGAGCTCCTCGCTCGGCGCCTGGTCCTGGACGATCTTGAACTCGAGGTGACCGGTCACCGCGAGCAGGTTGCGCGCGCGGGTGCGGTCGATCTGTCCGCCCGGAATCTGCACCAGCACGCGGCCCTCGCCCTGCCCGGTCACGACCGAGTCCGGAATGCCGCGGATCGGGTCGGCGATGCGCCGGCGCAACACCTCGAGCACCTGGGCCATGCCGCGGTCGCGCACGGCTTTGCGCGCGTCGCTGGACATCTCGTACGCGAGTGAGTCGTCCACCTCGCTCGCGAGCACGAGGCCGGCGCGCTGTGCCCATTCGCGCACCTCCTTCCGATCGCCTTCGGCGGCTGCGCGCACCACGAGCCGACCGCCCTCCACGGCCGCCGAGTCCACCGAGAAGCCGCCGTCCTCCTTTGCGAACTCGCGCAAACTCTCGGCGAGGAAGGCGAGCTCCTGTTGCTCCGCCTCCTTTAGCCGGACGCCCAGCACCCAGTGGATGCCGCCCTGCAGGTCGAGCCCGAGGCGCAGCCCCTTGTCGGGGAGCAGCGGGCTCGCCACCCGGGTGGCCTCGGGCACGAAATTGGCGAAGGTAAGAAAGGCGAAGAAACCCAGCGTGACCAGCGCGGCGGCGATCCTCCAGCCGAGTCGGCTCATGACTCCTCGTCCTTCTTGCCCTTCGTCACCGATTCCACCTTCGCGCGCGACACCTTCACCCGCACCCGCTCGCCCTTGAGCACCGCGATCTCGAGCGTGAGCACGTCGTCGGCGACGCCGACGACCTTGCCGTGCAGGCCGCCGGCCGTCACCACCGCGTCGTTCTTCTCGATCGCCTTCAGCATCTGCTCCTGCTCGCGCTGTCGCTTCTGCTGCGGGCGGATCAACAAGAAGTAGAAGATCAGGAAGATCAGCCCCATCGGCACGAGCATGCTGAACGGAGACGACTCGGCCGCCTGCAGCGGCACGAAGCCGGCGGCGATCGAATTCACGGAGACCTCCGTTCCAACGTCGACCCTGGATAGAACGCCGCCAGGATCTCGC
>Ga0184637_10001428_pt1 | contig 16186 bp, 16 predicted proteins | sample PLM3_127_b2_FD_133143 | JGI IMG/M metagenome (GOLD analysis project Ga0184637, IMG submission 133143) | Groundwater sediment microbial communities from an aquifer in East River, Colorado, USA - PLM3_127_b2 | ecosystem: Environmental > Terrestrial > Soil > Riparian zone | place: USA: East River...
CGCCCCCGCCCCACCCTACGCAGCCGTCTTCCTCGGCTTCCCGATCGCGTGGAGGTACTCGTCGTGGTCCCTGTAGTAGTCCCCCTCGTCGTATCGGTTCGACGCGAGGACCAAGCACACCGAGCCCGACGAGAAGTTGTCCAGCTCGCGCCAGATCATCTTCGGCACGTACAGCCCGTAGTACGACCGGTTCAGGTGGAACCGGTGCCGCGCCTTCCCGTCGTCGAGGATGACGTCGAAGCTCCCCGACATCGCGATGATGAGCTGCTCCAGCTCGCGGTGGGCGTGGCCTCCGCGCTCCGCGCCGCCCGGCACGTCGTACAGGTAGTACACGCGCTGGATGTCGAACGGCACGTGGCGGGTGCCCTCGACGAACGTGAGGTTGCCGCGCGTGTCCTCCACCTTCGGCAGGTCGAGCAGCCGGACGTTCGCGATCGACATCACGCCTCCTTCGCGGCGGGGCCGCGGCGCTTCTTGAGCCGGGTCGAGACCAGCTCGCCCGGAGGGGCGAGCAGCACCTTCTGCGGAACCTTGAACGGCGCGAGCCGCGCGGCGCAGGCGGCGCGCACGCGGGCGCGCAGCGCGGCGAGGGGCTCGGGGTCGCGCGTCGCGACGCGCGCCACCACCACCTGGCCGAGGAGCGCGTTCCGCTCGCCGTGCACGGCGACATCGGCCACGTTGTCGAGGTCGAGGATGATCTCCTCGACCTCGGCCGGGTAGACCTTCTGCCCCGCCACGTTGATGAGATCGGTGACGCGGCCGAGCACCCGCAGCCACTCGCCGTCCTGCTCGACGCGGTCCTGCGTGTCGAAGAACCCCTCCGCGTCGAAGGGCGAGGGGGCGTTCAGGTAGCCCTCCATCGCGTACGCCGAGCGGATCCAGAGCCGGCCGTCGCGCACCTGGAGCTCGAACCCGTCGCCGCCGAGCCGCATGAAGAGCGAGCCGTCCTCGCGCGAGCGAGAGCGCAGCACGCCGACCTCGGAGAGGCCGTAGGTCTGCTGGAGCGTCAGGCTTGGGAAGAGCGCGCGGAGCCGGTCGAGCGTCGCCTGGGGCATCACCTCGGTGCCGTAGGTGATGCGGCGCAGCGACCCGAGATCGTGGGCCCGCTCGGCGCCGGCGCGCACGAGGAGGTTCAGGAAGGAGGGGGTCGCCGGCAGCACCTCGACCCGGTGGGCCTCAATGGCGCGGCAGACCGTCTCGACGCTCCGGTCCGCCACCGTGACGACCGTGCCGAGCCCGGACGCGATCGACAGGATGGTGTTCACCCCGCCGAAGTGATCGAGCATCAGGAAGGCGATCGCCACCATCGGCGGCGGGCGGCGCCGGAACTTCTCGGCGACCCGCGCGAGGTCGTGCAGGATCGCCTTCGGCGCGCCCGTCGACCCGGAGGAGAAGAGCAGCAGCCCCGGCGCGCCGCGCGCGGCGAGGCCGCGGAGCAGCGGGTGCTCGGCGCGGCGGCCGGTGGGCTCGAACGTCGCGTCCGCGAGCGACCCGCCGAACGCGATCACCCAGCTCGCCTCCGAGAGCCGCACGACCGCCTCGCGCTCGATGACCGAGGCGGGCGTGAGCGGCGCGACCACGCAGCCGCGGCGCGCGAGCGCGAGGAGCAGCCCGACGATGCCGGGCGAGTAGTCGCCCACCAGCACGACGCAGTCGCCGGGGCCGATCCCCCGCCGCCCGAGCGCGGCGTCCGCCGCCGCGACGTCCGCCAGCAGCGTACCGTAGGTGTACGGCCGGCCCCGGTCCGCGAACGCGACCCGCTCCGGGGCCTCGGCGAGCCGGTCGATCAGGAACTGGAGCGGGGTCTCGGTGGTCATGGGGCGCTAGCCGACGACGAAGGCGGCGACCTCCGGCACGGGCGCGCCCGGGGGCGCAGGCTTGTCGGCGCGGGCGGAGAAGGCGCTCTCGAGCCGGAAGCCGGCCGCCTCGAGCTGGGCCACCACCTCGGCCGGCGTCCGGTAGAGGAAGATGTGATCGGCGTGCGGCGCGTTGAGCGCGGCGGTGATGAAGGCCTTGCCGCCGGGCGCGAGCAGGCGCCGGAGCCCGCGCAGGAAGCCGACCGGATCCTCGAGGTGCTCCAGCACCTCGACCGACACGAGCCAGGGCGCGGACGGCGGCGGGTCGGCCACCACGTCGCGCTGCTCCACCGCGTAGCGCGACGCATGGCCGAAGGCGGCCGCGTGCCAGCGGGCGAAGTCGCACGAGGAGGGCGAGACGTCGTAGCCGCGCACCTCGAGCCCGGGCGCCGAGGAGAGCGCGAGGCGCGAGTAGAACCCCGTGCCGATCCCCACGTCGAGGAGCGGCCCGCCGCCGCGCGAGACGGCGTCGAGGAAGGCGTCCTCGAAGAAGCAGGCCTGCCGGAAGTGGTGCGGCCAGAGGTAGTGCGAGAGGAGCAGGCCGGGCAGGTACTGCCCGCGCATGTACGCCTCGTTCGCGTAGACCTCGCGCGTCGCCTCCGCGTAGCTCTTCGCGTCGTAGGCGCCCGACCGCGAGAAGCGGGCCTCGGCCCGGAGCGTCTCCATCGCGAAGCGGCCGTAGCCCTCCACCGCCGCGCGGAGCGCGCCGTCCTCGGGGAAGAGCCGCTCGACGGCGTCGCCGCAGGCCGCCTCCCAGCGCGGGCCGAGCAGCGGCCGGAGCCGCCCGACCACCCTGCGGAAGAGCGGCGAGACCTCCGCGAAGGCGCGCTCGAGCCGGTCGAGGCCGGGGATCGCCGCCGGGGCGAGCGTGCGGGCCGGGTCGCTCACGCGGCGAGCTGCTCCCGCAGCACCGCGCGGATGACCGGGTAGCTCGTCAGGCCGGCCACGTCCTCGTCCGGGATGGTGACCCCGAACGCCTCCTCGAGCGCGATGACGAGGTTCATCTGCTTGAGGGAGTCCCAGCCCTCCACGGTGTCGGCGCTGGTGCCGTCGCCCACCGCGGCGGGCTCGAGCTCGAGCACCGCGCCCACCACGCCCTTCAGCTTCCCCTCATCCATGGATCACCTCGACGTGCGGCGCCGCCGGCGGCGTGACCCGCTCGATCGGCCCCTCGTAGCGGCGCGCCCCGGCCTCGTCCGCCGCGCCCTCGACGCGCGGCAGGCCGAGCGAGTCCCAGTACTCACGCACCTGAGCGTTCTTCGCGGTCGGCAGGTACGAGGCCGCGAGCCGCCTCGCGCCACGCGCGCGGGCGGCGGCGAGGAGGCCGGGCCAGATGGCGTGCTCGACGCCGCGCCCGATCACCCGGCACGACAGGAGGCAGGCCTCGACCTCCGCCCGCTCGCCCGCGTAGCGGAGCACCACCACGCCGGTGAGCCCCGCCTCGCCGAACCGGTCGGAGACGTGGAGCGAGAAGACCTCCGCGTCGGGCGCCGCCATGAGCGCCTTCACCGCGGGCTCCGCGTAGCGGCGCGTGGTGAGGTTCCACTGGTTCGACTTCTGGGTGAGCTCGGCGATGCGGGTGACCGCCGCCGCCTCGTTCCGCACCACCTTTACCTGTAGCCCGAGCGAGGCGAGGTACTCCGCCTGAGAGCCGAAGCGGGCGCGCTCGGCCTCGGCCTCGGCGCGGATGCGGTACTGCTCCGCCTTGGCCGCCGCGTCGGCGGCGAGGCCCGGGCCGAGGAAGAGCCCGCCGAGCTCGTCCACGAGCGCGGGGTACTCCCACAGGTTCGCGGGTACCTGGAAGACGCGGACCTGCGGCAGCCTCGAGCGGACCGCCTCGCACTCGAACGGCTGGTCGTCGAGGAAGGCGAACGCGTCGAGGCCGAGGTTCAGCTCGGCGGCGAGCGAGGCCAGCATCGCGGGCTTGTCCACCCAGCTCGCGCGCCGGGCGGCGAAGTCCTCGGGCCGGAGCAGCGAGGCCGGGTGGCGGAGCCCGGCCTCGACGTCGGCCGGCTCGTTCTTGGAGCAGAGGCAGAGGAGGACGCCGGCCTGCCGGAGCGCGGCGAGCCGCACCTGCACCGACCAGTAGACGTTGCCCGGGTAGTCGTGCGGCCCGAGCCGCAGGCCGCCGACGCCGTCCTCGCCGACGATGCCGCCCCAGAGCGTCTGGTCCGCGTCCACCGCGAGCACCTTGAGCCAGTGGCTCCCCGCCGCGCGGCTCGCCCGCGAGAGCTGGCGCGCCACGTCGGCGTGGAGCGAGAGCGTGTACGGGGCCTTGCTGCGCAGGTGGTGGCGCGGCGAGAACGCGCGGCCGCGGCCGAGCCGCAGGAAGCCCTCCGCGGGCGAGAGGAGCCGCACCGCGGGCCGGGCCGCCGCCTCCGCTCGCAGGACCGCGTTGAACGGCTCGATGGCGGCGTCGATCGCGGCGGCGAGCCCCGGCGTGCCGGGGTCGCCGAGGCGATGGAGGAGCGGCAGGTAGATGCGGGCGAGCCCCTCCCCCGCGTCGAGCGCGAGCCGGAGCTCGCCGGCGAACCGCTCTCGGAGCGCCGCCAGGTCGGCGGGAGGGAGGGAGGCGGCGCGCGCCTCGAGCGCGGGCTGGAGGAGATCGAAGACGGTCCACAGCACCGCGGCGTCGAGCCCCGCCTCGCGGAAGCGGCGCAGGTTGCCGATCGCGTCGTCGAAGCCGCCGGCGACCAGCTCCGCCCGGTGCCCGTCGAGCAGCGCCTGACGGCGGAGCGCGAGCCCGAGCAGGTCGATCGTCGCGTTGGAGGCGAGCCCGTAGCGCACCGTGCGCGCGGGCGGGAGCTCGCGCTCGAGCCGGGGGACGAGCGCGAGCGCGCCCGCGAGGTCGAGGTCCTCGCGCGCGAGCGCCGCGAGCGCCTCGTCGGCGGTGGCGGGGGCCGGGATCACACCATCACCTGCCCGCCGTTCACGCGGACGGTCTCGCCGGTGACGTAGTCGGCGTCGGGCGACGCGAGCCAGGCGACGGCGCCGGCCACGTCCTCGGGCCGCGCGAGCCGGCGCAGCGGCGCCTGCCGCGCGACGAGGAGCCGGGCCTTCTCGGGCAGGTCGCCGATGAGCGCCGTCTCGGTCATGCCGGGCGCGACGCAGTTGGCGGTGACGCCGTGCGGCCCGAGCTCCTGCGCGAGCCCGCGGACGAGCGCCGCGAGGGCCGACTTCCCGACGGCGTAGGGCGTCCAGCGCGGCGGCGGCGCGCCGTCGGCGGCCTGGGAGGTGATCGCCACCAGCTTGCCGTGGGCGTGCGCGCGCAGGTGGGGGAGCGCCGCGCGGGCGAGGAGGAACGTCCCCTTCACCTGCGTGTCGAGGTGGGCCTGGAGGTCCTCCCAGGCGAGCGCCTCGAGCGGCGCGGGGGCGATGGGCGGCGAGGCCGCGAGGACGAGCAGGCCGAGCCCGCCGAACCTGCGCACCGTCGCCGCGACGAGCGCGGCCGCCTCCGCCTCGTGGCGGACGTCGCCCTGGACCGTCACGGCCTCGCCGCCCGCGGCCGCGATCGCGGCGGCCACCGCCTCGGCGCGCGCGGCGTCGCCGCGGTGGCCGACGGCCACGCGCCAGCCGTCGCGCGCGAGCCGCTCGCAGATCGCGCGCCCGATGCCGCCGGCGCCGCCCGCGACGAGCGCGACCTTCATCCGCTCGCGCGCGTCCACCGCCGGCGGCGGCTCCGCCTCGAGCAGCTTCACGACGCCCTTGCCGCGGAGCACCGGCTGGCGCCCCTGCTTCTCGATGACCGTGTCGAGCTCGAGGAGCCGCTCGCGGTCGTGCTTGCGCGTCACGGTGGCGGTGACGGTGAGCCGGTCGCCGAGCCGGACCGGGGCGAGGAACTCGAGCGACTGCGAGACCCACAGCGCGCCGCGGCCGGGGAGCTGCGTCCCGATGATCGTGGAGAGGAACGAGGCGCCCAGCATCCCGTGCACCACCACGTCCTTGAACGGCGTGGTGCCGGCGTAGGCGGGGTCCACGTGCAGCGGGTTGTCGTCGCCGGTCAGCGCGACGAAGCGCCGGACGTCCTCGGGGCCGATGGTCCGCTCCAGCCGCGCGGCGTCGCCGATCCGGAGCTCCTCGAACCGCCCGAACGCGCTCATGCCCACTCCCAGAGACTCGCGCCGAAGTGGAAGCCCGCCCCGACGCCCGCCAGCACCACCTTGTGGCCCGGCCGGATCTCCCCCCGCTCGAGCGCGTCGGCGAGGGCGATGGGGATGGAGCCGGCGCCCGTGTTGCCGAGCTCGTCGACGTTCACGAAGGCGCGCTCCGGCGGGAGGCGGAGCTTCTGCGTCGCGTAGCGGATGAGGTGCAGGCTCGCCTGGTGGAAGACGAGCCGGTCCACCTCCGCCACGTCGACGCCCGCCCGCTCGCAGGCGCGCCGGATGGTGGGCGGCAGGTGCGTCACCGCCTGCTTCCAGGTGGCGAGGCCGTTCTGCTCCATGAAGGCGCCCGCCGCGGCGGAACCCGCCGGGAAGCCCGAGCCGCCCGCCCGCAGCCGGACCGACTCGAAGTTGGAGGTGTCGGCGTGGAAGGCGGACGCGACGATGCCCTTGCCCTCCGCCACGCGCCCGAGCACCACCGCGCCCGCGCCGTCCGAGAAGTAGGGCGCGGTGTCGGGGTCGGACGGATCCACGAAGGGTGACAGCACCTCGGCGCCGACCACCAGCGCGTGGTCGAGCTCGGGGTCGAGCCGCATCCGGTCGGTCGCGGCGGTGAGCGCGGTGACGAGCCCGGCGCAGTTGGCCTGCACGTCGAAGAGCTGGGCCCCGCGGACGCCGAGGTCGCGGTGCAGCCGCGCGGCGCAGGGCGGGAAGAGGTACTCGCCCGAGAAGGTCGCCACGACGATGAGCCCGAGCGCGCCCGGCTCGACGCCGGCGCGCGCGAGCGCGGCCCGGGCCGCGGCGAGCTGGAGCGTGGAGGCCGACTCGCCCGGCGCGAGCAGGTGCCGCCGGCGGATCCCGGTCTTCTCCAGGATCCACTCCGGGGTGGTGCCGCGCAGCGTGGTGGCGCAGAGCTCCTCGTTGGTCTGGACGCGGCCGCCGAGGGCGCGCCCCGCGCCCACGATGCCGACGCCGGCGCCGGCCGGCCGCGCTGCGGTCGCGCTCACGCGACCACCTCCGCGGACGCGAGCCCGAGGAAGGCCCGGAGCGCCCGGTTCTCGCGCTTCACCGCTCCGAGGAGCGCGCCCGGGCCGTGGCCGGGGTGGACCTGGGTGTCGTCGGGCAGGGTCGACCAGAGCACCCCCAGCGTCTCGCGCAGCCGAGCCTCGTCGCCGCCTGGGAGCGCCGACAGGCCGACGCCCGCTGCGTGGAGGGTGTCGCCGGTGAAGGCGGCGCGGCCGACCCGCACGACGCAGCTGCCGGGCGTGTGGCCGGGGGCGTGGACGAACCGGGCCACGATCCCTGCCGCCTCGATCTCCGCGCCCTCGTCGGCGGCGGTGAAGTCGGGCAGCACGATCCGCCGCTCGAGGCCGAACGCCATCATGAGGAAGTTGGACGAGCGGGCGGTGCGGAGGTCGGCCCGGTGCAGGTGGACCGCGACGCCGAAGCGCACCTGGAGCTCGGCGGCCGCGCCGAGGTGGTCGAAGTGACCGTGGGTGAGCACCACGGCCGCGGGCACGAGCGCCGCCCGCTCGAGCTCCGCGACGACCGCGGCGCCGTCGAGCCCCGGGTCCACCACCAGGCAGCGTCCGGCCTCGCCCGGCACGATCCAGGTGTTGGTCGCGAAGGGCGGGGAGACGACGCAGAGCGGCGAGGTCACGCGTGCACCCCGCCGAGGAAGAGGGTCTGCGCGGTCACGTAGCCCGAGCGCTCGGAGGCGAGGAAGTCGAGCGCGTGGAGGAGGTCCTCGCGCGTCGCGGCGCGAGGCACCGGCAGCGCCGCGATCACCGCCGCGACCTTCTCCGCGGGCAGCGAGGCGAGCATGTCGGTGGGGTACGCGGTCACGCCGAGCGTGTTGACGGTGACGCCGGACCGGCCGAGCTCCTTCGCGAGCACGTTCCCGTAGGTCGCCACGGCGGCCTTGGTCGCCGCGTAGACCGAGTCGCCCGGCGGCTCGAGCGCGACGGCCATCGAGCCCACGTTGACGATCCGCCCGTAGCGGCCGCGCGTCATGAGCTTCGCCGCCTCGCGGCAGACGAGGATCGTGCCGAGCAGGTTGGTGCGGACCATCTCCTCGGCGCGGCCGCCCGGCAGGACGAGGGCGTACTGCGAGGTGAGGACGGCGGCGGCGTTCACGAGCACGTCGAGCCGCCCGTGGCGCCGGGCCACCTCGCGGAAGGCGCCGCGCACCGCCGCGTCGTCCCCGACGTCGGCGGCGAGGTGGGCGTAGCGCGGGTGCTCGAGCACGCCGTCGGCCTGCCGGGAGATCCCGACGACGGCGGCGCCGCCCTGGAGCAGGTGCTCCGCCGCGAGCCGGCCGATGCCCCGGCGCGCGCCGGTCACCACGGCCACCCGGCCGGCGTATGGGCCGCCCGCGGTCATCAGGCGCCCCGGGCCAGCTCCAGCACGTAGTCGCGCAGCGTCGCCACCGTGGCGTAGGGCGACTCCGCCCGCGCGAGGGCACGGTCGTCGGCGAGCGAGACGTCCATCCCGTGCTCGGTGACGAGCGTGGTCTCGACGTCGGAGATGAGCGACACGAGGCCGAGCGAGTCGAGCCGGGCGCCGGGGCCGAACAGCCGCGTCGCGGGGGCGAGCGCGAGCTGGTCCGAGGCGGGCCGCTCGGCGTTGAGCGCGGCGAGCGCGCGGTAGATGACCGCTTCGAGGCTGGGGGCGTCGATCATGGCTCAGGGCTCCGGGGGCCGCGGCAGCGACCCGGCGTGGACGAGGGCGCGCATGCGGGGGCGCGCGACGGCGCGCCACTCCTCGGCGAGCAGCCCGAGGCAGACCGCGTCCTGCGTCCGCCCGTCGAGCTGGTAGTGGGCGCGCAGGCGCCCCTCCTCGCGCATGCCGAGGTACTTCTGCCACTTGATCATCAGGGTGTTGTCGGACGCGACGGTGCCGTACACCCGGCGCAAGCCGAGCCGCTCGAAGGCGAGCTCGTAGAGGAGCAGCATCGCCTCGACGGCGGCGGGCACCCCTTCCACGCGGGCGGGCTCGCCGATGAGGAACCGGGCGGGCTCGGCGCGCCCGTTCGCCGGGTCGATCCCGACCAGCGAGAGCATGCCGACCGGCACGCCGCCGGCCGCGAGCTCGATGACGAAGTTGAGCTCGTCGGGCGGGCGCGAGGCGATCCAGCGTGCCTGGGCCTCCACCGTCTCCGCGCCGCGGTTGAGCAGCGCCGCCCGCTCGGAGCGGCGCCAGCGGAGCGTCGCCTCCGCGTCCTCGGGGCGAAGCCGCCGCAGCCGCACGTGGCGGCCTTCGAGGGCGGAGATCTGGGCGAGGTCGATCATCGTCAAGCCGTCGACGCGCAGGGGCGTCCAGGGAGCTTCCTTGGCAAGGTGCGTGCCGCGCGCGGGTCGCCATCACGCTGGCGACGCGCCCGTGAACGCCTCATGCCGCCTGCACCTCCACGCCCACCCGCGCGGCCACCGGCCGGAGATCGAGGCGATGACCGTGGTCGATCCAGACGGACGCGCCCGCGAGCAGCCGCGCCCAACCATCCGCGTCGGCGGGCGCCTCGAGGAGCAGGAGGTCCACGTCCGCGCCCGCCAGGGCGGCCTCGAGCTCCGGCGGCGGGGCCGCGGCCACCCCCCGGGGGACGGCCAGGCCGAGCGTGATCTGAGGAGCGCCGGAGCACCCGCGGGCGGCCGCGCCGAGCAGCGCCGGCCAGCGCGGCGCGGCGGCGTCGAGGTCGGGGACCAGGAGCACCTTGACCGGGCGCGAGCCGTGCCACGGGTCCGGCGCGGAGGCGTGAACCCCGCCGAACGGAGCGGTGGGCCGGGCCACGAGGAGCACGCGCACGAGCGTGAGGTCGTGGGCGATGGCCGCGGGCTCCGCGCCGAGCCGCACGGCGAAGGCGCCGAGCTCGGGGGCGAGCTCGCCGGGCTCGGTCCGGACCACGATCGCGTCGTCGAGCACCTCCAGCCCCGCCGCCGAGAGCGCCGCGAGCGCCTCGCCGAGCCCGTACGGCCGGGCGCCGGCCGCCGCGGGCCACGCGCCGCCCGCGAGCAGGGCCGCGAGCGCTGCCTCGTGGCGGCCATTCGGCACGACGCACACGACGCGCCCCTCCGCGGCGAGCCAGCCGCGCAGGTGCGCGAGCGCGGACCCCGCCGCGGCGAGGCGCGACAGATCCTCGACGACCATCACGTCGAAGTAGCCCGGAGGGTACGGGAGCGCGGGCGCCGCGTCCGCGTCGAGCCGGTAGACGGCGGTGAGCCTCGCGCGGGCGAGGCTGCGCGCGCACGCGTCCAGGCCGACGACCTCGGCAGCGCCGCGCGCCGCGAGCGCCGCGCCGAGCGCCCCGTCGCCGCAGCCGACGAGGAGGACGCGCTTGCCCGCGGGCGGCGCGAGCGTCGCGACGTCCTCGGCGGACAGGAGGGGAGCGGGCTCCGCCCCGGCGCGGCGGGTCCCGGGGATGGCAGGGACGGCGGCGATCCCGGGGCGGGGAGACTCGGCCTGAACCGGCCCGAGCGCCGCGCGCAGGAAGTCGCGGGTGTCTCGACGGCGCACGAGCGCACGGCCGGCCGCGGCGACGCGCGCCCGCTCCGCGGGATCGCGGGCCAGTCGCACGCACGTGTCGACGAGGTCGTCGTAGGCGGCGAACGCCACGCCCGCCTCGAGCGCGCGTTCCTCGTCCGGATCCGCGCCGCGCTCGGAGACGACGCAGCGGCCGTTGGCGAGCAGGTACGACACCCGGACGACCTCGAAGACCTTGGCCTCGTAGTAGTGGACGTTCAGGACGATCTTGGCGCGCGCGATCCGCGCGTCGCGCGCCACGCCGTAGAGCCCGAAGGCGGCGTCGACGCGGAGCCCGCGCGCCGCGAGGGCGTCGAGCACGGCCTGCCGGCGCGCGTTCAGCGAGCCGTAGAAGAGGACGTCCACGTCCTCCTCCGGCGCGGGCGGGATCCGCTCGAGCACCGGAGCCCAGCCGATCGGCACCACCCGCGGCGCGCGCAGACCGAGCTCTCCGTAGCGGGCGGCGTTCCGGGCGCTGTAGTCCCACACCTCGTGGCGCCGGAAGAGCGCCAGGAGCGCGGGGGTGAGCCAGACGGAGCCCGGCTCGATCTGCTCGAGGTTGTAGAGGATGGCGTCCGGCGCGAGACGCTGGCCGGTGATGGGCAGGAGGTTGGAGCCGAGCACGATCGCGCGGCGCCCCTCGGGCGCCGGGTCCTCGCCGAGCACCACGTCGTGGCCGAGCGCCCCGAGCGCCCAGGCGAGCGTCTCGCCCACCTCGCGGAAGGCGGCGCTGTGTGCGTACCCGGGGGGCGACACGATGGCGACGGCGAAGCGGGCCATGCGGGGGCCCGCTGCAAGAGCGGCGCCTCCGGGGAACCGCCGCCAGACCGGAGGTGTCGGGGGCGCGTCAGGAGGTTGACCGGGGCCAGGCGGCGCGCTGATCCGACGCCGTCAACCACCTGACGACCCCGCCGCGCGGCGCGTTTCCACGCCCGAGCGCGCGGCGCTTCCGACGTGGCACGCCTCGTGGAGTGGCGAGCCCGCGATGTCGAGACCGCGCCGCCGGCCCCCCGCGCCCCGTCCGCCGATCCTCGTGCGGACGCTCGCCCATGCAGACGCCGTCGGGTCGGCGCCGGCGCCTGCGAGGCGCCCGCACCACGTCATCCACGTGCTGCCGCACCTCGTCGTGGCCACCGACCCGCTCGAGGACGCGCTCCTGCGCGTCGCCCTCCTCCGCGCCTGACCGAAAGGAACCGATGCCCGCCTCCGAGCCTGCCGTCTCCGTGATCGTCGTCGCCGACGGCCCCTGGGACGAGACCTTCCGCTGCCTCCTCGCGCTCACCACCGGCGCGGCCGGCGTGCCGCACGAGGTGATCGTCGTGGACGACGCCACCGCCGACGAGACGCAGCTCGCGCTGCCGCGGCTCGAGGGGGTGCGCTCGGTCCGGACCGACACCCGGCGCGGCGTGATCGCCGGCGCCAACGCGGGCGCGTCCATCGCGACCGGCCGCCACCTCGCCTTCCTCCACTCCGACGCGGTCCCGTCGCCGGGCTGGCTCGCGGCGCTCGTCCGGGCCGCCGACGCGGACCCCGCGGTGGCCGTGGTCGGCAGCCGGCTCGTCACCGAGGACGGGGCGCTCGAGTCGGACGGGCTCGCGCTCGCGCCCGCCGGCGGCCACGCGCTCGCGCCGCACGCGCGGGGCGCCGGCGGCCCCGCCATCCCCTCCGCGGAGGTCGCCGCTGTCGAGGCGGTCTCGGGCGCGGCGCTGCTCGTGCCCCGCGCGACGTTCGAGCGGCTCGGCGGGTTCGACCCGGCCTTCCGCGAGGCGTGCGAGGACGTGGACCTCTGCCTGCGCGCGCGCGCCGCCGGCGGCCGCGTCGTCGTCGCGAAGGAGAGCGTCGCCGTCCACGTGGGCCGCTGCGGCCGGAGCGCGGACGAGGTGGCGGCCGACCTCGGCGAGCTGGCGCGCCGCTGGGCCGGCGCGTCGTCCAGGACGGCCGCCGTCTAGCGAGCCGATCACCCGACTCGGATCTCTAGGACGCGCCGCCCGCCGGCCGGACGACCACGTCGCGCTCGCCGCCCAGCGCCGCGTGCGCCGCCCCGCGCCCGGCGAGCCAGCCGGTCAGGATCGCCACGCCGAGCCCGGTGCCGTCCGTCGCCTGCTCGTGGCCGCCGATCACCGCCCCGGCCGCGAACAGCCGCTCGTGCGCGGGGGCGCCGAGCGCGTCCACCGGCCGGAGCGCCGCGTCCACGCGCAGCCCCGCCGAGAGGAGAGGCTGCGGCGCCCGCCGGTCGCGGAGCGTCAGCGACGCGGCCGGGCGCACGGAGAGGTGCACGCCCGCCTCGCGCCCCTCCGCCGCCTGCACCTCGAGCCCGAGCACCGTCTCGACGAGCGCGCCGCGCCGCGCGATGCCGCCGCCGACGAAGCGCCCGGTGGCGAGCACCCACGCCGCCGCCACGAGCGCGCGGCCCCCGACCTCGAGCGGCGCGTCGGGTCCCCCGGGCGCCACCGCCGTGCCCGTGACGACCTCCACGCCCGCCGCGGCGAGCCGCGCCTCGAGCGCGCGCTGGAGCCGGAGGCCCGGCACGCTCGGCACGTCGGAGGTGGTCTCGGCGACGGGCAGCCCCGCGGCCGCCGCGATGCGGGCGGCGACGCGCGCCTCGGGCGCGAGCCCGAGCACCGGCGGGAGGAGCGCGGCGCCGACCCCCGCGGGCAGCACGTCGCGCAGCCGGGCGCCGAGCTCCTCCGCCACGCCGGGCGCCTCGAGCGCCCGCGCGAGCTCGTGCGGGCGCGCCTGGGCGAGCTCCGGCGCGGGCAGGTCGAGCTCCGCGAGGGCGATCTCCGGCCCCCCGCGCGCGCGGTACCGCTCGAGGCCGCTCGCCACGAGCGCGGCGTCGAACCCCAGGTGCCCGCGGAAGCCGACCACCGCGAGCGGGCCGCGCACGGCGAGCAGGTCGCCCGCCTCCATCGAGGCCTGGCAGAGCGCGCACGGGAGCGCGGTCCCGTGCACGGTCGGCAGGAACCGCGGGCGATCGAGCGGCGGCGCCAGGGCCGGCGCGAGCTCGCGGGCCGCGAAGGCGAGCGCGTCGGCGAGCCGCGCGAGCCCCTCGCCGACCGCGGCGTAGGGGTGATCGCGCCGGACGGCCGCCAGCCGGCGGGCCGACTCGACCGGACCCCGCCGCCACGCGAGCGGCTCGCCGGACAGGGCGCCGAGATCGGGCGCGACGCAGACGGCGCCGGAGGAGAGGGCCGTCGCGCCCGGCGCCCGCCGGACGAGCGCGACGCGCGCGCCGGCGTCTCGCGCGGCGAGCGCGGCGAGCGCGCCGGCCATGCCGCCGCCCAGCACGAGCACGTCGAGCCGCTCGGGGCCGCTCACCCGCCCACCTCGGCCGCACCGTGCGCCCCGCGCAGCAGCTCCTCCTGCGCGAGCTGCACGCCGTCCAGCACCGGGCGGCGCTCGCGCCAGCCCTGGTCGAGCAGGTCGGCGAGCTCCGCGCGCACCTGCTCCGGGCTCCACCCCAGCTCCCGCCCCGCGAGCTGGGCGGCGCCGCGGGCGCAGTCGAGGCCCCCGCATGCGCCGACCGCGACCCGGCAGCGGCGGCGGAGGTCCTGGAGGCGGCGGACCTTCTCGTGGCGCGCGCAGAAGACCACCTCTGCGGCGAGGATCCCCTCGTCGCGGCAGAGCACGAGCCCGAGCCGCGGGTCCTCTCGCACCAGCCGCGCGATCTCCCGCGCGCGGGTGCCGTGCCGGTAGACGAGCCGCGCCGCGACGGGCGCCGCCACCGCGCCGTCGGCGGCGAGCGCCGCGGGCTCCACCCGCTCCTCGCCGCCGGGGAGCGGCACCTCGTGCGTGCGGCAGGCCACCGGCCGCCGCCCGAGCAGCTCGAAGATCCGGTCGGTCACCTCCTCGGCCTGGGCGCGGTAGCTCGCGAGCTTCCCGCCGACGAACGAGAGGAGCCCCGCCGCGCCCGCGCCGGCGCCGTCGAGGAGCTGGTGCTCGCGGGAGAGCGCGTCCTCGGTCGGCCCGAAGGCGTGGAGGGTGGTGCGCAGGCCGCACCAGGCGCGCGTCACGCGCGCGCGGCGCACGCTCGGGAGGAGCGACGCCGCCCCCTCCATGAGGTACTCGACCTCGTCGTTCGTGGCCTCGAGGTCGTCGGGATCGCCGTAGTAGTCGTCGTCGGTGGTGCCCACGATCGACTCGTTCTCGTGGGGCATGACGAACATCTGCCGGCCGTCGACCGCCGAGAGGATGACGCCGTAGTTGGAGGTGCGGCGGTCGAGCGTGAGGTGGACGCCCTTGCCCGGGCGCATCGGCACCTCGACGCCGCTCCGCCGCGCGAAGCGCGGCGACCACGCGCCGGTCGCGTTGAAGACGACCGGCGCGCGCGCCTCCCCCTCCTCGCCGGTGAGCGCGTCGCGGTAGTGGACCCCGCGCACCTTGCCGCCCTCGCGCAGCACCTCCCGCGCCTCGGTCCAGGTGCGGACGTCCGCGCCGTGCGCCTCGGCCGCGAGCGCGTTGAGGGTGCAGAGCCGGAACGCGTCGATGCCCCACTCGTCGAGCGTCACCGCCCCGTGCAGCCCCGGGCGCAGGCCGGGCTCGAGCGCGTAGAGCTCCTCGGCCGAGAGCCGCGTCGAGGGCTTGCCGCGCTTCAGCGGCTGGAAGAGGTCGTAGGTGCCGACGTAGACCTCCGTCGCATACCAGGTGGCGCGCTCGCGCAGCGAGGCGCCCTCGGCCCGCGACCCGAAGGGCATGAGGAACGGGATCCGGAAGAGCAGGTGCGGCGCGATCCGCTGGATGTAGCCGGAGTCGCGGCAGGCGAGCGCCGTCACCTTCCGGCCGCTCAGCATGTAGCGGATCCCGCCGTGGATCATGCCCGACGAGTTGCCGCTCGCGCCGACGCCGAAGTCCGCCTTCTCGAGCAGGAGCACCCGCAGGCCGCGCATCGCGCAGTCGCGCGCCGTGCCCGCGCCGTTCGCGCCGCCGCCGAGGATGATGACGTCGTAGTCCATTCGGTCGGGATCGGGGTCGCGGTCGGATTCGGATTCGGATTCGGGTTCGGGTTCCGGGTCGAGGTCGAGGCGAGCGTACCGCGCCCTCGCCCGCCCGGGATCCGCTTTCCCGGGCCCCGGCCCCCCGTTACATGGTCCCCATGTTCGCGAAGAGCCCCCGCCTGCCCACGGCTGCCGAGGCCCTGCCCGGCCGCCCCGAGCCGATGCCCGTCCCCGAGCGCCACCACGTGAACGGCAACCGGATCGTCCCGCCCTTCCCGGCCGGCCTCGAGGTCGCCGACTTCGGCCTCGGCTGCTTCTGGGGCGCCGAGAAGGTCTTCTGGAAGCTCCCCGGCGTGCACGCCACGGCCGTCGGCTACCAGGGCGGCCACACGCCCAACCCGACCTACCGCGAGGTCTGCACCGGCCGGACCGGCCACACCGAGGCGGTCCGCGTGATCTTCGACCCGGCGAAGATCGGCTACGAGCAGCTCCTCCAGGTGTTCTGGGAGTCGCACGATCCGACCCAGGGCATGCAGCAGGGGAACGACGTCGGCACGCAGTACCGCTCCGCGATCTACGTCCACTCGGAGGCCCAGCGCCATGCCGCCGAGGCGGCGCGCGAGGCGTACGCGGCCGCGCTGCGCACGCGGGGCTTCGCGCCGATCACGACGGAGCTGCGCGAGGCGCCGCCCTTCTACTACGCCGAGGACTATCACCAGCAGTACCTGGCGAAGAACCCCGACGGCTACTGCGGGCTGGGCGGCACCGGCGTGTCGTGCCC
>Ga0184637_10001430_pt1 | contig 16172 bp, 3 predicted proteins | sample PLM3_127_b2_FD_133143 | JGI IMG/M metagenome (GOLD analysis project Ga0184637, IMG submission 133143) | Groundwater sediment microbial communities from an aquifer in East River, Colorado, USA - PLM3_127_b2 | ecosystem: Environmental > Terrestrial > Soil > Riparian zone | place: USA: East River...
GCCAGCGCCGCCAGCAAGGCCGAGCGCGCGGCGCTGGCGCTCGCCAGAATCTCGCCAGGCACGTCGGCCAGGCGCTCGAACAGCGCTTCCCAGCGGAAACGCGCGCGGTCGCGCGAATCCGGATCGCGCGGGCCGGGCCAGCTATAACGCGCCATTACCCGCCTCCCTCCTCAGGTTCTTCCGTCTCAGGCGGGCCGACGCGGATATAGCCTTCCTGCACCTCCGACGGCAGCTCCGGCAGCAGGGCCGTCTGCGTGGCGGCCAGGATCGGATCGTCGCGCCAGGTCACCGGCGAATCGCGCCGGGTCCAGATCTGGTTCTTGGGGAAGGACGAGATCTTGGGCAGGCGCACGTCGCCCGGTTCGATCAGCACCGGCCCGATGCGCGCCGAAGGCGCCATCACCGAAAGACCGGGGAAGGTCCAGTCGCGCGCCAGCATCAGCGACTTGCGCGGCAGGATGCCGGAGGTGAGATGCACCTTGCCGGCGGGATGCAGCAACAGGGTCAGCCGCACCACCTGGCCCGGATGCACGGTGAGCTCGTCTTCCGCCATCAGATAGGGATGCAGGATGGGCCGGACGTCGGGAATCTGCGGGATCGAGCCCTTCTGCGACAGATGCCCGCGACCGCGGCCGCTGTCGAGCGCGCCGTCGCGCACCGATTTGTCGACCACATGGAAGCGGCTGTAATCGTCGTCGACGAAAAAGCCGAGCACGCCGTCATCATTGCGCGTCAACTCGCCGACGCGCACCGGAAAGGCGCGGTCAGCCAGATCGCGATAAGCGGCCTCGCGCGCGGCCCGTATCTCCTCGTCCGACAGGTCGAGTTCGTCGAGATCGTCGTCGATGTCGAGCCGCAGAGTCGCGCGCACCACGGCGATCGGCCGACCGACCAGCCCGACGATATGCGCGGTGCCGAGATTGGAGAAGGTGTCCACCGTCCACAAGGTCGTGTCGATGGCGCGCAACAAAGCGGAGAGCGCCGATTCCATGTCCGGCTCCGCGCTCTCGCCCTTGCGCGCCTCGGCATCGACCGCCATCAGGTTCGCGGCCATGAAGCCCAGGATCTGTTGCGCCGGGGCGAGTTCGAAATGCGGCCCGGCATCCGAGGGGCCGGGACGGCCGGGTGCAATCTCCCACGCGACGCCGCCGCCGAACGGCTCGTGCATCAATTGGCCGAGCGGAGTGCCGGCGGTGTCGAAGAATTCCAGCGCCTCGTCGATATGATCCGGCAGCAGGAAGCCGGCCACCGGATTGACCATCGCCGTAATGTTGATCTGGTCGATCGTCGCCTCGGGACTGGCGGTGGTGAGGTTGATCGGATCGACCAGCCGGAACAGCCAGCGCGCCGGCCGCATCAGCCGCGGCGCCAGACGCAGGGTTCCGGCCGGCTTGCCCGGCACCACGCAACGTTCCGGCACCCGCGTGCGTTCGACCGGCAGATCGAGCGTACGGCCGAAAGCGTCGATGATCCGCGCCTTGGTCAGGCGCAGCGCGCCGTTCAACAGCAATTGCGGCACGTCGACGGGTTCCGGCTTGTCCAGCACGGCGCCGTCGCCCTGCCGCGGATTGAGCACGCCGTAGTCACCCAGGGGCAAGCCCAGCAATTGCTCCTGGAGGCTTTCGAGCGAGGCCGACAGCACGTCGAGCGTCTCGATCTTGTCGGCGATATCGGCCAGCGCGTCCGCCGTCTTATCGTCCGCTTCGCCGACATTGTCCTTGTCGCGCGCGGTCTCCGCCAGCATCCAGGCATCGATCGCCGCGGCCAGGGTCTTGGCCGTGCCGGTGTTGAGCGCGCTGCGGCCGCGCAAGGCGCGCGGTGGAACGTCCGGCAGCCATTCCGGCTTTGCCGGCTCGAAATCGACGGTCTCCAGGTGCATGCCGTCCAGGCGGTCGCTGGCGACGAGCTCCACCCCCCATTCCAGCCACAGCGGCACCCAGGGCTGGATCCACGCCGTCACCGCCACGGGGTCGGCGTCGATTCCGGCGACCAGCGAGAAACGGCGGAACTGATCGGTGGTCGCTAGGCCATTCAGCCGCATGGCACCGCTGCCGGTGCGGTCGCCGACCGGCAGCGCGCCGGCATAGGTCGACTTCGCGCCGTAGCGCAGCGCCGCCTCCGCTTTCAAACGCGCCTCGGCCTCTGCCCGCGGCACCGAGGATTGCTTCGATGCCTGCTCCGCCAGCCACGGCATGATGTAGGGATCGAGCACCAGCCCACTGCGCAGCAGCGACAGCACTTCCGGCGGAATCGCGCCGGCGGCCAGGCTGGGCAGCAGGCGCTGCGAATCGACCACGCCGTCGATGCGCGTGGCGACCTGGGTCGGCCAGCGGCAGACCATCTTGCGGTCGGGCGAAAAGCGGCCGTCGCCGCGATGGCGGAAGTTGCGCAGCGCGTTGCGCACGGCGACGATCGGCTCCAGCGGCCGGAAATAGCGCGGCGCCGAACGCTGCACCAGGCGGGATTGTTCCACCGCCCGGGCGGCTGTCTTCTTCTCGGTCCAGGCATTGACCTCGGCGCGCTGGTCGGAGATCGACTTGGCCATCAGATCGCTGCGCCCGCCGGCCTTGAAGGTCATTTTGGGCGAATCTATCGCCGCGCCGACGGAGCCCTTGGTGGGCCTGGTCTTGGCCAGCGCCGAGCGCGCGCCGCGCCCCGCTGGCAGCGGTCCGCCTTCGCCGCCGATGCGGATGCGGTCGGTGCCGCCGGGTCCGCCCGAACGCGATTCGAACTCGGCGGCATGCTCATGCTCCTCGATATCGGCGACGCCGTTGGCGGAGCCCAGCTCCTCCAGACGCTGACCGGTGAAGGCGCCAAGGATTCGCTCGGTGTCGCGGCGTTTCTTGGGATCGGTGATGCCGAGGCCCTCGCTGGCCAGCGCCGCGGCGACGTCGTCGCCGTGCAGGCCGATGGCAAGGCCAGTCGCCTTCGGATCGGGGCGCAGATCGGCCAAGGTCACGCGGCCGCCGAGCGGCACACCGTGGATGGTGCCGTGCAGCAGGGTGGAGAAGAGGTGACGCGGCCGCGTCTTCACCGTGCGGCGCGCCTCCTCGGCGAAGATGGAGCGGCCGGGCTCATAGGCCTGCGCCGCCGAGACCTTGCGCTCGGCCTGGGCGTCCTTGGCGGAGGCGGCCGCATAGCGATCGCCGGATTTGAGACCGATGCTCGCGCGCTTGGATTCGACGACCACCGCTTCGCCGGGCAGCTTGTCGCCGCCTTCCTGGTCGCTGGCAAGCTTCCAACCGAGCTGCTCCAGCTTGGCGTAGAAGCTGGCCGTGCCGCGCGCGGAATCGAGCGGGTCCAGCTCCGCCTTGGACCACCAGCCGGCCACCACATAGGTGCCGGTATTGCCGAAGGCGCCGCCGCCGGTCGTCTCCGCCAGGTCATCGAGCGGATCATGGAACGAGAAACGGTTGGCGACGGCGTCATAGATACCGGTCCAGTTCAAAGTGCCGCCGACGCTGCCGGTCAGCTCTTCCGGCACCACCGTCTTGCCAGTTGGTTTCACGGTCGCCGGCACATTCGGCCAGTTCTCCAGCGGCACCACGCGCGTGGTGTCGGCTTCGATGACCCAGCCCTTGACGACGGCGCGGTCGCCGCCGCGACGCGGCACCGCGATGCGCAGCACCACCCACCGGTCGGGCAGAACGGACAGGCCGAGGCGATTGCGCGATCCGGCGCCGACTTCCTTCAGTTCGCCGGATAAGAGCGAGTCCGGCATCGCCCAATGCAGATGAATGCCGGGTTTGCGCGGCGCGCCCTTGGCGAATGGCTCCGGCATCGGTGCCGGCTCCTGACCGTCCGGCGTGGTCAGCGCGAAGGGCAGGCCGACGAACAGTTCCTTGCTCGCCGGTGCGACATAGAGCGCCTGCACATCCATCGGCACCAGCAGACGCGGATGGCGGATCAGCGTGGTGTCCCAGCTGCCGATGGTCTTGAGATCGGCATCCATGCGCACCAGGCCCGACCACAGCGGGCTCACCATGGCTTTGGCGATGCGATCGGGATCCGGCGGCGGGCTCATGTCACGTTCTCCCGGAAGACGAGTTCGAAATCGCTCAGCATGTAGCCGATGGTTGGACGGAAGACTTCGGTGATCTGTGGCGTGGCGGTGATGCGGCCGAACACCTGGCGATAGGGGAAGCGGATCATCTCCAACGCGAACTCCGCCCCGTCGACGGCGGGGCCGGTATTCGTCGCACCTACGTTGATGATGTTCTGTGCGGTCTTGCGCAGGTTCAGCACGCCCGGTGCGCCCGGCCGGAAGGCGATCGGGATGTTGATCGGCCCCGTCGGTGGCGGCACATTTTCAGAGGTGTTGCGATCGCGGGCGACGATGTGGGCGCTGTAATTGCCGGTATTGCCGACCGTCTCCAGCCGCACGCCGAACTGGATGCCCTGGCGCGGTTCTTCCAGATGCACGAGTTGCGGGATGCCGTCGAACAGGCAGAGCAGCACCGCCGGCGCCAGCCGCTCCAGCCGCAGCAGCTTGATGCGGTTGGGGTGGCTTTCCGGCACGATTTCGGCATCGCCGACCACGTCGCGCGTATAGGCGCGCACATGCATGCCGGGCCAGCCGGAAACCGCGCGCGAGCGCAGCAGGAATCCGGTGACGGTGCCCGCCGCGCCGCGCTGTATCCGCTCGCCGCCGGGCAGGCGCACATCGCGTTCTTCCTCGTCCAGCTCGCGGCGGATCGCGCCATAGAGCGGTTCGAGCTGGGCGCGGTCGGCGGAGTTCAAGGTGCCGGCGCTGAGCGCGCCCTGCACCAGAGCGTCGGTCCAGTTGCGGTCGAGGTAGAAGAAGCGGATCGATTCCGGCGGCAGCAGCTCGGAATCGGCGACCAGATAGGCGAAGGGCACGCCCTCCAGCAGCCGCAGGCGCGCCAGCCACTGGCGCAGGTCGCGCGGCACGATGCGCGCTTCGCCGGTGCGCGAGTGCTTGTCGGTGGCGTACGGCTCATGAATCTTCGTCGATTCCTTGAGCTCGTTGAGCACCATCTCGCCGGTGAATTTGACCATGCTCATCGCTCGTCCTCCCGCTTGGCGCGGCGCGCAGCTTCGCGCAGCAGGGCCTGCAGGGCGCGGCTGCCGCGCGCCTCGGCCTCGCCGCGTTCAGGAGCGGGGGCGGCGCTCCGCTTGGCGCCCTTGGCGCGTGTGCCGGAGGGCCCACGCGTCGGGATCGTCCCGCCCGCGGGACCGGCCGGCAGCGCGTCGTTGGTCAACTGCTCCAGCACCGAATCGAGTTCCTGGCTCAAATGGCCGAGGCCCTGCGGCGTCACTTCGACATTCACCTGGCTCGGCACCGCGACGCTTTCCAGGATGCTGAAATCTCCGGTCCTCATCGCTGTGCGCACGCGCTCGACCTCGAGGCCGAAACCGGCGGCGATAATGTCGCCGACATCGCCGTCGAGGCCCTCGATCGGGCGGCCCGGATCGACCAGCGGCCGCGACGTGCCGAGCATCTTGTCCGGCGCGCTGGCGGCGAGTTCCACCAGCTTGCGATTGATCGCGGCGCCGATCTTTCCGATGTCTTTCACCATCATGTTCCCCGTGTTCACCAGGACGTCGGTCATCAGCACGTCGGCGAAACGCTTGGCGCGCGCGGCGCCGAACTGCTCGGTGCGCCAGCGGCTGAGTGCCGCCACCACCGACGGATGCGACAGCGCCAGCAGGCGGCCGATCTCGAAGGCGCAGGCATAGGCCAGATCCTCGCGTCCATCCGGCACCAGGCGGCGCAACTGGTCGCTGACATGGGCGATGGGCAAACGTCCGCCGGCGGGCGCCGTCTCGCGCTTGGTCAGGTTGGGCACCAGCGGACCGCGATACCAGGCCCGCACCGCTTCGCCGCGCCGCGTCTGATGCGGCAGGCCGACATGGCCGGTCTCGGCCAACTCCGCCTCGGGCCGAGTCGGCGGCGCGTCGGGCGGCGCATCGCCGCCGCGCGGTTCGAAGCATTCGGGGAACGGCTTGCCGGACGGCCGCCCGGCGACGGTCCCCAGCATCCCGACATCCAGCCCCTGCATCAGCGTCTCGAACGAGCCGGCGCCGGCACAGGTAAAGGACCAATAAGCCAGCACCGGGAAGCGATAGGTCTTTTCCTTCACCATGGCCTCGATCGGGAAGCGGAACCTGCTGCCCATCGCGTCGCGCACCAGAGATCCAGCGTCCTTGGTATGCGCGGAGACGGCGAGATCCTCGATTGACTTCGGACTGGTGCTCCATTGCTGGCTGGCCGCCTGCGCCTGGCCCGTCGTCGCGGCGGCGGCGAAGTTGGCCGCGGCGCCGACATTGGTGGCCGACGCTGAAACCCGCGCCGCGCGCGCAGCACCGGCGGCCGGCGCGCCGAACGGTCCGCCGACGGCAGGCAAATCCATGTTCAGTGCCGGATTGATCACCGGATCGCCCATCACCACCTTGTCGATGTCGTTGGTCTTGAAGACGGCCGTGGCCTCCAGCTGAAATACGATTTCCCCTGGAAAGAAATGATCCTTGGGTGGAACCGGCGGCGGCAGGACATGGACCTGTCCTTCCAGATTGATCAGGCAGGCCAGATAACGCACCGGCTTGCAGCCGACCCGGTCGAATTGCGGCAGGCGGTTGGCCAGCACGACGGCGAGGAATCCATCGTCGTCGCCCATGGCAAGCTCGGTGTCGCCGAGGTCGACCTCGCGCACATGCGCCAGCAATTGCAGATCTTCCTTGGTGGGGAACACCTTGGTCACGGTGGTCTGCGGCACCGACAGATAAACGCCGGTCGGCGTGTCGTTCGGGCCGGTCAGGGTCACGCCGGGGGTCACGCAATCAGCGATCGGCGATTCCGCCGAGATGGCGCCTTCGCCCTCGGCGATCACCACCAGCGCCAGCCAGGGGATCTTGCGGTCGGCATCGACCGCGCGCTCCCACGGCAAAGTGCGCCGGCGCAGCACGATCTGCGGCAGCCGGCTCTCATAGGCGCCTTCGGAATTCGCCGGCGGGAAGGTCGAGAGGATCTGGTCCGGCGGCATACGGAAGCGCGGCGAGTTGACGCGGACATGGCCGCGATAGGGTTCGGTCGGAAACGAGGCGGATTTCACGCCCGGATCCGGATTTGGATCGGAGATCTTCTGATCCGCCTCCAGCACATAGTCGCCAGCGGTAAGCGGCGGGACGGCGCGGCTGTGCAACACAAAATGACTCTTGCTCACCATGATCCTGCGCTCCCGGTCATCTGTGCTTGCTCGTCTTTGTCCGCCGAGCGGCCTTCGCCGTCTTCTTGTCGGCGGCCTTGCTCTTCGCTGTGGTCTTGGCCTTTGTCTTGGTCGGCTTCGCGGCCTTTGTGCCGGCGACAATCGGCCGGGCGATGGTGGCGCCGGTCACAATCGCTCCCGCGACCGTGGGGCGCGTCACTGGCGGACGCGTCACCGGCGAGCGCGTCGCCGGCGGGCGTGTTGTCGGCGGGCGTGTCGTTGGCGGTGTCGTCCCGCCGCCGCGCCGTCCCGCCGACCAGCTCAGGGTCACGCCGCCTTGCCGGCCTTCGGCCAGCGGCCGGACGGCGCGTTCGAACCCGTCATCCAGCAGGCGATCCGCCAACGCGTCCGCACTTTCCGTGCCGGCCAGCACGCCGGCGACGCGCCAGGCTTCCTCGCGCGCGATGCTGACCAGCACGGCGGTCTCGTCTTTTCCGGCGCGCGGCCGGATCGCATAGACCAGGACGCTGCGATTGCCGATCACCAGCAGGGTGGGCGGCTGCGCCTTGCCGGCGCGGTCGGTCACGCGGTCGGCGCCGGCCAGGCCGAGCGACAGATTCTGCGCCGCCGCCGCTCCGGTTGGATCGTCGATGATGAGCGCCAGGCTGGCGATCGGGGCGGTAAAGCGCGTGGCGATGATCGCCGCCTCCGCGATCAGATCCGCCGCCGCGACCCAGCCGGCGCGGAAACGCTGCCGGTCGCGGCGGACCGAAGCACCCTCCGCGCGCAAGGTGCCGCCCGGAATCAACGCAGTGGCCCAGCCGACATAGGCGAGGTTCTGCGCATCATGCCAGCCAAGCAATCCGCCGGGCGCCTCTGTGTCGTCGCGCCGGCCGAGCGCGGCCACGGCCAGGCGCTCGGTGCCGCGCGGCACCACCACGCCGGCGCGTGTCGCTAAACTGTCGCCGATGACGCGGCCGCCGGCGCTCAGCGCCACGATACGCGCCGGCCCGCCGCTCGCAATCAGGCGCGGACGCGGCGCATCGGGATCGACGTCGCGCGCCGCATTCGGCAGGCGCAGCACGACAACCTCGCCGGCGCTGATGGCCGCCCCCGTCGCGCTCGCCCGCACCGCGCCGCCACCGCCGGCCGCCAGGGCGGCCGACAGGGCGCCAAGACGCTGCCGGCCGGCGACCGCCGCGCCACGGCCGCCGATCGCCGCCACGCCGCCATGTCCGCTGCGGGTCAAGGGCACCGCACCGCCGGCGATCAAGGTGCCACCGCTCGCCGCCGCGGGTGCTGCCATGCGCACCAGCTTGGCCGGGATCGCCCAATCCATGGTGGCCTCGATGTCCGACAGGCGCGGCGCCAGCATGATCTCCGCATCGCCGGCCTCGCTGACCGTGGTGCGCGGCGCGTGCGTCTCGCGCACGATCTCGCCGCGCAGGATGGCGATGGCCTCGGCCGGCCGCACGCGGATGTCGACCGGCGGCTTCACGAAGTCGGCGGGCAGGGTGATGCGCGGCTTGCGCTCTTCGCTGTCCGCGAGGTTCTCCGTGAGCGAGCCCAGCCGCGGCGGTGCCGTACGTTCGCTTTCCAGAACCGCCAGCGCCGTGGCGCCGTTGCCGCCCAGCGCCAGCCACGGCTTCGCCGCTTCGTACATGGCCTCGATCGTCGCCGCCACCGGAACCACGGCGGCGGTCGCCCGGGCGTCGTCGATGAAGCGCGGCCGCCGGCGCCGCGCATGCAGGAAGGGCAGCGGCTTGCGGCCGTTGATCTCGACCTGGAAATAGGCCATCTCCTTTGGCAGGGTGCCTTCGATCGAGGCCTTGAAATCGAAATGCATGCCTTCGACCGCGTCGATGACCTTGCCTTCCGGCACCTTGCGGTCGTCATCCGGCTGCGGATTCCCCCATACGCCGACCGGGAAGCCGCCGCCGCGACGCACCGTCTTGATCAGCCGGCCGAGGCCTTCGAGGCCGACGAGCTTGTCGGCGTTGGCGACGTCGCGCAGATGCAACTCCAAGAGGCTGTCGATGTTGGCCGCTCCGACCGGCGCCAGCCCCAGGCTCTCGCTCGGCGGATGGTTCACCGAAGCGCCGGCGACCGAAACCTTGTTGGACGGGACAATCGAGGTGACGCTGATCTCGAACTCGCTCAACACCTCGAACGGCTTCGCCGCCGAGCCGTCGGCGGTGCCGCCTTCGGTCGTGCCGCTCGTGCCGGTGCCCGGCGGCAGCGCGCCTTTGCCGGGAAGAGCGGTCAGGCAGCGCCCGACGCCGCCGCCCGAATCCTCCAGATATTTCGGCACGAAGACTTCCCAGGCGAGCAGTTCCTTCGCCGCCTTCGCCGTGTCGCCGAACGAGACGGTGAGCTCGACCGGGCCGACCTCGAACGTCGCCGTGCCGCGGAATTTCGGTCCCTCGACCTTGATGCGCGCGCCGAGGCTGATGGAAATGGTGATCTCGCCGATCCACACATCGATGGTGATGCCGGCGGCGATGCGGGCATAGACCTCGACCTCGAAGCGGAACGGATCGAAATAAACGATGCCGTCGGCGCCGAAGGTCACTTCGGCCCAAGCCGGCCCGTATTTGGCTGAGCCAACCAGCCTGCCACCGGCCATCAGCGCCTCGGAGGTGAGCGCGAAATAGTTCTCGCCCTTGATGGAGACCGGGCCGAACTGCCAGGAGAAGCCGAGCCGCGGCACCACCGGATAGCCATCGCGGTGGAAGCTCGGATGGAAGCCGCCGATGCTCAGCACGAACTCTCCGGCGCGCGGCCCGTCGAACCAGGAGACGAAGGCGAAGCCGCCGGTCAGCCGCACCGATTCATGCAGCAGCCAGGAATTCTCGGTCAGTTGCGCCTGGACCCAGATCACCCCTTCCTTGGTGGAGAAACGCGCGATCAGGCCGAGCTCGATGGAGACCAGCGCGATCTGCGGCCGCGGCAGCGCCATGCGCGCCAGGCCAAGCAGCGCCAGCTCGAAGCCGTCGCCGATCTTGACCGAGATCACGGCGATGCCGTCGACCAGGGCGAAGCTGTTGAAGCTGATCCCGGCGGCGAACCAGAAATCGCCCTGCTTCATCGGGAAGATGTCGCGCAGCAGGGCCAGTTCCGCCATCGGATCGCCGGATGGCTGCGCCGCCGGGTCGAGCGCCTTGATGAAGGGGAACTCGCCGAAGCGGTCGAGCTCGGTCGGGAAGATCAGGTCGCGGTTGATGCCGATGCCGCCGCCGATGCCGGTCAGGAAAAAGGCCGGCGGTCCGCCGATCGGCCCGTTGATCGCGCCGAAAGCGAAGAAGGCGCTGAAGCGCTGGCCGTTCTCCACCTTGGTGCCATAGCCGCCATAGATGGAGAGGCCATAGACGGCGAAGCGCGCCAGCAGCATGCCGATATATTCGACGTTCTCGCCGCTGCCGAATTTGCGCAGGCCGCCGGCCAGGACCACGCCGCCCATGTCGGCTTCGACCGCGAGGCCAGCCAGATCAACGCTCCAGCGGCTGGGCTCGAATATCGAGGCGTCGGAGGCGACGATGAAGGTCAGTTTCAGATCGTCGACCGCGGCGGTCAAACCGGCGACCGAGACGCGCGCATCGAGCAGGATCGAGATGTCGATCAACTGATCCTGGGTGACCGTGGTGTCGAAGCCGACCTGCTCCATATAGATCGGGCCGAAGCCCTTCTGGATCGCCAGCCACCACGGTCCGTCGCCTTCGCCCGCGCGCATCGAGACCAGGATCGGGCCGGAGCCGTGTTTCTGGATCGCCAGAGCGGGACTGAAGGCCGGCGCCAGCTTCTCCGGGCCCTTGCCGGCATCGGCGACCATGCCTTGCGCGATCGGATTGCCGCCCGACGCGTTGGTGACACCGGCGGCCAGATCGCTCAACTGCAATTGCGCGCCGCCGGACAATTCGCTGGCGCTGACCTTGCCGAACAGATGCACCGCGATCGAGCCCAGCGTGACCCCGACATCGAGCAGCGGACCGCTGGAACGGCTGACCCGCACACCGATGCCGTTGACCGAAAGGCTGGGCGCGAAGTCCAACGAGTCGACGTTGAGGAACCCGATCGCCAGCCCGGCGGGCGGCGTGTCCTTGATCCAGCGCGAATCCGCCTCGATGGAGACGACGATGTCGGAGCCCGGATTCAGCTCGATTCGGCCGGCGATGCCCAGGGTCAATGCGGCAAAGTCATCGTCATCCACGCTGATGCCGATCGACAGGCCGCCGCCGATCTCGATGCTGGGCTCGAACTCGCCCAGATTGGTCAGCAGCTTCTTCATGCGGTCGAGCAGCAGAGCCGGATTGAGCAAGTCGGCAATAGGTTCGGTGGGGTTCGCCGCTTCCTCCAGGAACACGCCGCCGAGCGCGTGGCGCACTTTCTGGCCACCGGGGACGGGCAGGGACTTGTCGAGCAACTGGCCAACCGCTGGTGTGGAAATCGCGAAGCCAGCGAGCAAATCCACGACCACGCCGATCAGCGCCAGGGCGACGTCCGCCGGATCGGTCTCGATGGTGGCGCCGTCGATGGCGATGAGCGAGAAGCTGGCCGGATCGAGCAGCCAGCGCGCCGCGACGGCGCGGTCGCCGGTATCGTCCAAGGCCAGGCCGAGCTGGATATTGCGGCCGCCGGGCGGCGCGCTGCCCACTGCGATCGCCAGGGTGGGACGCAGGCTGATGCCGCCGGCATCGATATCGGCCGGGCCGATTTCCAGCTCCAGCGCGGCAAGGCCGCTGCCGTTCAGCGTTGCCGACAGGTCAAGCTGCTCGATCGCCGGCAGTCCCGCCAGGCTGGCCGCAACGGTCACTTCGAAGGGCGACGGCCGCACGCCGATGGTGACGCCGTTGACGGTGACGGTCAGCTTGCCGGCGACCATGGTGACGGTCGTGGGCGCGGGGAGCAGCGGACCAAGGGAAGTCGCCAGCGCGGTGACGATTGTGTTCGACAAGGTCGGCAGGCGCGCGGCGAAGGCGGCGGCCGGACCGGCGGCGAAGGCCTGCAGCGCCGCGCCGTCGAAATGCGCCGGAGCGCCGCTGCGCAAGGCCAGCACATCGCCCAGCGCGCGCACCGCCGCGCCGACATTGCCGGCAAGCCCCGCGCCGGTCTGATCGGCGAGCGCGTCGAGGATGAGGGGCAGCGCCTGGGCCACCGCCGCCTGTGCCAGGTTGGCGAGCCCCGGTGGGTTCGGATAGAGCGGCAGGTCCGGGCCGCTGTCGGGCCGCAGGAAAATCCGCAAGCCGCCATCGCTCACCAGATGCACGGCGCGCCGGCCGGGTGCTGCACCACTGATCCCGATGGCGACGGCGACCACCGGGCGCGGCGGCAATCCGGAAGGCAGGGACAAGGCGACCGATCCGCTCATCGTCAAGCGGCCGGCGGCGGCCGGGACCGGCGCGAAACCGCTGCTGTCGATCTGCAATCCAAGGCGCGCGACGCCGGAGACGGAATCGGCGCGCAGCACGAAGCCGTTGGCCAGGTTCCACTCGCCCGGACCGCCGGCGATGCCGAGGATCGGCTTGAAGGCGTCGAGCAGCGCGATGATCTTGGTGGCATCGAATCCGCCAGTGCCGCCGAGCGCGCCGGCATGACCGAGCCAGCCGATCGGATCTTCGATCAAGGCCAGCGGCAATCGCACGCCGCGCGCGCCGTCGGCATCGGCCAGGCCGAGCAGGCCGAGCGAATCATAGGCGGCGTCGACGACCGGCTGCACGGTCGCGTCGAGCTGGCGCAGATATTCGAGGCCGAGACGCGCCAGCTCGGCCGGCGCCAGGCGCACGATTGCCGCCAGGATGCCGGCCGCATCCGGATTCGGCCAGATCGGCAGGATTTCCGGCGCCGCCAGGCCGGGATGATGCCGCTCCAGGGTCAGCGCGAAGGGTGCCGCCTGCAGATGGACCGCGAGGCCGCCCTCCGGGCTGTCGCTGGTGGCTTCCAGCATGAAATCAAGCTGCGGCGCGCTGTCCGGCGCGACTTCGAGCGACAAGCTCCAAGGCTTCATGCCGAAGGCGCCGGGCGTGCCCGCGAGCGTCAGGCTCAGGCTGCGCGCCGCCAGATCGATGTCGAGGCCCGGCAGTCCGCCCAGCAACGTGGTGATGCCGGCTTGCAGCTCGGCGCGGCGCGCCGCGTCGGTCAGGGCGTCGTCGATCCGCGCCAGCGGCTCGTTCAACAGATGATCGATGCCGTCGGCGACCCATCCGCCGCTGGCATCGAGCAGGCCGAGGCCGCTCAACGCCTGGCGGATGGCGACGATCGCCGGCGCGGTCGCGGTGGCGAGCTGGGCCGCGAACTGGGCCAGCAGCACGCGCACTTCGGGTAGCGCCGGGGTGACGATTTCCGCCGCGGTGGAGGCGATGCCGGCCGCGCTCACCACCCAACGCTCGCGACCGATGCCGAACACTTTCGGCTCGATCAGCACCACTTCGGCGCTCGCTTCCGCGTCGCCGCGCAACGGGATCACCAGGGTCGCTTCGACCCGGCGCAATTCGTGCTCCGGCCGCGGTCCCGGGCCGCGCGCCGGATCCGGCCCGCCGATCAGCCAGCCGCTCTCGCGCGCGAAGGAAAGCCGCATGCGCAGCGCATTGGCCGTACGGATTACCGGCGTGCCGCCGCCGAGATCGAAACCGAGCGCTTCGACCATCGCCTGACCGTCGATCGCCAGCCCGTCGGCGCGGATTGAGATCGGCAGCAGCAATCCCATGCCGGCGCCGGTGATGCCGCCGGTGAGGATCGCGTCGGCGCGCAATCCGGCGCGCAGCGACAGCCCGGCCGCCACCACCGCCGTCATCGCCGCTTCCACCGCAGCCAGGCTCATGGCGCCGAACACGCCATGGACGGCAAGGCCGGCGCGCGGCGCGGCCGGCAGCACCGCCGGTGGACGCAATTCCACGCCGGGATCGCCGAGCGGCAGCAGATCGGTCAGCGCCTTGATCAGCGCGCGCCCGCGCGCCAGGTCGAGATCGTCCGGCTCCGCCGCATCGAAAGCCGGCAGCAGCGCCACCAGCACGCGCAACGCCTCCGCCAGCGGCGCGGTGTCGAGCACGGTGAAGGAGACCGGCCCCGCCGGCGTGCCGAGGGTGATCAGCGCGGTGACCGCATTCACGGCGTCGGCGGCGATGCGCGCGGCGTGACCGGAAGCGGCGTCGGCGATCAGCGCGACGCTGCCCAGCCCGTTGAAGGCCGGCAATACGCGTTGCAGGCGTGCCGCTTGTCCGGCGATGCCGTCGACGTCGCCGGTCGGCAGCAATGCGGCGGCGCGCTCGGCCAGCGCGATGAACCACTCGCCGGCCGCCGCGGCGGGCAGGGCGAAACTTTCCGGCGCCAGGCCGGGCGCACGCAGATCGATGACGCGACCAGCCGGCGCCGCCGGCCAGGGCAGCGGGGCGCCGGCGGCGAGCACGGCGATCTGGATGCGCACCGCGGGCGCCGCGCCCAGGATCGCATCGACATTGATGGCCGCGCCAAGCTGATCGAAGGTCGTATCGAGCAGCCGATGCACATGGATGCCAGGCGGGTCGACGGCCGGCGGAACGATGCGACCGTCGGTATTCACCCAGCGTTGCGTCAGCGCCATGAGGCCGGCCGAAAGATCGCCGCGGCCCGCCACCAAAGTGGCCAGCGAATTGGCCAGCACGCTCTCCTCGAACAACGCCGCCGCAAGCTCCGCGCCATCGAGACCGGGCACGCCCGGCCGCCAGTCGCGCAACGCGTCGGGCACATTGGTCAGGGTCGGGCGCGCCGGGCCGCGCGGCTCCAGCCAATAGATCAGCTCCGGTGCGACGCCTTCGCCGAACAGGGCCAGACGGAAGGGTGCGTCGGGCCTGCCGAAGCCGCCGATACTGCCCAGATCCTCCACCGTGCCGGTCAGTTGCCGCGCCAAGACGATCAGCGCGCTTTCCAGCGGGCCGCTCGCTTCGAGCAGGAGCGCCTGCGCCCAGGCTCTCAGCGCGCCCGCCGGATCGGCGACCAGATCGGCCAGGCGCAGATGCGGCCGTCCCGACAGCGTGGGATCGTCGGCAAGGTTCGGTCCGCTGGCGATCCAGCCCAGCGCGGTCACCAGATCGCGGAAGGCGGGCAGCGGCGATTGCGAGCCGAGCAGACCGAGCAGGCGTTGCACCGCATCCCAGCCGGCTTCGTCGAGATTCGGCGTGCCGTCGGCATTGAAGCTCGGCAGCGCGATCGGCACCGGCTCGCCCTTGATCTCGGCTGCCGGGTTTGGCGCCAGCGCCTCGACGCTGAGGCCGCTTTCCGGCGACCATAGCGCCGACAAGCCGATGTGATCGGCGGAGAGCGCGATCGGCCCGGCGCTGAATCTGGCCCGCGTGTCGCCACGGGCGCGCGCGGTCAGGCGTGCTTCGATCGAGGCGGCCAGCACCAATGCGCCGTTCGCCAGATCGATCCTCGCCAGCCAGACCGTGAGACGCGATTCGATGACCGTGCAGCGCTGGCCCAGCGTGTCGACCGCATAGCCGGCGCTGAAACCGACATAGAGCTGGTCGCCGCCGCCCTCGCTGTAGAATTGCAGCGTCGCGGGCCCGACAAGCGGCATGCGCCAGGGATCGAGTTGCGTGCCGGTGCCGGTGATCGGCGGCACCGCGGCGGCGGCATCGGCGATCAGGCTGCGCAGGGAATCGAGCAGGTTCGGGATCGCGGCGGCGTGATCGTGCAGCAAGGTGCGCCAATGCCCGCCCACCGCCGCCAGCGGGTTCGACAGGAAGGTGCCGAGATCGATCGTGGGGACCGCCGGTGCGCCGGGCGGCGGCGCCAGACCGAACAACACGGTGAGCGCGCTGCCAATCGGCCCCAACTGGCCGATCAGATCGTCGACCACGTCGCCGAGCACCGTGCCGAGCATCTCGACCACGGCGTCGGGCGTGGAAAGATCGAGCGTATCGTAGTGGTTGGTACCGATGGTGACGCCGTCCGCCGCCAGGACCGGGATCGGCTTCCGCGCGCCGTCAAGCGCAATGCCGATCCTGATTGCCTCGACCGCCGGATCGCCGGTCA
>Ga0184637_10001431_pt1 | contig 16170 bp, 11 predicted proteins | sample PLM3_127_b2_FD_133143 | JGI IMG/M metagenome (GOLD analysis project Ga0184637, IMG submission 133143) | Groundwater sediment microbial communities from an aquifer in East River, Colorado, USA - PLM3_127_b2 | ecosystem: Environmental > Terrestrial > Soil > Riparian zone | place: USA: East River...
GAACCGATGGGATCCGGCCGACTTGGCGGGCCTGAACGCGTACTACGCGAACCCGTTCCATGCGGTCATGAACCCGACGGGCGTAAAGCCGCCGGTCCTCTACGACCTGGCGGACTCCTCACCGCAGAACGCCCTCGAGAACCAGTCCGCGAACCAGCAGCTCTTTGCCTTCATCTGTACCGGCACGGTGACGATCGCGGCGAGCGTCGATGGGGGGGCCTGCGCCTGGTCGATCTTCAACAGCGGGAACCGGCTCAACGCGGCCCTCCCCTTCGTCCCGCTCAGCGACGTGCTGGGCGCCGTTTTTGCGGGTGAGCACAGCGTCGTTGCGCAGGGCTACTTCACCACGTTCGTGGCCAACACCAAGGGAGCTGGTTCGATTCTCAACTATACGCCTGTGCGGAACCTCAACGACGACTTCAACGATGGCATCATCACGGCCGGCGTGATGTCGCCGACGCCGGTGACCTTGGTCTCGGAGCTCAACCCCGCCGGTACCAATAACGACTTCTTGACCCTCGACTCGGTCCTGAGCAACGAGCAACGCGCGCTGATCGGCTGCGGTCCGTTCTACGGCACGCGCTGCGATACCGGCGTAGGCGGCGTACTCAGGAGCCCCCCCGGTATCGGTATGCCTCAATCCATGAACTACCAGGCGCTGGGCTGGACATTCGGCGGCGGGATGGATGTGCTGAACACCGAGGCGAGCGCGATCCTCCAATCCATCCCCGGCATCGAAGGAACCGGGACGGTGGGACTCAATGGACTCACGCGCGGTTTGGGCTGGACCACCACCAACCGGGATCTCGTGCAGCCCGGCACGATCGGGTTCGACGGCGGTCCGGCCTGCACACGCAACGTCGGCGGGAAGCTGGTCGTGTTGCCGGGTTGCCGCGGCGTGCAGAGCCTCACGTTCGACGAGGGCATGATGGTCTGGCGGGCGGTCTTCGACAACGGCTACAACGTTGCACAGGACGGCTGCGTCTTCGGGACCAGGGATAACCCGCCGCCTGGGGTAGACGTCAGCCTCAACGGTAGGGCGATCGTCGCCACCCACCAGGATGGCTCGTCGGTCAATCTCAAGAGCTGCGGCACCGACAGCCCGACGCCGACCTCGACCACCACCAATTCGCGCACGCGCCAGGCCCCCTTCGCCGGCCAGGACGGATACGGCGACAACACGGTCCACGTGCTCCCACCCATGGGAACCGACCTACCGAACTTCACGACCCTCGTCTTTGGCGCGAGAACCCTCTTCCACCCGCTCGCGGGGTGCAAGACGGCGGCGCAGGTGTACGACCCGGACCAGGCGGACCGCATGTGCGTCTTCCAGACCCGCTTGTTCAACGCCGAATTCGACATCGATCCCGCGCTCCGCACCTCCCAGATCTTCCGCAGCGAGATGGCGGCCTTCTCCTGGAACCTGGCGATGTTCCTGATGACCGCGGGCTCGTGCGACGTCACCGAGCGCAGCATCAAATTCGATCCGTCGTGCTTCAATTCGCAGGACCCCTGGCGGACCGACGCCTGCGGATTCGCGGCGCCGCAGTACTGCGACTCCATCAAGGGCTTCCTGGGCGTGGCGGGCGTGAACCGCAACAAGCTCCAGGCGGGGGGCAACGCGCGCTTCGGCCGGCGCGACTTCATCTGGCACAGCGGCGGCGAGTTGGCGCTGCGCTATGCCAAGCGCAACGTCTTCGGTATCTCGACGGACTTCGCCGAGGACACGTCGAAAACCAACTGGAGCCTGGAGTTCACCTGGATCGGCGCCACGCCGTACCAGGACGCCGATGACTTCGAGAACGGCCTCACGGATTCGGACTCCCTGAACCTCACGGTCTCGGTCGACCGGCCGACGTTCATCAACTTCCTGAATGCGAACCGCACCTTCTTCTTCAACAGCCAGTGGTTCTTCCAGTATCTGACGGGCTACAAGAACAGCTTCCCCTCGAACGGTCCGTTCAACGTGCTCTTCACGTTCGCGATGTTCACCGGCTACTACCAGGACCGGCTGCTGCCGACCCTGGTCACGGTGTACGACTTCAACTCCCGCTCCGGCGGGCTGCTGCCGTCGATCACCTACCGCTTCAACGAGGCGTTCTCCGTGACGACGGGCGTCAACCTGTTCTGGGGCCGCGGCCAGTACAAGGACATGCCGGTGCGCGCCTTCGCGCCGACCTCGAACCGGGCGGGGAAGCACGCGTACGACGAGGGCGTCGAGAACGTGCTCTCGGTGATCAACCGCCGCGACGAGGTCTTCCTGCGCCTTCGCTACACGTTCTAGTGTCCGCGCGTCAGGAAGTCGGTCGCGGTGAAGCGGCGTTGCACCGCTTCCTCGGTGGGCACTGATTTCACGTCCCAGGATTCGCGGTGCCAGCCGCTGTCGTCGGCCATCACGTAGAAGACCTCGGCGACCGGATCGAAGACGTTCGCCTTGACGCCCTCCCGGAACTCCGGATAGCCGGCCACGTCGCCGCTGAAGCGGTGGACCGCGATGCCGACGTCGAGGATCCGGCCGCGGTCGGCCCGCAGGACGAAGTAGAGCGGCTGCTGGGTCTGGTAGTCGAGATAGATCGTGAGCGTCTTGAACTGATCCCGGAAACGGGCCAGCCCCTCGATCACCACCGCCTGGCGCACGTCCCAGCGGTCGCTCGCCACCGAGAGGCCGCTCGGGCCGTAATTGCGGTTCGGGTTCTCCGGGTAGCCGAGGTGGTAGCCGTTGATCGGCGCCAGCACCTCGCGCTCGCCGCGCAGGCGCCACACATAGGCGTTGGGGCGCAGCGCGAGAGTCGCGAAGCCGCGCCGCAGGTACTCGCTCGCCTGCGTCGATTCCGCGGCCGCGGGATACACGGCGTCGGTCGGCCCGTAGCTTCCCCCGCCGAGCGGGACGCCGCCGCCGCGGCCGTCGCCGCTCACGCGGTAGCGGGGCGTGAAGAACCCGTCGACCCAGGTGGTCGCGGAGCGGCGGACCTTCCGCATGGAGGGGACGTAGACGAAGGTCTGGTCCGAATCCGTGTAGAGCGTCTCCGTCTCGGGCGAGCGGATCTGGTGCCAGGCGAGGTGGCGGGCATCCATCGGCAGGTCGAAGCGGCCGCCGCCGATCCAGAGGCTCTCGTCGACCCCGGGAATCGAATAGCCGGTCGCCGCGAGATCGGCGCGCTCGCGCGACTGAAGCCAGAAGAACGAGCCCTCGTAGACCTGGATGGCGCCCATCCGGCTCGGGAAATCGATCAGGCGGAAGCGACCGACGGGGCCCGCGCCGCGATAGCGCTTGTCGAAGTTCCAGGCCCAGCGCGCCGCTGCATCGGGGGCGGCCGGATCGATCGACGCCGGCGGGAAGGGCAGGCCCGCGACGTAGCCGTGCAGGTTCCCGTCCGCGTCGAGGCTCGCCTTGCCGGCGAATTGCTCGGTCGCCGCCGCGTAGAAGTCGGCGGTCGGATAGCGGCGGTGACAGGCTCCGATCTCGAGGCGCATGCCGTCGTAGAAGAAGGCATGGCGGAGCTGCCAGACCTCCTCGGGGAGCAGGTGGCGCAGTGCCAGCAGGTCGTCGTGCGTGACGAGCGCACCCTCGGGTAGCCGCGTGGGGGAGGCGTCCTCGGCGACGCCGGCCCCGGGCTGGGCGTAGACCGCCGGGCAGGTTCCCTCGGGCGGGGGCGCCCCGGCGGCGGGCGCGGCGAGCGCGGCTCCGGCGAGCAACGTCGCGAGCCAGCGCGGGCCGGGGGGCACGGGGGGCATCCGGTCTCCTGGAGGGTCGCCGCGATTCTATCGTACCCTCGTCCCCCGAGAGGTCCCCGTGGCCCGCCGCTCCATTGGATTCCCGCTCGCCGTCGGCGTCGTGCTCCTGCTGCTGGTGCTCGCGCTGGCGGTGGGCTGGCAGATCCTGCTCGTCTCGGACGTGCGCATCGCCTCGCGGGGGCTCTCCAGCCTCGACTGGGTGCTGCTGGTCGCGGGCGGCGTCTTCTTCCTGCTGGTGATCGTGGGGCTGGTGTGGCTGTGCGCCTGGCTGGTGCGCGAGATGCGCACGAACCAGCGCCAGCGTGCCTTCCTGGACGCCGTGACCCACGAGATGCGCACGCCGCTCGCTTCGCTGCGGCTCTATCTCGACACGCTGGTGCGTCACGATCCGGAGCCGGGGCAACGACGACAGTTTCTTGCCCGGATGCACGCGGACGTCGAGCGTCTCGACCGCACCGTCCAGCAGGTCCTCACCGCCGCCCGGGCCGAGGAGCCCGGCCGGCGCGCCACGCTCGGCGTGGTGCCGCTCTCGAATCTGCTGAGCGAGTGCATCGCCGAGATCCGCACCCACCACGGACTGCCGGAGGCGGCCGTGCGCCTCGACGGTGTCGACGCGGCCGTGCGCGGCGACGCCGTCGAGCTGGCCGTGGTGTTCCGCAACCTGCTGGAGAACGCGGTGAAGTACTCCGAAGATCCGGTCGAGGTGAAGGTCCGGGTGGAACCCCTGGGCGAGGGGCGTGTGCAGGTCGAGATCTCGGACCGCGGCATTGGAATTCCGTCCGGCGAGCTGCGCAAGATCTTCCAGCGCTTCTACCGGGCCGGGCGCGACATGCAGCGCACCGCCGCGGGCCTGGGGCTGGGGCTGTTCATCGTCCGCAATCTGGTGCGGCGCCAGGGGGGCGGCGTGGTCGCCCGCAGCGAGGGCCGGGGCGCCGGCAGCCGCTTCGTGGTGACCCTGCGCGCTGCGCCGCCGGTTTCGTAGGGAGAGGGGGGCGGTGTCGCGGATCCTGGTGGTCGACGACGAGGCGCATCTGGCCGAGGGCCTGCGCTTCAATCTCGCGGCGGAGGGCCACGAGGTCGAGATCGCGCGCGACGGCGCCGACGCGGCGCGGCGCCTGGCCGACCCGCAGGCGGGGTTCGGACTCGTGATCCTCGACCTGATGCTGCCCGAGATGAGCGGGTTCGAGGTGCTGCGGCGTGCACGCGCCGCGGGCAACTACGTTCCGATCCTGATCCTCACGGCCAAGGACGACACGCAGGATCTGGTCCGCGGTCTGGAGGAGGGCGCCGACGACTACCTGACCAAGCCGTTCCGCCTGGACGAGCTGCTCGCGCGCGTCCGGGGGCTGCTGCGGCGGCGGCGCTGGAGCCAGCTCGCGCCCGACGCCGATCCCGTGCGCTCGGTCGCGATCGGCGAAGTCACCGTGCATTTCGACCGCTTCGAGATCGAGTCGCCGCGCGAGACCGTGGCGCTCACCACGCGCGAGATGGGACTGCTGCGCGCGCTGCTCGAGCGCGATGGAGCCGCCGTCACGCGCGGCGAGCTGCTCGAGGAGGTTTGGGGCCTGCGGCCCGAGACGCGGACCCGCGTCGTCGACAGCTTCATCGTGAGACTGCGGCGCTACATCGAGACGGATCCCTCGAGGCCTCGCCACATCGTCTCCGTGCGCGGGCACGGATATCGCCTGCTCAAGTAGCCGGCTTGTCTCGCGTCGGCGAGCGTGCGACCCTGCCCGCGATGAGCGAGCTGAGTCTGCACGTCCGTCCGGCGCTGCGCGATGCGCCGCTGCTGCTGGCCTTCGGCGGCTGGAACGACGCCGGGGACGCCGCGACGCTCGCGGTTCGCTACGTCGAAGACGCGATCCGCGCCGTTCCGCTCGCTGAGATCGACTGCGAGGAATTCCTCGACTTCACGGTGACGCGACCGACGGTGAAGTTCGACGCGCGACACCAACGTGTGATCGAGTGGCCGAGCGTGATGTTCCGATACGGCTCGATGGACGAGTCGCGCGAGCTGGTGACGGGCTGCGGCTTCGAGCCGCACCTGCGCTGGCGGCGCTTCTGCGATCTGATCGCCGAGCTCGCCGCCGCGCTCTCCGTGCAGCGCGTGGTGCTGGTCGGCGCGTTCCTGGCCGACGTCGTCTACTCGCGGCCGGTCGGCGTCACGGGCTTCGCCAGCGACCCGCGCGTGCTGGAGCGGATCGGCGTACCGGCGTCCTCCTACCAGGGGCCCACCGGCATCCTCGGGGTGATCGCGGAGCGGTTGCGCCGCGACGGCCTCGAGATCGTCAGCCTGTGGGCGGGCCTGCCGCATTACATCAGCGCCGCCCCGAACCCGCGCGGCGCGCTGGCGCTCCTTCACAAGCTCGCCGAGCTGCTCGAGCTCAAGCTCGACGACGAGCCGCTGCGCCTCGAAGCCGCGCGCTTCGAGGAGAAGATCTCGGCCCTGGTCGCCGGGGACCCGGAGCTCTCCGAATACGTCCGCCAGCTCAAGCGCCGCGACTTCGCCCAGTAGGGCAGGGCCCCGCCCCCAGGGCCCCCTACCTCGCCCCGGGAACCTCGGCGGGGTCGATGAGTCCCCGCCTGCGCCACCCGACGCTGAGGAGCCAGCTGCGAGGCGCTGCGACGGCAGGCGGATCGAGGGATGGAGGCGCGCCCGTGCGCCAGCCCGAGAACCACCTCCCCGATGATGCCGGATCGATCCGAGCGATCGCGGGCGGGCGACGGCCCTGCTTGGCAAGGTGGCGGCGCGCATTTAGCAATACATAGGCGATCGCGCTCCGGACCTCGCGCGGCGTCCGCAGGACATGGACGTGGCACCGATCCGCGAGCACGCGGCCGGTCCGACGAAATACCCGGTTTACGCCGCGCGCAAAGCGCGCGGCAATCGCCTTGAGCCCACAAGCCAGATCCCACGCGCTACCGGCCTCGACGATCATGTGGACGTGGTCGCTCTGGACCGAAAAATGAACGAGCCGGAATCGGCGACGGTCGCAGGCCTCGCGCCAGCTTCGCTCCAGCTCGGCCACGAGTCTACGAACTCGCAGCGAAGGAATGTCCGATCGCACTTTCAGCGTGACGTGACACGGATGCCGCGACGCCAGCGGCGCCCTCCGCAGGTGCGGATCGCGACGAAAGGGCCCGGGTTTCCGCCCAGCGCCTGGCCGCGCGCCACCCCATCGCGGCGGTGAGGTGAGCTCCAGATCGAGCTGCCGGGATCGCGACGTCATGTTCATAAGGTTCTCACACCTGTGTGTCAGATTCCGTCACACGGAAGTTCGTGACCGATCTTGATTTTCGCGATGTTCTCGATCCGGGTGGGTACAGATTGGGTAGATAGGTGGGGTTCGGTCTTGATACATAGGTAAGAGGTGGTGGTTCGTACATCGGTGAGTGGGTATCTGGTCGCCAGGCGGCACGAAGGGATCGCCGACCTCAAGTCCCTGCGCCGTCTTTGCCGAAAAGCGGTCCATGGCCGGGATCTTCGCCGCGCTCCACCTGTATTCCGAAGGGCTCCGCTACACCCTTCTGCTAAACGCCTTGGGGATTGGTCTGCTGGTGCGAGCCTGGCGAGGCGATATCTCGCTTTTCAACGGCGCAACCCACGCACCAAGGTGGTTCCTCGCTCTGATCGGTACGCTTCTTCAGATTCCGGGTCTTTTCTATATCGGGGTCGGTGTGTGGGCAGCTTGTAGCTCCCCCGGCGTTCGCTGTTAGCGCGCATCCAGACTGAGCAACCGGGAGCATCGGCAACGCGCTAGACCGGGGACATGGATGACACGATCTCGGGAAACGAGGAAGCGCCTTGCCCTGGCGGGAGGCCCGTACGGACGATCTGGCCAATCGCGACCTGGGGGCGCGACTTTGCCTATCCCGCCGACTTCGGCTCGCTTCGAACCTGAAGAACAGGTACGACCGGAGACGACACCAACTCGCGGCACCGGCGCCACGCGCATGCAGGGAAGGCGCGGCAACGGGAGTCGGCCCCCGAGTTCTCGCTCCGTCGCACCCTCAAAACCGTCTTCAACGACGCTGAAACGGAATTCGCACGCCGTTCTTCAGCGCCCCGTCAGAGCTCGATGGATTCCTCGATCAGCATCACGGGGATGCCGTCGTCGACCGGGTAGAGGATCTTGCCATCCTCGCGCACCAGCCCCTCGCTGATGGGCTGGGTCACCGGCTGTCCGCCCCGGTTGCGCAGGCGTCCGGCTTCCACCTCGCGGCGCAGCCTCGCCAGGATCTCGGCGCTCGCGAGCGCGACCGGCTGCTTCGTCTCCGGACACACCAGGATCTCGAGCAGATCCGGACTTACGGCCATGACTCCTCCAATTCTGGGTGAACTCCGCTCGCCTTCGGCTCGCTGCGCGCTTCGCTTGCGTCAGCGCAGCATGCTCGACGAGTAGTCGAGGATGCGCCGCGCGACGATCAGCTGGTTGATCTGCTGCGTTCCCTCGTAGATATCGTTGATCTTGGCGTCGCGCATCCACTTCTCGACCAGGAGCTTCTGCGAGTAGCCCGGCGGGCCCAGCAATTCCACCGCCTTCTGCGTGATGCGCGTGACCGAGAGCCCCGCCTTGGCCTTCGCCATCGAGGCCTCGAGGCTGTTCGGACGCCCCTTGTTCATCATCCATGCCGCACGCCAGGTGAGCAGGCGGGCCGATTGCAGCTCGGCTTCCATTTCGGTTACGTCTCGCTCGATCGCGCTGCGGTCGCAGCGCGGCGCGTCGTAGCGGATCGCGACCCCCTGGCGTGCCAGCTCTTCGATCAGGAACTCGAGCGACGCGCTGCCGACGCCCACGGCCATCGCGGCGACGATCGGGCGGCTGGCATCGAAAGTCGCCATCGCCCCCTTGAAGCCCTTGTCGCCGGCCTTCTTCGGGTCCTGCTTCTTCACCTCCGCCCGGCCGAGCAGGTTCTCCTTGGGGATCCGGCATTCCTCGAAGACCAGCGTCGCCGTGTCCGACGCGCGGATCCCGAGCTTCTTCTCCAGTCCGACCAGCTTCATCCCGGGCGTCCGGGCGGGGACGACGAAGGACTTGATCCCGCCGCGGCCGGCGCTCTTGTCGAGGGTCGCCCAGACCACCACGAAGCCGCCCTCGACCTGCGACGCGCTCTCGCCGCTGGTGCAGAAGATCTTGGTGCCGTTCAGCACCCAGTGATCGCCGTCGAGGCGCGCGGTGGTCTGGATCGCCGCCGCGTCCGAGCCGGCGCCCGGCTCGGTGATCGCCATCGCGCCCCAGACCGGAGGGCCGTCGCCACGAAAGCCGGCCAGGAAGCGCGCCTTCTGCTCCGGCGTTCCCGCGGCCGCGACCGCCGAGCCGCCGAGCGCCGGGGTCGGCATGCGCAGGTAGAGCGCGGCATCGCCCCAACACAGCTGCTCCGCCTGCACGCAGATCTGCACCATGCCGTCGCTGTCGCCGTCGAACTCGCTCCCGGCCGCCCCGGTACGGCCGTGACGCCAGAAGAAGTCGATCCACTCCCGGGGAGGCTCGTGCTCGAGCACGTCGTAGCGACGCGAGATCGGGCGCATCTGCTCGAGCGCCATGCGCCGATAGTGCTCCCGCGCGCGGCGGGTGTTCTCGCTCGGCTCGAAGCAGATCGGAATCGGCCTCCCCCTCAGACCAGGCTCAGGGCTTCGAAGCAGGCGAAGCCGCGAGCGTTGCGCAGGTGCATCTCCGGCAGGTAGTCGCGGATGTAGCCGTGACCGCCGAACACCTGCACCGCGCCGTCCGCGACCTCCAGCGCGACCCGCTGCGCCTGCTGTTGGGCGAGCGCGGCCTCCCGCAGCGCCGGCAGCCCGCGGTCGAGCCGATCCGCCGCCTCCCACGCGAGCAATCGCGCGCCGTCGATCTCGATCGCCATCTCCGCCAGCTTGAAGGCGATCGCCTGCTTGGTCGCGATTGGCGCGCCGAACGCCTGCCGCTGCTTGGCGTAGGCGAGCGCGAGCTCGAAGGCGGCGCGCGCGACGCCGACGGCCGCGGCGGCGAGCGCGACACGGCCTCGGTTCACGAGGCTCGCGACGTCGGCGCCCCGGGCCCCGCCGAGCCGGGCCGACGCGGGAACCTTTACCCCGCGCAGCCGCAGCTCCACCGTGGGCAGGGCATCCAGCCCCAGGTTGCGCTCCGGGGTGGCCTCGAGCCCCTCGGCGTCGCGGGGCACCAGGAAGGCCTGCGGCACGCGCTTTTCGGCCGCGATCACGAGCACGCTGTCGTCGCCCGCGAGCCAGGGGACGAAGCACTTCTCCCCGTCGAGGATCCAGGCGTCGCCATCGGGTCGCGCGGCCGTGGCGGGGTGGAAGACATCGAAGCGGAAGCTCGGCTCGACCAGCGCGAGGGAGCCGGGCACGAAGCGGTCTGCGGTGTAGCGCGGGAGCCACGCCCGCTGCTGCTCGGGTGTGCCGAAGTCCGCAACCGGGAGGGCCACCAGCGAAGGCGAGAGGATCGCGAGCGCAATCGCGAGGTCGCCCCAGGCCAGCTCCTCGGCGATCAGCGCGCTGGTGATGGCGCTGCGCTCGCCGCCGCCGCCGTTCGCGCTGGGCAGCGCGCCCGCGACCAGGCCGAGCTCGTGCGCGCGCGCGATCACGTCGTCGGGCAGCTTCCGGGCTTCGCTGCACTCGCGCGCGCGGGGTCGTATCTCGCTGGTCGCGAACTGCCGCACGGTCTCGACGATGAGCCGCTGCTCGTCGCTGGGCTGGAAGTCGATCACGCCACGTCCCCTTGAGCCGCCACCGGGAAAACGCGTTGAAATCATTCAAGAAATCGAAGCGATCGTCAACTGGACCGGGCGCGCCGGAGCGCCCGATCCGCCTGCCCGAGGAGGCGCTTGGCGCGGTGCGCGCGGCACTGATTTCGCGTCTTGACGCGACGCGGCTTCCGTAGTATTCCACCGCCCGTCAACGGCACCGGCGAAGGCACGCGGGACCGCTGTCGACAGTCCGCACTGACGACAGAGCGCTGCCCTCTGCATTCCTGCGAGACGGACGCCGCTTGGGGGGCACGCAGCCGCGCGCATGAGCCCGAGTTCTTCGCCGTCTCGTCTCGTCTTCCTCGTCTGCCTCCTGGTCGCGATCGCCGGCGGAGCCGTCGGACTCGTCGGCCTGCTCGCGGGTCCCGCGGGCGCGGGCGAGACGCTGGTCGCGGGGAGCGTGTGCGAGGCGCACGAGCTGCGCGCGCGCCAGGCCGAGGACCCGGGCCTCCAGATCGAGATTCCGCCCGAGTTCGATTCGCCGTGGCCGACGCAGGCGGCCTGCCTGTCCTACGCCGGAGCCTTGGACGAGTCGACGCCCGGCCCGGTGCAGCCGATCCCGTTCAGCCACAAGCACCACGCCGGGCTCTACCAGATCGACTGTCAGTACTGTCACTCCGGCACGGACCGCTCGCGGGCCGCCGGGGTGCCCTCGGTCGAGCTGTGCATGGGCTGCCACAAGCAGTTCCCGCCCAGCTACGACGAGTTCGAGGGCATCCGCACGCTCAAGGATCACTGGAAGCTCCAGACGCCGATCGAGTGGGTCCAGATCCATCGCCTGCCCGAGCACGTGAAGTTCCAGCACCAGGCCCATGTGCGAATGGGCATCGCGTGCCAGAGCTGCCACGGCAAGGTCGAGGAGATGGACAAGGTCTATCTCGTGCCCGATACGAAGTGGTGGCCCTGGCTGCTCCCGACCCAGAAGCTCGAGATGGGTTGGTGCATTCAGTGTCACCGGGCGAACGGCGCATCGCAGGATTGCGTCACCTGCCACTACTAGGATCCGGGAGCCCATGGCCGAGCTCGATCGTCGTGATTTCCTGAAGCTGGTGAGCGTGAGCGCGGGCGGCGCCGCTGCGGCCGGCTGCTCCGATCACGTCGAGAAGCTGATCCCGTACGTCGTGCAGCCCGAGGAGATCATTCCCGGGAGGGTGGTGAAGTATGCCTCCACCTGCCTCGAGTGCCCGGCGGCCTGCGGTCTGCATGTGCGCACCCGCGAGGGGCGGCCGATCAAGCTGGAGGGAAACCCCGAGCACCCGGTGAACCGCGGCGCGCTCTGCGCGCTCGGCCAGGCGAGCATCGGCCGCACCTATCATCCCGATCGCTACACCAAGCCGCAGTTGCGCGGCGCCGGCGGGGCTTTCGAGGAGATCACCTGGGACCAGGCGACGGCGCTGCTCGCAGAGAAGCTCCGCGCCGGAAGCGGCCGGGTGCGCGCGATCACCGGCGAGCTGGGCCCCACGCTCGGCTCGCTCTTCGATCGCTTCTTGGCCGCGGTGGGCAGCGCGGGCGGACGGGTCTTCTACGAGCCCTTCGGCCATGAGGCGCTGCGCGAGGCGTCGCGCGCGGTCTTCGGCGCGGGCGCGCGCCCGATTTTCAACCTGGAAGACGCGGATTTCGTGATCGACTTCGGCGCGGATTCGCTGGAGACCTGGCTCTCGCCGGTCGAGCACGCCCGCCAGATCGAGGCGGCGCGCGAAGTGACGTCGGCCGAGGGCCGGGAAGCGCGCCTGATCTACGTGGGGCCGCGGCTCTCGCTAACCGCGGGCAACGCGGACGAGTGGCTTCCCGCCAAGCCCGGCAGCGAGGGCATCCTCGCGCTCGGGATCGCGCGCGTGGCATTCGACGCGGCTCGGGCCGCGGGCCGACCGGTGGGCGGCGATCCGGGGCTGCTCGAGAGCATCCTCGCGGGCTTCGACGCGGAGTCGGTCGCCTCGCGCACCGCCGTCCCGGCGGAGGCGATCCAGCGGATCGGGCGCGCCATCGCGCAGGCGAAGCGCCCGGCGGCGCTCCCGCCCGGTGTCGCGCTCACGAGCCGGCGCGCGACGGCCACCGCGGCGGCCGTGCTGATCCTCGACGCGGTGGTGGGCGCGATCGGAACCACGGTGCTGCTGCCGGCGGAAGCCGCGGCCGCCCCCGAGCCCGCCAGCTTCCGCGAGATCCTGAAGCTGGTCGAGGCGATGACCTCGGGCGAGGTCGCGGTGCTGCTGCTCGGCGGCGTGAATCCCGTCCACTCGCTGCCCCCCGGCGCCGGCTTCGCCGAAGCGCTCGCCAAGGTGGGCTTCGTGGTGTCGTTCGCGTCGCTTCCCGACGAGACGAGCGGGCGCGCGCACCTGATCCTCCCGGACCACACGCCGCTCGAGTCGTGGGGCGACGCCGCGCCGCAGCCGGGCGTCCGGTCGCTGGTGCAGCCCTCCGTGCGGCCGCTCTACGACACCCAGGCGCTCGGCGACAGCCTGCTCCAGGTCGGGCGCGCGATGGGCGATTCCGTCGCCGCCCAGCTTCCGGCCGGGAGCTTCCGATCCGTCGTCGAGGCGGCCTGGTCGGGCACCGACTTCCGGGCGGCGCTGATCCGGGGCGGCGTCTTCGAGGCGGCGCCCCGCGGCGGCGCGCTCCCAGTGGCGGCGAGCGCCGCACGAATCGAGTTCAAGGCGCCCCAGTTCGAGGACGCGGGGCCCTATCTGGTGCTGCCGGTGCCCTCGCCGCTGCTCCACGATGGGCGCGGCGCGAACCTGTCCTGGCTACAGGAGACACCGGACCCGGTCACGAAGATCGCCTGGCAGTCGTGGGCGGAGCTCAGCTTTGAGGCCGCGAAGACGCTGGGCGTCGAGCGCGGCGACGTGATCGCGGTCGAGACGAGCTTCGGGCGCGTCGAGCTGCCGGCGCTGCCGCGCGGTGGCATCCGCGACGAGGTGATCGCGATCGCGATCGGCCAGGGCCACAGCGTGGGGCGCTACGCCTCTCACACCGCCGAGGGTCGTCCCGGCGAGGCGCGTGGCGTGAACGTGATCACGCTCCTGCCCCCGCTCACCGACGAAAACGGCGGGCGCGCCTGGCTCACGGCGCGCGCCAAGGTCACTGCCACCGGTGCCCACGCGCGGGTGGCGCAGCTGCAGTACACCGACAACCAGCGCAAGCGTCAGCTCGCCGAGAGCGTGTCGCTCGCGTCGCTGACGGCGGGCGGCGGCGCGGCGCACGGCGAGGCCGGCGAGGCGCACGGCGGGCACGAGACGCACGAGATCCGCCGGCCCTATGACCCCGTCCAGGACGCGACGGTCGAGAGCCCCTATCGCTGGGGCATGGCGATCGATCTCGACCGCTGCACCGGCTGTAGCGCCTGCGTGGTGGCGTGCTCGATCGAGAACAACGTTCCGCAGGTCGGCGAGGATCTCGTGCTGCGCGGACGCCAGATGTCGTGGCTCCGCATCGAACGCTACCTCGGCGCGGGCGAGCCTGACCTCGAGAGCGGACGCCACCGCCCCGAGGACCGCGAGCAGCTCGGCGACGTCGACGTGCGTCACTCGCCGATGATGTGCCAGCAGTGCGGCGCAGCGCCCTGCGAGCCGGTCTGCCCCGTGCTCGCCACCTACCACACACCCGAAGGCCTGAACGGGATGATCTACAACCGCTGCATCGGCACGCGCTACTGCTCGAACAACTGCCCCTACAAGGTCCGGCGCTTCAACTTCTTCGACTACCAGATCGAGAGCTGGCCCGAACCGATGCGCCTGATGCTCAACCCGGACGTCACCGTGCGCGGCCAGGGCGTGATGGAGAAGTGCACCTACTGCGTGCAGCGCATCGAGACGGTGCGGCAGGACGCGAAGAGCGCGGGCCAGCCGATCGCCGACGGCGCGATCACGCCCGCCTGCGTGCAGACCTGCCCGACCCAGGCGCTCCAGTTCGGCAACCTGAAGGATCCCCAGAGCGGCGTGCGCCAGCGCATCGAGAGCAATCCGGCCCGTGCCTACCACGCGCTCCACGTGCTGAATACCCGCCCCGGAAGCACCTATCTCGCGAAGGTGAACCGCAGCGCCGAGTCGGAGGAGGGAGACCACGCATGACGCCGCCTCCCGCGCAGTCCGTCGCTGCGATGATCCGGCCGACGCCGCAGCCGCCGGACTCCAAGGTGAACCGCGACCTGCTCGCGGTGATGGCGGGGGCCTCGCTCGGCTACTGGGCGCTGCTTCTGATCACCGGAGGCTTCATCGCGCTCGCCGGCGGCATCTGGATCTATCAGGTCTACCGCGGGCTGGGGATCGCGGGCTACGCCCACCCGGTCTTCTGGGGCGCCTACATCGTCACCTTCGTGTTCTGGGTGGGCATCGCGCACGCGGGGACGCTGATCTCCGCGATCCTCTACCTGTTCCGCGCCAAGTGGCGCAATGCGATCAACCGCAGCGCCGAGGCGATGACCGTGTTCGCGGTGCTCACGGCCGCGCAGTTCCTCGGCATCCACGTCGGCCGGCTCTGGAAGTCCTACTTCATCCTGCCATACCCGAATCAGCGCGGCCTGTGGGTGAACTTCAAGAGCCCGCTGCTCTGGGACACCTTCGCGATCTCGACCTACGCGACCATCTCGATCGTGTTTCTCTACGTGGGCCTGATCCCCGACCTCGCGATCGCCCGCGATCGCGCCGTCGGCTGGCGCAAGCTGCTCTATTCGATCCTCTCGCTCGGTTGGCAGGGCACCTCGCGCGAGTGGAAGTCGCACAACCGCAGCGTGCTGCACCTCTCGGGGCTGGCGACGCCGCTGGTGCTCTCCGTGCACAGCGTGGTGTCCTGGGACTTCGCCGTGTCGATCGTGCCCGGCTGGCACGCCACCATCTTCGCCCCCTACTTCGTCGCGGGCGCGATCTTCTCCGGCTTCGCGATGGTGCTCACCATGATGATCCCGGTGCGGCGGATCTACGGGCTCGAGAAGTACATCACCGCGTACCACTTCGAGAACATGGCCCGGTTCCTGCTGGTCACGTCGATCATCGTGGCGTACGCCTACTGCGCCGAGTTCTTCATGTCCTGGTACAGCGGCGTCGAGTCCGAGCAGACCGCCTTCTACCGGCGCGCCTTCGGCCCATACTGGATCTCGACCTGGACCATGCTTCTCTGCAACGGCGTCTTCCCGCAGCTCCTGTGGTTCAAGAAGCTGCGCACCAACGTTCCCTTCCTGTTCGTGCTCTCGGTCCTGATCAACATCGGGATGTGGTTCGAGCGCTACGTGATCATCATCACCGGCCTCTCGAGCGAGTACAACCCGGCCACCTGGGGCATCTACACGCCAAGCTGGTTCGAGCTCGGCATCGTCGCAGGGAGCTTCGCCTTCTTCGCGCACCTGTTCCTGATCTTCCTGAAGCTCTTCCCGGTGGTGGCGATCGCCGAGGTGAAGGAGATCGCGATCCACCAGCGCAGCCACGGCCAGGCGGGGGGACACTGATGCCGGACGTGCTGGGGTTCTACGACGCTCCGGGCGACGTCGCGGAAGTGGTGAAGCGCCTGCGCGGACGCGGCTTCACCGATCTCGAGACGTACACGCCCGCTCCCTTCGCCGAGGTGGACGACGCGGTGATCGAGAGGCCGAGCCGCGTGCGCTGGTTCACGCTGATCGGCGGCCTGACCGGCGTCGTGACCGGCTACGCCATGACGATCTGGATGGCGAATGATTGGAAGATCATGCTGGGCGGGAAGCCCTTC
>Ga0184637_10001432_pt1 | contig 16170 bp, 15 predicted proteins | sample PLM3_127_b2_FD_133143 | JGI IMG/M metagenome (GOLD analysis project Ga0184637, IMG submission 133143) | Groundwater sediment microbial communities from an aquifer in East River, Colorado, USA - PLM3_127_b2 | ecosystem: Environmental > Terrestrial > Soil > Riparian zone | place: USA: East River...
ACGGCCACCGGCCCGCGCATCCTGAAGAAGTACCCGAACCGGCGCCTGTACGACACCAAACTGTCGAGCTACATCACGCTCGCCGATGTGAAGAAGATGGTGCTCGAGGGCACCGACTTCGAAGTCCGCGACGCGAAGACCGGCGATGAGCTCACGCGCGCGATCCTGCTGCAGATCATTCTCGAGGAGGAGAGCGGCGGCGTGCCGATGTTTTCGACGCAGATGCTCTCGCAGATCATCCGCTTCTACGGCCATGCGATGCAGGGCTTCATGGGCTCGTACCTCGAGAAGAACATCCAGGCCTTCACCGAGATGCAAAAACGCCTGACCGAGCAGACCAAGGGATTGGTCGACCCGAAGGCGATGAGTCCCGAACTGTGGATGCCGAACCTGATGGGCGCGTATCTCGAGCAATCGAAGACCCTGTTCCAGCAGATGCAGGACCAGATGGTCAAGCAAACCGAAAGCCTGATTCCGGGCTTTCCGGGGTTTCCGAGCCGCAAGCCCTGATCGGCGAAAATCGCGGGATGAATGAAGTTGTTTCCCCCGCATCGACCACAACCACCCCGAAGATCGGTTTCGTCAGCCTCGGCTGCCCGAAGGCGCTGACCGACTCCGAGCTGATCCTCACGCAGCTCAGCGCCGAGGGTTATCAAACCTCGAAGACCTTCGAGGGCGCGGATCTCGTGATCGTCAACACCTGCGGCTTCATCGACGATGCGGTGAAGGAAAGCCTCGACACGATCGGCGAGGCACTGGCCGAAAACGGCAGGGTGATCGTGACCGGCTGCCTCGGGGCGAAGACGGGCGAGGGTGGCGCAAACCTCGTGCGGCAGGTGCATCCGAAAGTGCTCGCGGTCACCGGTCCGCATGCGACGAACGAAGTGATGGACGCGGTGCACTTGCACGTGCCGAAGCCGCACGATCCCTTCGTCGACCTGGTGCCTGCACAAGGCATCAAGCTCACGCCCAGGCACTACGCCTACCTGAAGATCAGCGAAGGCTGCAACCACCGCTGCACGTTCTGCATCATCCCGAGCCTGCGCGGCGATCTGGTGAGCCGCCCGGTCGGCGACGTGCTCGGCGAAGCGCAGCGGCTGTTCGCGGCGGGGGTGAAGGAGCTGCTCGTGGTCAGCCAGGACACGAGCGCCTACGGTGTCGACGCGAAGTACCGCACCGGGTTCTGGGACGGCAAGCCGGTGAAGACGCGCATGCTGGACCTCGTGCAGAAGCTCGGCGAGATCGCCGCTCCATATGGCGCATGGGTGCGGCTGCACTACGTGTACCCGTACCCGCATGTCGACGAGATCCTGCCGTTGATGGCCGAAGGGTTCGTGCTGCCGTACCTCGACGTGCCGTTCCAGCACGCGCACCCAGACGTGCTGCGCCGCATGAAGCGGCCGGCCAGCGGCGAGCGCAATCTGGAACGGCTGCAGCGCTGGCGCGAGATCTGCCCGGAGCTTGTGGTGCGCAGCACCTTCATTGCCGGCTTTCCGGGCGAGACCGAGGCAGAGTTCGAGCACCTGCTCGAGTTCGTGCACGACGCGCAGATCGACCGTGCCGGTTGCTTTGCGTACAGCCCGGTGCAAGGCGCGGCGGCCAATCAGCTGCCGGGTGCGCTGCCCGACGAGTTGCGCGAAGAGCGTCGTGCGCGTTTCATGGCGGCGGCCGAAGCGGTGTCGGCGAAACGCCTGCAACGCCGCGTCGGCGCGACGATGCAGGTGCTCATCGACAGCGCACCGGCGCTCGGCCGCAAAGGCGGCGTGGCTCGCAGCTATGCCGATGCGCCCGAGATCGATGGCCGCGTGCTGCTGCAGCCGCCGCCGAAGGCCTCGACGACGCTGAAGGTCGGCGAGTTCGCGCGCGCACGCATCGTCGCGACGCAAGGGCATGACCTGATCGGCGTGCCGGTTTGAGCCCGATCGACGAGGTGTAGATGGCCGAGCGAGTGACCACCGGGCTGATCCAACATCCGTACACGCCACCGGCGGGCTTCGCCGCGCCGCAGGTGGGAGTGCACAAGGCGTCGACCGTGATCTTTCCGAACGTTGCCGCGATGCGTGCGCGCGACTGGAAGCAGAAGGTCGGATACACCTACGGGCTGCACGGCACGCCCACGACCTTCACGCTCGAGGAGCGCATTGCGACGCTGGAAGGCGGGCTTCACACGGTCCTCGCGCCCAGCGGCCTGGCGGCGATCACGCTCACCGACATGGCGTTGCTGAAGACCGGCGACGAGGTGCTGATCCCCGACAACGCGTACGGCCCGGGCAAGGAATTCGCGCGCCATGAGCTCGCCGGCTGGGGGATCACGCATCGTCTCTACGATCCGATGGACCCACAGACCCTGGCCGGCATGATCACGCCGGCAACGAGGCTGGTGTGGCTGGAGGCGCCCGGTTCGGTGACGATGGAGTTCCCCGACCTGCCGGGCCTGGTGCGTGCGGTGCGCTCCAAAGGCGTGACCACGGCGATCGACAACACCTGGGGCGCAGGCGTCGCGTTCAACCCCTTCGAGCTCGGTGAAGGGCTCGGCGTCGACATCTCGATGCACGCGTTGACCAAATACCCGTCGGGGGGCGGCGACGTGCTGATGGGCTCGGTGACCACGCGTGACGAGGCGCTGCACCTGAAGCTCAAGTTCGCTCACATGCGGCTCGGCCTCGGCGTGGCCGGCAACGATGCCGAGCTCATGCTGCGCTCGCTGCCGAGCCTCGCGTTGCGTTACGAGGCGCATGACCACGCGGGGCGCACGATCGCGCAGTGGTGGGCGAAGCGGCCGGAGGTCACTCGCGTGCTGCATCCTGCCATGCCCGGGTCGCCCGGGCACGAGCATTGGCAGCGCCTGTGCACCCGCTCGGCGGGGCTGTTCTCGGTGATCTTCGACGAGCGCTACGGCGCCGCGCAGGTCGACGCGTTCGTCGATGCGCTGCGGCTCTTCAAGATCGGCTACTCATGGGCAGGGCCGGTGAGCCTCGTCGTGCCCTATCACGTGCCGAGCATGCGCACGAAGGCGAGCGCCCACGCAGGCGTGCTGGTGCGCTTCTCGGTGGGATTGGAAGCCGCCGACGATCTGATCGCCGATCTACAGCGAGCCTTGCGCGCACTCGGCAGTCGATGACGCCGATCGCAGGCTTTCTTGTCAAGGGCGTTCGCGCAACCGCAGGCGCAAGCCGACCGGCATCATCGTGAACGCCATGCGCTCCTCGGCCTCGCCCGCATCGGGTGTGTCGACGCCTTGGATGTCGAAACGGCCGAGCAGCATCACCATCGCGATCTTCACCTCCAGCAACGCCAGGTAGCGGCCGGGGCACATGCGCGGGCCGGCACCGAAGGGCATCGAAATGCGCTTGGCAGCGCCTGCCTCGCCGACCCAGCGTTGCGGGTCGAAGGCGGCGGCGTTGGCGAAGCGGCGCTCGTCCACGCTGTCGTGCCGCATGACGCCCCAGACGAGCGTGCCGGCGGGCACCCTGACGTTCGTGATCGTGGTGTCGCGCAAGGCCTGCAGGACGAGGAAGGGCGCGACCGGCTTGAGTCTCATCGTCTCGTGCACGCAGGCTTCCAGATAGGTCAGCTCGCCCAACTGCTGCGGGTCGACGAACGCCGGATCGACGATGACACGCCGCACCTCCTCTTGCGCGAGGAGCAGCGACTGCGGATGGCGGTGCAGCAGATAGATCATCCACGCCAAGGTGTTCGCCGTCGTGTCTTCGCCGGCGAGCAGCATCGTCAGCACGTTGCCTGCCACATCGCGATCGCCGACACCGCTGTCGCCGAGATCGGCGGCGCCGATCATTGCCTCGAGGAGGTTGCTCGGATGGGCTCGCAGCGCAGGGTCGGCCGCCATGCGCTTTCTTGCCTGCACGATGAAGCCCTGAATCGCCGCGTTGATGGCCGCCACGCTGGCGTCGAGCTGCCGGTCGCGCATGAAGCGCCAGGTCGGCACGACCGACAGGATGCGCTTGAACAAGGTTGGGAAAATCTTGTCCAGATGTCGCTGGATCACTTCGTCGTCGGACTCGAGCGTGTTGATGTCGGTGCCGAAGGCCAGCCCTGCGATCGCGTCGACGGTGTAGCGCATCAGATCGGCCTGCAGATCGATGCTGGCGCCGGCGCGAGCCGCCTTCTGCCAGCGCCCATGCAGCCGCTGCGCGACCTTCAGCAGCGAAGGTAGATAGGCCTTCACATGGCCGGGATCGAAACTCGCCATGACCATGCGCCGCTGATTGCGCCAGGTTTCGCCCTCTGCACCGAACAGGCCCGGTGCGATCAAGCCCATCTCGAGTGCAATTTCGGTGGTGATGGCGGGGCGGCGAAAGCCGTCGGGACGATCTCGCAACAGCGCACCGATCAGCTCATGATCGGCGACGACGAGGATCTTGCCCGGCCCCAGCCGGAAGCGAAACAGCGGGCCGTATTGGCGTGCCCATCGCTCGACGTCTCTATGGATGCGCGATCGCCTGAGCTGAAGGAGGTTGCCCACCAGCGGCAGGCCTCGCGGCCCCGGCAGGTCCTCGATGTTGCGCAGAGCGGAGGCGGTCATCGAGCCGGGCTTCCGCGCTCAGGCCTTCGAGCCGCTGACCTTGTGTCGCATCAATCGGCCCTTCTCCCGTTCCCAATCGCGCTTCTTCTCGGTCTCGCGCTTGTCGTGCTGCGCCTTGCCCTTGGCGAGCGCGATGTCGGTCTTCACGCGGCCGCCCTTGTAGTGCAGGTTCAACGGCACGAGCGTGAAGCCCTTTTGCTCGACCTTGCCGATCAAGCGGCGGATCTCTTCCTTGTGCATCAGCAGCTTGCGCGTGCGATCGGCCTCGGGGTTGACATGCGTGCTCGCGCTGCGCAGCGCATCGATGCGGCAGCCGATCAGGTACAGCTCGCCGTCGCGGATCACCACATAGCCGTCGGTCAATTGCACCTGGCCGGCGCGCACGGCCTTGATTTCCCAGCCTTGCAGCACGATGCCCGCTTCGAAGCGTTCCTCGATGCGGTACTCGAAATGCGCGCGGCGGTTCTCGGCGATCGACATGGTGGTGGTCAATACAATCGGCGCATTGTATGAAGCACGTCAAGAAGTCGGTCCTGCTGTGGTACTCCGCACATGAGATGTACACGCTCGTCACCGACGTGCCGTCGTATCCGCAGTTCCTTCCGTGGTGTGAGCGCGCCGAAGTGCTCGAGGTCGGTGCCAACAACATGACGGCGCGCCTGAGCCTCGCCTATGGCGGCGTTCGCCATGCGTTCACGACGCGCAACGAGCATGTGCACGACAAATCGGTGGTCGTCACGCTGGTGGATGGCCCGTTCTCGGTGCTCGATGGCACTTGGCTGTTTCGTACGCTCGGCACACCGCCGGGCGACGCTTCGCAAGCTTGCCGCATCGAGTTCGACATGCGCTACGAGTTCTCGGGCCAGGCGCTCGAAGCGGTGGTGAGTCCGGTGTTCGACCGCATCGCCAACACCTTCGTCGATTCCTTCGTCAAACGCGCGGAACAGGTGTATGGGCCTCGCTGACGAAGAAGCGCCTCTGCGCGTCGAGGTTGTGTACAGCCCGGCGCCGCGCATCGTCGACCAAGTCGAGCTTCGTTTGCCGGTCGGTTCGACTGTCGAGCAGGCGCTGCGCGTGAGCGGCTTGCTCGAACGTCACGGGCTGCCGGCAGCCGACCAGCTTTCAGTGGGTGTGTGGGGCAAGCGGCGGGCGTCGAGCGACGTGCTGCGCGACCACGATCGTGTCGAGATCTATCGACCCTTGCTGGTCGACCCGAAGGAAGCGCGGCGCCAGCGCTACCGCGCGCACCTCGAACGCTTTCCGCCGAAGCGCTGAGCTACGCCGGTGGGCGTGGCCCGCAATCCGAAGCGATGATCTGGCGCGCGCGCTGAATCTCGGCGGCGCGGCCCTTGTCGTCCAGGATTTCGCGCTCGCCCTTTTCGTTGGTGCGTGCAAGACGCATACCGTCTTCGAGCGCGCGCAACTGGCCCTTTGCTCGGGTGCAGTTGTCGGCACGTGCAGCCGCGTTGGTTTCCTCGGCCGCCTTTTGCTTGGCCTTCAGTTCCTCGTCGGCCTTGCGCTTGCGAGCTTCGACTTCGGCCTCGAGCGGATTGGGCGGAGCGCCCACGACGGCCGAGGCGGCCTGCGGCGCCGACGCCGCTGGTGCGACGCGGCGCGACACGACAGGGGTGGGCCGCTGCAGGATGTCCTTTTCGGCAACGTCACGTGGCGGCGGAACATCGCTCACCGTGACGCGGCCGGTCGAATCGCGCCACTTCCATTGCGCCATCGCATCAGGACTGGCCAGGACGCCGATCGCGGCGACGAGCGCCAACGCGATCCAGGGACGGGTTGCAGCAAACGGGACATCGTTCATGGGGAGAAAGTGTAGCGCGCAGGGCTCGTCGTGATCACGATCACGGGTTGTGCGAAGGCGACGAGGGCCGCACGCACTGTGACGCAGCGTGAGATATGCCCGGCCTCCGTATAATTCACTTTTGCGTCAGGAGCCTTCCTCATGCGCCTTCTAGGCAAAGCGCTCACCTTCGACGATGTGTTGCTGGTGCCGGCGTACTCCCGGGTGTTGCCACGCGACACCGTCCTTGCGACTGCTTTCTCCCGCAACATCCGCCTGAACCTGCCGCTCGTCTCGGCGGCAATGGACACCGTGACCGAAGCGAGGCTGGCGATCGCGATCGCACAGGAAGGCGGCATCGGCATCGTGCACAAGAACATGAGCCCGAAGCTGCAGGCGGCCGAGGTGGCTCGCGTCAAGCGCTATGAGTCGGGCGTGTTGCGCGACCCGATCACGATCGGACCGGATGTCACGGTGCGTGAAGTGATGGAGCTGTCGCGCCAGCACGGCGTGTCGGGCTTCCCGGTGCTGCAGGGCAAGGCGGTCATCGGCATCGTGACGAACCGTGACCTGCGCTTCGAAACGCGCATGGATGCACCGGTGCGCGAGATCATGACGCCGCGCGAGCGGCTCATCACGGTCAAGGAAGGCGCGACGATCGACGAGGGCAAGACGCTGATGCACAAGCACAAGCTCGAACGCGTGCTGGTCGTCAACGACGCCTTCGAACTGCGCGGGTTGATGACGGTGAAGGACATCACCAAGCAGACGAACTTTCCGAACGCCGCGCGCGACGCGCAGGGCAAGCTGCGCGTCGGTGCGGCGGTCGGGGTCGCGGAGGGCACCGAGGAGCGCGTCGAGGCGCTGGTGAAAGCCGGCGTCGACGCGATCGTCGTCGATACCGCGCACGGTCACAGCACGGGCGTCATCGAGCGCGTGCGCTGGATGAAGAAGAAATATCCGCATGTCGACGTGATCGGCGGCAACATCGCCACCGGCAGTGCGGCACTCGCGCTGGTGGAAGCGGGAGCCGACGCGGTGAAGGTCGGCATCGGGCCCGGCTCGATCTGCACGACGCGCATCGTTGCCGGCGTCGGCGTGCCGCAGATCACCGCGATCGGCGACGTCGCGAAAGCGTTGCGCGGCAGCGGCACGCCGCTGATCGCCGACGGCGGCATCCGCTATTCGGGCGACATCGCAAAAGCGATCGCCGCGGGCGCCAGCACGGTCATGATGGGCGGCATGTTCGCAGGCACCGAAGAGGCGCCCGGCGAAGTCATCCTCTACCAGGGGCGCAGCTACAAGAGCTATCGCGGCATGGGGTCGATCGGTGCGATGCAGGAAGGCAGCGCCGACCGCTACTTCCAAGACAACACCGGCGCGAATCCGAATGCCGACAAATTGGTGCCCGAAGGCGTCGAAGGCCGCGTGCCGTACAAGGGATCGATGGTCGCCATCGCGTTCCAGATGGCCGGCGGGTTGCGCGCGGCGATGGGGTACTGCGGTTGCGCCAGTATCGAGCAGATGCACGAGCGCGCCGAGTTCGTCGAGATCACCGCGGCGGGCATTCGGGAGAGCCATGTCCACGACGTGCAGATCACGAAGGAAGCGCCCAACTACCGGGCCGAATGATCATCCGAGTGACTGATTCAGCCCGTCGCGAAACAGGCACCGGCCGCCAGGCCGCGATGCCGTTCATCATGATCACCGTGCTGATCGACATGATGTCGATCGGCCTGATCGTGCCGGTGCTGCCGGCGCTGGTCGGCAGCTTCACGCTCTCTTCGGCCGAGCAGACGTTGTGGTACGGCGCGGTGACCTTCGCCTTCGGCATCGCCAACTTCTTCGGCTCGCCGGTGCTTGGTGCCTTGTCCGACCGCTACGGTCGCCGCCCCGTGCTGCTGCTCGGCTTTTGCGGCCTGGCGCTCAACTTCTTTGCCACCGCACTGAGCACCGCGCTGTGGATGCTGATCGTCGTGCGGCTGTTCGGCGGCGCGATGCAGGCCAACGCCGCGGTGGCCAATGCCTACGTGGCCGACATCACGCCGGCCGAGGAACGCGCCAAGCGCTTCGGCCTGCTGGGAGCGATGTTCGGTCTCGGCTTCATTCTCGGGCCGGTGCTGGGCGGGCTGCTCGGTGCGGTCGACCTGCGGCTGCCGTTCTTCGTTGCAGGGGGGCTCGCGTTGTTGAATCTGGCGTACGGCTACTTCGTGCTGCCGGAATCGTTGCCTGTCGAGCGCCGGCGAGCGTTCGAATGGAGGGCCGTCAATCCGCTCACTTCGCTGCGCGCGCTGTCGCAACTGAAAGGGGTCGGGCCGCTGGTCGCGGTGATCGCCTGCACCGGGCTTGCGCAGTTCGTGCTGTACACGACGTGGGTGCTGTACACGACCTTCAAGTTCGGCTGGGGCCCGATGGAGAACGGCTGGTCGCTCGCAGTGGTCGGCAGCACGTCGGTGGTGGTTCAGGGCATGCTGCTCGGTCGGTTGCTCAAGCGCTTCAGCGCGCGGCGCCTTGCCGTGCTCGGGCTCGTTTCGTCGACGCTGGCTTACGCGCTGTACGGCGCGGTCACGCAGGGCTGGATGATGTATGTCGTGATCGTGTGCAACCTGCTCGGTTTCACTGTCGCCGCGTCGATCCAGAGCCTGATTTCAGGGGCTGCCGACGCGAGCAGCCAGGGTCAGACGATGGGGTCGGTGAGTTCGCTCAACAGCCTGATGGCGGTCGTCGCGCCGGTGCTCGGCGCGCCGTTGCTGGGCGTCGTTTCGCACCTGCCGCAGGGAGACTGGCGCATCGGCGCACCGTTCTATTTCTGCGCCGTGCTGCAGCTCGCGGCACTCGTGCTCGCGTGGTTGCATTTCCGGGACATGCGCCGCACCCGCCTCTCGGCAACCGCCACCGTGCTCTGAATCCCATGCACGACAAGATCCTCATCCTCGATTTCGGGTCCCAGGTCACGCAACTCATCGCACGTCGCGCGCGCGAGGCGCATGTCTATTGCGAGATCCATCCCAACGACGTGAGCGACGCGTTCGTACGCGAGTTCGATCCGAAGGGCATCATCCTGTCGGGCAGCCATGCCAGCACCTACGAAGCGCATGACTTGCGCGCGCCGCAGGCGGTGTGGGAGCTCGGCGTGCCGGTGCTCGGCATCTGCTACGGCATGTTCACGATGGCCGTGCAGCAGGGCGGACAGGTGGAGTCCAGCACGCACCGTGAGTTCGGCTATGCCGAGGTGCGAGCGCACGGTCATACCGGGCTGCTGAAGGCGATCGAGGACTTCAAGACGCCCGAAGGCCACGGCATGCTGAAGGTGTGGATGAGCCACGGCGACAAGGTCACGGCGCTGCCGCCCGGCTTCAAGCTGATGGCCTCGACGCCGAGCTGCCCGATCGCCGGCATGGCCGATGAGTCGCGCGGCTACTACGGCGTGCAGTTCCACCCGGAGGTCACGCACACGATGAAGGGGCGCGAGCTCCTGAATCGGTTCGTGCTCGACATCTGCAAGGCCCGGCCCGACTGGGTGATGGGCGACTATGTCGAAGAAGCCGTGGCGCGCATACGCGAGCAGGTCGGCGGCGATGAGGTCATCCTCGGGCTCTCGGGCGGCGTCGATTCGAGCGTCGCCGCCGCGCTGATCCACCGTGCGATCGGCGACCAGCTGACCTGCATCTTCGTCGACCACGGTCTGCTGCGCCTGGACGAAGGCCGCATGGTGATGGAGATGTTCGTCGGTCGATTGCATGCGAGGGTGGATCACGTCGATGCGAGCGAGCAGTTCCTCGGCCACCTCGCCGGGGTGAGCGACCCCGAGGCCAAGCGCAAGATCATCGGCCGCGAGTTCGTCGAGGTCTTCCAGGCCGAGGCGAAAAAGCTCGAGCGGGCGAAGTGGCTTGCGCAAGGGACGATCTACCCCGACGTGATCGAGAGCGGTGGCGCGAAGACGAAGAAGGCGACGACGATCAAGAGCCATCACAACGTCGGTGGGCTGCCCGAGACGCTGGGGCTGAAGCTGCTCGAGCCGTTGCGCGAATTGTTCAAGGACGAGGTGCGCGAGCTCGGCGTTGCGCTGGGCCTGCCGCACGAGATGGTGTATCGCCATCCCTTCCCCGGCCCCGGGCTCGGCGTGCGCATCCTCGGCGAAGTCAAACGCGAGTACGCCGAGTTGCTGCGCCGCGCCGATGCGATCTTCATCGAGGAGCTGCGCGCGACCCAGGACGAGGCAAGCGGCAAGAGCTGGTACGACCTGACGAGCCAGGCGTTCGCCGTGTTCCTGCCGGTCAGGAGCGTCGGCGTGATGGGCGACGGCCGTACCTACGAACACGTGGTCGCGCTGCGTGCCGTGCAGACCAGCGACTTCATGACGGCCGACTGGGCCGAGCTGCCCTACGGTTTGCTGAAGAAGGTATCGAGTCGCATCATCAATGAAGTGCGCGGCATCAATCGGGTCACCTACGACGTGTCGAGCAAGCCGCCCGCCACGATCGAGTGGGAGTAGGGGTCGCGGACTATCGGCATCTATCGGGGACTATCGGATTGCGCGCTCAAACGCGCCCAAGTTCTTGATCCAGATAGAAAACTGTCTTCGCGGACTTCGGTGACGATGTGTGTAAGGCTGTACCGTTTTGACGGTAAATCTGACGGTAAATCCGCGGCGCTCGGGGAACGCCAGCATTCATGCGGGTTTGCGGGCATTCATAGGTTTGTGAGCCGATGACGGTAAATCCCTCGTAGTTCTGGGTGCAACCGAGTCCATCAGTGCGCCCGGCGATCGACGCAGTGGGCAGCAGCTGCGGGTCGCACGATCTCGAGGGAGGTTGTTCCACCGTTGATCCATTGACCTCCATCATCAACGACCAAGACCCCTCCAAGCTGTGTGCAACGGCGTTGGCCCTGACCTCGGCGATGGCTGCGAAGCACGTATGTTTGTGAATGACGCGAAGCCGGAATCTCTGGGTACGGCAGCAGTCGTGGGATCGCGGATGTGCGCTGATCGATGCGCCATCCGCCATGTCATCTCGACCGCCACCGCGGTTGCCTCGCCGCCGCCGATGCACAGCGCTGCGACGCCGCGCTTGACGCCGTGCCTTTTCAAAGCCCCCAGAAGCGTGACGACGATGCGCGCCCCCGAGGCACCGATCGGATGGCCGAGTGCGCAAGCGCCGCCGTGCACGTTGACGATCTCGTGCGGCAGCTTGAATTCGGCCATCGCGGCCATCGTCACCGCAGCGAACGCCTCGTTCACCTCCCAAAGGTCCACCCTCTTGGCGTCCCAGCCCGTCTTCGCGAGCAGCTTGCGGATCGCGCCCGCGGGCGCGGTGGTAAACGCGTTCGGCGCCTGGGCATGCAGCGCGTGTCCGACGACGCGAGCGATCGGTTTCACGCCGAGCGTGGCCGCTGTGCTCTCGCGCATCAGCACCAGTGCGGCGGCGCCATCGGAGATACTCGACGAAGTGGCGGCGGTGATCGCGCCGTCCTTCTTGAACGCGGGCTTCAGGCCCGGGATCTTGTCGAGCTTGGCCTTGAAGGGCTGTTCGTCGAACTTGATCGTCGTGTCGCCCGCCTTGCCGGGCAGCGTGACGGCTGCCATCTCCCAGTCGAAGCTGCCGTCCTCGTTGGCGCGCTTGCTGCGCTCGGTCGAGGCGATCGCAAAGTCGTCCATCGCCTGACGGCTGAACTGGTACGTGGCGACGCATTCCTCGGCGAATGCACCCATCGCCTTGCCGCGCTCGTAGGCGTCCTCCAGGCCGTCGAGCGCCATGTGGTCGTACAGCGCGCCGGCGCCGTACTTGATGCCCTTGCGCACGTAGGCGAGGTGTGGCGCGTTGCTCATGCTCTCCATGCCCCCGGCGACGATGACATCGGCGGTCGCGGCCCTGAGCATGTCGTGCGCGAACATCATTGCGCGCATGCCCGAGCCGCACATCTTGGACAGCGTGACGGCGCCGGCGGAGTCGGGCAGGCCTGCGCGGCGCATCGCCTGACGCGCGGGCGCCTGACCCTGTCCCGCCATCAGGCAGTTGCCGAGCAGCACCTCGTTGACGGCGTCGCCCGGCACGCCGGCGCGCTCGATCGCGGCCTTGATCGCGACGGCGCCAAGCTCCCAAGCCTGCACCGAAGACAACTCGCCGAGCAAACCGCCGATCGGCGTGCGGGCAGCGGAAACGATAGCGATGGGGTCGATCATGTAGCGTCCTTTATCGAGGGGCGAGGCGCACCGCGCCATCGAGACGGATGGTCTCGCCGTTGAGCATTTCGTTGGTGACGATGGCGTGCACGAGCTTGGCGAAATCGCCGGGTGTGCCGAGCCGCGATGGAAACGGCACCGAAGCCGCCAGCGCATCGCGCACCTCCTGCGGCATGCCGAACAGCATGGGCGTGCCGAAGAGGCCCGGCGCAACGGTCATGCAGCGGATGCCGTGGCGCGCGAGATCACGCGCGATCGGCAGCGTCATGCCCACGATGCCGGCCTTCGACGCCGCGTACGCGGCTTGGCCGATCTGCCCGTCGTAGGCTGCCACCGACGCGGTGTTGACGATGACGCCGCGCTCGCCTGTTTCGGCCGGCACGTTGCGCATCATCGCTGCAGCGGCGAGCCGGATCATGTTGAACGTGCCGACGAGGTTGATGCCGACGGTGCGCATGAACACGTCGAGCGCATGCGGGCCGTCCTTGCCGACGGTCTTGGCGGCGGGAGCAATGCCCGCGCAGTTCACCAGGCCGGCCAGCGTGCCGAGGCTCGCGGCCACTTCGACGACCGCGGCCGCATCGGCCTCCGAGCTGACGTCGCACTTCGCGTAGTGTTGCCCGAGCTCGGCGGCGAGCGCGGCGCCGGCGTCTGCCTGCACGTCGGCCAGCACCACGGTGCCGCCGTGCGCGACCAGCATGCGCGCGGTGCCCGCGCCGAGGCCCGACGCCGCGCCGGTGACGATGAAGACCTTGCCTGCGATGTCCATGGCACTACTCCGACTTGATGCCGGCGGCCTTGAGAATTTGGCACCAGCGGCTAAATGAGATGTCTGACATTGGATCGAGAGGTGAAGCGACCTCTTCTGGGGTGGCGTACCGTCGCGCGAGCGAGATGCCCCGCTTCCGCGTGTCGTAATGTCCGACACAGCGACTAAAATTCGAGTACGGTTCCAGAGAGGAAAAACGATGGCCAGTGACGTACGTTTCGAGAAGCTCAAGGTCGCTCCCAGCTACCGCGTGCTGGCGCAAAGCATCGTCGAGCAGATCATGAGTGGCGCGCTCAAGCCGGGGGACCCGATGCCCATCGAGGCCACGCTGTGCGAGCAGTTCGGCGTCAACCGCTCGACCGTGCGCGAAGGCATCCGCCTGCTCGAGGAGACCGGCATGCTGCGTCGGGTCAACGCGAAGCGGTTGGTCATCAGTCGGCCCACGACGACCGAGATGGGCCACCAGATGGAGCGCGCGATGCGCCTGCACGAGGTCACCTTCTTTGAGCTGTGGGAGACCGCGATGGTGCTCGAGCCGAAGACCGCGGCGCTCGCGGCGGTGCACCTCGACGGCCGCGACATCGATGCGCTGCAGGAGAACATCACCGCCACCGAGCGCGCGCTCGCCGACCCGGTGACACTCGCGAAACTCGACGTCGAGTTTCACGCACTCATCGCGCGCGGCGTGCACAACCGCGTGCTGCTGCTCACTCGTGAGCCGATGGCACGCCTGTTCTACCCGGCGTTCGAGGCGGTGCTCTCGCGCCTGCCGGAGTCGTCGGCGCGCCTGCTGAAGGCGCACAAGGCCATCTTCGACGCGCTGCGCGCGGGCAATGCAGTCGATGCTTCGACCTGGATGGAAAAGCACATCCGCGACTTCAAGGTGGGTTTCGAGCTCGCGTCGCTCGACCTGCAAAGCAGCGCCATCGCGCCGCGCGATGTGGCGTGGAGCGAATAGGCTCGGCCGCGCAGTGTGTGCGCACGGTGCCATGGGCGTTTCCTTCAGTAGTCCAGCGGCTTGATGCCGGCGTCGCGCAGCACCTGAGCCCAACGCGATGTCTCGGAACGGATGAGCTGCGTCATTTCTTCCGGCGGTGTGGGGCCATAGGCCTCGATCTTTCGAGCGGCGAGCTTGTCCTTCGCGTCCGCCGTCTGAAGCCACGCGTTGATCTCGGCGTTGAGCCGACGCGTCACCGCGGCGGGCGTGCCGGCTGGCGCCATCACGCCGATCCAGTAAACGACCACGTAGTCGCGCAGCTCGTGCATGCCGGATTCGGCAATCGACGGCGTGCCGGCGGCGAACGGCGAGCGCTTGCGTGAGCTGACGCCAAAAGCCTTGAGCTTGCCGCCGGCGATCAGCGGGGCCGAGACCGACAGGCTCGCGAACATCAACGACACATGGCCTGCCATCAGGTCGGTGTCGGACTGCGCCGCGCCGCGGTACGGCACGTGCACGACGTCGAGGCCGGCCTGGCGCTTGAACAGCTCCATCGCCACGTGCGCATAGCTGCCCGCGCCGTTGGAGGCGTAGCTCACCTTGCCCGGATTAGCGCGCAGCCATGCAACTAGCTCGCTCACGTTCGACGCAGGCACCGTCGGCGTGGCGACCAGCATGGTCGGCAGCGACCCGATCAGTCCCACCGGCACGAAGTCGCGCTCGATGTCGTGCGGCAGCTTGCGGTACAGGGTAGGGTTGATGACGAGCGTCTACGATGAGGTGACGAGCAGCGTGTACCCGTCGGGCAGCGCCTTCGCCACTGCGTCCACCGCGATCACGCCGGCGGCGCCCGTCTTGTTGTCGACGATCACCGCTTGGCCCAGGCGCGCCGACAGCCGCTCGGCCAGCATGCGCGCCACGATGTCGGGCGTATTGCCTGGCGGGAACGGCACCACGAGCTTGATCGCGCGGGCGGGCCAGGTCTCGGCAGCGTGTGCGGTGGCGGCAGCGTTGGCCAGCGCGACAAGCGCGGCGGCGACCAGGAGTCGGGTCTTCATCATTCAGCCTCCACTTTTGCGTTTCGGATCACCTTGGCCCACAGCGCCAGTTCGCTGCGGATGCGCGCGGCGATGTCCTTCGGCTGGCTGGTGTCGAAAGGAGCGAGGCTCTTCGCCAGCAGCTTGTCGCGGAACTCGGGCGACTTGAGCGCCGCGTTGATCTCGGCATGCAGTTGCTCGATCACCGCAGGCGGCGTGTTGGTCGGGCCGAGCAGGCTGACCCAAGACGTGACCTCGAAGCCCTTCAACTCGGGTGTTCCCTGCTCGACGAAGGTCGGTATCTCGGGCGCGAACGCGGAGCGCACACGCGAGGTCACGCCGAAGGGGCGCAACCGACCAGCCTGGATCAGCGGGTTGGAGGTCGAGATACCGGCGAACATCAGCGCGACCTGGCCGCCGACGAGGTCGGTCTCGGCTTGGCTCGGGCCGCGATACGGCACATGGTTGATCTCGATGCCGGTGACCTGCTTGAACATCTCCATCGTGATGTGCGCATAGCTTCCCTTGCCGCTCGAGCCGTAGCCGTACTTGCCGGGATGGGCCTTCAGGAATGCGATCAGCTCGGGCAGCGTGCGTGCAGGTATCGATGGGTGGCTCACCAGCACGACGGGCACCCAGGCGAGCTGCGCGATCGGCGCGAAGTCTTTCTCCACGTCGTACGCGATGTTGCGGCTCAGGGTCGGATTGATCACGAGCGGCGATGAGGTGGTGAGCAGCAGCGTGTAGCCGTCGGCGGGCGCGCGTGCCACCGTCGCGGCGCCCAGTTCGCCGCCTGCGCCAGGGCGGTTGTCGATTACGAAGGGTTGCTTGAAGCGGCTGGAGAGCCGCTCGCTCAGCACGCGCCCGACCATGTCGGCCGTGCTGCCGGCGCTGAAGGGAACGAC
>Ga0184637_10001433_pt1 | contig 16167 bp, 19 predicted proteins | sample PLM3_127_b2_FD_133143 | JGI IMG/M metagenome (GOLD analysis project Ga0184637, IMG submission 133143) | Groundwater sediment microbial communities from an aquifer in East River, Colorado, USA - PLM3_127_b2 | ecosystem: Environmental > Terrestrial > Soil > Riparian zone | place: USA: East River...
CGGCATCGCCAGGCGGCCGCTGGCCAGCTATACGGCTCTGAGCTTTTCCAAGCCGCTGTTCGCCATCGTGCTGGCGGTCATCGTCCTGCACGAAGTGGTGCGCTGGCGGCGCTGGGCGGCGACCATCGTCGGTTTTTTCGGCGTGCTGATCATGATGCGGCCGGGCACTGAATCTTTCGATCCGAACGCCCTGTTCGCGCTGGGCGACGCGCTGTCCATCGCCATCTTGATCACGGTCTTGAAGCGCATCCCGGCCTATGAGCGGCCGCTGGCCATGCTGTTCTATTTCGGCGTGATCGCCTCGCCGCTGGCGCTGATCCCGGCCTTGCCCGATTGGCAATGGCCGGATTCGGAGACCTGGATCTATCTGGCGATCATCGGCGCCACCGGCGCCCTGTCGCAATATTGGTGGATCATGGCCTTCCGCGCCGGGGAGGCTTCGGCGGTGGCGCCGTTCGATTATTCGCGCCTGATCTTCACCGGCGCCGTGGGACTGATGTTCTTCTCGGAAGTGCCGGATATCTGGACCCTGATGGGCGCCGGCCTGATCGTCGCCAGCACCATCTATCTGGCCAGGCGTGAAGCAAAATTGGGGCGCGAGGCAAAGCTGGGGCGGTCCGACCGGAAACCGGAGATCGCCGCGCCGAGCTAGACGGAGCTTTGCAGCAGCCGGTCCAGCGCCTCTTTGGCGCGGACGCGATGTTCCGGCTTGATATGCGGCAGGACCGAGCGGATCGCGGCATAGAGCACCGCGGCATCGTCGGCGAAGCCGATCAGGGCCATAAAATCCGGCACCAGATCGAACGGCATGACGAAATAGGCGAGCGCGCCAAACAGGATCACCTTGACCTGCATGGGCGTTTTCGGATCGACGGCGCAGTAGTAGACCGCGGTCAGATCGTCGATGAACGGGATCTTGCGGGCCGTCGCCTTCAGCTTTTGCCAAAAATCGCGTTCCACGCGGGTCTGGTCCTGTTTCAATTTTTCCGCCGCGAGCGGCGTCAGATCCTGGGCCATGGCAAATCCATATGGCCCCGCCGTGCGCCTTTGCAAGACCCCGCCCGGACAGGGGATGAACGAATTCTTAACCAAAATCCCCTAAAATGCAGGGAATGCGCGTGTCGTCCACCTTGCTGGCCATTTGGCTCTGTCTTTCTCCCGTCGTGACAGTCGGAGAGGAGCCGGATCCGGCCATCGTCAATCCCACGGAAACTGCGGCAGCCGCGCCGCGACCGCAATCCATCGAGGTGATGGTGGATGGCGAGGAACGTTCCTGGGCGCCGCTGGAAAAAGGCACCGACGCGGCCTGGGCAGCCTACCAGAAAGGCGAGTTCCCCGCGGCCGTGCCAGCCTTCGAGCGCCTGGCCCAGATCGGCCATCCGGTCGCCGAATGGCTGATGGGCAATGTCTATTTCTTCGGCCAGGGCATGCCGCGGGATTTCGCCCGCGCGCGGCGGATGTTCGAAGGCGCTGCCGAGCAGGGTTACTTTCCCGCCTTCGCGCCGACCGCGCAGATGCACGAGCAGGGGTTGGGCACGCCGCCCGATCCGTCCAAGGCCTATTACTGGTACAACATCGCCGCCGCGCAATTGCCGGACAGCGCCGAGCGCACCGACATGATCAAGCGCCGCGAGACCGTCGCCGCGCAACTGACCCCGGCGCAGATCGAAGCCGCACAGAAGCGCGCCAATATTTTCCAGCCCAAGCAGATCGTCCCGCCCGACCCGGAAGACATCGACTGGATGGACGAGTAGCGGCGCGCGCGTCTCATCGCTCCGTCTATCGACCAACTCAATCGTCACCCCGGCCTCTTGCGCCGGGGTCCATCGTGCCGATGCTTTTGCGGTTGAGAAATGGATCCCGGCGCAGGGCCGGGATGACGGGCGGAGTTTGCTGATACGCCGAGGCTTGCCAGCAGGCCCTACTCCGCCTCTTTCACCTCGAAATCATGCGTGATGGTCGCGGTCTTGGCGAGCATGATCGAGGCGGAGCAGTATTTTTCCGCCGACAGCTCGATGGCGCGCGCCACCGCTTCGTGCTTCAGGTTCCGGCCGGTCAGCTCGAAATGCACGTGGATGCGGGTGAAGACCTTGGGCTCGTCGGTCGCGCGTTCCGCATCCAGCGTCGCGACGCATGAGCGCACATCGTGCCGACCCTTGCCCAGGATCAGCATGACGTCGGCGCTGGTGCAGCCGCCCATGCCCATCAGCACATATTCCATCGGCGAGGGCGCCAGGCTGGCCTCGTCGCCCAGGATCCTGGCGTGCATCGGAACCATATGTCCGGTGCCGCTTTCCGCCAGGAAGCCGCCGCCCTTGACCCAGGTGATCTTGCCCTTCATGCCCGCCGCCCTTCCGCGCCATTATTGCCGTTCGAGGTGCGCCGATCGCCGCCGATCCGCTGTCCGGCCAGCCGCGACAAGGCCGCCTCGACGCCGAGGCGCGGCGAACTCAGGACCGGTGCTGTAAGCTGCGGCAGCAGCGCCGCTGCCGACGCCATCGAGGCCTGCGCCAGCACGACCACGTCCACCGTCAGAGGAGAATCGAGCACGGTCTCGGCGATGGCGCGATTGAAGGCGGCTTCGTTGCCCTCCTGGAACCAGCGCCACGCCGAAGGCAGCAGCATGGTCTCGATCTCCACCTGGCGGTCGGAAGCGGCGGCGCATTCGCGCAGCAACGCCGCCGTCGGCGTCAAGGTCGAGGGCAGACAGGCCACGACCAGGATATGGCGACCCTGGGCCACGGCGCGCTCCGCCATCGGCCGATCGACCCGCAGGGTCGCGACTTTCAGGCGCGCGCCGGCGATCTCCGCCAGTCGCCCAATGCTGGAACAGGTGCAGAGGATCTGCGTGGCGCCGTTGGCACGCAACTCGTCCAAAGCGGCGCTGATCGTCGCCATCTGCCGCGCCTCCGGCGCGCCGTCCAGCGCCTCGCGCAGCAATTCCTCGCGCACGCTGTGGATCCAGGTGACGCCCGGCGGCGCCAATTCCTTCAGCAACGCCCCGAAGCGGTCGCGATGCGCGGCCGCCGTGTGCAGCAATCCAAGCGCCGGGTCGGTCATAGGCCGGAATTCTTGAACTGGATGCGGGTGTTGTCGTAGGCGGCGATGATGGTCAGCCGGTCGCCGGGCTGCACCGCAACCGGTTGGGCGAAGAAATCCACCGCCTGCTTCCAGTGGTTGGTGCGCGTCGGGCTGGCGGAGGAATAGACGATGTCCTCATCCATCACCAAATCGAACCAGAAGGCGATGCCGTGAACCAAGCCGGAGCTGGTCGCCGTGACCTGGACCAGGCGCGCGTCGCGCTCCGGCATGTTCTCGCGGAAATCGAATTCCAGTGCGCGGAACGGCTGCGACAATTGCCGCACCAGATCGGCGGCCATGTCGATCTGCGCATAGCCCGGCGAGCGCAGCTTGTCGAGCGGGCTCAGATCGAAGCCGGAGATCTGGCGCACCGGATTGATGCGCGCCAGTTGCGGCGCCTCGATCAAAGCGGCGTAGACGATGGCCGCCGCGGGGATGATCCTGCCGCCGGGCTTCACCAGATTCTCGCGCGCATGCTGCAGCACGGGGATCATGTTCGGCGCCAGCATGCCGATATTGATGAGCTCCGACACGAAGACGTCGGCCTTGTCCGGCAGGTCGGCGCCGATGCGAAGCTGGGTCGATTTCCGCGTCAGCACGGTGACGCGCTCGGCAAGGCCGTTCTTGGCCACCACTTCGCGCGCGATGTCGGCCATCAGCGGCAGCACCTCGCAGGTCACCACGCGCCCCGCGCCGGCGCGCGCCGCCATCATCGCCACCAGGCCGGAGCCGGTGCCGATCTCCAGCACCAGGTCGCCCGGCTTTACCGCGCGGCGCAGCGCCAGATCGTAGGCCTGGTTGCGCTCGTCATCGTTGACCATCGGGATGTGCCAGGCCGGCGCCACGCTGGAGAATTGCAGCCGCAGCATGAACTCGACATCTTCGTCGCCGGGGAAGCGGGCCTGGGCGGCGCGCAGCAACTCCAGCGCTTCGTCCCGCTTGCCCTGGTCATGCAGGCATTGCGCCAGCGCCGCATAGGCCTGCTGGAAATCGGGGCTGAGTTCGATGCAGCGGCGGAATTGCGCTTCCGCCTCGGCAACCATGTCCATGTGATAGTTGAGTTCGCCGAGATTGAAATGGGCGTCGAGGAAATCCTCCTTGTGCCGCACTGCTTCGCGAAAACAGACCAGCGCCTTCTCCAATTGGCCGCGCCGTTTCAGCGCCACGCCCAGATTGTTGATGGCGCTGATCAGGCCCGGCGTGGCGTTCAGCGCCTGGCGATAGCAATTCTCCGCGTCCTCAACCCGGTTCAACCGCAGCAGCGCATTGCCGAGATTGTTCCAGACCGGACCGTCCTTGTCGTTGAGCTGGACCGCGCGGTGAAAGCTCTCCGCCGCTTCCAGATCGCGGCCCATCGCATAGAGCATGGCGCCGCGCGAATTATGGTAGAGCGCCTCGGAGCCATCGAGAGCGATGGCCCGGTCGACCTGGCCCAGCACCGCGTCGGGCGCCGCACCCTGCTGATAGGCGATCACCGCCGCCCAATGCAGCGCCACGGGATTGTCGGGTTCCTGCGCCAGGACGCGCTCGAATCCAGCGCGCGCCTCGTCGAGGCGAGCCTCGGCCAGGGCGCTGAGCGCGGTCTGCAGGAATTCGGTTGTGGTCACGGAATGCCCCCCAGCACGCGACCATTGCCGCGCGACGATTGCCCGCGATCCTAATCAGGGATCGCCGGGATGGCACCCGAAAAACTGGCGTCAGGCGTGATTTAGGCGAGGATGTTGACGACGGAGCCGCGCGGCAGCCGGCGTTCGGAGCCGGATTGCCCGGCTGCACCGTTGGCGGGTGCGGCGGCGGCCTGGGTTTGGGTTTGCTGGACCTGCTCGGCGGCCTTGGTCAGCATCGCCACCAGCGATTGCGCCTGGACCTGCGCCGATTTGAGTCCGGCCATGCCGGCCTGCTGCGTGCGCTGGCCGCTCTGCAATTGGGTGGCGGCGCCGAGTGCGGCGAGATCCATCGGTCAGTGCCCCAAATTCATCCGGCCGGGAATGGCGGCTTAGGCGACGATGTCGAGCAGCGACTTCGTCATCTCATCCTCGGACTTCAGCACCGCGACATTGGCCTTGAAATCCGCGGCCGCGAGCGAGAGGGCGACGACATCTTCGGGGTTGAGCGAGCCTTCGGCGATGTTCTGCGCCGCTTGCTGCGTTTTCTCTTGCGCCCTTTTCAGGCCTTCGATCGCCGTATGGCTGGCGCTGCCCAGGCTGGGGACTTCCATGACACGCAACTCCCTGATTAACCGGATCGCACTCTAGGCAGCAAAGATTAACAAATTGTTGGGATATCGCCAGCAAAAGGCACGGACCAAGTCCGACGCACCGCCTCTGATTTCTCTAATTGTTTGATTTGATTGTGAAATTTACCGTGACAGGTCGAACGCCCCAACCCCCGGATCAGGTTAAGCTTTGCCTCCTCCGGAGGCAGCTATTTCAGCCCGTCGACCATCTTCTTGATGTCGTCGCAAGCGCTTTTCGGCGCGTTGGGATCCTTGCAGATGGCGTCGACCATCAGCGGCCGCAATTTCGGGCAGTCGGTCAGGATCTGCTTCTGGTAATTGGCCGGGTCGCCGAACGGGAACTGGTCATAGGGCTGCTGGTTCAGCACCGCCTCCTTGAAGCCCGGCGAGGCCATCGCGGCTTCGGACTTGGACTTGCAGGCGCAGTTCGCCTCGACCGATTTCTGGTCCTTGCCGATCCAATAGGATTCGGTCGCCAGGCAGGTTTCATACAAATAGGCGTGGAAGGGGTCGTCCGCGGACCGGGCCGGCATCGCGAACCATGCGCCGAGCGCGGCCAGAAGCAGGATGGGAATGAGGCGCATGCCAGTCTCGTTCATGGGCGACGTCACGTTGCCGCCGTTACATTGACAGGCGCGCGGCCTTCGCCGCACTCTCTCGCCCGCATCCTCTCCGAAGCCACAGCCATTCTCAAATGAAAATCACATCCATCCGTGCCTATCAGGTCGACCTGCCGCTGCATGAAGGCACCTACAAATGGTCCGGCGGCAATTCCGTCGCGGTGTTCGATTCGACCGTGGTCGAAGTCCAGACCGACAAGGGCATCACCGGCTATGGCGAGGTCTGTCCGCTGGGTCCCGCCTATCTGCCGGCCTATGCCGCCGGCGTGCGCGCGGGGCTCAAGGAGATCGGGCCGAAGCTGCTCGGCCTTGATCCGCGCGATCTGGGCGTTCTGAACCGGCGCATGGACCAGGCGCTGCGCGGCCACCCTTACGTGAAATCCGGCATCGACGTCGCCTGCTGGGACATCCTGGGCAAGGTGGCCAATTTGCCCGTGGTCACGCTGCTGGGCGGCCGCTACGGCGAGGATTTCCTGCTCTATCGCGCCATCTCGCAGGAGAGCCCGGCGGAGATGGCCAAGCGCGTGCATCAGTACCGCGCCGAGGGCTACACCAAATTCCAGCTCAAGGTCGGCGGCGATCCGGATGTCGATATCGAGCGCATCCGCGCCACCTCGAAGGAGCTGAAGCCCGGCGATGTGCTGATCGCCGACGCCAATACCGGCTGGCTGATGCATCAGGCGACGCGCGTGGTCGACGCGGTCAAGGATATCGACGTCTATATCGAGCAGCCCTGCATGTCCTATGAGGAATGCCGCACTATCCGCGACCGCACGCAACGTCCCTTCGTGCTGGATGAGGTGATCGATTCGCTCTCCGCCGTGCTGCGCGGCTATGAAGACCGCGCCATGGACGTGATCAATCTCAAGATTTCCAAGGTCGGCGGGCTCACCAAGGCGCGGCAGATCCGCGATCTGTGCGTGGCGCTCGGCATCGCCATGACCATCGAGGATACCTGGGGTGGCGATATCGTCACCGCTTCCATCGCGCATCTGGCGCATTCGACGCCACCGGAATTCCTGTTCTCGGCCACCGACTTCAACTCCTACGTCACCCGCTCCATCGCCGAAGGCGCGCCGCAGCGCAAGATGGGCCGCGCCAAGGCTTCCGACCAGCCTGGCCTCGGCACCACGCCGCGCTTCGAGGTGCTGGGCAAGCCGGTATTGGAGATCAAGTAATTACGGAGCACGAAGATGATTTACAAAGGCAGCTGTCATTGCGGTGATGTAAGCTTCGAGGTCGAGGGCGATTTGACCGCCGTGGTCAATTGCAATTGCTCGATTTGCGCGCGCAAGGGCGCGCTCCTCTGGGCGGTGCCGCGCGACAAACTGCGCGTGTTGGCCGTGGACAGCGACATCGGCAGATACACCTTCAACACACACACGATCGAGCACCGCTTTTGCCGCTCCTGCGGGATCGCGCCCTATGCGGAAGATGCGGCGGCCAAGCTGAACCGCTCCGCTTACATCAATGCGCGGTGCCTGGACGGTGTCGATATCGGCAGCCTGCCGGTCATCGAATTCGACGGCCGGTCGATGTGAGCACGCTGGTCTTCCGCCGCGCCGGTCCCGCTGATGCCGCCATCGTCGCGGCGATCACCGATGCCGCCTATGCGAAATGGGTGCCGGTCATCGGCCGCAAGCCGTCACCGATGCTGGCGGACTACAACGCTGCGGTCCGTGACCATCTGATCGAACTCGCTTATCTGGATGACATCGCGGTGGGTCTGATCGAACTGATCTCGGCCGCCGATCATCTGCTGCTGGAGAACATCGCCATCGACCCGGCGGCCCAGGGGCGTGGCGTCGGCCGCCGCCTGATGCAGCGGTTCGAACAGCACGCGATCGAGATGGGGCTGCCCGTGGTGCGGCTCTATACCAACAAGGCCTTCGCCACGAATCTCGATTTCTACCGCCGCCTTGGTTACGCGATCGAGCGCGAAGAGCCCTTCAAGGAAGGATTCACCGTCTATTTCGCCAAGGCAGTCGGCAAACCGGCTTGAATCCCCCTCTTGAATCCCGCCCGTCTTTGGCGAGACTGATACCAACTGATCATTCTGGAAAGGTGGCCCAAGATGACGATGATCCGCGGCGGCTTGATTCAGATGAGCTTGAAGGCGTCGACCGACAAATCGCCCCAGGAGATCGCCAAGGCGATGTTGGACGCGCATATTCCGCTGGTCGAGAAGGCGGGCCAGGCCGGCGTGCAGATCCTCTGCTTCCAGGAGGTCTTCACCCAGCCCTATTTCTGCCCCAGCCAGGATGCGAAATGGTACGCGGCGGCCGAAGCCATTCCCGATGGGCCGACGGTCAAGCTGATGCAGGGCCTCGCCAAGAAGCACCAGATGGTGATCGTGGTGCCGATCTATGAAGAGGCGATGGCCGGCGTCTATTACAACACCGCCGCGGTGATCGACGCCGACGGTTCCTATCTCGGCAAATACCGCAAGACGCACATCCCGCAGGTCGCCGGATTCTGGGAGAAGTTCTTTTTCAAGCCGGGTGCCTCTGACTATCCGGTGTTCAAGACGCGCTATTGCAAGCTCGGCGTTTATATCTGCTATGACCGCCATTTCCCCGAAGGCTGGCGCGCGCTTGCCCTCAACGGCGCCGAATACATCGTCAATCCGTCGGCGACCGTCGCGGGCCTGTCTGAACATCTGTGGAAGCTGGAGCAGCCGGCCTCGGCGGTGGCGAACGGCGTCTATATCGGCGCCATCAACCGGATCGGCACCGAAGCGCCGTGGAACATCGGCCAGTTCTACGGCCAGAGCTATTTCGTCAATCCGCGCGGCCAGATCGAGGCGATCGCCAGCCGCGACCAGGACGAGCTCCTAATCCACGACATGAATTTCGACCTGATCCGGGAAGTCCGCAACACCTGGCAGTTCTTCCGCGACCGCCGGCCGGAGACTTATGAAACTCTGACGGAGATCGATTAACCAGCTTTGCGCCGCTTCCAGACGCCGGTGCCGCGCGTGAACACGCGCTCGCCCGGCAACACCGCATCGGGGGCAACATCAGGCAACGCGCGGACGCGGGCGTAGAGCGGCCGCAAATCCCGCTGCAGCGCCTTGAACAGCTCGGCGAAGCTGTCGAGGACGAAATAGCTCTCCTGGAAATCGTCGATGCGATAGGCGGTGCGCATGACGCGTTCCAGATCGAAACCGATCCGGTTCGGGCTGGCGTCGCCGACCGAAAACGAGGTCTCGGCGAAGGACGATAGGATGCCCGCGCCGAATGCCTTGACCTGATCGCGGTCGCAGATCAGGCCGAATTCGACGGTGTACCAGTATAACCGCGCCAGATATTGCGTGGTGCCGAGACGCTCGGCCTCGGCGCCCTTCTTGCCATAGAGTTGCAGGAAATCGGCGAAGACCGGGTCGAACAGCAGCGGCACGTGGCCGAAGAAATCGTGGAAAATGTCGGGCTCGACCAGATAGTCGATCTCTTCCGGCTTCCTGAGCCAGATGGTGACCGGGAATTGCCGTTGCGCCAGATGCGCGAAGAACGCCGCATCGGGGATGAAGCCAGGCACCGCGACCAGGCGCCAGCCCGTAGCCATCTGCAGTTTCTGCGACATCTTTTCCAGATTGGGGATCGCGCCGCTGAAATCGAGCTCGTCGAGCGATTCCCGCACCGCCTTGGCGGCGTATTTCGGCATCAGCGCCGCTTGACGCTGATAGAGCTCGCGCCACAGCGCATGCTCCGCCTCGGTATAGGCGTTCCAATCCTGCTGGATGGTGAAATCCGCGGCGGCTTTGGAATAGTCGCCGCGCAACTCATGGTCCGTCGTGGCGACGCTAAAGGCAGGCTCGCTGCTCTTCTTCTCGATCCGGTTCATGCGGCGCTGTCCTTCAAGACACCGCGCTTCACCTGGTCGCGCTCGATCGATTCGAAGAGGGCGCGGAAATTCCCCTCGCCGAAACCTTCGTCGCCCTTGCGCTGGATGATCTCGAAAAAGATCGGCCCGACCATGGTCTGGGTGAAGATCTGCAGCAGCAGGCCGCCATTGGGCGAGCCGTCGATCAGGATGCCGAGTTCTTTCAGCTTGGCCAAATCTTCGCCATGGCCCGGCAGGCGCTCTGCCAGCATCTCGTAGTACGAGGCCGGCGGTGGCGCCATCAGCTCGACCTCTTTGGCGCGCAGGCGACGCACGGTTTCATAGATGTCGTTGGTGGAGAGGGCGATATGCTGGATGCCCTCACCTTTATATTCCCGCAGATATTCCTCGATCTGCGACTTGTCGTCGGAGGATTCGTTGATCGGGATGCGGATCTTGCCGTCCGGGCTGGTCATCGCCCGCGATTTCAGGCCGGTCAGCTTGCCTTCGATGTCGAAATAGCGGACCTCGCGGAAATTGAACAGCCGCTCGTAGAAGCCGGCCCAGTGATCCATGCGGCCGCGGAACACGTTGTTGGTCAGATGGTCGATTTCGATGAGGCCAACACCGTGCGGATGCTGATCGGCGCCCGCAATGGGCTTGAAGTCGATATCGTAGATCGAGCCGGCCTCGTCGAAGCGGTCGATGAAAAAGATCCGGCTGCCGCCGATGCCTTCGATGCCGGGGAGCATGACTTCCATCGGGCCCGGCTCATTGACCAGGGCCTTGGCGCCCAGTTCCTTGGCGCGGGCCATCGCCTGTGGCGCGTCGTCGACGCGGATCGCGATGGCGCAGACGCTGGGGCCGTGGCTGTCGCTGAAATCCTTCGGGAAGCCCTTGGTCTCGGCATTGAGGATGAAGTTGATCCCGCCCTGGCGATAGAGCGTCACGTTCTTGGAGCGGTGCCGGGCGGCGGCGCCGAAGCCCAGCGCCCGCATCACGCCCGCAAGCCGGGCGGCGTCGGGCCCGGTGAATTCGACAAACTCGAAGCCCCGCGTACCCATCGGATTGATGGTCGATGATGTGGGCTGACCCTGCTGGGTGCCGGTGACGTGCGCGCGCATCATTGAAGGCTCCCGAGCAATTGATCTCGCTCATCTAAATATAGTGCATTTCCGATGCTATATTTGTGTAATCTGTGGACATAAATGGAGTATTTACGCACATATCACGCGCATAGCATCGGAATCACGCATGAATAATGTATACGATCTCGACGGTTTCGACCTGAAGCTGCTGACCGCCCTGCAACAGGACGGCCGACTGACCAACGCCGAACTGGGGGAGATGGTTCACCTCTCCGCTTCCCAGGTCTCGCGCCGGGTCCAGCGGCTGATCGAGAGCGGCTATATCGAGCGGTTCCAGGCGGTGCTGAATCGGCAGAAATTGGGCATCGGCCTCACGGCCTATTGCCTGGTGACGCTGAAAATCCACGGCGGCGACAGCATGCTGGCTTTTCATGAGCGGGTGCGGGGCCTGCCCGAGGTGCTGGAATGCCAGTCCCTGACCGGGGAAGCGGATTATGTGCTGAAGGTCGCCGTGACCGATTTGAAACGCTTCGCCGATTTCATGTCGGAGCATCTGATGAAGGCTCCGGAAGTGGCCAACATCCGCTCCTCCATTGTCCTGGAAAGCATAAAGGAAACAAGTTCTTATCAGTTGGCACCCAGCGCTGCGCCGAAGCGCGCCTAGGCCGCCGGCGAAAGGGGTAAACCGCGACGCAACATTGACTCAGAGGCCCGCTTTCTCTATACACCCGCGGCAATCCGCGAAGCATTTGAAATCAAGGGAGTTTTGTCGTGAAGCGCACTTATCAGCCGAGCGTGCTCGTTCGCAAGCGCCGCCACGGCTTCCGGTCGCGCATGGCGACGGTCGGTGGCCGCAAGGTGATCGGCAATCGTCGGCGCCAGGGCCGCAAGCGTCTCAGCGCCTGAGTTCGATCCATGATCGGCCGCCTGAAGCGGCGGGCCGAATTCCTTCAGGTGGCGGCGGCAAATCGCAAGTGGGTCGCCCCCGGATTGATCCTTCAGGTCCGTCGCCAGCCAGAACCACCCGCATCCATCACGGAAGCCGCCGCAGGCAGTACGGCGGCTGAAGCGATTCGCGTCGGCTTTACCGCCAGCCGCAAGGTCGGCAACGCGGTGAAGCGCAATCGCGCGCGGCGTCGGTTGCGCGCCGTCGCCGAACAGGTCTTGCCGCATGCCGAGCACGGCCACGATTTCGTGCTGATCGCGCGAGCCGCGACCGTGGATCGCGACTTCCAGGCGTTGCGCGGCGATCTGGTCGCCGGCCTGAAGCGGTTGAAGCTCTATCACCAGAGCGAGGCCGCATGACGTCCTTGTCGCGCGCAGCACTCATCGCACCGATCCGCGTTTATCAGTGGTGCATCTCGCCTTTCATTCCGGCCGCCTGCCGTTACGCGCCGAGTTGCTCTGCCTACGCAGCGGAGGCGATCGCGACGCACGGACCCTTGCGCGGGCTGTGGCTGGCGGTGCGGCGCTTGGCGCGCTGCCATCCGTGGGGCGGATCGGGCTACGACCCGGTGCCGCTGAGAGCGTCCGGCGCACGCTGTCATCATTCCGCTCACGAACCCTGTCATAAGCACACCTAGGCGCCGTCGTATCGCGCCGCACACGAAGACATCCGAGCCACATGGAACAACGCAATCTCGTCATCGCCATCATCCTATCCGTCGTCATCATGGTCGGCTGGATCGTCTTCATCGAGAATCCGCGCACGACGGCGCAGCAGGAGGCGCTGCAGCAGCAACTGGCAGCACAGCAGGCCCAGCAGGCGGCACAAGCGACGCAGCCGGCCCAGGCCGGACAGCAGGCGGCGGCGCCACAGGATGCCGGCCGCAAGACCCTGAGCCGCGCCGAAGCGCTCAAGGAAAGCCCGCGTGTGACCATCGACACTCAGCGCCTCTCCGGCTCGATCGCGCTCAGGGGCAGCCGGATCGACGATCTGGTGCTGAAGGGCTATCGCGAGACGGTCGACCCCAAGAGTCCCGATGTCGTGCTGCTTTCGCCGTTCAATGCCGAGCATGCCTATTACGCGGATTTCGGCTGGGCCGGCGCGACGGGCGTCGCGCTGCCGACCAGTGAGACCGTGTGGCGGGCGGACGGCGCGGCTTTATCGCCGGGCAAGCCGGTCACGCTCACCTGGGACAACGGCCAGGGCCTGACCTTCGCCCGCAAGTTCGAGATCGACGCCGATTTCATGTTCACGGTTGCCGAGACGGTGACCAACGGCAGCGGCAACGCGGTCGAGATCTCGCCCTATGGCCGCATCGTGCGCTATGGCACACCGACGGGCGCCAGCCAAACCTACGTGCTGCATGAGGGCCCGATCGGCGTCTTCGGCTGCACCATCGATGAAAACAAGGAACGTTCGGGCTGCGCCGCAGAGGAACATTCCTACGGCGACGTGCGCGACGAGGCCGAGGACGGCGCGAAATACACGTACAATTCGACCGGCGGCTGGCTCGGCGTCTCGGACAAGTATTGGCTGGTGGCGCATCTGCCGCCGCCGGACGAGACGCTGACGGCCAACATCTACTATGACCCGAAAAGCGATTTCTATCAGACCGATTTTACCGGCCAGCCGCGCCAGGTGCCGGTGGGCGGCACGATCGAACGCAGGCAACACCTGTTCGCCGGCGCCAAGATCGTGACGATGCTCGACAGTTACCGCGACAACCTGGACATACCCTTGTTCGACCGGGCCGTCGATTTCGGCTGGTTCTTTTTCCTCACCAAGCCGCTGTTCCTGGTCCTCGACACCATCTTCCGCGTTGTCGGAAATTTCGGCATCGCCATCCTGTGCCTGACGGTGCTGGTGAAAGCGGCGATGTTCCCGCTCGCCAACAAATCCTACCGCTCCATGAGCAAGATGAAGCTGCTCACGCCGAAGATGACCGAGCTGCGCGAGAAATACGGCGACGACAAGGCCAAGCTCAATCAGGAGATGATGGCGCTCTATAAGCGCGAGAAGGTCAACCCGGCCGCCGGCTGCCTGCCGATCGTCGTGCAGATCCCGGTTTTCTACGCGCTCTACAAGGTGATCTATGTCACCATCGAGATGCGCCATGCGTCGTTCTTCGGCTGGATCAAGGATCTCTCGGTGCCCGACCCCACCAGCGTCCTCAACCTGTTCGGCCTGATCCCGTGGGACTATCACGCGCTCTTTGCCATCCCGCTGGCCGGCGGGCTGGTGCATTTCCTGTCGATCGGCGTCTGGCCGCTGATCATGGGTTTCACCATGTGGGCGCAGATGCGGCTCAACCCGACGCCGCCCGATCCGGTGCAGGCGCGCATCTTCTCGCTCATGCCGATCATCTTCACCTTCATGCTGGCGCCCTTCTCCGCCGGCCTGGTGATCTATTGGGCGTGGAACAACACGCTCTCGATCGCGCAGCAGAAGCTGATCATGTGGCGCATGCAGAAGCTGGAGAAGAAGAGCTGACCCCCGTCATCGCCAAGGAAGAAGCGTTGGGCGCCGCCGCGCCCAGGGCGCCGGATGGCGCCTGGCTGTTCGCCCAGGATTGCCAGTTCGTCGCCGGCACCGAGACGCTGGATCGTTTGCCGCCGGCTGGGTTGCCGGAAGTGGCCTTCGCCGGCCGTTCCAATGTCGGCAAGTCGAGCCTGCTCAACGCGCTGACCGGGCGCCATCATCTGGCCCGCGTCTCCAACACGCCCGGCCGTACCCAGCAGATCAACTTTTTCAAGCTGGGCCATCAGCTGATGCTGGTCGACCTGCCCGGCCACGGCTACGCCAAGGTGGCCAAGACCAAGGTCAAGGGCTGGACCCGCCTGGTCGATTCCTACCTCCGCGGCCGGCCCAATCTGCAGCGGGTCATGCTGCTGCTGGATGCCAAGGTCGGGGTCAAGGATGCCGACGAGACCTTGATGGATCTGATGGACGAATCCGGCCTCTCCTATCAGGCGGTGATGACCAAGTCCGACAATCTGAAGCCGGCCGAGATCGCCGAGATGCAGGCCAAGCTGAAGGCCAAGCTGGCGCGGCGCCCGGCCTGCCATCCCGAGATTCCGGTGACCAGCGCCGCCAAGGGGACCGGCATTGCCGAATTGCGTCAGGCGCTCGCCGCCTTCGCCGTGCCGGAAGTCTGATGGTTGGGGGTATGAAGATCCGGCGCGCGCGCCGAGGCGACGCGGTCGCCGCTTGATTTCCAGCGCCGGAATCCGCATGGTCGGCGCGCTTTTTCCCAGGTTGTGCGGCTGACGCGAGGGGCCCAAGGGCGCGATGTCTCAGATCAACTACACCGACACCAAGCACTGGCTGCGCACGGCGCGGACGCTGACCGACGCTCTGCCTTATATGCAGAAATATGCCGGCCGTCGCTTCGTCATCAAGTTCGGCGGCCATGCCATGGTGGACCCGGAATTGTCGCGCGTCTTCGCCGAGGATATCGCGCTGCTGCGCCAGGTCGGCATCCTGCCCATCGTCGTGCATGGCGGCGGGCCGCAGATCAGCAGCATGCTGAAGCGCCTCGGCATCGAGAGCAAATTCGTCGACGGACTGCGCGTCACCGACGCCGCGACCGTGGAAGTGGTCGAAATGATCCTGACCGGCTCGATCAACAAACAGATCGTGGCGGCGATCAATGCCGAGGGCGGCCATGCCGTCGGCCTCTCCGGCAAGGACGACAATCTGCTGCTGGCGAAGCCCGCCGAGCTGGTGAAAGACGGCCAGCGCGTCGATCTCGGCTTCGTCGGCGAGCCGGACAAGGTCAATCCGCGCATCATCGAATATCTGGAGCAAGCCGGCATCGTGCCGGTGATCGCGCCCGTCGGCTTCGGCCCGGACGGCAAGACCTACAACATCAATGCCGACACGGCCGCCGGCGCCATCGCCGGCGCGGTGGGCGCCGCGCGCTTGCTGGCGCTGACCGACGTGCCCGGCGTGCTCGACAAGCAGGGCCAGCTCATCCCCGAACTGACCGCGAGCCAGGTGCGCGCGCTCGCCGCCGACGGCACCATCTCCGGCGGCATGATTCCGAAGCTCGAAACCTGTTTGATGGCGGTGGAGCGCGGCGTGGAAGCCGCCGTCATCCTCGACGGCCGCGTGCCGCACGCCATGCTGCTGGAAATCTTCACGCCGCAAGGCGTGGGCACGCTGGTGACGAAGGGGTAATTTTCTCGATCGTCATCCCGGACAGCCGCGTAGCGGCGTGATCCGGGACCCATTGGGCCGACGCAAGAACGGCGGATGAATGTTGGGGTGGACGGCCCCCGACGGCATCGATGTGCCAGAATGAGGCTGTTAGGTCTCAGACAAGGGAGCCGTCCATGGAACAGGTTATCAGGATTGGTTTGGACACGTCCAAGC